>ERZ778028.339-NODE-339-length-107212-cov-18.824127_pt1 | contig 107212 bp, 104 predicted proteins | sample MGYA00375758_ERZ778028 | MGnify/ENA primary metagenome ERZ778028 (study PRJEB29350, sample SAMN05389828) | bioreactor metagenome | isolation source: Thiocyanate bioreactor | place: South Africa: University of Cape Town | collected 2014-03-17 ...
TTAGTGGGGGCATTCTGATGCGAACTAGTGGAGGCATTCTAATGCGAAGTGACACCAGAGGCTGTTTCTCCCGAGCAGGTAGCCGACGTTTGCCACGCCGCTTCCTGTTCATATTTAATAGCTTATACACCCGATAAACTTTTTTGTGATTCCAGGGCTTCCCCGCTCTGCGCAGATAAGCGTAAAGTTTTCGGAATCCATATACAGGATGTTTGGCGGACAGATCATCTAATGCAGATATGACTGCACTGTCATCTTTCTTACAAACATAGTAATATTGTGAACGGCACATGCCTGTCAATTTGCAGGCTCCGGTGACACTCAAACCGTGATCTAGGACAATTTCCTGGGTTAACTGTTTTTGCTGCCGGAGCCCCAACCTTTTTTTGTGATGACTTCTTTTAGGATATCATGGTTCATACTCAGTTCGGCAAACATCTTTTTCAAACGTGCATTTTCTTCTTCAAGTTCCTTTAGGCGTTTGACATCTGAGGCTTCCATGCCTCCGTAACGGCTCTTCCAGTTATAAAATGTGGCCTTGCTAATTTCCAGCTCACGGCAGATGTCTTCGGTCTTTCTGCCTTCTTCGCCCTCTTTGAGTGCTCGCACAATCTGGCTTTCTGTAAAACGTGTTTTTTTCATTTTATTACTTAAATCTAAACATTTATGTCCAGTTTTAAGCTGTTTGATTTTTTTGGACACTTACAATGGCTGAATATTGAACTTTGGTTTGATTGACGGAAAGAAGTCCTTTTTGAAAGCGGACAGTTTCTTCAATTTTATCTTCGTGATCTACTGTTATTACTCAAAAAATAAGTACTTTCTGTTGAATCTAATTTTATAAAATTAGATTCAACGTCAGGTAGTGGTCGAACAGCAATAATTTCCTTTTTTAAATTTTTTTTTCTTAATCCTCTTTTTTCCATCTTTTTATAATTTCTTCAAATCCTATGTCTTTCCAGTCTTTATGCCATTCATCTTTAAATTTGACTGATTGGGATTTAGGCTGTGGGTCTGGTAAATCTAATTTTACAACAGAAGGGATTAGAGTAGCATCTCCAACAATAAGACATTCACCAGAACCTAAGTTGGGTAAAATATCAGCAATAGCACTTGAGTTTTCCGGCATTAGAGCTTTGACATAACTTTGGTCGTTCACATTGGTGAGTCTTAAGGATATAAAATTATTACATTGTGAGAAAATTGTTTCTGAGACTTCTGAAGGTCTCTGACTGACAACCATAAGGCTTAATCCATACTTTCTACCTTCTTTGGCGATTCTTTCAATTGATTTTTTTGATGCTTTATATTCTGCTCCTCCTGTTTTCGGAATATAATTGTGGGCCTCCTCACATACAATCATAAACGGAATATCATTTTGTTCATCTTTAGCATGCTTGATTTTAGAATAATGAAATGCAAAATCAAATACCAATCTTGAAATTAAGCTTACGGCAATACTCAATACTTCAAACGGAATTCCACTAAGGTCAATTATTGTGACATTCGATTTATCGAGATATCCAAGAAATTGCCTGATTACTTCTTCAAAGTCTTTTGTTTTATAAATATCTTTTTTAGAGTTTGTAGGTTTTATAATGAAATCTAATCTTTTGTCATTAAGCTTAGTTTCTAATCTCGAAATAAATCGGTCAAACTCACCATTAAATCCACCAGTTTTCGAAACTTTTACACCAAATTTTTCATGTTTACTATTAGCAGTAGACTCCTCGAATTCGATTAAATTCCATAGTTTATCAATATTGTATTCAATTTTATCATTAAGTGTGGCAAAATAAGTCTTTCCAGAGTCTTGATATATAGTTAGATTGTTGATATTATGAATATAGTTGTAGACCTCATTTATATCAAAATAAACTGGTGTATCGTAATTTACTTTGTCTTTTAATGATGGATTGTGTTTTTCTTTATTGAGAATTACCGCCCTTTTGAATTGTGAAACTTGATTATGATGGTTATTTTCATTTCCTTCAATAAATAATGATTCCAACTCCTCAGAGTTCATCAACCAATAAGGTAATTTCAAGCTCTCCGCATCAAGATTATTTAGATTGAATTTTTCGTCTCTATGGAGCTCAAAAGCGGACTTATATTCCGAATGAATGTCAAATATAATTATATGCGCATTTTTTTGTTGAGCTGCATTTTGATTCTTTTTTTTATCTATACCTACTGCATTCTGAAGTATTTTAGCTACAGTACACGATTTTCCAGATCCAGTTGACCCAACAAGTGCTATATGTTTTCCAAAAAATTTATTCGCATCAATTTTAAGATCTATGGTTTTATTTTGAACTAACTTTCCGAACGGAAAGTTAAAGTCCTTATTAGAATCATATATTAGTTTTATAGTAGAATCTTCAACCACAGAAACCGGTTCTGTCGGGCTCGGGATAACAGCACTACCTCTATGGAATTCTTCATTTTCAATATAACCTATTGGCTGCGTTTGAATCAAAAACTTCAAACCTGCATCAGACGTATTTGACTTTATATTCTGGATAACTGCAATTACTTTATTTAAGTTCCCGTCATCAATTTCCAGATACTTTCCAATTTGGAAATCTTTTTTATGTGTTTCAAATATCTTTTCGTCTTTGATTTCGATTAATATTGCGCTTGGAGAACTCTCCAACACTTTACCTATTTTATTAGTACTCATAAACTAGATGTTAATGATAATAAATATTTTATTTCGTTGATTTCTTGTGTTTTTAATTTTTCAATATTACAACCTATCGTATTCTCAAAAGGAAAGTCCTGATCAGATATTATAATTGCATCATCAAAACCTGCTTCATTGATTATGGAATCAAATTCATTTTCATGATTACATAATTTCAATTTGAACTCAATAGTCCCATCCTTAATAACTTTAAGAGGATCTCTAAGGAAGCGAATGTGGTTAAATGTACCTGCAACTATTCCCCTTTCTAGGGTTAATTTTTTCTGATCTAAAGATTTCCATATACTGTTAAGCATCTCTTCATCACAGACAAGACTGAAAACAGGGCATTGATTTAGTCGTATTTTACTATTGTATTTAGTAATATACTCTTGTATGAGTAATGGAATATTACGTTCAAAATCATTTATATAGCTTGCATCTAGAATTAAAGCTCTTTTGCGAGAATTAATATTTAATACTTCTCCAATCTGTCTTCGTCTTTGCTTTAAAAACTTATTATAATCTTGTAGTTCTTTTGTCCATCTACTAATAGCAGTTTTCTTCTTCTTTTTAAGTTCATTCAAAAAGACAATTTTCTTAATTTTCCGCTTATGTTCATCATGTTGGATGCTTAATTCTGCTATAGCATGGATTGCATTAGGATAAAATATTTCCGTTGCATCTTCAGTTGTAAATCCTTCATTTGAGAGACATACAATAACCGCTTTTTCAGTATCTGACAGAGAAGCTCCAAATTCTAATTTGAAGCGTTTCAAAAATTCATCTCCTCCATTAAAACCATCGAGATCGGTTATATATTTTTGTAGATCTGTTGCTTTTGAATCTAATATAGAGTCTAGCTCGGTTTTCGTTAGCCTTTTTTCTGTTCCTACAGTTTCATTAGGGAAGTGTGCGTGAAGTCGATATTTAATATTTGCTGTTGGATTTTTTTTATAGTGACAATACATCTGTAACACTGGCTTATAGATAGTTGAAAGCGTAAATTTTTGCTTACTCTCGTGATATTTACATTGTACTGCTGTATGCCCGGTAGGAGTACTAACATCAATATCTTCTATTATTCCCTCAACGGTTATTTCATCATCATTTGATGAAAGTAATAATTCATGGAACGTTATTATGAATTGATATATAAATCCTTGTATTGTATAATCTGCTGTTCTATTCATTGCATTTGTTTTTAATTTCCAATCACCTCCACCATACTCTTCCCACTCTGCTGCTTGCTCACTTTGATCTGTACAGGGATCCTCTCGGTCATTTCCTGCACGTGAGAGATGACACCCACTTTACGTCCCTGATTGTGTAGCCGTTCAAGAGCATCCATAGCGATATTAAGTGTATTAGGGTCTAACGAACCGAAGCCTTCGTCAATAAATAAAGATTCCACTTTCATGCGGCTAGATGACAAAGAAGCAAGTCCTAAGGCCAAGGCCAGCGAAACCAGAAACGATTCGCCACCAGAAAGAGAGTAGACCGTACGCACTTCATCGCCCATGTCCTGATCTACCACCTGTAAAGCCAATGAAAGAGGTATCCGTTCGATTTTGTACCGGTTGGTGAGTGCTTGCAAATGAATATTTGCATAGCCCAATAGCACATCGAGCGTGTATTCTTGGGCAATCTGACGGAATTTTTTACCATCGGCAGAACCGATGATTTCATTCAGTTTACTCCATTTTTCATTGATAGCTTCCTGCGCCGCTATACGTTCCAGCAAGTCACCAATATTTTGTTTATTCACAGCATCTTGTTGTAGGCGAAAGCTGTTTTCCCCTTTTTTGTGTTTATTATCTTCTAATGCTGATTTTGCAATTGTATGAAGTTCGCTGAGTTCCTCAACTGGTCGGTCGGATATACTTTTTTCTTTGTGGGTGTCTAAAGCATGTTTTCGTTCCGAAAGAATGCTGGTAGCTTTGGTTACTTCCTCGTCTAACGTTTGCAATTCCTCACGTTCTGTAGACATCCAATCGTTGCTCAATGACAATAAATCATGGAGTTCCTCCAGGGTTAACGATTGACTGTTCTTTGAGTTGAAATCGTCAAGCCAACCCTGCATTTTTTCCAATGATTTTTGAGCGTCGGCTTGTAAAGCTGTTATTGAAGCGGCCAATTCATCACATTGGGTTTGGGCTTTGGTGCTGTTGATATTGAGTTTTTCCCTGGTTATTTTAAGCTGCTCGAGTTGCTGCTGAGCATCCTTTATTGCTTGCTTTAGCTTGGTCTCTGTTTCGCTTGCAGATTGACCTACAAATATCGAATTGCGCTCCTGAAATAAGGCCAGATACAGTTTATTTTCCGCAGCATGAGCTTCCGTTTTTTTACTAACATCTGAAGCAAGACTTTTAGCTTGGTGTTCCAGTTGGCTTATCGTGGCTTCGAGTGCTGTATGTTGACGGGTATATTGATCCATCCTTTCGCTTTTTTCTTTCCAATCGCGGGCAAAGGTTTCAATACGCTCAACGAATGCTAGAGGTGAAGCTTTCCAATTTTTCATCCATTCTGGAGCGGTGAAATAGGAGGAGAGCAGCCGTTCAACACTGTCTAAATCACGTGATGCCTTATCACGATCTCTCGTATGGCTGCTTTGCTGTTCTTTGTAAACAGCCAGTTGGTTTTGGATGTCTTTGAGTTGATTGGCAAGGCTATCGGTCTTTTCTTTAAGTTGGTCTATTTGTGTTTTGCCAACTTCTATTTGTTGCTTTTTCTCCGTGAAAGCTTGTATTTGCGCTTGCAGATCACCCTGTTTGATTTTAAGATCATGAAATTTTGTTTCAATCCAGGCTGCTTTTTCAGCACTGGCTATGGCCTTACTTTCGTCGGCAATATCAAATTGTTCCCAAATTTGCTTTTTAGAGACTAATGCTACTTGCCTTGCTGCAATTTCTTCACTTTGGCGCTCAATGTTTTGCTGTAGCATCTTACTTTCCTGTTCCAGGGCTATATAGAGGTCATTGCTCGCGTGATAGCTCCGATCATGTTCCTCGAAGGATTTTTCCAGTTTCACCAATACATTTTCCAATTGCGGATTATGAAGCACATAGGGATGACTTATGCTTCCGCAAACAGGGCAAGGCTCGTTATCCACTAAAGCCGCCCGCAATGTTTCTACGTTTTCGGTCGATGCCAGACGAGCTTGCTGTAAAAGCTGCTGCGCCGTATCGCGTTGTGCCTTTTCCAACGGCAGCTGCTGGGCTAAATTTTGTAAAGATTCCTGTTTTGTTTGAAGGTCAGACTTATCATTTGCCTGTTTCTGGTTTAGTGCTTCCAATTCCGTAAGTGCACCATAAAACAGTTGCCAATGCGCCTGTGCTTTTATAGTGTATTCAACCTGTCTGTCTGTTTCGGATTTTTCTAAGCCTAAAGTTTCGATAGGTGTTAATTGCAACTCTTTGGATAGCAAATCATTGCTTTTCTTTATAATTTCCAGGCGGTCTGCCTGTTGCTTCCAATCAGACTCTATTGTCGACCTCTCGGCTTCGTCTTTATCATATTTATCCTGTATTTGTGTCAACATAGCGGATGATTGTTGCGCTATTTCTAGAAACTGCTGCGCATCCTTTAGTTTCGACAAGATGAGCTCTTTATTTTCCGCAATCGGGCTGCGGTATTTGTTTTCTGCTCTCCAGTCGGTGATATCTTTTATTTGATCAGCAAGGTTTGCAAACTCCTCTTGTTTAGCTTTTAGTAGGGTTTGATGTTGATTATTGGCTTCAACAGAATCATCAGCCTCTTCTTTAAGTTTTTCTACCTGTTGTTTTTTCTCCGCCAGCAGCGTATCAAGTCGTCTAGCTTGCTCCAGTAGGGGAAGGGCATCGGTTAGCGCTTTATTTTTTTCTGAAAGATTGGTTTCGGCCACCTCCAGCTCATTTTCAAGCTTTTCTTTTTGCTCCTGTAGGACAACAATGTTTGCTTTGATCTGTACTAGGGCTGTTGTTTTGTCAGCATGCTGCTGTTGAGCGTTTTTCAATGCATCCGCCCAGCTTTTTGTCTGCTGTGCTTGCTCAACAGTTTTCAGTTTTTGTTTGCTTGGCAGGGCAGAGCTTTGAACCTCCTTTGCAACATCTAATGCTGTGTACGCTAGATCATAATTGATTTGTAGTTTAGCGAGCTGTTCGTACCATCCGATTTCTGCATTTAGTATTTCGATCTCTTTTTCTAGACTTTTGATCTCGATTTCCAGTATGTCCTGTTCATCCGAGAGCGCCTTCAGTTCTTCTTCGCTCAGTGTGATAATTCCTTCTTTACGAAGATTAAGGTCACGCAACAGCATTTCTTCCGCTCTGAATTTTTCATAGATTTTTTTCGATATTTCTGAATAAATATAAGTGCCAGTCAACTTTTCAAGCAGAGAAGCTTTTTCACCTTTGTCAGCCTTCATAAAAGCTGTAAAATCGCCTTGAGCTAGTAACACAGACCGGGTAAACTGATCAAAATTTAAACCTACCAACCTTGCAATTTCATTTAACGTTTCAGCTTTTTTTGCTGGAAAATCGGTATTCGTAGTTATATTTTTCAGGGTCACGGAATCAGATTGCATGCTACCATCCGCTTTATTTCTCGCACGCCTTACGCTCCAGGTAGCACGATGATATTGTTCATCAATACCAACAAAATCTACTTGAGCAAAGCCATCCGCTGTACCATCACGCAAAATGCTTCGTACATCACCTTGATTGAGCGTGCTGCCTTCAACATCTTTAATTTCTATACCTATTTCTTTCGCTTGTAAGTACCGCGGTGTTTTTCCGTAAAGAGCAAGGCACAAGGCATCTAATATCGTAGATTTTCCAGCGCCAGTAGCTCCCGTAATGGCAAATATGCCAGCGGATGATAATGGCTCGGAAGTAAAGTCAATTTCTGTAACTCCCTCTAGGGAAGCTAGGTTCTTAATTCTTATGGCTAAAATCTTCATTCTACTCGGCTGTTTGATTGACTTCTTCCACTACTTGTTGAAAAAGATTTAGGATATCTTCGGGTACGGTACTGTTATATCTAGTTTGATATATTTTTCCAAATACATCAATCGGCTGTAATTCTTGCAACTGCTCTGGAGCAATTAATTGATGTTCCTCCGTTTTCGAGTCAGGATACTTCACATCAATTTTCGCAAGTCTCACTTTTTTTTGCTGTAATGCCACCTCTACCTTATGGCGCAATGCTGGCTCAGGACCTTCTAAAAATACACGAACTTCAAGATAAGGTATTGTAGCTTTGTCAGCTTCATCAGAAGTAGGTAGTTGTTCAAGCAAAGCGATGACATCATGTAAAGGTTGGTGTTTCAACGGAACTCTCAGCAGCGGTACAAATAGTGGTATATCGATCGATCTAAGATTATGCATTTCGTCGTCGAGATCAAAGACGACGACTTGGTGCTTGTAATTAATCTCTGAGAAAGACATAGGCAGGGGACTGCCAGAATAACGCACATGATCTTTGCCACCAATTTTTTGCGCCTTATGAATATGTCCAAGAGCAACGTATTTTACATCCTCATGAAAAGCAGTCGCCGGAATACATTCAACACCGCCCATGATCAGCCTTTCTGTTTTATCTAGCTCAGTTATTTCAGCATTGTGCGTATGTAAATGCCCCATAGCTATTATGATTTGATCATCCTTAATTTTTTCTTGCGCATAGTCAAATAACTCTTTATAAAGTGCAGTTACACCTTCTGTATAGGGGTTTGAGCAGTCAGGTATAGCTGGGTAATCTCCCATACGGAGGAATGGTACGGCGAGGCAATATATCTTGATCCTTCCAGCCTGATCATATATTGGTACAATCAATTTTTCATAATCGATTTTTCCCTTCGCATCTTTCTCAACCAATCCAACAATATGAATTTTCGAAGACAGGAGTAAAGGTTTTGGTGCCTCAAGGCGTGATGCAGAATCATGATTTCCAGCGGTAATAATAATTTGTAGATCTGGGGTTTTAGAAATAGCTTGATTCAAGAAGGTATAAAACATTCGGATCGACTGAGCTGATGGATTTGATATATCAAACACGTCTCCGCTAATAAGCAGCACGTCAATTTTTTCACGATGCAATATCTCTACCAGCCAATCTAAGAATTGCTGATGCTCATAGCTGCGGTCATATTCGTGAAATAACTGGCCAATATGCCAGTCTGCGGTATGAAGGAATTTCATTTTCAAATAAATGGCTAGTCCATAATTTATCGTTTTAAAATCGATTGTATCAAGATTAAAAAAAGATTTTATGGTTTAATAATATGTTAATGCAATATAATAATTGTAATTTGAAATATAAATGTTTTAAGTGTTATTTTTAGTTTTTCCCATGATATTCCCTGATATAGCGTTTTCAATTAATCTACTTGAAATTACAATGTATAATTTTCAATCTTTTACGGGAAACCATATTTGGCTCAATAGATTTAAGAAACAAATATTTTAGGCTGTTTAAAAAAGTAAAATCTTGCTCATTTGTGATAAGGATTGTAGCGTCCGGCAAATGGTGAATTGATATCGATGATTTGACATTTTAATTTCCACATCCTATCAACAAAATTGGATGTAAGGTTTGATTTTACAGTCTCAAGCATTTTAATTAACTTCGACAAACAAACCTATATTCCAATGAAAGAAATCAAAGTGTTGTATTCGCTTAAACACAGAACAATCGAAGCGTCTAAGTTTAAGTTTGGTACTTATAAGCATAAAGCTAAGGTTGTGGCAACTTTTTATGATTTAGAAACTGCAGACAATTTTATTGCGAGGGTATTAAATAAATGGGACTTTAACAAACCAAACGAATTACCATCAAATGACGAGTTAAAATCTGAGTGGGGCAAATTTGAATATAACATCCCCAGCTAAAATCGTGAAAAAAATATCTCAATACTGAAAAAGATTAAAGATGCCAGAAGAAACTCATGAACCCTTTATAGTATCAAGCGAATCCCCAAGGAAACTTTTTGAATTAGATAGTAGTCATCGAAAAACAGTTATTATAAAAGATCTTGACTTTGGCCAAAAAGCAAGAATATACAATTTAACATGTGATGTACTGATTATTGAAAATTGTACATTTAATCTTTATTTCAGATTGGACCATTGCAACATACTTTCTCTAGATATTAGAAATACGAAGTTTGAGAATGTCTTGTCATTTGGAAGGGGATCACAAATTGAGCAGATCTATCTAAATACCGTTAATGTTTTCATATCACTAAATTCCTATTGTAGATTTACTCGTTTTAATTGCTACGGTTTAAATACTAAGGAGCTTAAAATTTTCAACAGGGAAGGGGGGAGCGGAGAAAATCTAGAGGAAATATACATATATCTCCAGGATAATAATATTAAAAGTACGAATATTTCAGTTTTTGACCGTGATATTGAAGTTGAAGTAAAAAATAATGTATTAAAGAATTTCCTAATTAACGAAACTAGAAAATTAGCTTTCATTATCAGGGATAATAACGGATTTGATAAAGTTACTTTCAATGATATAAACACTATTCAATTTGATGGATTGTATGAATCACCAATTGGTAAGTTGGAGCTCACTGGTTGCGGCATAAGTCAATTTACAAATTATTTAGAGCGTGGGGATGACGATTATTTTGAAGATAATATAATAGGAGAGATATATCTAAATAGCTGCACAACGATTAAAAAGATAAGCCTTGAAATTCCCAGGCCACTTAAGCTTTACGTTGAAGAGTGTAAATTCGACAAACCATTTTTAATATCTTCTGTCTACAAGGATATACATATTACACCAACCATTGTGAGTATAGAAGATAAAAATTCTGGTGATATACTTATTGAACTTATCAATGTTAATTTGAACTTTTTGGGTACAAATTTTTCTAATATCACTGTTAAAAGGTCCGGAATCAATTCTTTAGAATTTGAAACATTCGTTAATCATGGTAAGATCAATTTTATAGATTCAAAAACTGCTTCACCAAACTTTATAAAAGCCAATAGTGATACGAATTATTTAACGGCAAAAGATTCTATTCTAGACAATATCAACTTCCATTTTTTTGACCTTAACACGTTCAGCCATATACATTTTATCAATACAAATATATTAGGGATGAAGCTATTTCATTATCCTATAAGATTAGCTAACTACTCCGAAAACCTTAAAATATTACCTTGTCTAGATGACGAAAGAGATTTTAACATAAATGCCAAGTTTGCTTACAATCAATTCAGATTGCTAGCTGAGCGCAATGGCGATACTGATAAATCCGTCGAGTATCGAGCTTTAGAGCTAAATTACTTACGTCGGACTAAAAGTAATGAAGCCGACAGGATGTTATTATTATTAAACGAGGTTTCCAATTGGCATGGAAGAAATTGGTTATTAGGCGTATTCTTTACTTTAATTGCGGGTATGATATCTTTTGTCGGGTATCAAGCTTCATTACGCATCTTTGCTTTTTGTGATTTAAACTGGCCTGCAGACTACATTCGGTACATCGCTACTTACCCCAAGCTACAATTAGACGGATATGCCGAAAATGCAAATTTCCTAACTGATATAGCCAGGCTAATTGGTATTATCTTTATGGGATATGGTATCTTTCAGACAATATCAGCTTTTAGGAAATATAGCAAGAAATGACAAATATATCCTGATGTTTTTTAATTATTTCGTCAAAATAAAAACGGAGACATATGCTAAAATCTCATGCATATTTGAGATAACACTTGAAGGAAGGGGCTATTTATAGCTCTTATCTATGTTATGGAATATGGGTTTTTAAGGGTCTGTTTGCTGAAAAGATCTTTGAGTAAATGAGGCGTGTTTTTCACTATCTAACTATATCTAATGGGTCAAACGAGCTTATTATATCTTAGAATAGTGGATTCATCAATGTCATTCTTTCCATCTTCATGTACAGAGGAAACATAAATGAAAAAATTTCTTATCAATTCACTTTTGTCTTTTCCTTGTATACTGTTAAGAAAGTCTGTATCCTCCAGCAGTTCCTTAGATAATTCCATTAACTTAGAATTTGTATGTCTAACAGTTATACTAAATGTATTTGAAATCATTTTGTTTAATATAGAATTCAGAACTTCTTCAATATCTTTTAATTGAGACTCAATCAATATCCAGCAATTGTTATTATCCTCGTAATCTAATTTAAGTTTGTATCTGTTTTCCAAATATTTTAAAATATCAGGTGCAAACTTGCTAAATAAAATGGACAAAGAATAGCATTCTAGTGAATGGGCAAACTTATTTCTAATCTCTGCAAATTTGATAAAAAGATTTCCTTGATCTTTTGACAATCCGCCTAAATCGATGAAAAGTGTTACAATTTGATTGAAGGAGAGTGACTGGCTGGAATTACCAAATGATTTGACTCTTTCCTCTTCAAAAAGGCCTAGGGATATACGAATCAAATTCCTAATTTGAAACTCAATAATAACCGCGTAATTAATAATTTTATTTCGATCAGGTGCGATACCAAAATCTTCGAATTTAAAAGATCTATTTTTCATTAAGCTTTCATTCTATTTTTTTCCGTAACAACCAACTAAGCCAATAAACATCTACCTGTCTTTTCCCAAAGTTACCATTCGTTAACCTAATCGGTCTTTTTTCACTTGCTAAGACTCCTTTTTTTACAGAATATCTAAGCGCTTTAGAAAGTTGATCTCCGATAAATGTCTTATTGTATTTCGATTTAACGAATAACTCTATTTCATTTAAATAACGTGGAGTTTTAAGAAAATTCGATTTAACAAGAACTTCTAATATAAAGGAATCAATGCTTCTATCAGTTTTTGTGCTTAAGAAATATTCAGGAACATTTTTATATTCTTTTTTAAAAGTAACAACTGTTTCTGCCTTAGAAACAGTTTGTGGGATATCAATATTTAGATTTAATACTTTTGCTCCATTAATTCCGAGTTTAATGCCAATATGGACTGCAAAAGAATCGCTAAATGGTCTAGTAAGATTTAAAATTCCATAAATATGTGAAGAATCTCTTCCAATAAATTCAGCGAATCCAGACACAGTCATGCCTAAAATCTTCATAATATCACGCAGCCTATCGGCTAAAGCTTCACTGTAAGTTTTAATTGGTTCTGCCATTAGGCAAATACCGATAATAATTTACGCTAATAATTATCATTAATTTACTTTTTTTGTCAATTTTATTACCTATATTTGTTATAATATTTTACTGACTTATAAACTTTTAAGTCTATTAGTGTAATTTAAGAGTCTCGTTTCCCAAGTCTCACAATTTAATCGAACACGAGAGCGATAGGTTGCACCCATATGCCTTTATTGCTATATTTAGCATCGGTAAAGGCGTGGGTACTATCGTCTGCTAAGTTCGAAGGAGTGAGACCCAGGGAATAAAGCAGGGTAGTAGCCCACGCTTTTATTATTTAAGAGACTCATCAAATATCGTTAATGGTGAGTTATGATTATTAAAAACAAACATCCGAACAATTCAATTCCCCCTTAATTTTTTAGGAGTAAGAGTCTTTATGACCAAATCCGAAGCTTGTCAGTGTATCTATATCATCAGCTGTGTAACCAATTATTAGACAACTAACTCGGAACATTTTTTCAAACTATTTTATGAACCTGAGCGAGCACGCGCGCGCGGGATAGGAGAGGTATTGCTCTTATTTGGGCAATGCTGATCATTTTAATGCCTCAAAAATGAACCAAAAATCAAACAACATGCTACGCTTTGAGCTAGCATGTTATGAAATATACGACAATGGATACGATCCATTAAATACCATTCGGGAGTTCTGGTCCCAACATACCATTAACGACTGTCAGGAAAGCCTATGGGAACTCTTCGAGAACTATAGAAAGTGTGCAGCTCAGGAAGATGCTGCTGACGTGAAGCAGATGCATACCTTTTTAATGAAAGTGTGCCGTGTGCTGATGGCTTATTTCCTGGTGCACTTCCGCAAGATCGAAATTGATGCGGTGCCATTTGACTTTGCAGAGCCTGCCGAAGCCATAACGGCCGATCTGGAAGCTAAGCAAAGGATCCATAATTTCTTTAATAGAATTACTGAATAATACCTAATCCATAAGCAGATGATAAAAAGATCTAATCTATCCACTGCCTTATTGGATAAGGTAGTCAATATTCCAGTTATACAGATTACATTACTTGTAATCGTGTTCCTCTTAGTTTTTATGTTTAGTTTATCAGCTCAGACGCCCCGCAAGGACAGCGGGGCCGATGGGCTCACCAAAATTAATCGACTATATGTAGGCGACACAATACCTGATGAACTATGGAACGCGATGCTGCCCGTATCAAACCATCCTGAGGGTAAGCAAAATGTCCAACTCAAAGAGTATAAAGGCAAAAAGCTGATCTTGATAGATTGCTGGGCCACCACCTGTAAAAGCTGCCTAGAGGGTTTGCCAAAGATTCAAAAATTACAACATACTTATTCCGACGTTACATTTTTGCTGGCCACATTACAGCAGGATAGGGCGCCTCAGTATCTGAAAGACAATGGGTATACGCTGACGTCCTTTATCGACACCAGGGCGACGCTATTTCAATACTTCCCCTATACTTGGATTCCTTATTACATCTGGATCAGTGAGGGTAAGGTGGTCGCTACGACGCAGGCAACCGAAGTGACCGATGAAAATATAGCCAAACTGTTAAATGAAGGAATTGCGCCCACAAGAATACGGCAAGATCGTGTGTCTTTCGACTTAAAGGACAATTTTTTGAATGATCCTTTGATCTTTCGTGCGCCCCAATTGCAACGTTCCTTTACGATAACAGGCTACCTACAGGATGTCCTTGCCCAGACAAACTATCAGATCGGAAAGGATGGTAAACCCAGCTTTTTTGGAACAACCAATGCGGGGCCAATAGATATCTATAAATCGGCCATTGCCATCGCCCGCCCTGATCTGCGGAAGGGCAATTGGTTTCTATTAGAAACAAAATGGCGCGATAAGCTTTTAAATGTAAGTACAGATCAATACTTCGCCGACAGCACTGCACATCTGTATGCCATACAGTTTTATTCTGCTTCTACGAATAAAAGTGAACTGGCTAAAGATTTACTTCAAGAGCTCAACACCTTCTTCGGACAAAAATATGGTATGGAAGGCCGTATTGAACAGCGTAGCCGTAAAGCTTATGTGATTCGAAAAGATGCATCGCCTCAGAACTTGAAAATTCCTAAGAAGTTAATAAATGAACTCCCCATGTATCAATTGGTCGATAGGCTTGATAATGCGAGTGAGCAGACTGAAATGGGAATACCATGGATAAACAAAACCGACGAATTTAAAAAACCAATAAAAATCCCGGATGATTGGCCAAATGATCTGAACAGTATCAATGCATTCTTGGTACCGCAAGGATATCGAGCAACATTGGAAACCTTGTCTATGGAAGTATTTGTATTAGGTGATATTGCGAAAGGAGGTCGCCATGAATAGATGGATCGCATTTATCCTTATTATGATAAGCTATATCAATTCGTTCGCACAGGGATCGAATGCTTTGCACATTCAATTGCTGAGTAAAGCTGATCAAAAACCTATTGCTGGTGCATCTTTAAATTCGCTATCGGAGCCTACCATTGTGACAAAGACAGATCGGGATGGAAAAGGCCATATCAATAAGACTACTTACCCGATATCGCTACGCTTTAGCCACCTCAGTTATGCGCCTAAAACTGTGCAGTTTGACAGACATGGCGAATATACGGTGGAATTGGAGTCAAACGTACAGGAACTGGAAGAGGCCGTGGTACAGACGGGTTATCAAGCAATTCCAAAAGAACGCGCCACTGGATCTTTTTCATTCCTGACAAACAAAGAACTCAACCGTAGACCTTCGGAAGGATTGGTAGACCGGCTGGAAGGCACCGTAAGTGGCTTAACCATCGATTCGCGATTATCGGGCCGAAATGCACTGATGCTGCGCGGATATGCAACGATCAAGTCCGACAATACACCTTTAATCATTTTGGATGGTGCTCCGTTTGAAGGTGACATCACGGCACTTGATCCGAACGTACTTGAATCCATTACTTTTTTGAAAGATGCAGCAGCTTCTTCTATATGGGGTGCACGTGCGGGAAATGGCGTTTTGGTCATTACGTCCAAATCGGCAAAACTGAACGAAGGCACCAAGGTGAACCTCAGCCTGAATAATACATGGGAAGCTGCTCCGGAACGCTATTATTCTAAATTCTTGCTAAATAGCAGCGATTTTATCGGCTTTGAACAGTACCTCTATGATAATGGCTACTATAACGCCCAAAAAGCAAATGCGGGTTACCGGAAGTTTACGCCAGTAGTTGAATTGCTGCTCAAACGGGATAAAGGGTTGCTGAGCGCAGAGGAAGTGTCAAATCAGATCGCAGAACTGGCACAGCAGGATGTCCGAAAGGATCTCGATCGTTATTACTTCGGTACAGGGTATAAACAGCAGTACAATGCTCAGATCAGCAATGGGAATGCAAAGGCAGCAAATTTACTTTCCCTGACTTGGAACAAAGCCAACACTTCGGCTGACAGACAGAAAGACAGCAGAATACTGCTGCAGTTCAATTCGACATTCAAACCTGCGGAATGGCTGGATTTCAATCCGACCTTATCCTGGAATCTGGGTAACCAAAACAACCGACTGCTGAATTATGCGGATTACATTTATCCTTATGCCCGCCTTGCAGATGAAAACGGAAATTATTTGCCTGTTATACACGATTATAATGGGATATTTTTGGATGCACAAAAGCAATCTGGCCGTTTGGACTGGGGCTATAGTCCATTGGACGAAATGGACAAAAGACTGTTTGCCAATGAACATAATGAGTTTATCGCCGGTTTTAATTCCAATATACGGCTAGGATACGGGCTCACAGCACAGCTCTTGTATAACTATCAGAATATAAACAATCTGCAGACCTTCAATTATGACCGCGATAGCTATTATGCGCGTAATTTGGTCAATAGCTTTGCCTATGAAAATAATGGTCAGCTGCTATTTCCAATTCGGGAAGGTGCTATACTGGATAAGTCCAGAAACAAAACTCAAGCGCATCTGGGAAGGGCGCAACTGAATTATTCAGCAACCATCGGACTGTCAAACATCAATCTCCTACTGGGAGCGGAAGTTAAACAGACAACTCTGGTAGGGGATAAGTCTACGGTGTATGGATTTGATCCCGAAACATTGACGTATCAGGATATGGATTTCAGTACACGTTTTACACGCTTTCCGACAAGTTCAAAATCCAATATTCCCTCAGGAATTGGCTTTACGGATCGTATAGATCGTTTTGTATCGTATTACTTCAACGGTAGCTATCTATACAGGCAACGATATCTGCTTTCCTTTAGTGCACGTAAGGATGCATCCAATCTTTTTGGTGTCAATACCAACCAACGTGCTGTTCCGCTCTGGTCTTCGGGCTTGGCATGGACGGCTTCGGAGGAGCGCTTTTGGCCAAAGGATTTTATAATCGACTACCTCAAGCTACGGACGACCTTTGGTTACAGCGGAAATGTAAATAAATCGCTGACACGGTACAGTACGGCTAGCTACGGTACATCCTTACTGACGGGGTTGCTTACTGCACAGATCCAAACCCCACCCAATGAAGATCTGCGCTGGGAAAAAGTAAGCACAGTCAATATTGGTTTGGATCTCGCTACTAAAAACCGCACTGTCAGTGTTTCCTTTGATTATTATCAGAAGAAAGGCCGTGATCTGATCGGGGAGTCTGCCCTTGACCCGACGACTGGCTTCTTTGTCGGTCAGCGCTTTTCCTTTACAGGCAATACGGCCTCACTCAATACCGAAGGGATCGATCTGCGAATAGATGGCCGAAAGAACTTTGCTGCAATAGAGTGGATGCCAAGCCTACTCTTCAATTGGAACCGAAATAAGGTCATCAAATTCAGTGGTACAGCACCGAGTAGTTTATTGGCCTCATCATTTGCTGTTCCTGTGGAGGGCAAGCCCATGAGTCCATTATATTCAGTCCCCTGGGCGGGTTTAGATCCGGTAGATGGAAGCCCTCGTTTTTGGTATAAAGGCGAGATCAGCAAAGATTATACAGCCATCCGATCCAAGATGACATTTGACGACCTGCAATATCACGGCTCAGCACTTCCTTTGTATACAGGGTCGCTTATAAATCGCTTGAAATATAAGTGTTTTGATCTTTCTTTTTCAATGCTTTATGCATTTGGTGGTTACCTCCGTAGACCAACGATTAATTATTCAACATTGGCGACAAATTGGTTTGGCCACGAGGATTATACAAAGCGTTGGATAAAACCTGGTGACGAGCTGGAGAAAGATGTTCCAGCTATTCCAAAGGTGGCTGATCTGGACAAATGGAGCATTTTAAATAGCTACTCAAGTGTCCTCGTCGAAAAAGCCGATTATATCTTTTTGAAAGATGTACGATTGGGTATTGACCTCCGTACATTGAATAACACATGGCTAAACCGGTCATTTAAAAATGCTTCTTTTTTTGTGCTGGTCAATAATGTCGGGAAGCTTTGGGTGGCCAACAGCGCCAAGATCGATCCGATGACAAATGAGAGTTATTTGGGAAGACCCCGATTGTGGTCTATAGGTATTAACGTAGGATTGTAACATATAATGAAAAGAATTATAGTACTATTGTTGGTCATCACGCTGGGCGGATGCACCAAAGATTTTCTATCGGTCAAATCGGACAAGAAACTTGTTATACCGAGCACATTGAAGGATTTTAGGGCTTTGATGGACCGAACAGAAACAATGAACGAAGCACTGCCTCATCTCGCTCATCTTTCTGCCGACGATTATTACTTGAGCAAAGAGGTTTACGACGGTCTTACAAGTTTGATCGAGCGTAATACTTATATCTGGAATAAAGATATCTATGAAGGCTCGCTAGACATTGTGTGGAGCAATTCCTACCAACAGATCTTCTACGCCAATAACGTGCTGGATGGGCTGGAAGTATTGGCTAGCAAAGAGGATGAAGCGTATTGTCTAAAAGGAACAGCCTTATTCTTTAGAGCTTTTGGTTATTTTAATCTTTCGCAGATTTACTGCGATACGTATACGGTAGGTGCCGAAAATACAGGGCTTGGGCTACCTTTACGCCTTAAAAGTGACATCAATGAAAAGGTGGGGCGAAGCACGGTCGAACAGACCTATGCACAGATGGAAAAAGACCTAAAGGATGCTATTGAGCTGCTGCCAACAACGGTATCGGTCAAAACCAGACCGAGCAAATATGCCGCACAAGCACTTTTGGCGAGATTATATCTCATCATGGGGAGATATGGAGAATGTTTAGCGTTATGCCAGTCTGTATCGCCAGCTTTTAAATTGATCGACTACACGAAAGTAAATACTTCCATCGCTTATCCGATGGTACAATTTAATGATGAAGTGATTTTTCACAGCATTATGTCTTATGTCTCCCATAAAGATTCAAAAGCCTTGGTCGATACCAACCTTATGCGGGCCTATGCAGACGATGATTTAAGATTGAAGACTTTTTTTGCTCCTAGGGGAGAGAATGCAGCTTTTATCGGTAATTATTCTGGCTCCTTATCCTTGTTTAATGGACTGGCTATTGATGAGGTCTATCTTATGGCGATGGAATGCTTGACGCGATTAAATAAACTCGATGAAGCGAAATCTATGTATCAGACATTTATGGCATCAAGGCTTCGTGATCATCGAATTGTGGTATTAAAAGAAAGTATCACACAAGCTGAGCTGTTAAATATTGTCTTACTTGAAAGGAGGAAGAGCTTGCTCTATCGTGGACTTCGCTTCTCAGATATACGTAGACTGAACCGAAACGAAAAGGCGGAAATAACGATGACGAGAGTGCTTGGAGATAAAATTATACAGATCAAACCTAACTCACCCAATTATATTTTGCCCATCCCAGATAATGTGATTGATCTGTCGGGCATTGCTCAAAATCTCCGCGAGTAGCTTGATCAATAGTTAGAACTTTGCTTTAAATCAAAAGGGTGGCTGTCTCGAATTGAAACAGCCACCCTTTCTTTTTAATAAGCAGTGAATTTACAAGGTTTTGGTACGATAGTCAGTATAACTTGACTCGTGACCCGAAATTACAACACGTTGTCCTAATGAGTTAAATTCAGTATCCTCATCTTTATATCTACGAGCACAATCTGGATTCTCAAGTTTTGGACAATTCGGATCAGGCTGTTCAATTTCCTGTCCCGGCTGACCTCCGGTCATTTCAAACCAGTATTCTTCGCTTGCAGTTTGCTTTTTAATTGTGTTTGCAGACATTAACGATACTGTTGTCAATCCTGCTGCTATGCCTAATCCGAGAATAGGCAATACATTTGTTTTGATGATTTTAAAGATGTTCATAATCTTCGATTTAAAATGTGATATTAAAATTTGTTATTCTGTTTATGTCTTTTGGCAGACGCGCCCTTCTTGCTGACAACCTAGCATCAGCGTTTCCGATGTGTAAGCTGTCATTTTCTCTTATTTTGCCCATGGAAAAGGCTGTCTATATGCTTTGCAAATGATCTATAGCTCAATCGTGGAATAGTATTGGCTATTTTTGTACGATATGGAATACTATATTTATCATGTTCAACAGGTCTTAGTCGAATCCAACGTTCTATGATAGAGGACCAAACGCAGATCAATGTGAGGTAAATATTTAATATAAAATGTGATTTCCAGCTAATCTGAACAATCAGTCCACAACTACAAGGTAGCTCGTCGCTCCATACATAAAGCAAAGCTAGCCCCACATAGCTGGTGAAAGCCAGCATCATTAGCGATGATAGCACCAAGCCAATTAATCGCGTCGATTTAATCCCGATCAATACTGCTGCCATGATCTCACTTGTCGGTATCAAATAAGCCAATACGATGGCTAGTGGCCTTGGCAGTGGCTGGCGGAGCATTGCATCCATATTGCCACTGAAATCAGAAAATTTATTGTATGCAACAAAGATCCAAAGGCCCATCATAAATGAGCCATAAAACGTCACAGCAATATCCCGCCAATGCGTCAAGCAAAAATGGACCACGATCTGTGGAAGTCTCAAAATAAATTGAATCATCCATTTTAAAAAGATCGTGATCCCTCGTACGGAATAGTTATCGGGAGCAATATTTCTTGGTGTATTTTGCATTTCCTTACTTACATTGTAAATCAAATTTCGGTACTAAAAAGCAGCCGGACTTGGCCGAATCTGGAGAGTAGTATATACAGGCTTAGCGATCGTCTTGGATATACCGCTTAAAAAACTCGGTTGCGGTCATGCCGGTTTTCTTTTTAAAAAAGCGTGCAAAGCTGCTGGGGGATGCATAGCCGAGTTCATAGGCGATGGCATCGGTATGCATACCGTCTACAATATATTTCTTGGCGAGATCCAGCATGAATTCTATTTTCAGCTCTTGGGGACTCTGTCCATAATAAAGTTGGATAAGCTGATGCAGATAGTCCATACTGATCCCGAGCTGCCAGGCAATATCTTCCAGTTTAAAATCCTGACCATGCTCGGCTGCAGCCTGCTGAATGGCTGCATGGGCTTCTTTGGATTTTAATTGGGATTCCGAAATCTTGTCATATTCTTCAAAGATCTTTTCCTTGGATAGCTGGATCAATTTCTTGATACCCCAAAGAATATTGACCTCACTGTCGAGGTCGCCTTTCTTGATGTTTGAAGCTATGGCTTTCATCAATGAAATAGTTCTGGTGCCGGCACGGAAATCGATGCTGCACCATACATGGGGATCTTGTTGTCTATAGGCATGGATCAGGGGGTGAAGAAACTGGAAGGGACGCTCATTGCCATCGCGAAAAATGCTCCCGCGGAAATAAAAGTTAACGAGGGTGTACCTTCCTGCAGGAACATGGATTTCATAATTGCTTGTAGTTAAGTAGAAGTAACGGCCGCGATTGCAAGAGATGCTGTAACTGATCTGCTTCCGGATATCCATGATCTCAACGGCACGATCTTCTGTGATGATATAAAAGATATGTATATCCGAACGCGTAACTTGTACAGGAATGACAATATTGGCCGGTAGATGCAGATCCAATATATTGATGTAGCCGAGCATACCATTAAACTGCTGCAGGCAGGCCTGCCCATTTTGGTTTTCGTAATGTTCATAGTCTGCATTCGACATGCTTATTCGCGGTTTGAGCGTATCAGTTCTTGGACTGAGTGGCTCGCCAAATACCTTTGCGAGATCAATCTGTAATGTTTTCTTCATAATGGGAAATAGGTCAATATAATCCCCCCGGTCAGGATTTCGGAATGATCGGGGGAAATGGTTTTTGGATAACGGGGGAACGCTCAGGTGCTAGGTCATTCTGTAGGATATCCGAATAAACAGGGGAGTGAACGTCTTCCGCACCACAGCATCCTGCCATTCATCGAGGCCGTGAACCATGAGCTCCTTAAATTCTGGATCATCATCATCACCCTTATCGTCTTTTTGAAATTGAAGTATGTTGCCCTGCATGAGATAATTGCTTATCGCAGTGCCAAGTTGTTTCCGAAACCCTGGTGGAAAATCGTAGAGCTGCTGCACCTGATGGGGTTTCAGATTAAAATTGTGTTCCATCCAGACTGCAAAATCGTCTTTAAGAAGTTGCATCTCTAGTGCTCGCTCCGCTATTGGCAGAGCGAGAATCATGGCTACTTTTTGCGCCACGCCTGCATTGTCAAATTTCTCTTTCATTCGAATTGTATTTTTGCAAATATTTATTTAAATAGATCAAATTAGCAACCGCCGTGTCCTAACCTCCGCGATTTTGGAGGAAAGTCTTCTTTTGAGCGAATGAATTTTGCTTAATATTTGATTTTATTTAGTAAATTGGGTCTGTAAACCAGTATAAACCTGAGCCATTTAAGAGAGCTTGACATAGCATATGAAAGTATTAAAACTAACGGTGAAGAGTTTACTCATCTCCATGCTTTTTAACTTAATCGGAAATCACGGTATCTATCTGAATCGATTTTGGACACAGACCTATTGGATGTGGACAGTGGCATTTGCAATTGCGATTGGTATTGCGGTATTGTTCACGCAGATGTTTCTTAAAGCCTTTTGGACTTATTGGCAGAAGCAGTATCCTGATCTGATACTCATGAGCAAGGGGAGGATCATGACCAAGAATATACCCAAAGGTCAACTCTTCTGTGCAATTCTTGCTACAACTACACCGATTTTATCGATTTATCTCTACATTATCTATTGTATCGCTTCGGTGCGCAGCGAAGATACGTACAGCTTGTTAAGAAGCTATCTCTTGCATTATATGCCTTTTATTGGTACAGGTTGTGTAGCCTACGTGATCTATGTTTTTTGTAACGGCAAATTATGGTGGTTAACAACTGAAAATGTGATGGCTTTGTTAGGGAAAGAGGTCATGTCGCAGGAAAACACAACAGATAGAGCGGTAACTATAGCACCTCCAAATGTATTGGATAAGACTATCGTAATCGGATCACTCTATGATGTGCTGTACAGCCATTCGCCATTCAGCCTCAATACTTTGGGGGCGGATGCTGTGCGTATGTTTGATGTTCCTTTTTATTTTTCCCAAAAAAGAAAAAAGGAAGTCATTCTGATCAACGGTACCCGCTTGGAGGCCAATCACTTCGTGCAGGAGCTGGAAGCTAGGGGGCTTGATAAATGGTATTTTCGCATCAATAGCACCTGTAGGGTAAATATGATGCACGTGCGTCAACCGATATTGCCAAATGCCACTTACCTGGAGTTCCGCAAGGAAGTGTTTGACAGCCTCAAGTCGAATATGACAGAATTGGAGATCAGCAATCTGCTGCAGATAACTGAATGGATGCGCAAAGAAAAAAAGCTAAAGGATTTTTTGGATAACGTCAATAACCTAGAGCATGAGGGATGGGATTACCTTTTAAAGCTCAATTGAATCATCCCATTTTATAAACTTAGATAGACCGAGCACAGTAGACAACAGGTCTGCTGCTGCGCTGGATTTCGGCGGTTAGTCGAGCTAACCTTACCCGTTTATGTTTTTTGTTAAAGGATCTCCTGATCAACAGGAGATTAATCCTCGTTTTGTGTCCAATGCAACAGGTATTCGCCTAAAAATCCACTATTCTTTCCAACTAAAACCAAGCATCGAAAGTACGCCGTTAGAAGCTAAGCTGGACCGTATCCTTGACCTGCTGCAGGAACAGCAATATATGGAGCTCCACAAGCTGACAGGCACGATGACCATCCAGGAAGTCGCCTATTTTTTGAGCAAAAGTGTGCGCACCATCGAGCGCCGTATTGCCAAAGGCCTACTCAAGGCTACCTATAAAGAGGGCAATGCGGATCTCTTCCTCAAAAAAGATGTGGTGCAGCTGTATGTGACGGAATATAAAAAATGGCCGCGGCAAATGCCTTAAATCCCTATACTATTCGTGCCTGCTTCGTATTGCCTTCGGAGATGAATCAAAGAGCAGCCGCTGTTGAACCACTGCTGAACAGTAATTTCCTGTTTGGAGACTGGTGAAGGTCTGTTCAGTATCTGTACAAGATCTATTGCTGATCCGAAGCAGGTACGGAGCTGGTCCGAAGCAAAGGGCTAAGACTGCTGCTCGAGTGCGTAGTTTTTGAAGTACCAGACGACCCCGTCTCTGGAATATGTCCGATTGCCTCCGACAGCCCGCCGACAAAAGCTGGGATACCGCCGACGAGTCTCCGCCAACCTGTTTTGCGCTATTGACAAGGGGCTGTGTGATGTGGTATGTTTGTCGAAGTAAAGCAGTACATACCGGTATAAATGAAAGCTTTATGGGTTTTAACTTTTTAAATAAAACAACATGGCAACAATCAACAATGGTGTAATCGGAAGAGCAAGTGGTAAAGTGGGCGCGGTGATCGCCTCGTCCTGGAAATCTATCAACTACCTCAAAGGTTTGCCCAAAAAGCGGACGAAAGGGATGTCCGAAGAACAGCTGATCCAACAGGACCGTTTTCTGAAAATCTCAAAATTTCTGATGCCGATCACGCCGATCCTGCAGGTGGGGTTTGGGCTGTCCAAAACCGAAAAGATGACGCCCACAAACGTGGCGCTGCAGCTCAATATCGCCCAGGCGGTAAGCGGTACTTATCCAAACTTTAGCTTGGATTACAGTAAGATCGAAATCAGTACGGGCTCTTACCTCAACGGCGGCGGCATGGAGGCTGCTGTGGATAATGGAATTCTTTCTATCTACTGGGATACCATCCTGAACAGCCTGTACAAGACCAAGGCCGATGATCAGGTCATTATCCTGGTTTATTCACCCGAAAAGGATGAATTTATGACAGCACCTACGCCGCCCACCCGTGCCGCCGGTACGATAGACATCGTGATTCCGGCACACCTGCTCGGAGGCAAAGGGCATGTCTGGATTTTCTTTACCGACCGCAAGGCCGAGAAAGTATCCAAAAGTACGTATTTGGGTGAGTTTGACCTGGCTTAGCCGCTGATGGAGTAATGGAACGGGAGGAGCATAAGGCTCCTCCTGATTTTTGAACACAAACCGATAAGATTATGCTGGTGATTTCTGAGTTTAAAAAGCAGGTTAAAGATCCGACACGTAGGGAGGCTGCGCAGGAGCGCTTTCGACTGGCACGCCGGTTTTTAAATCCACTGTATCCACTCATCCTCAAGGGGTATGCCCATAGCAAGTGCACGGTGCAGGCGGCTTTTGGCCGTGCCATGTCACATACGCTGACCAATGTGATACAGGGTGAATATCCGGATTTTGAGATCGTGCCCGCCCTGGCCAAAATCAGCAACGGCATGTTGTCTCCGCTCGCGGTGAATACCTGTGTACGCACATCCAATACGATTCAGCTGAGCTGGAAAGTAACCGAATCTACCATCAAAGATTATAGCCAATGGGATGATCAGGTTATACTCTGTGCTTATGATATTATTGGCGAGCAGGCTGCGATCAATGAACAACAGGTGCTTCGGAGGGATGTCCAAATGACGATCGAGCTGCCATCCATCCTGCATGATAGACCGGTGCACCTGTACCTGTTCCTACATGATCGTGACGAAAACCTGTACTCCAGAAGTCAATACCTCGGTCTTTTCTAATTTAAATTTTGCGTATGAAATCAACGATAAAAGTACTTCGTACAAAACAGGGCAAGCATAGCACGCTTTCCGAGATCTACGTAAACAATCAGTTTGTCTGCTACGGGCTGGAGAATATTCCGCGTCCCGTGAAAATAAGGGGCGAGACCGCTATACCAGTAGGGCATTACCCGCTGGTTTTTAACCGCGACGGGGCAATGAATGGCCGTTACTACGACGATTACCCAAAGATGCATCGTGGTATGCTTGAAATACTTGATATTCATAATTTTAGCTATGTCTATTTCCATAAAGGGAATAGCTACAAAGAAACTGCTGGCTGTGTGCTGGTGGGCAATCAGTATGTACTGGAAGATGGTGACTACCGTCTGCTAGCCTCGGGCGTCGCCTATAAAAAGTTCTATCCGCTAGTGGCCGAACTAATGCTGCAGGGACTCGTCGAAGTACATGTCGAATGAGCGTCGCCCGATACAGGGCAAGTGAACACCGTTAAATAGAATAATCATGAAAAAAATCTTTAACAAAATAGGACAGGTGCTGCAGCTGCTGTTGGCGGCACCTGTTAAGCTACCGGGAAAGGTAGGGAATGTATTAAATTACCTGGCCTTGGGGCTTGGCATCGTGGAAACCGTATTGGATGAGGCTAAGTCGCATTCCGAGGTAGAAGATGGCAAGGAGCCGCAGGAAGGGAAATACAATCCGGACGATGGCGAAAGGTATCCGTCGGCACTGGATGAAACGATGTCGGCAGCTGTATCGCCTACCGATAAGGAACCTTCGGCGGGTGCCAGGGAGAATAGGTCCGTTAAAAATGGAAGCGAAGATACCGTAGAAAGGAGCGCGATGAATGAAAGTGAATGATATGCGCATCTCGGCCATCGGCGGTACCATCTGTTCCATCTGGGCCAGCATCTCGCTGGGCGATGTATTGCAGACCGCCCTGACGGCTGCCTTGGGTACCCTGGTCAGTTTCGCAACGAGTAGGCTACTGGCTAAATTGGGTAAGCGGAAAAAATGAGTTGAACAAAAAGGCGCACTGGATCGTGCGCCTTTTTGTAAGGCAACATCTTTATTTGTAAGGCAAATTCCCCAATATTTATCTTTTTTTTATTTCCGAAAACAGCCTATCGACATCTTTCTTGGCGAATAGCCCAGTTCCTTCCGCCATCGTGGTAGCCGAACCGCAGGCGATTCCCATCTGAAGGACATGCTCTAGATCGCCCTCTTGGGCTAAGACAGACACCATTCCAGCGACCATACTGTCACCTGCTCCCACGGTACTGCGCACCTTCACCACTGGGGAAGGTAGCTGGATTTTTTCTGTTTTTGAATATAATATAGCGCCCTGTGCACCTAGCGAGACCACGATTAGCATTGCTTTTCCCTCCGAAATTAGCTGCTTGGCGGCCATATCCAGATCGGAATGCCCCAATTCCTCTTTTCCCACAAGAGCAGCGAGCTCGCCGGCATTCGGTTTGATTAAAAAGACTCCTTCATCCAGTGCAAGGCGAAGTGCATCGCCAGATGTATCAATAATTATTTTACTGCCCTTCGTTTTGTACGTGTTGATCAGTGACCGTATAAACTCGGGCGGTACACCAGCCGGCATACTGCCGCTGATAACGACAAAATCCGGAATATAGGTGAGTTCCTCAATTGAATTCCTAATTCCCTCCAGCTCCTTGGATTCAACTTGTTCGCCTGGAAACCCGAATCGATATTGCTGATTCGTTGCGCTGTCAACCACGATAAAGTTTTCGCGGGTCTCGCCATTCACCCGAATAGGATGTATAGCAATATCTTCCAGCTTCAATAAGTTTTCGAGCAGACTGCCTGTCTTTCCCCCGGATGTAAACAAAGCAGTCGAAGCTAAACCAAGTCTTTTCAAGGCCCGAGATACGTTAATTCCTCCGCCACCAGGCTCATATACAGGTGCTTCACAACGTAATTTCTTTTCGGGAACGATATGTTGTACACTGGTACTCTTGTCTACGGATGGATTCAGGGTGATTGTTAAAATTGATTTTGCCATTTGTCTAAGTTATAAAGCTATTCAGAGATAAAATAGTGCATTGTTGAAATGCACTAGTCAGTAATCTAAATAAAGCTACTGATTTTTGTTGACAGTGTGCGGCCGTGATTTTTGTTGAATTGTGTTGTCGCTGATTTGTTAGAGAATACACTCAATTGTTTGATTTTCTTATTGATTTATCTGCATTTATTTTTTCTTGTAACATGCATTATTTGAATTTTTAAAGGCTTAAATAACCTGATATATTTTTATATTGGGATTTCCAATGATGTATGGTTTTAAGGAAGTCATAAAATCTGTATTGAATAATTTACTCACCAGATAACCCTGCGCTTCTTCCAGACTGTTAAACCCATGCAGGATGCGAACATCTTCGATATGTACCCATAGCTCATTACATAATGCCCCTTTGACCGTGGTTAAAAATGGTTCCTTATAAAGATTGAATACGGCGGTAATTCCGGCCCGATCCAATCCTTCAATTGTCAATGATATATCTAAATAAGCACTTGCCATGTTTATCTTTATTTATGATGAATGTTGTTGCGCACTCCTCGAGCGGTGCGGGGATGTTAGAAATAAAGATTGCCCAAATAGGGCAATCTCTATGAGCTTGTATTATACGACGGAGTAAATACGTACTTCAGGATTATCTTGAAGAAACGGTTTCAGCGCAACGACAACGTCATTGTTAAAAAGGGCTGTAGAAAGATATGCTTCAGCGTCCTCAACCGATTCAAAACCGTGTAGGACCTGAACATCTTCTGTCCTGACTAAAAGTTCTTTTGAGACAGCGCCCTTGATCGTTTCCAAAAATGGTGCTTTGTATGTGCTGTAAACACCTGCTGCAGACCGTCTGTCCGCATCATTTACTTTCAATGTGATTTCTAAATACGATTTTGCCATAATATTTTTGTTTAATCTGTTAATCAAATTTCCGATATCATAACAGGTGAAACAATGGTCAAAATGGAAAAGAAATGGTAGATTTAAGCAATCGATTTCCGAAATTCAGAAGGTGAAATTCCGGTATGTTTCTTAAAGTATTTTACAAAATAGGATGCATCATCGAATCCCATTTGGTAACCGATCTGGTTAATGTTGAGCTGGGAATAGAGCAGCAGGCGTTGTGCTTCCACAATGATTCGCTCCTGGATCATTTGTGAGGGAGTTTTGTTAAGAAGGTGCTGTGTAAGATCCGATAAGCTACGTGACGAAATTCCCAATAGGCTGGCATACGCTGCTACTGTCAGTCCTTTTTTATAGTTTTCAGTGATTAGGTTGATAAATTTGATCAGCTGCAGTCTTTTTTCATCAAATAGCTGCGCGTGCTGTCCTTCATGTCGCTCAGATGCACATTTTTTTCGTTGTATCTGTATCAGGAAATTATTTAAGTAATTCCGCAGCAGTTGTTCTTTTCCGAAATCCTCCTGATCTTCCAATTCACATTTCATCTGAGCAATGTATTCATCCAGTTTCTGCGCGCCCCCTTGGTCTATACAGCATGTCGGTTGCTGATAGAGGTTGTTAAATAGATTTGAATTGAGGAAAAAAGCTGTGGGATTTTCATTTTGAAATAAAAATACCTCATTGAAATGGATGAGTATTCCTTCATAATCCGTGTTTTCATCAAAATAATGCACTTGGTCTTTAGCAACAAAAAATATAGCATTTTCGAAGACCTCGTATTTGTTGAAATCAATCGCGTGTGTTCCTTTGCCTTTTTTAAACCAGATAATTTGGTAAAAGCTGTGGATGTGCGGCTTATTAACCTGACAATGGTTTTCAATTAAATGGCTTTTAAGATCAATAATTGCCACTTGGGGTTTGTCTGGCTGATGACGATTGAGGTGATATTCGGTAATTATATGTTTTCTTTCTTTGGCCATATCCTTTTCTTCACTCTTATGTATTGAATTTATACCTCTACAAACTTATGTACTGATCAGCTACTTTTTGTATTGAAAGTCTTTATTTGCTGAAATGTACCATTAATTTTCCTATTTGTGCCATAAAAACAAGATTGCAAAAGATGAATTTCGTTATTTAAAATTTTAGAGAACGATCATGGAAAAAAGATCTAACGAAAAGATAGTCATTGTGGGCGGCGGTTTGAGCGGTCTCTCATTAGCTTATTTTTTGGCAAAGAATAATATTCGTACTTCCGTATTTGAGGCATCCTCCAGATTGGGTGGACGTATCCAGACAACCAGGGGAGTTCTGGGTACTCCATTAGAGCTGGGAGCGACCTGGTTTTATGATATGCATAGGCAATTAAATGCGTTGATTGAAGAATTGGGATTAATCAAGTACCCTCAGTACGCAAAAGGTATTTCCTTATTTCAAACAGATCCGAATGATCCTCCACAACGTTTTTTTGTGCCCGAATCGGATCAAAACTCCTACAGATTGGCTGGCGGAACACAAACGCTTATAGATTCGTTAGTAAAAGAAATACCGGCGGATACGTTCTTTTTGAATACGAAGCTTACCCATATCCGCAACGACGGATCACAGATTCAGTTAGAAACTTCCAATGGTATAATTTTCGAAGCAGCGAAGGTGATAATTTGCATGCCTCCGCAACTGATTTCAAAACAGATTATTTTTACGCCAGATCTACCTGCAGCAATCAATACGCTTTTGCCCGCTGTTCAGACCTGGATGGGCGGTTCCGTCAAATTTACGCTCGAATACGAAACTCCATTTTGGCGAAAAAACGGTTTTTCAGGAATGGTTTATAGTCATACTGGTATTATCAGTGAGATGTACGATCATACGAATTATGAAGAGGACAAATTTGGGTTTACGGGATTTTTGAATCCGGGTTCAGCATACTTGTCGTCGGCAGCTCGAAAGGAACAAGTTCTGCATGAACTAAAGTCTCTTTTGAGTGTAGAGGCTACAACTCCAACGGCATTCTATGATAAAGTATGGACGGACGAGTTTATACTTGATGGTAGTCCCATTATAACGCGTCCACACCAAAACAACGGTCATCCCTTGTTGCAGCAGGCTTATATGGATGGGAAGCTTTATTTTGCTGCTACAGAAACTGCGAACGATTATCCGGGCTATATGGAAGGTGCTGTTGCTGCAGCCAATGCTGTGGCAAATAAATTAACGAGGAATATATCAAGTAAAAAGGATCTGTAAAGATCCTTTTTACTTGATAACTGTACTCAAATGCTGTTGTCTATTTTTGCCATAAATCACTATGACAAGTAAAGCAATGATAAGGAAGGGAACCACAGCAATATTTACACCCTGCCAGCCCCAATACCTGAGGATCCCTCCAGCCGAGAAACTAGAAGCGCTCATGACCGCAAATACAAGGAAATCATGAAATGCCTGTGTCTTTTCTTTCTCTTCCAGACTGTAAACCTGAGTAAGCAGGGTGGAGCCGCCAATATACATAAAGTTCCAGCCGATGCCGAGAAAGATTAGTCCGGAGATAAAATGCATAAAATCTGTTCCTGTCAATGCAAATGTTAGGTGAATAAGCAGTATAATAATCCCCATAAGTATGACTGTATGGACACCGTATTTTTTGATCAGTGTTCCAGTGAAGAATGAGGGTACAAACATACCTAACAGGTGCCACTGAATGACTGTTGCCGAAGCACTATCCGAATGACCGCAATGCTGCATGGCAATAGGGGTGGCCGTCATAATCATCGTCATAACCGAATAACCGACAGTTGATGATATTAGCGCAGTTACCGTATTTCTTTTACTGATAATTTCCTTTAATGGTCTTCCCGGAGACTTGGTTGATTCCAACTCAAGTAACTTTTTTCGTTCATCAAGCTTTAAGGAGTAGGTGACAAAAAATGCGATTAAACTCAATACTGTGACAGAAAGAAAAGAATAGGCGAATGTTGCACTTCCAATATGTTGCGTATAGCGTGCTAGGTTGGGCCCTATAATGGCTGCGGCCACGCCAGCTGCCATAACGATCGAAATAGCTTTTCCTTTGCTTTGTGTCGGTACCGAATCAGCGGCAGCAAAGCGGTAATATTGGGCGAAACCCTGGTAGCATCCGATGAGCATGGTTCCCATCACAAAGGCACCGAACGATTTTGCTGTAATGCCATAAAATGAAAGGAGGCCTGCTGCGATGCCAAAAAAGGTACCTAACATAAATGTCTTTCGCTGTCCAATTTTTTTCATAATCAGCGAAGCAGGTATCATCATGGCAGCGGTTCCGAGGGAAACCACGGAAGCCGGCAAGGTTGCTAGGCTTTCACTTGGTGCAAGCTGCAAGCCGACGAGAGCCGATAAGGTAGCTCCGATAAATGAGCAGGTTTGGTAGAGCGCTTGGGAAGATGAAAGCAGGAATACATTATTCCATTTTGTTGCAGTAGTCATCCTGCAAATATCTTTTGGAGATGCATCGAAGACAATGGACAAATTGGAAAAAATAAGGTAATTTTCAGCAGAAAAAGCAAAATGCTCTGCATATTAAAAGTTTAGGCTACTGGCTAAATTGGGCAAACGGAAATGATGAGTGGGATAATTAAGGCGCGCAGGATCGCGCGCCTAATACTTGCCTTTTTCGTACAATGTTTTACGTTTAGGAGGTCAACTTATCTTCTGTTTCAGACGTTAAAAAATCAGCATTATAAATACGGTCCTGTACATCTTTGGGCAGGGAAATCGTATCATTGATATATTTCTCGATTAACATATTGGCGATAGGGCCCGCCCATGTACCTCCGTATCCAGCGTTTTCAACAAAAACAGCTATGGCAATTTTGGGGTTATGTCTCGGAGCGAATGCAAAAAATACCGCATGGTTCTCCCCATGTGGGTTCTGTGCTGTGCCTGTCTTGCCACATATTTCAATACCTGGGATACGTAGCCGATATCCGGTTCCTCCCGGCAGATTGACGACGCGGCTCATCCCTTCGATGACCGGCTCATAATATTTTTCTTCCACGCCAGCATCCATCCGTTCTTTAAATTCTTCCTTGATTATTTTTTGTTCTCCTATTCCTTTGACGAGATGCGGACGATAATAGAAACCACGGTTGGCAACAATTGCCATTATATTGGCCATCTGCAGCGGTGTAATACCAAGCTCGCCTTGGCCGATTGAAAGCGATATATTATAGCCCGATTGCCATTTGGGGCTTCCAAATCGCCTGGTATAGAATTCGGACGTTGGTACAAGTCCAGTTTTCTCGCCGGGTAGATCGATTCCAAGCTTATGGCCTAATCCAAATTTTCCCAATGCCTCCCGCCATAATTCGTAGGCCTCGGGTGCTGGCATTCCTCTTGAATCAATCATTTTAGCAAATGTGTGACCGTAATAGGTATTACAGGAGCGCTGAATAGATTTAACGAGGTCTGTCGGGCCGTCTACGTGCTCACACCGCATGACGGCATTTCCTTTACCGTAGCGGTATCCTCCGGGGCAGTTGAAAATAGTGTGTTGGTCGATCACACCGGCCTGTTGGGCGGTTAAGGCTGCAACCACTTTAAAAGCCGAACCCGGAGGGTAATAGGCCTGAATCGGACGGTTAAATAAAGGCTGATTCTGATCCTTTAGTAGCTTTGCGTAATTATTACCTCTTTCCCTGCCCACCATCATATTGGGGTCATAGGAGGGGGCGCTTACATAGGTGAGTATTTCACCTGTAGCAGGTTCTATGGCGACTACAGCACCTTTTTTTCTACTCATCAGCTTTTCTGCCAGTTGCTGTAGGTCGCGGTCAATAGTTGCGATAAGGCCCTCTCCAGAAACCGCCAAGGTATCATATTTGCCATCCATGAAGGAGCCTTTTGGACGGTTTAGTACATCAACCAATGTATTGGTGATCCCACGTTTGCCCCTGAGAAGTGTTTCATACGAACGCTCTATTCCCGTGGCACCGATGTAATCACCGGAACGATAGAAACCTTTGGACCGTGCGATGTCACGTTCGTTCACTTCCTGGATAAATCCGAGCAGTTGAGGGGCGACAGGAGCAGGGTATTTCCGTACCGTACGATGTTGCACATAGAATCCCGGCAATTCATACAGGTGCTCCTGCAACTTCGCATAGGTTTTGACGGATAATTGTTTTTCAAAAATAGAGGCGCGATAGGGCGAAAACTTTTTTGCTTGGGCTATGCGTGTATGGTATCCCGCTACATCAATATCAATGAGCTGGCACAAAAGAGCTGTGTCTATATTTTTCATTTCGCGGGGCACCACCATCAGGTCATACACGGATGTATTTCGTACCAGAACCTTACCATTACGATCATAGATAACACCTCTACCCGGGTAGATCATTTCCCGCCGTAGTACATTATTATTCGCAGACATCCAATACGATTTATCGATAACCTGCATGTAAAAAAGTCGAATGACAAAGACCAGGATAACAGTGATGAAAATCCCTGAAATCACAAATTTACGTTCAAAATAGTTTCTCATATCATAAATAAATTGTCCCGACAGAAAATAAAGCTTACCCACACCGATCGGAACAGGTGTAACAAAGCTCTCCCTAAAGATTCTTTAAGGATGCAAGCTCATGACTAAAATGTCACAAATAAAAAAGAAGGATTCCTTTAGATGTTAAGTAAATCTTAACAGGAGATAACTCTTGATATTCCAATAAATTTTTGGAACTCACAAAATGAAAATGTGATTGGCACAAATCTAAACAAGATTTACTACAATAAATTATTTATAAGGATATATCTGTAAATCCGTATTGTAAGATTTTTATGACGGGTTTTGGGCCTCTATGGAAACTATTGAATTTAAAGCAGATAATTTATCGTATTCATTGGCCAAGATTGACAGCCCAGTTGATCTTAATCATTGCTGTAGGTAGACAAGGTCTTTGCTCAGGCAGTGTTCTTCCCAGGGTAGTGTTATAAGCTGGCTATGCGCGTTTTGGGGAATAATACTTTTTGATGTCGGCAGGTAAAAATGGTTTTTGTTACCACTCCTCAGGGTATCGCGTAGATCGGGGATCTTTTTGAGGTTGCGCTGTAAGGCTGCAAAAAAAGCTTTTGCAGATTTGTCCGCTTGTTTCATGATCTGCCGTAAGTGGATGATTTCTCTTGTCCGGTCCGTTTCAAAACCACCGCTTCCTGCAATGGTATATTCGGCTACAGGCGAGTCATAGAAGACACCTGAATCTACGCTGGTTTCCTGATCTGAAAAAGGATAGGTGGACAGATAAAAACCATGATAATCCGCTGATGAAAAGCTTTCCAGGAACGCCGACTCATTTTCCTTGTTATATTTGACATAATTCCGCCGGCCTGAACGACGGTTTATCTTCTCAATATAGGCGTGCGCACCATGTTTTTCCATCGTTTCTCCGCAATACTGAAAAAACAGCTCCGCAGGTATAGCAATCCAAAAGTATTGACTCATTTTCTTTCTTGTGTTTAATTTAACTTCAATGTGTATTTGCTCGATTGCGGATCGTGTTACTGCGGTATTTCTTCTGACAGAATTTCGTTTCCAGCCTTATCGTAATATATACAGCGCATCTTGTCAAGAAAGACAGTCCATTTTTTTATACCACATGCTGCGCACATCGCCATAAAAGTGGGGTAATCTGTTTTGCCCTGTTGATGCTCTTTTAAACCTTTTTTGAACTGTTCTACATTAACAGGTTCACCAATGGTCAATGGATCATGATTAGCTGGTGAGCTGGCTTTGTGGTCATTAGGCCCATAATAATCGCTATGGCCATCCGCAACAAAAACGTCGTAAGCGGCAACACCTAATTTTTTGATTTCCCGAATATACACAGGAAAGTCTGCCCCTGATTTTACTTGGCTATGCGCTGTTTTAATTTGTTCTACTGTAAACATTTTTTCTTGATTTATAACTGTTAAACCCTTTATTGGCCAACCGAGATGCGGAGGTTATCTTATTTTTTATTATCTTAATGGAACTAAAGATAATGAAACAGACGTAAAATAATGCTTGAACAGTTCAAAAAACACCTGGATAAATTTATAAAAATTTCCGATGATGAATTTGTTGATATAACCGGATATTTTGAGCGGCAGAGACTTAAGAAGAAAGAAAACGTACTGACCGAAGGGCAGATCTGCAAAGCAAGTTATTTTGTACTGGATGGAATATTACGAAAATTTTTTATCAATGAAAAGGGTGTACAGCAGACGACTGAATTCGCGATTGAAAATTGGTGGATGACAGAGACTTTCTCGTATATAAATCAGACTGCCACAGAATTTTATATCCAGGCTGTACAGCCTACGGAAGTACTGGTCATTCGCCAGCATGCCTTCGATGATCTACTGGAAAAGCACCCCGTCATGGAGAAGTATTTTCGCATGGTGTACCAGAAAGCGTATGCCGCAGCACAGATGCGTGTCAAGCTGCTTTACGAGCACTCCAGGGAGGAACTATACCGTCAATTCCTCAAGAATCAGCCTGCATTCCTCCAGCGCGTACCTCAATATCTCGTGGCTTCCTACCTAGGCTTTACACCCGAGTATCTCAGCGAAATCCGCAAAAAGAATTTTTCTTAAACCCGTTTAGGTTTTTCCGGTTCTCCATTATCCAAATTTGTAGTATCAAATTAAAAATAAAAGACATGGAAAAACGAATCAACATCAGCACCCATAATTATGAAATCAGTTCTTGGTTTCCTTAAATTGGGCAGGTGTAACACCTACCAATTTTTTAAACAAACGGGTAAAATATGAAGGGCTTTCAAATCCCAGATCATAGGCAATGCCAGAAATGTTGCTGTCCGATCCTAGCAATAGATTTTTCGCCTCTTTGATTAGGTAAATATGGACATGTTCGAGAGCGGTTTTTCCGGTTTCCTGTTTAAGAAGGTCGCTCAGATACCTGCTTGATAAAAAAAGTTCTCCCGCAAGGTAATTTACGGTGGGCAAACCTTCTTTAAGGTGCAGCTTCTTATCAAAATAGTTCTGTAATACTGTCTGAAACCTTTTTAGCGTGGTTCCCGAAACGTTATTACTTCGATCCACAAACTGTCTTTTATAAAAGCGGTCGGAATATTTTAGGATGGAATCAATATGTGACAGTATAATTTCACGGCTGAATTCATCTGAGTTTTCGCCATATTCCTTGCGTATTTTTTCATAGAGTTCCCACATGATAGCCTCCTCAGCAGGAGATAGGTGCAGGGCTTCATTTATTTCATACTCAAAATAGCCATAGTTTTTGATCTGGTCATGCAGAATATGGCCGGCCAGATAATCCTCATGAAAAAATATAACAAAACCCTTTTCTGCAAACTGTACATTACTGACCTCAATAATCTGCCTTGGCTTCATAAAAACGGTAGATCCATTACTGTGGTCATATTTCGTTTTGCCATATAACACATAGCCCGATTTGATCTTTTTCAGAGCAACCATATAAAAGTCTCCGGTGAACCTGTCTTCTCCGACCGAATAGGTCATAAGTTCTTTACAGGTCATCAGGCTCAATAGTGGATGCTTGGGAGTTTCAAAGCCACTTTTTTCATGAAGTTCGGTTATGCTTTTATAATGATTGATCTTTTCCAATGTCTCTAATTTTAGGCATTTGCTTGTTGAAATGTTTCAAAATTACATTTTCGTAAATCTGTGCTATTCTTCCGCTGATATGGAGTAGAGCAGAGGCTGGTTCTGGATATAACTTTGTCTTATCAAAATAACAAATAATAATTTAAACAATAACAACATGGCAAAGACAATTTTTATAACAGGAGCAACTTCAGGATTTGGAAAACTTTGGACAGAAGCACTGTTGCAACGTGGGGACAACGTGGTGGCAACTTCCAGAAAAGCGAATGCTTTTACAGCATTATCAGAAAAGTATGGTGATCAATTTTTACCGTTACAGCTGGATATTACCGATAGAGAAGCTGTATTTGCTACCGTAAACAAAGCCAAGGAACATTTCGGTCAGCTTGATGTAGTGATCAACAATGCTGGGTATGGCGTTTTTGGTGCAGTGGAAGAAATCGGTGAAAAAGTAGCCCGGGATGTTTTCGATGCAAATCTGTTCGGAACACTATGGGTGACACAGGCGGCACTGCCGATCCTCAGAGCACAGGGACATGGGCATATCATCCAGCTTTCCAGTGTACTTGGTGTATGGAGCCTTCCTACTTTAGGCATTTACAACGCCACAAAATTTGCTGTGGAAGGATTGAGTGAAGCGCTGGCCAGTGAGGTAAAAGATTTTGGCATCCATGTAACGCTGATCGAACCAAATGGCTATAAAACAGAATTTGGTGGAAGCTCAGCAGTATTTGGCGATCAGTTGGATGTGTATAATCCGCTGAAAGAAAGCCTAACTAAAATTGAAGGACTTGGCCCTGATGATTACGGTACTCCGGAAGCTACTGTTCCTGCAATCTTAAAACTGATTGACAGTGAAAATCCACCGTTAAGATTATTCCTCGGTAAATTGGGTTATGTCAAAACAGAAAGGGTGTATGGTGAAAAACTTCAACAGTGGAAGGAATGGAAAGATGTTTCAGAAGCAGCGCACGGATAATCCCGTGCTTTTTTACACATAGTTAAACATCGTTATGAAAGCCCAAAAAATAGAATATTTACACATCAGCACCCTGCTCGCCTTTATCCTCATTCCGCTTGGAGGACTTACCACCGATATTTATATTCCCTCGCTGCCGGCGGTGAGGGCTGACCGGCGGCGGTATTTACGTCATTAGCTCCATTGCCAGTTACGGCCTGATCAATTTATTTGTGATAAAAAATGTTCAGAGCATTGCAATGGTTAATCTACTGATCGTGGTTTTGACTTTCCTTGGGATTTTTATTTTTAAAAGATCAGTCGTTAGACGGGGATGAAATTGAAAGATTCAAGTAAACAATAATAAATAATAAGAATATGAAAACTATTACAGTTCCAAACAAAGAACAATTGAGCGAAGAAGCTCAGGTCATTTTATCATCAGTAGAGAAAAAAATGGGCAAGATCCCGAACCTGTATGCTACTATCGGATACTCTTCATCAGCTTTAAAATCGATGCTGGAAACAGAAGCAGCCTTAGCGCATCATTCTTCTTACACCGCAAAGGAAAGGGAAGCGATCAACTTGGTTGTGTCCCAGGTTAATGCTTGTGATTACTGTCTTGCTGCACATACCATGCTGGCTAAATTAAATGGTTTTAGTGAGGAGGACACTTTAGCAATCAGAAGGGGAAGTGTTGGGGATGTTAAATTGGATGCCATTATAAAACTTGCCCAATCGATCGCAAACAATAAAGGTAATGCCGGAAATGCTGCACTGGAAGACTTCTATAAAGCTGGTTTGGATGAGAAGGCGCTCGTAGAACTTACAGCCTTGGTTGCTCTTCGAAGTTTTACGAATTATGTTTTTGCAAATACCCAGATCCCGATTGATTTTCCGGCAGCAAAAAGTTTATAATAAGTGTTTAATTGAAGTGTTGGTGAGAGCTCCTTTTAGAAATTGAAGGAGCTCTCTTTTTTAACTAAGGTGTAGAGCTAAAGCTATATCGTAATTATGTGCTATTCTTCAGCTGAAATGAGTTAGTGTATGAGTATGGATAACGATAATTTTGGATTAACAAAAAAAGAAAAAATAATGAGTAAAATAATTTTTATAACAGGAGCTTCCAAAGGATTTGGAAAATTATGGGCTGAGGCCTTGCTTAAAAGAGGCGATAAAGTTGCTGCTTCGGCTAGAAATACCGATGCGTTGCAGGATTTAAAAGAGAAGTACGGTGACAGCATTCTTCCTGTGAAACTGGATGTCAACAACCGTACAGAAGTTTTTGAAGTGGTGGAGAAAGTAGAAAAACACTTTGGAAGAATTGATGTTTTGATTAATAATGCTGGTTTTGGTTTATTTGGAACGACGGAAGAAACAACAGAACAGCAGGCGAGAGACCAAATGGAAACTAATTTTTTTGGTTCACTTTGGGTAGCACAAGCAATTTTACCGGTGATGAGAAAACAAAGAAGTGGACATATTATTCAGATTTCCAGCTTTTTGGGATTAACGACGCTACCGCTTTTAGGATTATACAATGCTTCAAAGTTTGCAGTCGAAGGATTAATTGAAACGATTGGTTCAGAAACAGCACATTTAGGAATCAAAACCACATTAATTGAACCTAATGGATTTGCAACGGATTGGGCAGGAGCTTCAGCGGTTCAGACTTCCTCGGATATTACCGATTACAATCCAGTACGAGAGGCATTTGCGGAAACAGGGGATAACCCTGATACATGGGGAAAACCTGAAGCGACAGTAGAGCCAGTTTTGAATCTTATTGACAATCAAAATCCTCCACAAAGATTATTGTTCGGTAAAATTGCATATCACGTTGTCAATGAGGTTTACACCAAAAGATTGAATGATATCCAAAATTGGAAAGAGGTCAGCATTGCCGCACATGGGCACTAGATTTATTAGGAATGATGCGCGCAAAAAAATTGTTTTCTTGCTACAGTTGTACTGCTTTGCTTTTTTAGCTTAACTTCAGAGAATCAGTTGTAATAGAAAGAGATTGTCGAACATTCGATAAAAAAATAAAATGAAACATTATAAAACCCTTACAGAATTGCACAGCGGAAATGGCTGGGACGCTCCGGAGCACCCGCTCTTTAGTATGATTGGCTGTCAGGCGGCCTGTCCGTTGGGAAATAGGGAATTTACCACAGATTGCTACATCATCGCTTTCAAAAAAATAAAATCAGGGATGTTTATGTATGGACGTACAAAATACGACCATGATAATGGCTGTCTATTTTTTGCCAAACCACGGCAGATCATTGAAATGAAAGACCTTGAATTTGAAGAAAAAGGCTATATGTTGATGATTCATGAAGATTATCTGAACGGTCACGAGCTCTTTAAAAGCATTAACAATTATGGCTTCTTTGACTACGATGTAACGGAAGCGCTGCAACTTTCTCCAAAAGAAGAGCAGATTATTCTGGAGCTTCATGCGAAAATTCAGGGTGAATATTTTAATAATCCCGATGAATACAGCCGTGAGATTATCTTGAGTCATATATCATCGATTTTGAAATATGCACAGCGCTTTTACAAAAGACAGTTTATCGACCGAGAACAGGTTATTGGGAAAACAGCATCAAGATTTAATGATATCCTTAAAAAATATATTGGTGAAGGAGGTCTGGAAAAAAACGGGTTGCCAAGCGTTACCTATATTGCCGAACAGCTGTTTATTTCGCCACGTTATTTAAGTGACGTACTGAAACAGGAAACAGGAAAAACTGCTTTGGATCTCATTCATATATTTTTGATTTCGGAGGCTAAAAATCTATTGAGATTGGGAGAGAAGGGAGTTGCGGAGATAGCCTATCACTTAGGATTCGAGAATGCTTCTTATTTTACAAAATTATTTAAGAAACAGACAGGTCTGAGACCTTTGGAATTCAGAAAATCACAGCTAAACTAATTACTGCAATTCTTCTTGTTAAAGTCACAATGAAACTTCATTAGTTTCATTGTGACTTTTTTAATGATCCGATCCACGGATAATTACCAATATGATGACTTTTTCGTTGGTGGCGAACAAGCAACTTTTGCTTAAAGAAGAGCTAAACATTTCTGGATGATCCTCCGTTACTGGAGGATTTTACATTTCTGTACATCTGTGCTATTCTTTCCGTAAAATGAACTATTTATCTGCTGCAGTGCAATATAACTTTGCTATATCAACAACACAGCAAGTTATGAAGATACGAATTGGTTTGATAGCATTTATGGCAGCCGTTTCATCGGTAAAAGCACAGCTCATTCCCGTAGCAAGGAGTGCCAATACAATCTGGGCAGACGCTTGATGGATTGATGACAATGGATTTCTATGGATTCCGACAGGTCAGCAGAACCGTTTGGCGGAATTTCAAAATGAAAAAGTAAAGTGAAATTTCCAGTGGTGATTTATAAGCTGAAAATCTATGCGAAACCATTAAGAAATTAGATTCAGTTCAAGATTTAAATTAAGGTAATTCAAATAAATAACATTAACAAAATATCAATATTATGAAAGCAATTGTATTAAAAGAAGCCGGAAATGTAGACAATTTAGCATACGTAGAAATGGCAAAACCAACCATCAACGACGGTGAAGTATTAATTAAAGTAATAGCCATAAGCATCAATCCGGTAGATGTAAAAAGCCGTGCCGGAAAAGGAGTTTACGGAAAAATTAAAACAGAAAATCCATTGATTTTGGGTTGGGATATTTCCGGAATAGTAGAAGAAACTAAAAGTTCAGCTTTTAAAGTTGGCGATGAAGTTTTCGGAATGGTCAATTTTCCAGGCCACGGAAAGGCGTATGCAGAATATGTCGCAGCTCCGGCCAATCAATTAGCTATAAAGCCCAAAAATATCTCTTTTGAAGACGCCGCGGCTTCCACTTTGGTTGCGCTAACTGCGTATCAGGCTTTAGTTCACCATGCAAACGTTCAGCAAGGGCAAAATGTTTTGGTCCACGCAGCTTCTGGTGGAGTAGGACATATCGCTGTACAGATTGCCAAATATTTAGGGGCGAAAGTGACGGGAACTTCTTCCTCAAAAAATAAAGATTTTGTCTTGAGTTTAGGTGCAGATTCACATATCGATTATCACGTCTTCGACTGGAAATCAGCAGGCAGAACTTTTGATTTTGTATTGGATACAATTGGCGGGGACAATATCGACCATTCGCTCGAAGTGACCAAAGAAGGCGGTTCCATCATCAGTATTCCGACAGGTCTGAACGAAGATGTAACTTCAAAAGCAGAATCCAAAGGTGTGAACGGTTATTTTATTCTTGTACAGTCAAGCGGAGAGGATATGAAACAGATCGCTTCTTTATTGGAAAGTGGCGTTGTAAAACCTCATGTTTCCAAATCTTTTCCCTTTGAGCAAATGAGAGCAGCGCATCTTGAACAGGAAACGGGGAGAACGGTTGGTAAAATCGTGATTACGCTATAAATTGTTTCAGCATTAGAATCAGCACTTTACTGTACCTAGAATCCTTTTTATATGCTCTTCGCGGTTGTAGCGCCGAGCCTGGCCTTCTATCTGCAGTCGACGCTCTGGTAGCACGGATCGGGTATATTAGATGATGTATTATTAGCGGGATAACATAAGAGCCTTTTGTAAAAAAGGCTCTTATGTTATCTCGGCGAAATACGCAAAAAGAATTTTTCTTAAACCCGTTTAAGTTTTTCGGGCTCTTCATTTTCCAAATTTGTAGTATCAAATTAAAAAAAAAGAAACATGGAAAAACGAATCAACATCAGTACAACAGAACCACAGGCTTTCAAAGCAATGTTAGGGTTGGAAGGTTATCTTTCGAAAATTGAGATCGCGCAAACGCTTAAAGAGCTCGTCAAAATCCGTGCATCACAGATCAACAACTGTGCGTACTGTATCAGCATGCACACCAAGGATGCCATTAAAAACGGTGAAAGACCCGAGCGTATCTTTTTGTTGAGTGCCTGGAGGGAAGCGACCAAATTTTTTACCGAAGAGGAGCAGGCCATACTTGCAATGACAGAGGAAATAACCCTTATTCACCAGCAGGGATTAAGTGAAGAGACCTACAGTAAGGCATCCCAATTTTTTACTGAAAATCAGATTGCTCAGATCATTATGCTCATCGTGACCATCAATAGCTGGAACCGCATTGCCTTGAGTACGCATCTGCAAATAGAAGATTAAAGATCAGAAATAAAGGGGTCTGTGGCTATAAACCAGATGTATTACTTTAGATCCCTTTATGGCAAAAACCCTAAAGGACACATGAATGTCAAAACAGGGCATTTCAAAAATTTGATCGACAGTGGTTTCCAAAAAATTAGAACAAGGCCCGGTAAAAGCATTGGAACGGAACGAATTCTAGTACAACATCGCAAACCTTCGGAAGAGAACGGAAAAGTGAACTCCACAACAAAGAAAATTTGAACTGCACAACAAAACGGCGTAACAGTTATTCCACGAATTTTGTAGAAGAATAAAAACAAAGGGTTATGTGGACAAAAAGTAATATACCTGATTTATCAGGGAAAATAGCAATCGTGACGGGATCAAACACGGGTATAGGGTTTGAAACAGCAAAAGCATTGTTTGAAGCAGGTGCACAGGTGACCATCGCTGCACGAGATGTACAAAAAGCAAAAAATGCGATCCAAAAAATCCAATCCGACACGGCTGGGACCGGAACATTGGACTATGGAAAGCTCGACCTTGCAAACATTGGACAGGTTCGGGAATTTGCAGATCTCTTTGTGCAAAAGCATACAAAACTGGATATACTCGTCAACAATGCCGGAGTAATGGTGCCTCCAGCTGCTAAAACGGAGGACGGATTTGAATTGCAGTTCGGTGTAAACTTTATGGGGCATTTTGCGCTGACAGGATATCTGCTGCCGCTGCTTAAGCAGACCGCTAACGCCCGGGTAGTGACACTTTCCAGTGGGGCGGCTACGTTGGTGGATAGCATAGATTTTGACAACCTCAGATTGGAAAAGAGTTATGATGAATGGCGTGAATATGCGGTGAGCAAGCTGGCAGATATCTTGTTTAGCTATGAGCTGGAGAGGAGATTCAGGAATGCCGCTATGCCAGCGATTGCTGTGGCAGCGCACCCTGGTGTTACGCGAACCGATTTACAGCGGAATATACCGGGTGAAAATCTGGAAGGCATGTTTGCTGCATATGATCAGGTGATGGAGCCATGGCAGGGAGCCCTGCCCAGTTTATTTGCCGCGACAGATGTGTCGGCTGAAGGCGGGAAATTCTACGGCCCGAATGGTCCGAAAGAATATGCGGGATATCCGGCGCTATCAAATCATCATACCGCAGCGATGAACGATGAAGCGCTTGCCAAAAGGCTCTGGGAATATGCGGAAAACTCCATACAATTGACCTACAAATTCTAATAGTTGATCTACGAATTCAAATAATTGATCCGAAATGAACAATCAAACAGTTTTAGTAACCGGTGGTACCGGATTTTTAGGCGTTAATACTATTCTTGCACTACTTGAGCGGGGATTTACCGTAAGAACAACACTGCGCACGCTCGCCCGAAAAAACGAGATTCTAGATGCCCTTACAGCAGGAGGCATCAGCACGTTTGATCAGCTGTCTTTTTATGAGGCGGATCTGCTTTCCGACAGCGGTTGGGATGAAGCGGCGCAGGGATGTGACTATGTCCTGCATGTGGCATCGCCATTTGTCGCCGAGCAGCCCAAAAACGAAAACGAGCTGATTATCCCTGCAAGAGAAGGTACGTTGAGAGCCTTGAAAGCCGCGAAAAGGGCAGGCGTCAAACGTGTCGTGCTTACATCCTCTTTTGCTGCGATCGGTTATAGCATCGATCCCAAAAACCATGTTTTTACGGAGCTCGACTGGACCGATGAAAACGCACCGATACAGGCCTACATAAAGTCAAAAACAATTGCAGAAAAGGCCGCTTGGCAATTTATGGAGGATGTAGCCACAGCTATGGAGTTAACGGTCATCAATCCCGTCGGAATTTTTGGGCCCATCCTCGGCGGTATTTCCTCCGCCTCGTTGAATACTGTCGTTAAGGGCATTGTTGACGGACTCATCAAGGAAAATGCTCCATTTACATTTGGTGTGGTAGATGTACGCGATGTCGCTGATATCCATATCAAAGCGATGTTACACCCTGAAGCGGGCGGACAGCGATTTCTTGCAACTTCGGAAGGGGCAATGTCTTTTTATGATGTAGCCGAACTGATCAAAAAGGAACGCCCCAAACTGGCCGGAAAAATTGCTGTCCTGCAACCTACACCACCCCAAGAGTATACAAAGATGTCCAACAAAAAAGCGACAGAAATGCTCGGCTGGCACCCGCATGCGAAAGAACAGGCGATACTTGCAAGCGTGGACAGTTTAAAATTCAGTCAGGCACAGGATTAAACGCTAGGGATCAGTATATTTGGTAATCCATGAAAGTAAACAACATCCAATCCTGTCACCTGGGTCCAGAGATCTCTCCCGAAAATTATATACCGGAAAACTATTTTCTCTACTTATTGAAGGGAGATATGAAGGCTTATGACGGCAAAAAAAACTACAGCATGAAACCGGGCGACTATTGTATCGCCCGGAAAAATCATTTGGTACGTTATACGAAATATAAGGACAATGATGAATTTGAAAAAATTATCATTACCCTGGATGAGGCATTCCTGAAGCGCTTTCTTGAACGCCATGTTTATGAAATCCGGCCATCAGCCATCGGCGACGCCTTTATTTTTATACCGGAAAATAAGCTCATCAAGAATTATATAACATCCCTGGAACCGTATTATACCGGCGATCTGGAGATCAGTGCAGATTTTGTTGATGTCAAGAGAGAGGAATTACTGATTATTCTATTGAAATCTAACCCTGACCTCATTCATATATTGTTCAATTTCTCGTTACCTGATCGGATTAATTTAAAGGAATACATGAACAAAAATTTTAGGTTTAACATCAGCCTGGAAAAGTTTGCCTTTTTTACGGGGAGGAGCCTATCGACCTTCAAGCGGGATTTTCAGCGTGTATTCGGAATGGCTCCGGGCACCTGGCTCAAGAAAAAAAGATTGCAGGAGGCCTATTTTCAAATTGCCGAGCAATCCAGAAAGCCGAGTGATGTCTATCTCGAAGTAGGGTTTGAAGATCTTTCACATTTTTCTTTTGCGTTCAAGAAAGAATTCGGAAAGACGCCAAATGAGGTATTAAATCTCGTTTCAAATCGGATTTAATACCAAGTAGCAAAAGTCCAACTAAAATCCAGTTGGCTGTGAGCGGCTAAACCTTATCCTCTACAATCATTTTTCGATGTTCTCTACCCCAGTTAATCATTTCCGAAATAATATTCCCGAAAGTCCTGCAATATGCAGTGGGTTCATATTCAATTAAAACAGGAATATCGGGATAAACAGTCCGTTTAACCAACTTATTTAATTCCATATCTTTCAGCTCTTTCGAAAGCATTCTTGTGGTAATCCCCGGTATACTTCTTTCAATTTCGCGAAAACGTCGGTTGCCGTTGCAAAGCGAATTAATGACAGGGATTCTCCACTTACCTCCAATGAAATAAAGGGTGTCCTGCAACGCTCTAAGTTCTTCTGTCTGATCTCTTTCCATGGTTGCAAAGTTAAGTGATATAATGTATGATACTGATATACTCGGTTATACTGATAACAAAAGTATACCATTTCGCTGATAACTTTGGAAAAAAAATTAAAGAAATGAAAAAGTTGAATAACAAATTAGCCATTGTAACAGGTGGAAACAGCGGAATAGGCTATGCCACCGCAAAAGAGTTAATTGCCGAAGGAGCCAAAGTCATTATCACCGGAAGACGAAAAGAAGCCATTGAGAAGGCTGCTGCAGAGCTAGGAGCTATTTCTTTTGTGGCGGATCAGGGGAAATTGGAAGATATTGAAAATTTCAGAACCCATGTTGAAAAGGAATTCGGAAAAATTGACATCCTGTTCATTAATGCAGGTATCACTGGAAGTTTAGGTCCGATCGAACATATGAGTGCCGAAAATTTTGACAATGTAATGGGTATTAATTTCAGAGGAGCTTATTTTACTTTGAGCAAATTTATTCCCCTGTTGAACGATGGTGCTTCAGTGGTATTTCTTTCATCCAACGTCGCGACCACCTCTAAACCAAATAGTTCGATTTACCAGGCAAGCAAGGCAGCATTGAATTCCATTGCGAAGACCGCTGCTGCAGAATTAGCACCGAGAAAAATCAGGGTAAATTTAGTAAGTCCTGGGCCTACAAAAACGGAGATTATGACGAAAGCAGGGTTGGACGAAAAAACATTGGAAGGTCTTGATGAATGGTTAATCAGCGGAATTCCTTTACAAAAAATGGGAACTGCTGATGATGTTGCCAGAGCTGTTATTTATCTGTCAGATAACCATGTCGCAAGTTTCATGACCGGAACGGAAATCCTTATTGATGGTGGAATGGTTTTATAATTGGGGCATTATTTTTTGGAATGTAAGTGCTGGAACCTTGAAAAAATTCCAGCACTTTCTATGGATATACACCAACTACCGAACGTATCGATCTTTAAGATATCCAGCTCAGCAAAGGTCTGTGTTCCTCTTTTTTGAAGGCTTAACTTACTGCTGTATTCAGCGCCCAGTCCTCAAAATGAATCTTTCCTGAATTATATTGCCCCGCAGGTACGAGCAACGATTTAGGAACGATGAGATGCATATACTTGCTATCCTCATCAGAAACAACCTTTATATGCTTGCCGGATATCTCGACATATTTTGCCACAAAATCGTCCATATTGGCCCTTATAGGACCCGCAATCTCGACTGTTCCATTTTTGGGCTCCAAGAGCGCAAACTGCACAATGTAGTCTGTGACATCTTCCAGGGCAATGGGCTGGTAGTCGATCTTGGAGACAAATACCTCGTCACCCTGGCCCTGAACGGCAATGATGGCATCAGTATGCTCATAAAACTGTGTCGAACGAATGATGGTATAAGGTATCCCGGAGTTCTTGATGATGTCTTCCTGGTATTTCTTTGCGCGAAGATATCCGATCTCCAGCGCATCGTCCGTTCCGACAATGGAAAGTACGAGGTGATGCCTGATGTTGGCAGCCAGCTCCGCTTTTACCAGATTTTTTCCTGCGGTCTGAAAAAAGTGGATTGCATTTTCTTCTTCCGGAGAGGAGGAATTGGATAGATCGATTACGATCTCCGTATTTTCCAGCGCCTGGGAAAGACCTTCTCCCGTCATGAGATCCACGCCATGTGAAGGCGAGCCAATTTGCACCTGATGACCGAGGTTTGCCAGTTTTTTTGTGACCAGCCTTCCAGTAAGACCTGTACCACCGATTATTAAGATTTTCATATCTGAACTATTTAAAATTACAACTTATCTATAGTGCAAAATTGATCAAAAAGTGAATGCCGGAAAACTGACAAACAAAGGTAAAAGGTGGACAAAAAAAGAAGCCGTGTTTTAGTTGAATAGTATAAGATTGTCTAATCCAGGTCTGGATTGGAGCGTATTGTTTTTCTGTAATCGCCAGGTGATCGGCCAGTTTTTTTTGTAAAAAGCCTGATAAAGTACTTGGTGTCTTTATAGCCTAGCTGTACCGAAATTTCCTTAATACTCAATCGTGAATAATAGAGCAGGCGCTGTGCTTCGCTCAGTATTTCTTTCTGGATCAGTGCCGATGCGGATAAGCCCGTCACCATTTTAACGACATCGTTCAGGTGGGTCACGGAGATATTTAACTGCTGGGCATATGCTGCTGGGCGCTTAAGGCTGCGGTAATCACGCTTCACAAGATTTTTGAATTCGTTAGCGATACTCATAACCCGGGGGCTGTAACTTATGGAGGCAGCGGCGGATCCGCGATCGTGACAAATTACCGTCTGGGTTATAAATGCTGAAAGCAGTGGCTGCTGCACTTCCTTATTGGCAGTATTGTTTATACTGTCCAAATTTATTAGCGAGTCCAGAATGGACGTAAACCATTGTTGCTCGGGCGCTGAGAGTGACAATATAATGGTTTCATTTAAAGATGCATCAAGCATGTCTTTGGCTGACCTGGTCATGTGACGGCCTTCGAAGGAAATGTAATAACCGGATGCGCCTAAAACCGTGCTGATCTGATGAACCTGATGAGGAGGGCAGACAAAAAGCGTTGCCGCGGGCATGATTAGCTGTTCAAAATCAAATAGGACTTCCAGCTGTCCAGCTTCAACTAGCATGCACGTATAGTGGTCATGCCGATGCGGATTCAGTGCTTTTAGGATGCCCGGAGTTGAATCGTCCCATATTCCAACAGCCATACTGCTGCTGGAATTCATGCTGTTCACTAAAATAGAATCTCTTTTTGGCATGCGGCGTAATTTTACTTTCAAATTTAGTTTATATACTTTAAGAATTACTATCGATTACAAAATCAACCACGTACCGTATTCAGCAGATCGTGCGGATACCCGAGGCTAATGGAGCTTAAAGCATCCAGTTTGATCAGCTCATCAGTTGTCAAATTAATTTCAGCCGCTTTGATACTTTGCTCAAATTGATTTATAGTGCGTGCTCCCAGTAATGGAAATGCCTCTTTTGATAAATTCCATGCAAAAGCGATCTGACCGGGCGTTGCTTCCTGTTTTTCCGCGATTGACACCAGTTCATCAATGATCAGTTTGGTTTTCTCGTTTTCCGAATATTCAGCGTCAGAAGAATGACTGATGCGCCCGGCTTCTCCCTTTCTATATTTTGCGGTGAGCAGTCCGCCGGCTAGTGGCGAATACATCATTACACCAAGACCAAATTCCTTTGCCATCGGGATCAGTTCACGGTCTGCGGTACGTTGCAATAAATTATATTCAATCTGTAAAGCGGTGAGTTTTGTTGCTGATGCAATGGCCGATGCCTTCCATGCCGGGAAATTAGTGAGCCCTGCATACACTATTTTCCCTTCGCTGACCAGATCTTGAAGTCCCATGGCAATTTCTTCCCACGGAGTTACTCCATCATCATAATGAGGCATATAAATATCGATGTAGTCCGTCTTCAATCTTTTCAGACTTTGTTCAACAGCCTGTCGCATAGATTTACGGTTATTCCCAAAATTACTGATGGAAGGGTTGGGATCACTACTTCGAGTATATTTTGAACAGATAATAAAATTACTTCGCTGTCCCTCTAAAAAGTTGCCTACGATTTCTTCTGCCTCTCCAAATTGGTAAACATCGGATATATCGATAAAATTACCACCTGCATCTGCATAAGCTGTTAAGATCTTTTTCGATTCTTCGGGATCGGCTCCATAGCCTTTTCTGGTTCCAAAGTTGGCAGCTCCCAAAATTATTTCACTGGCATGCAGTCCTGTTTTTGATCCAAATAACTTGTATTTCATATTTTTATATTTACTTTGTTTCAAAGGTAAGGGCATAAAGTAATCGTGTCAATTACGGATAAATTTATCTATACCCACTTTATACCTTCGTAAATTATAGCAGCTATGTACGAAAAAAAGCTTCCGGTTAATTTAGATTGCGGTTTACATCTGTTCCTACAGGTGGTCCAGGGAAAATGGAAAATAAACCTGCTCTGGGCCATTCATTCAGGTATCAAGCGTCCGGGCGAGCTGCAACGTAAAATCCCCAATGCAACCCGCCGTGTACTTGATGCGCAGCTTGGACAATTGATTGAACATGGATTGATCAATAAAGTCGTCTTTGATCAGCTTCCGCTGAAAGTTGAATATGAACTGACTGGGCTGGGTGAAAGCCTTATACCAGTCATTGCGGTAACGGCGCAATGGGGTGAGGATCATAGAAATGAACTTGAGCAGCTGTTTAAAATCTAATCATTAACTTTTTAAGCATATGCTATTTCAATCTGCGTGAGGGGTTACAGTGCATGCTATATTCCTACTACCATGGCAATTCACCATCTTCTCCAAAGAACTTTCCCGTAGGTCCATTCTTATCAAGCATAGCGTACCTGGCAAGGTTAATACAATTTTCTGCGGCAGATTTCCCACCACTGTTACCGTTAAAATCCGTGGAAGTCCAGCCCGGGGTAACACAGTTAATTTTAAATCCAAGATCTTTATATTCATATGCTAAGGCAACCGTATAAGCATTTAAGGCTGTTTTAGAAGGGCCATAACTTATAGATTTAGCATTATATAGAAGCCATTCAGGTTCCTGGTGCTTTGTGAGTGAAGAGAGATCACTGGTGATATTTTCTATTACAGGGAGGGCAGATCTTTTTAAGTATGGTAGAAATGCTTCTGTTACTGCAATTGTCCCGAAAAAGTTTGTTTCAAAAACTTCCCGCACATCAGAGAGATTTAAAGGGCTTTCTTTGCTTTGTCTTCTGCCTAGAATGCCGGCATTGTTGATCAGGATATCAAGAACATTGCTATGTTTTCCGAATTCTTCGGCAGCTTTCTTTACAGATTCTTCATCTGATATATCGATCTCTAATAGAATACAGTTTTCTAAACCTGAACTTTTTAAATCATTAATGGCGCTTTTACCCATTTCAATATTTCGGCAGCCTAGGTAAACAAAATATCCTTTTTGAAGAAGATATTTGGCAAGTTCAAAGCCAAGGCCTTTATTGGCACCTGTAATAAGTACTTTTCTCATTGTAATTTGTTTCGTTGTATATAAAGTAAAATGTGATTATTGAATTCAGCGGGGAATCTTTTCAGAAGAGGCATTAAAGCCATAATATTTTTTAAATACAGTGGAAAAATGTGAAAGATTTCCAAAGCCAACCTGTAAATATATTGAAGAAGGAGCTTGCTTTTCTTCAAAAATAAGCCTTTTCGCTTCTTCAAGGCGCATTTTCATGATCCATTTGTGCGGTGGTAGATGATACATCCGCTTAAAATCTCTCTTGAAGGTGGCCAAGCTGCGGCCCGAAAGGTAAGCAAATCGTTCCAAAGTAATATTATGAATATAGTTCTTACTCATAAACTCTCCCAATTCTATTTTTACTGGTTCGGTAAAATCAAAAAGGCTATTTTTGATACCAGGCCATAATATTTCGAGCAACAAAAAAATCTCTTTCGTTTTGGTGGTACTTAATTGACCTGGAATGTTCTGTCCTGAAGTGATGTAGGGTTTTAACGATTCGAAAAAACCTGACATAAGATCATTTTTAGCAACAAGAAATCGATCACTATATTCTTTACAGGTACCGGAATTTGTAACTGCTATATTTGGGTCTTCCAGTAATAGTATATTCAAAAAATCGCGTGTAAGTAAAATTTTCACCATCTCAAACTTTTCTCCATTTTCGCTGTCCATCAATGAAGCTTTTACCAGCTGGTTTTTTCGTAGTAAGATGGTTTGCCCCGCATCTGCCCGGTATGTCTTACCATTTTCATAAAATAATATGTACCCTTTTTGGATATGCCATATCTTATGTTCTACCATAAAGGATTCGATGGGTGAATTATTTTGTTCAGTGCAGTAGAAAAATACTTGAGGCTGTTTGATATCTGCCATTTCGTTAAAATTATAAAGCAAAATTAATCGGATTTTTAAATTCTTGGTTTTCTATAAGGCTCAAATTAACTTTTCTATTTAGCTCATTGGTAAACGTTGCCCAACCTGATAGAAACAGGTATTAAAAGCGAAATGCTAAATAATGCCCATCATGCCTGCTATATGACATGCTTCAAGTGCACTTTTTACCCGAAGTTTTTCCATAATATTCTGCCTATGACGATCGACGGTGTTTATTCTTAACTGCTTTATTGCCTTTCCTGTCAGGCCTGTTTGACTGTTTAGAAGATGTATTGATTATAAAGATGCTTCTCGCTTATCCTACGACCAATCCCACTACTAGTTATCTTGCTTCAAAGATCACAACCTTAAAGGGCTATGCTCTTAGCTTCACCGTCATTTCTCTATTGGTGAATCTTATTATTTTCCTGTTAAAGAAAATGAAAAAGTGACATACATGAATGAAGTGCAGTAAATCAAAATTTGACGCCCGATTCATAAATTATCTGCTAAAACAAGACGAGCATAACTGAGGCCCAACTATAAACAATAACACCAAACAGTCGAACCATTTAGTGTTATTCTTTGGAAATGCAGGGTATTTTACTTCGCAAACAGTGCTTTTCGCAAAACAGTCGCTGCATCCAACACAGATTCCTGTACAGCGTGGATATGCGCTAGCGGATTCAGCATCCCGTAATCGTGAATAACGCCTTTATACTCTGTAAGAGTAGTTGGAACACCGGCATCATCCAATTTTCTTCCATAGGCGACACCCTCGTCATGCAGAATATCATTCTCGGCCACCTGAACAAGTGCAGGAGGCAAACCTTTCAGCTCTTCCAGAGAAGCTTTCAGTGGTGAGGCATATTTGTTGTCGCGTTCTTTTAAATCAGGCAGGTAATTGTCCCACATCCATTTCATCAACGGCGTTGTTAAAAACCGTTCCTGTGCAAATTTTTTGTACGATGCTCTGCTGAAGTCGGAGTCTGTTACGGGCCACAAAAGTACCTGCTGTTTTAGCTTGGGACCATTTTTGTCTTTGGCCATCAATGCCACCACTGCGGCCATATTTCCACCGACACTGTTTCCGGCAACAGCAAGCCTGCTCGCGTCGACCCCGATTTCTTTTCCATGCTCGGCAACCCATTTTGTTGCGGCATAAGCCTGATTGATGGCTACGGGAAATCTGGCTTCCGGAGATGGGGTGTAATCCGGGAACACGGCTACTGCACCACTGTTGACAACAAGGTCACGAACCAGTCTTTTGTGGGTAGGGTAGTCTCCCAATACCCATCCACCGCCGTGAAAGAACATAAATACGGGCAGGCCAGCTTGGGCACCTTTGGGTTTTACGATATGTATTTTTAAGGTCTGCCCGTCCTGGGTTATGGTTCTGTCTGATTCCTGGATATCGGAATAATCGAAGCTTACTGATTTTTGAGCGCCTACCAACACCAGTCTAGCGTCTTTTGGTGAGAGTGTTTCCAGCGGTTTTCGGTCGCCGCTGTTCAAAGCTTTTAAGAATGCTCTTGTTTCCCGGCCAATGTTGGGGTCTTGAGATGCGGGGTTTGATTGTGCCATGCTATTGGAATTTATGATGGCGAGTGCCGCCAATGTTAAAACTGTTGAATAGATTGTCTTCATAGTAATTATTTTTTTAGGTTAATGCTTAAGATGATTTTGAAGCTGAATGCTGCGCTTACTGGACAGGTTCTTTCGGCCTCTCGGGCAATTTTTTCAAATTCTTCCGCTGAGATGCCGTCTACTTCTGCATCAAGTAGCAGTTCCGACTGTGTGATTTTACCATTATCCAAGGTAATAATGGACTTTGTTTCGAGTCTTTCAGGGGTATAACCTGCCTGTGTGAGATCAAGGCTCAGCTTCATTGTAAAACATCCTGCATGGGCAGCAGCAAGCAGTTCTTCGGGATTTGTACCGACACCTTCAGCGAAGCGGCTGTTGAATGAATACTGGGTCTGGTTCAGAACGGAACTTTGTGTGGTCAGATGTCCGTTTCCTTCTTTGATGGTGCCGTTCCAAACGGCGGTAGCATTACGTTTCATACGCTTTATTTTTGATTGTTAATTTCTTATAGGACAAAGGTATGTCATATAGGCAATCTAAATAAAGAGCAAAAAGTCGATATAAATTGTACTTTTTTCCTTTTCTAGTCTAATTTTTAATTCCTTTCCGAAAAGCCGCAGGAGTTTTTCCTGATTTCTGCGTAAAGATGCGATTAAAGTAAGCCGGATCTTCATAGCCCAATTGATAAGCGATTTCCTTTATAGTAAGCTCGCTGTAAAGGAGCAGGCGTTTAGCTTCAAGGACGATCCTGTTTTTGATCATCTCGTTCGGATTTTCAAGGTTGAGTTTATGGAATTTGTTGGAAAGCGTTTTCGGGGCAAGGTTCAGTAGGTCCGCATAATCGGCCACACTGTGTTTTTCCTTGTAATGAATATTGACCAGTCGGCTGAAGTTTCTGAAAAAATCCTGATCCGTGCTGACAAGGTCGAGCGTTTCATTTTGGAGGTTTTGCTTTTTCCACTGCCGCGTTGCACGGATGATAATCTGCTTGAGGTATGTTCGGATCATTTCTTCAGACGAACGGTCCTGCGCATGAAGCTCATCGCCGATCTGAGCGAATAATTGCGATATGCTATGTAGCTCATCACCCTGCAGGTCCACTGTCGGATTCTCAAAAATATTATTGAACAAGAGTCCGTCGCAGGCAACCTCATCATCATGAATCTGAATACAGTAGAAATCCCTGTTGTAATGGATTAAAAAGGCTTTGTCTTCATTAGCCGACTGAATGTCAAGATATTGATTGGTATTGATGAAAAGCAAGGAGGGATTTTGGGTTTCATAAGCAGTGAAGTCCACCGTTAGTGCGTAACCCGCTGGAATGAGCAATACTTTGATGTAATGGCGGAAAGTTTCGCCGTTTACCAGGTCCAGCGAGGAGGAATCGAAAGAAATCAGGCCTAATTTTTTATGGTTCGATTCGAAAATGGAAGTAGCACTGTTCATAAGGACGTTTGTTTATGTTCAAATGTATCTCTTTTGCTGATAAAACTAAAATAAGCGATACAATTTCCAGGCTATAAAAAAATAGGGCTGTTCCGGTTATTCACAATCGTCTCTGGACGTATTGATCTGTAAAATGGCATTCTTGGTTATGGTAGAATAGCTAGTTGTCGCTTTTTTTTAGGATTAGTGTGTGCTTGTTTATTGCTAAGCGCTGCCTATTCCTCTTTTTATAAACTATGGTAAATACGATAGCAAAGGCAATGGTAGATCCCCTCAATATGTTCGCGTAAACACCTCCTAACGATGTATTGTCAAAGTCGAACAAAATCCAGGTCAAGTTCATCAGCGTATGCGTCCATATCGGAACCCATAAGTTATAATTCCATTCCGCAAAAAGCCAGGCAAAAAAGACTGCTCCCAGAAATGTGAGCATAAAAATGCCCATCATCCTGTTGATATCTTGGCTCTGATATAAATGCCCGGAAGCAAATAGGACTGCACCAAAAAATATCGCTGGAATAAAACCCAGTTTTGTCTTTCGGAATAACTGGCCAAAAAGAAAACCCCTGAAATATAATTCTTCCATAAAACCGGCGATAACTGTTTGTGCAATCAAGGTCTGCATACTGATCTCCTTATTCAGACCGAATATAAAAAGACCTCCAGCCAGCATGGGCGACACAAAAAGAAGACTTAATGTTATTCCGGTCGCAAAATTGCCAGAAAGGCCCAGACTTTTAAATACTCGTTCGCGCTTGCTGAGGACGTAAGTTCCTAGAAAAATAGGTACTCCGATGATGAAATAAGTAAGTATATAGCTCAATAACCCTTGCCGGGTAAGTGTATCGAGTTCTCTTTTGATGGGGCCGAAAAATAAAAACAGCATATAATAAAGAGAGAAGCTTATTAAAACAACAAGTATTACGCTTAACGTTGGGCCGGTTTTCATAACATGGAGATTAGTTTTTTACACGATAGCAAATAAACATCTTGTGATAGCTTATTTTTAAATTTGGTCAGTAACAATCAATGTCTCAAATATAAAACATTGATTGTTATATAGCAATTATTCATCATTGTGCATTAAGCCGCTTTCGGGACTATGTGCTTTGCAAATACTACAATGACTAGATGACCGAATGTTTATTTTAATACAAACGATCTCAATTTCAAGCTGTTCTAGCTAATAAGACAGAATTTCGTTTCTGCTGATTGTTAAGGATGGCTGAATGGGGGATTCAGCCTCCTTTAACACCAATGTTTTGCTGATAAAATAGCTCACAGAATTCCCAAGTTTTATAGGATAACCCAAGATGTAAAAATGATAATGCTAATATTATTATAATACGTATATTTACCTTGTTGACAAACACTTTTAAACCCAATCAATTGTATGATTAACTTGCACGGTACGGATTCTACCTTTACAGTATCCCAAAAGCATCTCGCGCAAGCGCTCGCACAGGCACGTATGGGCTTCTGGGAAGTTAGCCTACTGGAAAAAAATTACATGTCCTGTACGGATCAATGCAAAAGAAATTTTGGTTAGGATATAGCAAGGGAATTTAGCTATAGTGATTTGTTGGGCTGTATTGTGGATGAAGACCGGGAGGCAATGCAGGCGAGTGTCGCGAGGTCTATTGAACTACAGATACCCTATATTGCGCAGTATCGTGTAAGGCATGGTGATGATAGCATCCATTGGATTGAGGCACGTGGATGGGTTACTTATGACGAGAATGGCTGCCCGCAGGTCATTCCGGGAACGACGCTTGATATTACAGAGAAGAAGGAGCTGGAAATTTTACGCGATGAGATGTTGAGCATCGCCATGCATGAAATTAAGACACCGCTATCATCCGTAAAAGGAACCCTGCAGCTTCTGAACAGGCAGTTGACAGCGCAAGAAAATGCTTTGTCAAATAAACTCGTAGAAAATGCGCTCAAAGCCACTGACCGTATTAATCGTCTTCTCAATGAGATGGTAGCCCCCGTGATGGTAATGGCCAAAGGAATCGAACTCGATAAATCCACGATAGATTTGACCCAGCTTATCCTTGAAATAAGCCAAAATGCTGCTCTCATATTTCCCGAAAGTGAGCTGCACTTACATTTGCCCGATGATACCGTATTTCTGGGCGCGGACGGTTATCGAATCGGACAGGTAATTACCAACCTGATCAATAATGCCATTAAGTATAGTGATAAAAGATCACCCATACACATCACGATGACAGCAGATCAGCATGAAATATCCGTACTGATAAGCGACCTTGGGATGGGAATAAAGCCTGAGGATAGAAAAAAAGTATTTGAGAAGTTTTATCGCTCCAATGGACACAATCATATCGAAGGTTTCGGTATCGGGCTTTTTCTATGCGCCGATATCATATTGCGCCATGGTGGTCAGATCCATGTGCTCGATAAAGAGGGGCCGGGCACCGATATCGCTTTTACCCTTCCATTAAATAATACCGCTAATCATTTAAATTATTAGGGCAAGTAAAGCGACTAGTAGGGCGGGAATCATAATGATCAGTCCCAATTTGAGGAACCTCCATGCGCTGATATCGTAGCCATGGCGCCTAAGTTCTTTGAGCCATAAGATTGTTGCCAGTGATCCCGTAACGGACAGGTTAGGACCCAGATCTACACCGATTAGTATCGTGCTCCTAACAATATCGGGCAGCTGGATCTGAGATAGCGCAGTTCCCGCAATCAGACCGGCGGGCAGGTTATTGATCACATTGCTGCCGTCGCATCGTTTGACATAAAGATCGTAACGACGGTCCCGACCAGGTAAATAAGCAGAAAAAGTTTCGTCGTCGAACCCGCGGAAAGTTTGATGGCATGGGAGGCGAGCCAGTCAAACAGACCCTCGCGTCGCGCCGACTCCGCCAAACTCATCATTCCTATCAAGAAGAGGTAAACATCAAGCCCCTTGCCGATACCCGTCCAGGCGGCTTGGAATGAGATCAGTCCGAAGAGTAATAATAGGATGGCACCAGTGGTAGCCCAAATGGCTTCCTGGATCTTAAACGGCCGGATGATAACCCCCGCAGTAGCAAATGCCGCGATGAGGAAAATGTAAAAATTGGAACTCATTCTTTATGTGGTCATAAAATAATCAAAACTATATCAGTTTGAATGGTGTTATTCACCTGATCTTAATTTAAAATTGATTATTTCAAAAAGCGGGCTGCTGCGTGTAGCCCGCTTTTAATTTTTCATGGAAATATACGTAATAATAAGAAACGAAAATTGTACTAAAGAAAAACTGTTACACTTTTAAAATGGAAAAAATAGCGAATATTCAAGCAACAGGACAAGTTGTAAAAGCTGATCGAGCTAAATTGTATTAGCAGTGTGTAATACTTTTGATTGTTTGACCATATTTTTTAATAAATTGCCTTTTTTGTGCTAACAGGCCATAGTTAGAGGAAAGGATAGGTGTTTTAGGGCGATGGACTAGCAAAGTCATATTAATAAAGCAGTAAATTGAGCCAACATATTTATGAATAGGAGAATAATTATTTGCGAGGACGATACACTTATATTAGATGTGTTAGGGCTTGCATTAGCGAACGAAAACCAGGAGGTCATATCCGTTGCCCATAGCCCGGAACTCATGGCTACGATAGACGAAAGACAACCTGACCTGTTGATTGTGGATCTACAGATGCCATGGCTGGCCGGAGACGACATTGTGCGGCAACTCAAGGCATCCGAAAAATACAGCTCAATAAAAGTGATTATGATGTCGGCGAGCCTTCAAGGCAAAGCGATAGCTGATGCTTGTGGGGCCGACGCCTTCTTGGCCAAACCATTTGAACTGGATGAACTTGAATATTTAGTGGATAAATTCCGCACGATCTGATTTTTGGTGTAGAATTTTTAACTAAATACCATAATTCGTCATTGGTACAGCTGGGTTCAAAGTCAGTCAGGGAAGGCGGGGTCTGAATTTTATTCTTACCTTTAGCACTATTAAGATATTAAGGATGATTCAATTTTTCGCTGCATCGGGTAATGAGGCACTCTTCGATTTGCTTCAGCAATCCACTGATCCCACCGCAATTTATACAGGTGAGGATTTAAATATCAAGTTTGCAAATGATGCAATGCTTAAGATATGGAATAAAGATGAATCCATCCAAGATAGATCTTTGGCGGATGTATTTCCTGAGCTAAGAGGACGGGCCACCTTTGATATGCTCCGTGACAGCTGGTATTCGGGAAATATAGTTGAGGTTTGCAATGTATCTTCAACGACGACAGTGAATGGTAAAACGACCACTTTGTATTATGATTACAAATATAAACCAGTTGCCGATAAAGCTGGCAAGATCTATTGCATATTGCAGACGGCCAGTGATGTCACGAAAAGACAAGAAATCTATGAGCTGCTCAGCAATCGAGGAGATGATGAAAGTACTTCTAAATTTACGCTTCAAAAGGAAGAACCGCATAGTCAGAATGACCACCTCGATAATTTGAATGACACAATTTCCCTGCTTCATGAGAAACTGACAACTAGCGAAATGAGTTTTCGCGACCTTTTTACGCAGTCACCCAGTGCCATGATGCTGGTAAAAGGGGATGACTACGAGGTGACCATGGTGAATATGGCTATGCTGGAGTTGTTGGGCAAAGATGTGGCTATAATAGGGAAGCCCCTATTCCAGGAATTTCCCGAAGTTAGCGAGCAAAAAGTTGCCCAGATGTTGGTCGAGACCTACACAAATGGTGTAGGGCAATCTGATAATGCTGCACTTGTAAAGATTGAAAAGGATGGCCTGCTGACAGACTGTTTTTTCAATTTCAGTTATACGCCATTTATTGAAAATGGTAAAATATCCGGCGTGATCTGTATGGCAGTTGATGTCACCGTGCAGGCGGAAGCTATAAGGCGCTTGGAGCAAACTGTCGAAGAGAATATATCACTCGGAACCAGTCTCCGGGAAAGCGAACAGCGACTGAGGTCAATATTGGAAACCATGGCTGAAGGTGTTGGCGTCACAGATGCTTCAGGGCAAATGGTCTATGCCAATCCCATGGCTCAGCGAATTCTGGGATTAAAAGAAAGCGAGATCAAGAAGCGCACGTATGATGATCCCCAATGGCAAAATTTGCGTATAGATGGAACTCCGCTGCCATCCGAAGAGCATCCCATGTCCATTATGTTGAAAACGCTGCAGTCTATCACCGATCATGAGATAGCAGTACAGCCTCCAAATGGAGATATAATATATCTTTCGATCAACGCAGCACCCATGTTTGATGAAATGGGGGTACTGACAGGGGGAATAGGAACCTTTATGGACGTAACCGATAGAAGGCGCATCACACAGGGCAAAGATGATTTTATCAGCATCGCAAGCCACGAACTCAAAACACCGGTAACATCGCTCAAAGCATCATTACATCTACTTCAAAAGAGAGGCATGGAGCTATCCGAAGAAGTTAAAGTTAAACTAATTGATCAATCTGTTAAAAGTCTCGATAAACTTAACGTTTTGATCAATGAGCTGTTAGACACCAGAAGGCTTGAGCAGGGGCATTTGAAGTTAGATAAAAAACTTTTTGCGCTATCGGAATTGTTCGAAGATTGCCGTGCTAATTTTACCCTGCAGACGACAAGAAAAATCACTTTTGGAGGTGACCTGAAAGAAAAGGTTGTTGCCGACAGCCATCAGATTGCACAAGTTATGGTCAACCTGATCAACAATGCGATTAAATATGCGCCAGAATCCGACATTGCTGTCAAAGTAAATAAGCTTGATGAAAAAGAGCTGATGATCAGCATCAAGGATAATGGCCCCGGTATACCAAGGGAAAAATTGTCACGGCTGTTTGAAAGGTATTATCGGACAGACTATCAGGGACAAAAATTTTCTGGCCTTGGCTTGGGACTTTACATCTGTGCAGATATCATTAAGAATCACGGTGGTACTATCGGCGTGGAAAGCGAGGTAGGGCAGGGAGCAACCTTTTGGTTCACATTGCCCTTGTAGCTTTCTGCGATATTTGTAAGAAGCAATGTAATTGCAACATGATGTTTACAAAAGCTTTCGCTACGTCAATGTTACATTGGGCTTCTGCGTCATTGTTTATATTTGTAGTGTACGCAAATCAAAATGCTGTACATTAGATATCATACAACCTATGTTAAGACGAGTCATATTTCAATTTCTCTTACTGGTAAGCGCTATGCTGCTGATCGTGAAGCCTTTGATCGGTTTTTCATTATATCATCAGGCAAAGACGCAGGGCGAGAATGAGTTTATCACCGTTATCAAGGCCTTTAGTAAACGAAAACAGGAATACCTGGATTGGGTTGATGTTAAAGATAGTGTCTGTCTGACGCTCTCGCCGGTTCGTCACTTTGTCGCTAAAGTAAGGGAGTTTTTTATTACCCACTTTTTCAACACCTTCTTTCCGAATTCCAGCATGTTTTCGATTGGTAACTTGCTATCCAAAGTAATATTGCCGCTGGAACGGCTATACCTGCGTAATCTTCAGCTGACTTTATGATAAAAAAGCCATTTTAATCGTATTGAGTGGGTCCCAATTGGACCGCAAACATTCATTTATCTTAAAATAAGCTTTTTATATGTTTCAAAAACTTGTCCTTATGGGGCATGTGCTGCTCTGCTGTAGCTTCTTTAGCTATGGACAGGAGAGTCATGTGCCTATCAAACTCAACCAGCTGCTGTCTTCGGTAACGCAGCATGCGCCATCCTTACGTACCGACTACGTGCGTACACAGGTGCAGCAGGCCCGCGCCGCAGAAGTCAAAAACAACTGTCTGCCGAGCCTACAGCTGTCGTATCAGGCAGACGTCGGCTCCAATAATAATGTGCCAGGGCCTTACTTCGGATTTGGCCTCGTGCCGACCAATAATGGTGGTATCCGTGCCGCTAATAATTATCAGGCTGTGAGCAGCAATCTTGGCATTGCCGCCTTCCAGTGGGAGGTCTATAATTTTGGTCAATTTAAAGCCCAGGACCAGCTCGCGCAGGCGGAGGTGGCCGTGGAGAACCGTCGTTTTGAACAGTCGAAATATGACTTACAGTCCTTCACGATCTATAGTTATCTGCAGTTATTGAAATTGCATGACCTGATCGAAATCCAATCGCGCAGTATAGCCCGAAATCAGGAAATACGTCAATCGATATTTGCGCTGGTCAAAAGTGGTATCCGGGCGGGCGTGGATACCAGCATGGCCGATGCTGAAATATCCCGTAGCCAGCTTGGCCTCATTGAACTGGACAATCAGCAACAGCAATTACAAATTCAACTGGCTACTTTGGCGGGTATGCGGCCAGCGCAGATTGTAGCGGATACCACTGCCGAAAAGATCCTGTTCGAGCAGGTAAAAAACGCGCCTATTGAACTCGATGGCGGCCGTCAGCATCCTATGGTAGCCTATTATAATGCTTTGTTCGACAAGGCGAAGATGGAAGAAAAGCTGGTTGTCAACAGCTACCGTCCCAAGCTGTTTCTCTCGGGGGCTGTATGGGGCAGGGCATCCAGTGTACATAGCGATAATAGTTATGGTTCGCTAACCGACGGCTTTGGTCTACAGCGTGGTAATTACCTCGTTGGTCTGGGAATCAACTACAACCTGTTTGATTTGCGCCGCAAAAAGGTAAAACTCCATACGCAGCGTCTTATGGTGGATGAGGCTGGTCAAAAGCTACAGGAACAACAGGCCAACATCGCCATGAATATTGCACAGTCTACCACTGAAGTGGCAACTGCTGAAAGACGTCTGAAGGAAATTCCGCGTCAGACCAAAGCTGCCAATGCCGCCTACCGCCAGAAATTTTCCCTGTATAAAAATGGGCTGATTGATATTGTGGAGGTCAACGTTGCCCAGAACATGCTCAATCAGGCAGAGCGCGATTACATCACCGCCAAGTATAATTATTATCTGGCATTGTTCCACCAGGTGGTGGCGCAGAACAATGTCGATGGCTTTCTTCAACTTTTTAACTAATTACTTATGTCACTAGTCACAGCTGCTTTACGAAGGCCGATTACCACAGTGATCATCACCCTCAGCCTGCTGCTCTTTTCGGTCCTCGCTGTACTGAAAATACCGATTGATATCTTTCCGCAGCTCAATTCACCGACCATTTACGTCATTGAATCTTACGGCGGGATGTCCCCACAGCAGATGGAAGGTTTTTTCTCCTCCCGGATGCAGGATCAGTTTCTCTATGTCAACGGAATCAAAAATATATCCGCCAAAAATATTCAAGGGCTTACGCTCCTAAAACTTAGTTTCTACGAAAATACCGATATGGCCGAAGCCTCAGCGCAGGTAGCGCTGCAGGTAAACCGGGCCATGAAGTTTTTTCCGCCAGGGGCATTGCCACCACAGGTGGTCCGTTTTGATGCTTCCTCTTTACCCGTGGGTCAGCTGGTGCTTTCTTCCAAGACAAGAAGCCTCAAGGAGATCTACGATATGGCGAGCACGCTGGTACGCCCCATGTTTTCTGCAGTACCGGGCCTCTCGGCACCGCCGCCCTTTGGAGCCAACTCCAGGACGATCACGGTCAATGTAGACCCCAATAAATTACGGAGCTACAACCTGACTGCCGATGAGGTGGTAATGGCATTGTCGAAATTTAACGTGATGTCCCCATCGGGTAACCTGCACCTCAACAATACGATGTATGTGACCACGATCAATTCACTGATCAAGAATGTTGCAGATTTTGCTGATATCCCTATTCTGACAAAAAATGGGATCCCGATTTATATAAAAGATGTCGCACGCGTATCGGACGCCTCGGATGTGACGGTAAGTTATGCACTTATCAACGGTCGGCGCTCCGTTTATATTCCTGCCGTTAAGACATCGGATGCGTCCACCTGGGCAGTGGTCAGCAACCTAAAGGCTAAGCTTCCGGAAATTCAGAATCTGCTGCCAGAGGATGTGAAGGTGTCTTATGAATTTGACCAGTCCGTAGCGGTTATGAACTCGGTGCAGAGTCTTTTGCACGAAGGTGGGCTCGGTGCTCTGCTTACCGGCCTGATGGTACTCTTGTTTCTGCGCGACTGGCGAAGCAGCTTGATTGTGATCGTCACCATACCAGTATCCATTCTGATTGGCGTCCTGCTGCTGACATTGTTTGGCCAGACCATCAATATTATGACCTTGAGCGGTTTGGCCCTAGCCATTGGTATCCTTGTCGATCAGGCCACGGTGACCATCGAAAGCATACACCAGCATCAGGAACAGGGTACGCACAAGCGTAAGGCGATCTATAAGGCCTGTCAGGAGATTTCCGTGCCGCTGCTCTTGATTCTGTTCTGTATTTTGGCGGTTTTTGCACCTTCTTTTATGATGACGGGGATTCCCCGGGCGATGTTTCTGCCACTTTCTTTATCGATTGGATTGACGATGATCGCTTCGTATTTTATGGCCCAGACCTTGGTACCTATTTTATCCAACTGGCTGCTCAAAGAGCATCATATCGGTCATTTCAAGTCCGACTCGCCGGGCTTTTTCGATAAGATCAAAAAACGTTATCGCTTCGGATTATACCGCTCCATGCGCCATAAGGGCAAAATTATCATCGGTTATCTGTTGCTCACGCTGGCGCTTGCGGCAGCGGCATTTGTTTACATCGGCAAGGATATGATGCCCAAGGTTAACAATGGGCAGTTTCAGCTCAGGATTAAAGAGCCCGATGGAACCAGGCTGGAGCGAACCGAAGAGTCTGTCAAACAGGTGCTGCAGGTAATCGATAGTACGGTCAACCATCAGGTTGCCATCAGTTCGGCCTATGTTGGCCTGGTGCCCAGCAGCTATGGCGTCAGCAATCTTTATGTATTCAACACCGGAACGCACGAAGCCGTGATCCAGGTGAACCTGAATGCGGACTACCATGTGAATATGGACGAACTCAAAGATGTTTTACGACGTAATATCCATTATAAACTGCCCAAATTGCGCCTGAATTTTGAGCCTATTGATATGACCGAAAAGATTATGAGCCAAGGCGCTGCAACGCCGATCGAGGTGCGGATAGCGGGAAAGAAAATGGACGAACTGAAGGTCTATGCCGATCAGGTTGTCAGCTCATTGCGGCACATCGATTATCTACGGGATGTGCAGATTGCGCAACCGCTCCGGTTGCCGACCATTTCGATTGCCATCGACCGGCTCAAAGCCTCACAGCTTGGTCTGCAGATGGATGATATTGCTCGTTCGGTAACAGCCAGCACTTCCTCTAGCCGGTTTACGCAGAAGATCCAATGGCTTGATGAAAACAATACCTATACCTATCAGGTTCAGGTACAGGTGCCTGAATATGTGATGAATACGATGGACGAGCTGCGCGAAATCCCGCTCGTGAAAGGGCAGCTCACACCGACCTTGGGCGATATAGCCAGTTTCAATACACAATATCTACCAGGTGAGTATGACCGTCAGGGGCCAAGGCGATATTTGACCGTGATGGCAAATATCCATAAGAAAGACCTGGGGACAGCAACAGCGGATGTGCAACACGCTATTCGTGAACTCCCAGCTCCGCCGCGTGGTGTTGTGGTGGAAATGAAAGGTATGTCGACACTATTGCTCGATACCATGGGTAGTTTGCAGTTGGGGCTAGCCTGTGCAGTTGTTGTTATATTTCTACTACTGGCAGCGAATTATCAAAGTGTGAAGCTTTCGCTGACCGCATTGGTGACTATTCCTGCAGTGATCCTAGGATCCTTGGCGATGCTATTGCTCACAGGGTCAACACTCAATCTGCAATCATACATGGGGATGATTATGTCTACTGGTGTCTCCGTAGCCAACGCCATTTTGATCGTGTCCAATGCGGAAGCATTGCGGCTGGAATTCCGAAATGCCAGGACGGCAGCGCTGGCCAGCGCAACAACGCGGCTACGGCCGATCCTGATGACCAGTATGGCAATGATTGCCGGCATGATTCCTATGGCCATGGGAATGGGGGAGACGGGTGAGCAGGCAGCTCCATTGGGCCGGGCCGTGATCGGTGGCCTGTTTGCGTCCACATTTGCTGCTCTTTTTATTCTGCCGCTCCTGTTTGTGTGGATGAAGGAAAAATCCACGTTCAATTCCGAATCACTTTTGCCGCAGGACGATCCTGATCATCAAAAGCCAATGGTGGAAAAAACACAAATAGTGTAAATTAAAAAAAATGTAGTGGTCTTTCCTAATCGAAACCCAGCAGTATAAACTGGTAGGATAAAGACAGAAATTACTATGCAACAGAAAGAGAATTGTATTTAAAGATAAAATCGCCAAAGGCAGCATGTATGCCTTAAAGACACAATTGAGTAATGAACAAGAATATCAAACGGATGAAAAAAATAGGCTATTTACTAATACTGACAGGATTACTTTCCGCTTGCGGTCAAACCGAAAAGCCCATTGACCTGACGCCGAAAAATCCGGCTAAGGCCAGTACCTATCAGACCACAGTCATACAAGAGAAAGTCATGTCCAGCAGTGTGCGTTTACCCGGTAAGCTCAAACCTTTTAATGAGGTAAATATCTATGCCAAAATGAACAGCTTCGTCAAGCATATCTTTGTGGACAGAGGTACAGTTGTCAAAAAGGGACAGCTGCTGATGCAGCTGGAGGCGCCAGAAATGCTCGCTGCGGTGCAGGCCGCGCATTCACGTTTTGTGCAGGCACAGGAAACCGCTTCTGCGAGCAAGGATAAATATAAAAGGCTCAAAAATGCCGCACAGGAGGAAGGGGCGGTATCACCACTTGATCTGGACAATGCGCTATCAAAGATGAAAGCTGACGAAGCGGTAGCCATGTCGGAAAAAGCAAATGTGGAAGAAGTTGAAATGTTGCAGTCTTACCTGAATATCAAAGCGCCATTCAATGGTGTGATTGTACAGCGTAACGTCTCCGAGGGAGCACTGGTCGGACCGGGAAAAGGAAATGATCAACCCCTGTTGATCCTACAAGATCTCAATAAATTAAGATTGGAAGTGCAGATCCCCGAGACCTATGTCGATAAAGTCGACCTCTCGAAAAAGGTCGTTTACCGTTTTAATAACACCCCGAACAAGGTGTTTGAAGGGATGATAGCCCGTTCAGCGAATTCCTTGGGCGCCATGCAGTCTGAAGCGATAGAGGTCGATGTCGCTAACTCGGATAATAAGCTCAAACCTGGTTTATACTGTGAGGTCGATATTCCATTGTCTGCCGGAGCCAATTCTTTATTGGTACCTTCCAATAGTATTGTGCGTTCTACAGAGAGGCAGTATGTGATCCAGCTCATAGATGGTAAGACACATTTTGTGGATATCAAAGAAGGTGTATCCACACATGATTCTACCGAAGTTTTTGGAAAGCTAAACAGGAGTGATCAGATTTTGCTGCATGCCAATGACGAAATCAAAGAGGGAGTCAAACTTCCCTTGGATAAGTAGGTATACATCATTATCTCCAAACAGTATGAAAGGTCCTTTTGGGCCTTTCATTGCTTACATTGTATTTTATAAAGAAACGCTTGTTTACTAATTAAGGCCAGAAAAATAGCTTCAGCTAAAAGCTGCAACCATCATGAAATCAACCTCGAAAAATGGCTGGTATACATAATAAGGCTAGGCGTTTCTATATGAAATCCGTATATACAGGGGAGTCGCTTCTGCTTTAGCTCCCCCATCGAGCCATTCGTCGACCCCGTATATACAAAGCTCTGTGAAATCTGGATCCTCATCTTTCTTTTCGTCTTTTCGAACTTGAAGTACCTGGTCCTCCATGAGGTAATTGCTGATCGCAATGCCAAGTTTTTGACTAAGCTCAGCGGGAAGTTGGTTAAGTTTATCCGCCTGATTGGAGCCTAGATTAAAGTTGTGCTCCATCCAGTCCACAAAATTATCTCTCATAAGCTGCAGCGCTAGTGCGCGATCTACCCTAGGTAGCGCGAGAAGTGTGGCAACTTTAGCTGCCAAACCAAACTCGTCTAAGTTTTCTTTCATAAAAATTCTCTTTTGGCAAATATTTATTTTAAAGATTACTTAAACGAATGCCAAGGAATAACCTCCGTGATTTTGGAGGATAATCTTCTTTTTGAAGATTCAATTTTGCTTAATACTTGATTAATTTTAATAAATTAGATGTTCAAACAATATAAACCTTAGTCTAATAACAGTATTTGGTGGAATGATATGAAAATGTTAAGATTATTCGTTGAGAGCTTTTTCGTCTCTTCGATTTTTAATTTAATTGCAAATAATGGATTTAAGTTAAATAGAATTTGGACGCAAGCCTATTGGACCTGGACATTGGCATTTGCTTTGGCAATAGTCGTTGCTGCGCTGCTCATTCGTGTTCGGTTGAAAGTTTTGTGGATCCACTGGCAGAAAAAATATACGCAATTGCAATTATTTAGAAGGGGACGCGTGCAGACCAATAGTTTACCAAAATCAGAACTGGTATGGGCCATTCTGTCCACATCCTTAGCACTTTTAATGGTCTATCTCTGCTTTATCTATCTAATCGCTTTTGTACGTAGCGGTAGTACGTATATGATTTTTATAAATTATTTGCTCCATTATATGCCTTTTGTTGCTACAGGATGCTTGATCTATGTAAGCTATGTTTTTATGAGAGGGCGATTATGGTGGTTTACGCCAACAAACGCATTGACGCTTTTCAGCGATCTGTTACCAGAAAAAACAGTTCCTGTAGAAAAAGTGGTCACCATACTCCCTCCAAGCGCATTGGATAAAAGTATCCCAATCGGATCACTCTATGATGTGCTTTACATCCAAGCTCGATTCGATCTAAGTGCATTGCGAAAAGATGTTGTTCGTATGTTTGATGTTCCTTTCTATTTTTCTAAAAGAGGAGAAAAACAAGTTGTACTGATTGATGGTACGCGATTAGAGGCCGGTCGTTTTTTGCAGGAGCTAGAAAAAAGAGGGCTTGACAAATGGTTTTTCCGTATAAGTAGCACCTGTAGAGTGAATATGATGCATATCCATTTCCCAATTTCGCCTAATGCGTCCCAGCTGGAGTTTCGCAAGGAGGTGTTTCAATGCCTGCGGTTGAACATGACGGAAATGGAGATCGGAAACCTGCTTCTGGTAACCGAATGGATGCGAAAAGAAAAAAAGCTAAAAGATTTTTTGGATAACGTACATAATCTGCGGCATAAGGGCTGGGACCAACTTATACCATTGAACTGATAAATTCTGCTATGATAAAGATCAAACGGGTATACTTCAAATATGGTGCATCATTTCCCTGACCGACTAGGCGTTTAAAAAACAATTTGCTTACAGCCCGAAGAGCCTACCCAATACCGAAAAGTCCACCTAATATTTAAAGGACTAGGCGGCTTTCTGCACTTCTTTTTGTGAAGGCAAGCCCCTTAAATTGGCTCCGTCACTTGGCTTAATTTTGAAATACTCGATTAAGGATAATAGGGATAAGCCAGCAATTAACTGCAATGCCAAACTGAAATCCCGCATCTGATAAACGGTATCCTGATAATAGCTGCTTGCTAGGTGAAGTGTTACCGCTCCCAGGGCGATACCCATACCCAGTGCCATCTGCTGTGCCGTATTGTACAGCGTATTTGCATTGCTGAGCTGTCCATTGGGTACGTCTGCGTATGCCAAGGTATTCAGGCTGGTAAACTGGAGCGACCGTGTAAGTCCTGAGAAGAAGAATACGATGGCCACAAGCCAGATCGGCGTTTGCAGGGAGAGCAGGGAAAGTCCGGCCGTAAAAATTGTTAAAATAATACCGTTCCCGATCAAAACCTTACGGAAGTCAAACCGCCGTGTGATCCAAATGGCCACCGGTTTCATACTCATACTGCCGAGCATGTTGGCCATATAGAGGAGGCCCGCATGAAATGGGCTCAGTCCAAAACCCAGCTGTAGCATCAGCGGTAGGATAAAAGGAGCAACATTGATCACCATACGGGTAATCGAGCCGGAATATACTGTGACACGGAAAGTTTTTATTTTGAGGATACTATAATCGATCAAGGGATACTGGATACGTTTGGAGTGCCATACCGCAACAGCCATCAGCGCAAAGCTTGCCAGGATAGTGACCAAAGGTTTGGTATAATCTCCGTTGGCAGCGCCGATCATTTCGGTGCCCAGCATGATGCCGGCAAGGCCAATCCCGCTGATTAAAAAACCGATAATATCAAGTGGACGGCTATTTTCAGATTCCATTGCCGGAATAAATGTATGCACGGCCCACAGCGCAAATACGCCGAAGGGTATGTTGATAAAGAAGATCCAGTGCCAGCTAAAATAGGTCGTAAAAAATCCGCCCAGTACAGGACCAACAATAGGGCCTAATAATCCCGCCCAGGCAATATAACCGATCGCATCGACCAGATCTTTCTTTGCGGTATGCTTCAGTACGATGAGACGACCAACTGGAACCATAAGTGCTCCGGCTGTACCCTGGCAGATGCGCGCTATAACGAAAGATGTCAAGTTGGTACTCAGTCCACAGGCGATCGACGAAAGTATAAATCCTATAATTGCTGTATTGAACACTTTTTTTGCGCCGTAGCGGTCGGCGATCCAGCCACTGATCGGTATAAATACGGCCAGCATGACGGTGTATGAAGTAATGCCCGCACTGAGGTGTACCACATTACTCTCAAAATCATGTGCCATTTTGGGTAAGGCCGTGGATATCGCTGTGGTGTCGAGCATCTCCATAAATAGTGTGCCACCAACAATGAGCGATATGATGCGTGATTCTTTCTTCATTTTGCTCTTCTTCAATCCCGAACGGGATACATGTGCGACAAAAGTAAGCCTATCGCCAAAAAGAAAAGTCATTTAAAGGCAATTAAATGACCAACATGTATCGGCAAGGGACAAAAGAAATGGACTCGCTAATAACGAGGTTATTTTGACATGGCCTCCAGCACTTTTAAATGCGATCTAAATGCAGTCCAGAAGCTCCGAAACTCGTTGTATTGTATTTTATATTCCTTGCAGGTCTGCTTCACAATCCTATTGAGCGCAGGATAATGCACATGGCTGATCTTTGGAAAAAGGTGATGTTCAACCTGAAAATTGAGACCGCCAAGCAACCAGGTAAGTACCTTGCTGCCCGTAGCAAAATTTGCGGTGGACTGAATCTGATGAATCATCCATTCTTCTTCGACCTTTGACTGGTCAATGGTTTTGAATTCGGTTTCTTCCACCACATGGGCCAGCTGGAATACTGTGGCCAGACTCATACCACACACAGTACCAGAAATCAGCAAACCGATAAGTGTGGGCAGCCACCCGACGAAAATGATCGGAATAATGACAAATAAGCTGAAGTGAATTAGCTTACTGACCCAAAAAATAATACGCTCTTTGACCGGAAAATGAAATTGCTCAGTTTTATGTCCCATGCGTCCACGGAAATATTTCTCATAATCCTGATAAAAGATCCACGCTAAATAGGAGATTCCATAGAGCAGCGGAAAATAAAAACGCTGATAGCGATGGTGTTTCCGAAGTTTCTGATCGTGGTGTATACGCATAAACTTGACTTCGATATCGTGATCTTCGCCATCGATATTTGTATAGGTATGGTGTGCAATATTATGTTTGAGTTTCCAAAAGTAGATATTGCCGCCCAGTAGATTGAGCGAGTAGGAGAGCACAGTGTTCAGGTTTTTATTATCTGAAAAAGAGTTGTGCCCAGCATCGTGCATAATGTTAAAACCAATCGCAGCGAGGTTAGCTCCGAAAATGATACATAATGCTATCGAGATACTCCAATGCAAAGGTGCGAATACCAGAAGGAGATACAATACCGCAAAGCTGATCAGGAGGATAGAGGCTTTCAGATAGATCTTACGATTTCCGGTTCTTGGCTGAAGTGAATTTTGAAAATAGTTATTGATTTTTTGTTTTAACGCTTTAGAGAACAATGTATTGACATTGCTGAATTTTACTGACTGGGACATTGGGGTTTTTACTCGAGAAATATTCTTAATTTTTATTACGTTCGATCTTGAGCGATAGAACAATGTAAATATACGCTATAAAATTTGAAATATCGCGATCGTAAAGTTAAAGATCGTTAAAGGTCAATTTATCGGAGAACAGGTCAGCGGGATTAACACTAAAATTTATTTTATACTGTTCTGTCAATTAAACGATTGCCTGAATGCTAAAGGTGAAACATTGGTTTTTTTCTTAAACAATTTGTTGAACGATTGTGGATGTTCAAAACCGAGTTTATAGGCGATCTCTGCCACGGAAAGGCTTGTCGCCGTGAGTATTTCCTTGGCTTCATCAATTAACTTGTCGTGGATGTGCTGCTGTGTGTTTTTACCGGTAACGGAACGTAATAAATCGCTTAAATAACGTGCTGATACATGGAGGTTTTCTGCTAAATACTCTACCGTTGGAAGCCCTTGTTTTAAGGTTTCCTCGCTGTCGAAATAATCATCCAGCAATTTTTCCAATTGAGTTAGCAATGCGTGGTTAACGGCTTTCCGGGTAATGAATTGACGCTCATAGAACCGGTTGCTGTATTGTAAGAGCATGTCAATTTGCGACAGAATAATACCTTGGGTATGTTTGTCGATATGCTGATATTCCTGTTCGATTTTAAGGAAAATTTCTATAATGTCTTTTTCTTCGCGTTCGGAGAGATGTAATGCTTCATTAAGCGCATACGAAAAGAAATTGTAGTTTTTTATTTTGCTGGCTAGGGGATGTGTATACAAAAAATCATGGTGAAATAGCAGCATATAACCTTTTCCGCATTCGGCATTCATCTTTCTGATTTCAGCAATCGTTAACGATTGGATCTGCTTGGGCGCGATGAAATTCATCGTTCCTTTGTCGAAATCATAATAGTGCTGGCCGTACTTTAATGTTGCAGTAACGTCTTTTTTAAGCGAAATACTATAGAAATTCACGCAGAACTGCTCCCAGATGTCGCTTTCAGCGGGTTTTATTCCAGCGACATCAATTACACTGATGAGTGGGTGTAACGGGGCCGGCAAGGACAAGTGCCGGTGAAATTCGGATATGGAATTGATACTATGCATCGTTTTTGTTATACAAATTTACAAAAAACAACTGCCTTAGCGGCAGTTGCTTATTTAAAAAATCAGGCGCCAAATTGTTTTGCGATTTCTTGCCTGAACGCTTCTTTTCCGATTTGTAGTCGTCTTTCATAGAGTGCATGTGCGTCGTCGCCTGCCAGATAGCGTACTTGATCTTTATGGTCCGTTGCAGCTTCATACACCACCTCGGCAATCTGCTCTGCCGTGGATGCATTTTGCATCATCAGACCCATTTGTTCGAACAGTTTGTCTTCAATGTCCTGATAATCGGAAGTTCGGTTCATATCCAAAGAGCGACCTGCAAAATCTGTCGCTATTCCGCCCGGAGCAACTGTTTTAATGGCGATTCCAAATTTCTTCAATTCAAAGGACATGCTTTCGCTCCAGCCCTCCAAAGCGAATTTTGTCGCATGATACATGGAATGTAGCGGGAATCCCATAAAGCCGCCAATGGATGTCGTCGAAATAAATAAACCACCTTTCTTCGCTCTAAAATAAGGGATAAAGGCTTGTGTAACGCGCAGTACGCCCAATAGATTGGTGTTGATTTGACGAAGTATTTTTTCGTCGCTCAAGCTTTCAAAGGCACCCATTAACCCATAACCTGCATTATTGAAAACGACATCAATGTTGCTTAAAGAGATGGCTTTTTCGACAGTTTCTTTGATTTGGACGGGATCGGTTACATCTAATTTTAAGAGCGTTATGTTTTCGATCTCGGTAAGTTCGGTTTCATTTTCGGGATTTCGCATGGTTGCGATCACATTCCAACCCGCTTGTTGGAATAGTTTGGCAGTTGCTTTTCCCAATCCGGAAGAAGCTCCTGTTATGAAAATTGTCTTTTGCATCGTGTTATTGTTTGATTCCATAACACAAATGTCTAAAGAAAGCATAGGGTACCTGTTGCCAAATTGAGCTTGATTGTAGCCAAAATGACGCCTGGCTATCATGCATGATTCTACCGAAGTTTTGGAAAGGCTCAACAGGAGTGATCAGCTCTTGCTGCATGCCATTGACGAACTCAAGGTGGGGATTACTGGACAGGAAGCCGTACCTTAAATGTGGTTCCTCCGGCCGAGTTGCTCTCTAAAGCGATCTGCCCGTTATGCAGTTCTACAATTTCACGGCAGAGATACAGTCCTATGCCAAATCCCGAGATTGTTCCGACCCTATCTTTTCCTGCCCTGTAAAATCGATCGAATATCTGATCCCGGTCTTCTTCGGCAATGCCCATACCTTGGTCGCTGACAAAAATTTCGATAACGTTATTTGCCTTGGACGAATAACCAAATGTAATCTGGGTTCCTATCGGCGAATATTTGGCTGCATTTTCCACCAGGTTTTGGACTACCTGCGAAATCTTGTTCGGGTCAGCATCAATGGATAAACTTTGCGTCAGGTCAGCGACAATTTGATGCGTGTTTATCCTCAATTTAAATTCATCTTCAAGTTCAGCAAATAATTCCTTTAGATCAAACACTTCTCTTTCTATCATCATTCTCCCGGAGTCGAACCGCGAGATATTCAAGAATCCATTGATTAAGCTCTTCATATTGCGGACCTGCCGAAGAGATTTCATCGTAATGTCCTGGTAATTGGTATCCGTTGTAAGGGATGCTTGACGCTGCATCAATTGAAGATAAGCATTTATGGAGGTCAGCGGTGTCTTCAATTCATGGCTAACGATGCTTATAAAATCATTTTTCCGCTGTTCCTCAGCTTTCTGTTCGGTAATATCCCTTAAAGTACCATTGAGGCTGGCAGCGTTTCCCTTGGCATCATAAAACACTTTACCGCGTGCCTGCACGAGTCTGCCTTTGGGATCTTGTGGATGGAGGATACGGTATTCAATAAAGTAATTGCCATCTGACTCCTGGCTAAGTGCATCAGTTATAGCAGCCTTTACACGTTCCTGATCCTGATCTGCAATGGAAGCAATAGCTGCCGAGAGATCCAGCTGCTCCTCATCGGCCAAACCAAACCATGATTTTAACAGGGCGTTTCCGGAGAACAGATTATTTTTGGGCTCGTAATAGAATGTTGCAAGCTCGCCGGCTTCAATAGCCATGGACAGCATTTGTTGGTCCTTTTCACTTTTCCGCCGTTCAAGGACTTGGTCCGTAATTTCTTCCAGGATGATCAGAATGCCCGTAACGTCGTTATCAGCTGAAAAAATAGGTTGATAGATGGAGTTTACAATAGCCTCCCGCAGGCCGTCCTTATGATGCAGCAGTATGGAAAGTTCATTGTTTGTTTTCCGTTCGCCTTTTTCATACGCTTCCCGGAGCCATTGGCTCATGGGCTGGCCTTGTAGCTCGGGTCTTGCAATTTCGTGGGGCAGACCCTGCACATCCGCTAATTGATGTCCCCAGATTTTTAATATGGTCGGATTGGCTATGTCAATGATTAACTCCGGTCCCTTAAGCATCGCTATGCCGACGGGTGCCTGCTCAATAATTGTCCGCACTTGCTCACGGCTTTCTGCCAGAAGTTGTAAGGAACTGTTGAGTTCATCGTTTGTAGCGGTCAATTCTTCTAGCGTTGCCGCCATTTCCTCCATAAAACCTTGTTCATTTTTTTCTTTTTCCTGTATTTGTTGCTGATGCTGCCTTCTTAAAGTAACGTTGCGGGCAGTGTTTAAAATACACCAGGTTTTATTGTTTTGGTCTAATAGGGCTCTATATTCATAATCGAAATAATCAGTCACCGGAACACCATTCTTGATGAGTCTGGCTGGTGCCTCGGTAACGGAATAGGATTTGCCTGTTCGCCAAACCTCTTGCAGAATAGCTAAGAACGGCTGGTCTTCCAGTTCGGGAATAGCACTGATCAGCGCTTTACCAATAACGGAAGCATCTTTGCCCCATAGGGAAAGCATGCCCGCATTGGCAAACTGAATGGTCATCTCTGTCCCCGTATAGATTGATGTTGGCTCGGGAGAACTGCTCAGCGCCTGTAAGATGTGGTCCTCGCCAAAAGCGGCACTGCCAAATTTATTATTGATGTCCATTAGCCCAAAGATAAAGAATACATTTTTATAAAAGAATAGCTATCTTTTGGCATGATTATTTGTTGTAATTCGTTATAAAAAAAGTATGAAATAGGAGCTTGGTTAGTGCTCGATTAACATACTTTTTGGGATATTCGTATTGGCGTAATTGCTTATTTTAAAAATTTTAGAGGATCTATATTTATGCAAGGCACAATTGACGGGATAAGCGGGGAACCACATCGTTCACAGGTGTTCCGTTTAACATATAAAGGACAGGATTATCAGCTGGTGTTGTTGAAAAAGTCTTTATCAAAGCTCGATACGGAATTGCCCATTCTGCTCGATGGAATTGAGCAAAATCTGGTAAAAAGAGGTGACCACTGGTTTTTTGAAAACAGGCATTCAGATCAGCATTTTGCGACAGAGATTTGGCGCAATTTATCCCTTCGATATCGGCTTTAGTACAAATTGTCTTCCTTTTAGGGGAGCCCCTTCTACCTAATTTCGTGTTGTCATCTGCCTCTGATTTGTGTCGCTCAAAATACGGATCACAAAAAATATTTTTTAATATTTGTACATGGCTTTATTTATAACACTCGATAACGTTTATCAATTATATTCTATTGATCCTTCAAAAAAGACAGACGGTATCGTTGTATTCCATCAATTGGCCGGATCAAGTGCGGGGTATACCGAGCATAGTCGGTTATTTGACGGATTGTTACTTGGTTTCATGCTAAAAGGAGCTATGAAAATGCAGATCCATTTCCTGGATTACGAAATAAAGGCCGGTGATATAGCTGTTTTACCACCGCAGTTATTAATGGATACAAAATACCTTAGTGACGACGCAGAAATTGTCACCATTGGAATCTCGCTAGATTTTATGTCCGCATTTCCAATGTTGCGTGAATTTGTAATGAATGATCAGCTACGCTGGCAACCTGTAGTTAGGCTTCAAGAGGGCGAAGGTAGATTGCAAAATGAACTGATAACTTTGATAAAAGGATTTTACAATAAAAAGCCAAGCCCGAATAAAGCCGAAATGCTTAGACATCTGGTCATGGTAATGATCAATATGATCTCCGAATTGTATTCAGAACTGCCCAATTCCAAGAGTTTACCAAAAAGCCGCACACACGAGATTATCGATGATTTCTATCAATTAATTTTAAAACACACCAAAGAACACAGAAACGTTAATTTTTACGCGGAGAAATTGCATTTAACACCACAGTATCTTTCCACTTTCCTGAAGGAAAAAACGGGTAGATCGGTAGCGCAATGGATTGACCATATATTGATCTTGGAAGCTAAGACGCTCCTTAAATCGACCAACCTATCGATCAAAGAAATCAGCAATGCATTAAACTTTGGCGAGACCAGCATCTTCTGTCGGTATTTTAAAAGAATCAGTGGGGTATCTCCAACATCCTATCGGAATCAAAAGAACATAGCCAAACTTCCATAGGTAATCGACAAATAACCTTAAAAATTGCACGTAAATCCCATTAAGGTGTCAATGCCTACTTTTTTGACGCTGTCTATTTTTATACCATGAAAAAAACAGCGAAAAAAGCAGCCGTTGGTTTTATATTTATCACGCTGCTAATTGATATTACAGGTTGGGGAATTATACTTCCCGTTGTACCTAAACTTGTCGGTGAACTTATCCATAGTGACATCACTGAAGCGGCGAAATATGGTGGTTGGTTGGGTTTTGCCTATGCTTTCACCCAGTTCATATGTGCACCGATGGTCGGCAATCTCAGTGACAGATACGGAAGACGTCCGATCCTGTTAATTTCGCTCCTGGGGTTTGGATTGGACTATCTCTTCCTTGCATTGGCTCCCTCTATTGGTTGGCTATTTGTCGGACGCATCCTAGCTGGCCTCACTGGAGCCAGTATATCAACAGCAAGTTCGTATATTGCCGATGTATCTACGGATGAAACCAGAACGAAGAATTTTGGTTTAATAGGTGCCGCATTTGGTCTGGGATTTATCATAGGGCCGATACTGGGAGGCTTGCTGGGGCACTATGGTGCGCGAATTCCTTTTTATGTTGCATCGGTTCTCTGTCTATTGAACTTCATCTATGGTTATTTCATTCTTCCCGAAAGTTTGGACGAAACCAAAAGACGCCCATTTGAGTGGCGACGCGCAAATCCGATCGGATCGCTAAAATTGCTGGCAAAACATCCAAAAATTTCAAGTTTAGTAATTGCATTAATTTTGGTCTATATCGGACTCCAGGCCGTACAAAGTAACTGGCATTTCTTTACCATGTATAAATTTGATTGGTCGGAAAGAATCGTAGGTATATCGTTAGGTGTACTGGGGCTTTTACTTGGATTAGTCCAGGGTGTTTTGATCAGATGGACCACGCCAAAATTAGGGGAGCAAAAAAGTATCTATTATGGTTTGATGTTTTATGCACTGGGTTTATTCCTGTTTTCTTTTGCAGCGGAAGGCTGGATGATGATGCTGTTTCTTATTCCTTATTCATTGGGTGGCATCTGCGGGCCTTCACTTCAGTCGATGATCAGCAAAAGTATCCCCTCGAATCAACAGGGTGAGCTTCAGGGTGCATTAACAAGTCTGGTAAGTGCAACTTCCGTCGTTGGGCCGCCTATGATGACTAATCTTTTTTACTACTTTACACATGATAAAGCACCGTTTAAGTTTTCAGGTGCTCCGTTCTTGTTGGCCTCTATGTTGATGATGCTAAGCGCCATGATCATCTATTATACGTCAAAAAAAGCAAACCATCACTTGCGTCATAGCTGAATTTGCATCTACCCTTAATTTGGTTAGAAATTTCCTCAATTCGACTACAATTGACCATTTGTAGATGGTGAACTTTGTCCTAATAAATTTAAAATAATTAGACATGCAGACAAATGAAATAAAAGTAGCCCTTGTTACGGGCGCCAATACAGGTGTTGGTTTTCAGATAGCCAAAGCTCTTGCTGAACATGGATATGATGTGTTTGTTGGATCGCGAAATTTACAAAAAGGGGAGGATGCCGCCAACCGGATAGGATTTAATACGCAGGCTATTCAGCTGGATATTACCGACACCAACTCAATCAAGAATGCAGTAAGTAAAATTGAAAACGATTTTGGGTACCTTACTTTGCTGGTCAATAATGCGGCGATTTCAAACACTGGAACTCCCGGTCGCACCATGTGGGAAATTCTTAGTGCCCAGAAAGCAAGCGTTGCATCAATAGATGAAATGCGTCAGGTCTGGGAAACCAATGTATTTGGCACCCTTGCCATAACACAGGCATTGTTACCCTTACTGCGGAATGCGAAACAATCAAGGATCGTAACGGTTTCAAGTTCCCTAGGTTCACTAACGCTGAATGCCGATCAGGACAATACCTTTCGTAGTGGATTTGATGCGGTATATGGGGCTTCCAAAACAGCGTTGAATGGAGTTTTCCTCTCTCTTGCAAATGAGTTGGAAAATACAAATGTTAAGGTAAATCTGGTAAGTCCGGGTTTTACAGCTACAGCCCTGAATAACTTTGAAGGGACGGATACGGTGGAAGAAGGGGCACTTGAGCCGATACGCGTTGCGCTCGCAGAAGATATTCCTAATGGGAGCTTTACGGGACCGGCTACTTACCGAACAGAACAAGGCGGTCAAGTTCCCTGGTAGAATCACCGATTCAAAGACCTGTAATCATGCGTTACAGGTTTTTTTATAAATTTATACTATGAAAAAGAAAGACGGTAAGTTAAGGCGCTTTATATCCATATCAGAGAGTCATGAAGCTTTTGGCCTGCCAAAACCACAGCATCCCTTGATTAGTCTGGTTCATTTTAATCAGGACAACCCATTCAATACCGATATGGCTCCAATCTATGATGTCCTCAGTTTCTACAAAATAACGTTTATAACAAAAAATAGCGGAAAACTCAAGTACGGTAGGGGTTATTATGATTTTAATGAAGGAAGTATGCTTTTCTTTGCACCCAATCAATTGGTGGGTAGCACAGAATATAATAAGGATACCTATGCCTATCTGCTGCTGATTCATCCTGACTTTTTCCTGGGTTCTCCCTTAGCACATAAAATTAGAAAGTACGGCTATTTTACCTATTCTGTGAATGAAGCGTTACATTTATCTGATCAGGAAAGAGAAACGATGATAGCTATCTTGAACATCATGAAAAATGAACTGGACAATCGGATAGACGAATTTAGCCAAGAAGTCATTATTTCCCAGATTGAGTTAATGCTGAGTTATGTCAACCGATTTTACAAGCGACAGTTCATTACTCGGAAAAATGTAAACAATGATATTTTACAGAAGGCAGAGGCGCTGTTAGATGATTATCTGAACAATGATAATTCGGTTGTTCGAGGTGTTCCAACTGTACATTTTCTTTCGGAACAGTTGAATCTCTCTGCAGGTTATTTAAGCGACATGCTACGTGCGCTCATTGGTCAGAATACCCAGCAGTTTATCCACAATAAACTTATTGAAAAAGCCAAAGAGAAATTATCAACAACACAACTTACGGTAAACGAAATCGCTTATGAACTGGGGTTTGAGCATGCCCAAAGTTTCAGCAAACTTTTCAAGAAGAAAACTGCTCAAACGCCACTGGAATTTAGGGGCATGTTTAATTGAATGAATTTGACGGGATAGTTGTATGCACATTAATCCACGTTGGATCGCATTATCTTCCGTTCGGCGGAGTAAAGCCTTCATAAAAGTCGGATAATCTTTTTCGCTCTAATGGAAATTCTAGCCCAAGGTTACCTAAGGCTTTGCATAAGGTAACCTTTCGATGCGGCTTGTGGTATGATAACTATCTAGACCGCTTGTGGTAACGGTCCCGGCTTCTTCGATATCAATATAGCCATCCTCTTTTAAATAGTTGTCCGGTACCAAAACAGCCTTGATCTGACCAATGACCAATGTCGTGCCATTCAGCTCAATGGCTGTTTTCTGAACAAAATTGCAGGCGAATTTTATTTTACTTTCTTGGACAAAAGGCGCCGGAATATTTTCCAGATATTCAGGGGTAAGTCCAACCTGTTCAAATTCGCTAACACCTTTTGGGTATTTGGCACTGCATTGATGCGCCTGATGTACAAATGCAGGGGAGACATGATTGACCGTATAACACCCCTGATCCAATATATTCTCCAGTGTGCTGCTAAAATCTGTTGCCGGCCGGAGTATGATACCGCAGAGTGCCGGATCTGCGCCCAGGTGGAACAAACTGCTGAAAGTGGCCAGATTTTCATTGCCGTCTCTGTTTTTTGTACCGATCAATACCAGACTTTTAAAGCCGCCCAGCGAGTTGATAAAATTAGCTCTGTATCTTCTTTCAAATGCCGCAATGGCCTGTTCATTATAAATCATAGTGTATGAATACTTTTTTAAGTGTTAGCGATCCTGTTGATCATGCCCTTAAATATGAAGCCGTGAAAAGGCCATACGGCATACCAATAGAGCCTTCCGGCGATGCCTAGCGGTCTGAAGGTCGCGGTCTGGACCAGGATATTATCTTCGATTTTAAATTCTAGCCATGCTTCTCCGGGGAGTTTCATCTCCGCATAGAGCAGCAGTCTTTTCGTTTTTCGATCTGCGATCAGCACGCGCCAAAAATCAAGTGCATCGCCGGCTGCGAGGTCACTTTTATTTTTGCGTCCCCGACGCATGCCTACTCCGCCGACCAGTTGATCCATGAAGCCCCGGATTTTCCAGAGCCAGTTGCCATAATACCAGCCCGAATTGCCGCCAATGGACCAGATTTTGGTCAATGACGCTTCACTGTCGGGAAGTGAGGTTGTACGGACATCCTTAAAGCAGCCATAGCTGGGCACTTCCAGCAGCCGGGTAAGCCCGCCTGATAAAATTTTACTGGTCTGTGCGTCTTTCCAGCTGGACACCACGTTGTCGCTTTCAATTTTTTGAAAAGCTAAGCGGATGGATGCACGGTAGCTGATCAGCTGGATGCCGAGTTCTTCGGCTAGATGATTTGGTTGACAGACCACTTCCACTTTCATGCTGTCGACCAAGTTTTTGGCCAGGTTATAGGACGTCGAAGTCACAAAATAGAGCCAGTAGGAGGAGAGCCGCGGCGTCATGAGCGGGATCACAATGATATGCCGGCTGAGTTTCCGTTCCGCAGCATATTGCAGCAGCATTTCTTTATAGCTGAGGATGTCGGGACCGCCGATGTCATAGCTTTTGTTAAAAGTCTGCGGTCTGGCGATGACCCCAATCATAAATTCGATCACATTGCGTATGGCAATGGGCTGACATTTCGTTTTCAGCCATCTGGGTGTAATCATTAGGGGAAGTTTTTCCACAAGGTCGCGGATGATCTCGAAAGATGCGCTCCCCGAGCCAACGATGATACCGGCGCGCAGCGTGGTGATCGGAATGCGGCCGCTTGCCAGGATGTTTTCAACGTTCCTTCTTGAGTCGAGATGCTTCGATAAGTGATCCGAATTAACTATTCCGCTCAGATAAATGATCTGCTGCGCGTTGGTTTTTTCAATAAAGTTCCGGAAGTTGGTCGCACATTGGGCTTCCATCTGCTGGAAATCACCGGATTGCGTAGCCATTGAATGGATCAGGAAATAAGCGATATCAATTTCAGCCGGAATATTTTTCAGGGTCTCCTGATCTAAGAAGTCAACTTCGATAACTTCAACAGCTGCCGGGATGGCCGAGGTGTCAAAACGATTCTTATCTCGTACACAGCAGATCACTTCATGTCCCTGCTCCAGCAGCACTGGCAGAAGACGTTTTCCGATATACCCGGTAACACCGGTCAAGAGAATTTTCATAGCCTGATTTCTTAAGTGCAGCTGTTCATTTTATTATATACAAATATACCAAAAATGGAGCTAATTTGTTTTTATTTGGTATATTATTATTCTATCACCTTCCTATCGTCTTTTCAATTAACCTGTGCGCGACACTGTGGTTCTTTGACTTGATGTCGCCTTTCTATTATCGTGTGAACGCCCCTGTTGCTCTTTGACTTCTTCAGAGAGAACAAATTAATGACCGGACGGAAGGGCTGAAAGGAAATAAAAAAAGGCGCACGGGAGGGTGCGCCTTACAGTTTATGGATACAGTTTTGATAAGCTGCTTTGGTTGAGGTTCTTAACTTCTGATTTCCCGCCGCATAAAAATGTAATAAGACCAGGCAAAACAGATCATCATGGCTGCGCTGAGTCCACTGATCTGGGGCCATACCATGAGAAAACTTTCCCGAAAGGAGAGTGGCGAAGGGATGGCACCGACCATCTGTTCCATCGAAATGGGACCCAGGCTGCGTACCGAAGGCATCAATAGGGTGGTGGTTGCATCAGTGTAGAGCTGGCTCGGTGATAAGCGAAGTAAATTTAAGATGAGTTCGTTATAGCCAATATATTCCTGCTCAGAAATATAATTGGGATTGGGCAAAAAGGGACGTATTGCCAGGTTGACCAGGATAGGGAAAAATACCGTAAAAAACAACCAGATGCCGATTGCGGTAAGTGCTGAGGTGGCCGGCTGGCGAAAACGGATCGACAGCAGGATGGAAAGGCTCAGCCAGAAGGCAACATACAGCACACTGATCAGGGTGAAACCCAAAATACGTACCAATTCCTGCGGTTCTATCCGTACACCAGTGCCCAGGAGACCGCCACCGATCATCAGCATGACCAGCGCAACAAATAACGTACCTACCACGGCCAGCGGCGCCAGAAACTTGGCAAACAGGAGATTGTCACGGTAAATTGGCTGCGCCAGCAAACGGGTGAGTGTCCCTTGGTTATATTCCGCGTTGACGGCATCGAAACCCAAGGCTATTCCCAACAAGGGTGCTAAAAAGTTTAAAAAAACATGAAATGGCGGAATGGAATTATCCGTTATGGTCAGTAGCTTTAAATATAAAAACGACTGATCGGGATCGCGCATATTGCTGACAGCATCTTTGAGCCCCATGGATGATACGTAGAGGGAGGCGCCGAAGGTCAGCACGATGAGCAGGATCAGGATAATAAAGCGCCAGCTCCGGATATGTGACGCAATTTCTTTGCGGACCAGCACCTGCATCGGTATGGCTGGCCGCTTATTGATATCTTTTGAAGAAACCGTTGGATTTTTCATAGACAGTATCTGTTGTTATGCTATTCTCAAAATAGGTATTATAAATATCATCGAGCTGGTAGTCGTTGCGGTTCACCGCTACAATATCGGCGCCATTGTTTACCAGCAGGCGCACAGCCATTGCTGTTGTATCGCTGTCGGTCATTAGCTCGATCGTGGATCCGTTGACCCTAAGATCACGGAGTCCAGATAGATCCTTTAATACTTCTTCAAAGCGTTTGATATCGCCCTGGGCATGCTCAAGGGTAATGACTGTGCTGATGCCTTTCTGTTGCTGTAAATTTTGGGATAGGCTTTCGATAGATCCTTCGACCAGCAGCTTTCCACCAACAAAAATACCCACCCGATCGCATACACGCTGCACCTGGTGGAGGTGATGTGAAGAAAGCAGTACAGTAAGGTTGTGTTCTCTGCTGAGCTGTTTGATGAGTTCGAGGAATTCGTCAACACCTTTGGGATCAATACCCAGTGTTGGCTCATCAAGGATGGCGACCTCGGGAGCCTTGATCAGTACTTCAGCCAAACCTAGCCGTTGTTTCATCCCACGGGAAAACGCGCCAGTTTTTTTATGCATTTCCCGTTCGAGTCCCACGACATGTAACATGTCTTTTGCAGCAGCTTGGGCATGGGATTCTGTTAGTCCATTTAACCGGGCAATAAAGCTTAGGTTTTCCAGCGCGGTCATATCCGGGTAGAAGCCTACATTGTCAGGCAGGTAGCCGACTTTGCGTTTCACCGCGATCGGATTGCGCGTGGCATTATGTCCGCAGACATAGGCTGTGCCGGCTGTGGGTTCGGTCAGCCCCAGCATCATGAGAATGCTGGTGGTCTTTCCGGCGCCATTGGGGCCGAGCAGACCAAAGATCTCTCCGGGATAAATGTGCAGGTCCAACTGGTCTACGGCGGTTACTTTGCCATAGCGTTTTGTTAGTCCTGTCAATTGAATGATAGGATCCTTCATCATGATAATCTTTTTGTTGCGCCCTTATCTGCGGCCGTATTTGCGGATGAGAAAATACACCAAACCAATGGCCAAAACGATGACCAGCATGCCGATCCAGCCAGAAAGCAAAGAAGTCTTCACAATCATACGGAATGAAATGTCGGCGTTGCTATTGGATGACTTGATCTCAAATTTTGCCGCATAGTCACCGGCGATGGTTTTGTCGGGAACTTTGAGGTTGACTTTGACGTCGATAGATTTACCTGCTTCGAGCTGTTTGATGTTCGAGGGTTCGAAGCTTGCTTCCCATCTGCTGGGTAATTGGGAAGTCAGTTCCAAAGCATTGAGTGGCAGGGTGCCCGTGTTTTTGACTTTAAGTAGAATTTCCTTGCTGCTGCCGGATACGACTTCGTCGCTCAGCCGCCCGCTGGGGGTGGTCAATTCAAGGGCATAGGAGCCTTTAACGACTGCTTCGAGATCAAGCTTTAAGGTGTCGGTCGGGGAGATCGCCCGTACCGGAATTTTATATTTATCGGGCTTGGCCGTGATCGGACAGCTGATTTCAATGCTGATTTCCTGGGCTTTATTGGGTTGCATCTGCAGGGAAGTCACCTGCGACCCTTCTACGCGGTAGCTGATCTGCCATCCATCAGGCAGCTGGGCATTCAGATTGTAGTTAACCAATTGGGCGGATCCATTGGTCAGGGTCGTTGTATAACGAAAAGGTTCGTTGCTGGGTGCTTCAATATTGACGAGCCTCGCTTCGAAACCGGATTTAAGGGGCTTTGCGGTTTGCCCCGATAGATTGAAACTGTTGGCCAGCACAACAAGTGCGATAAAAAATGGCCTGAAAGAAAAACGTCGTTCTGTGTTTGTAATTAGTAATTCTGTTAACATGATCCAATAACTAAAATTTATATTTAAATAGAATATTAGCTTTTAAAAAATGTTGGTTTGGGCAACAGGTGCCTTTTTGAAAACCGTGCCCAAATTAAAAATCAATTTGATAAAAATCAAGATTGAAATAAAAAAAATAATGTAAAAAAAATGTGTTTAAACGGTCTAAAAGCTGGTAGTTGACGGTAAATGTCGTTGCAGGCTGACATCAGTCAAAGTTGATTGAGCGGAAGGTCTTCTTGATGATCATCTTGGTATTCTCGGCCAATTCATCCAGTGTACAGTGTATGGACCGCAACTGCGTCTTCGGAATTGCGGTGTCGTTCAGCAGAAGATTGATGCGCAGCCGTCTGCTATCGGAGGTTTCGTGCTCACCGAGCAGTTCATCAAATAGTTCATGAATAATCTTTTCACAGCTGTTTTTGTCAAAACTGGCGATCGTGATGTAACGTCCGTGGCAGTACATCTGTATTTCAATATAGTAATTCGACGTTTTCATAGTCCGGGGATTAAAGACTGAAAAATAGGTTAGCCTCCAGGGGAGGCTAACCAGGTTATTGCTGCTAGCTGGATCTTTAGGATATTTCGATCATCCGCGGTTCTTTCTGTTTGGCTTCTTCTTTCTTTGGTATTGTCAATCGGAGCATGCCATTTTCATAGCGCGCCCGGATATTGTCCTGATCGACAACCTCCTTTTGAAGTTCGAAGCTGCGCTGAAAAGATTGGTAGCTAAACTCACGGCGTGTATAGTTGTCTTTATGTTCCTCGTTTTCTTCCTGCTTAGCCGAAGATATGGTCAGGAGATTGCCGTCGAGTGTGACCTTGAAATCGTCTTTGGCCATACCGGGGGCAGCGACCTCCACTTCGAAAGTGTCTCCGTTTTCCTTAATGTTGACTGCAGGAACAGTGGTACTTGTTGATGAATAGTTTTTGTTGTCCCAGTTTAAAAGCTCACGGTTAAAATTATCAAACATGGGCGAAAAAAGTGAAAAATTGTTCCAGTTTCTTTTTGCAAGTTTCATAGTAACCTCCTTTTAATGAAGTATAACAATAATCTATAATTGTCAGCCGGCCGACTGTATTAAAAATTGCACAAAAAAGATACCGAGTTCAAAAAACTGATTTTTTTTCACGAAAACTGTCAGATTTTACATGAAAAATTGACAGCAATAGTAGAATCTTCGACAGCATAGTGCTAACTTTAATTTTTTTCAAATGATATCCAACTCAACCTTGTCTTTCTCAATCTTGACCTTTAAACTGGATGTGCTGTCGTGCATTTTGCCGGTAAAGGGGCTGATCAATTGACGTAGCGGCAACAAGCCGAGGTGCCTAGCGTTTGATGGAGGCGACATTGACCATTCCTGAACAAGCCAGTCTGGACGCTAAAGCGATTGAAAGACCAACCGGACCAAGTTAATGACCGTGGCCTGGTATGTGAGGGGGTATGGCTGCCGTTAAGACATTTTTAGGCCAATTGCTGTCGGAAATGCTTGAAAATACAACGAATTGTAAATGATTGCTGTCGGATATTAGATGGAAGAATATAGCCGCTATAAAATCAGTAAATTCGAGGAAAATTGAACGATCGTTATCGCTCAATGACATCTTAAAAACAATCATAATGAGAAAATATTTGTGTATAATACTTCTTTTTATAGCCGCAGCAGGTAGTCTGCGTGCCCAGACGGTGACAACTAAATTGGTTCCGCTCCGTTTAGCGGCAAGCTTTGAACGTGTAAAAGAATCTCTTCCGAATATGGCCGGCCAGTTTGTGGACAGCAAAATGAAAATCACAGCCCTCGAAAGCACAGATTCCACGGCCAGCTTTGAAATTGAGGAGCAGGGAATAAGTATTGAGACGGTTGTGGATAACGAAAAAGACTATAATAAACTGGTCGCGGCAGCAGCGAAAGATGTTTCCAAACCAAGTATTCATCTGCTGTATACGTATACCTTAAAGAATAAAAAATTGAAAGTGCCGCCGCCGAGAAAGATCTTTTTTGCTCCGGAGTATGGGGTACTCTGGACCTTGATCGTAAAAAAAGTGGCCGAAAAGGAAACCGAAATTGCCCTGCACTACAAATCGCTATCGCCTGCATTCGCCGAGAAAATCGAAAGCGAATTTGAAACCGATTCCTATTACAACCACAAAATTGTAAAAATAGCCGTCAATGATAAGCGCATGCGTCACCTGATCAACGAAGTTTTGATCAATCAGATGCATGTCGACAGGGACTATCCCGCGCCAACGTATCCCGCGCGCAATTAATGATCGCTGGGCCGCTTATCGTTCATGTCCGTTTATTGCTCTTTATTGTGCCAAGCTTGCTGTAATTTTTGGCTTTCGCCAGCAAGGAATACCGGGCATAAAAGTCCTGATGCAGGATTTATTTACTAATTTTATTAGTATATTAATCGTTTTTAGTATATTTGTTTGGTTAATGGGCGATACCCAGCGATGCTACACTCAAGCACAGGAAATGGCAGGTGTACGTATGAAAGGATTGGGAGACGATAAAAACAGATAAAATGCACGTAAAGTTTATTCAGCTGATCAAACAACACAGCCAGCTATCGGAATCCGAGATTGAGCTGCTCAAAACGTATATGGAGCCTGTGCGCTATGCTAAGCATCAGCTCATTGAAGAGGAGGGAAAGGTACCGGCTTACCTCTATTTTGTGGTGTCGGGCTTTGTTCGTCTGTTCCATTACAATGATAAAGGCGATGAACTGACGACACATATCAACTGCCCGCCGGGATTTATCTGCTCTTACCAAAATTTCAGCAACCAGACTTGCACCGAAGAAAATCTGGAAAGTATCACCGACTGCGAACTGCTACGCATCAGTAAGGCAAACCTCAATCTGCTTATGGTGCAATCGCCTGCTTTTAAAGATTTTAGCATGTATGTGTTTCAGCAAGCTTTGAGTTACAATGAGAAGAGATCGAAAGAGCTAGCCACGCTTACGGCTGAAAAACGTTATCTCAAACTCATGGCCGAGCAGCCGGAGTTGCTGCACAATGTACCCATGCAATATATCGCATCTTTCCTCGGTATGAACCCCAAAAGTTTGAGCCGAATCCGCAAACAGATCATTAGGTAACATTTGTGAACTGGTTTTGAATGGCCAAAGCAGAACTTTGTGCTATCATTTAAAATCAAACACATGACAACAAAAACACTGGTATTGGTGTCGGGTGCAAATGGGCACCTGGGAAATAACCTGGTCAGACTGCTGCTCACAAAGGGTTTTCAGGTACGCGCTTCTGTGCGAAATCTCGATAACAACGCTGCATTGAAAAACTTGCCTTGCGAACTCGTAGCGGCAGATATCACCGATAAGGCCTCTTTTGTCAGGGCGCTCCAGGGCGTGGATACGTTCTATGCCGTGGGGGCGGCTTTTAAGCTATGGGCCCGCGATCCGCAAAAGGAAATCTACGACGTGAATATGCAGGGTACCCGCAATACCATCGAAGCCGCCGCAGAGGCAGGCGTCAAAAAAATCATCTATGTAAGCTCCATTGCTGCGTTGGATTACACGCATACGCCCACAAAGGAGAGCAATGGTTACAACCCCGACCGGCGGGATGCCTATTACAATTCCAAAAACGATGGCGAAAAGCTGGCTTTTAAACTGGCAGCCGAAATGGGCATCGAACTGGTGTCGGTCATGCCAGGTGCCATGATTGGCAGCGAAAGCTCCCTGCCCCTCAACGTTTCCTACGATGTGCTCCGCCTTATTCTGACCAAGCAGATTCCTGTCGATACCGGCATCGCCCTCAATTGGGTGGACGTCAAAGATGTCGCCGAGGGCTGCTACCTCGCCGCCCTCCACGGAAAAGCAGGCGAACGTTATATTTTGGCCAATGAAAAGTGTATGACGATAACTGATACGACCAAATTGGCACAGAAACTATATCCCGAATTAGGGCTCAAGATTCCAGCAGCCGTTCCCAAGATGTTGCTTTACGGAGTCGCAGGAGTTATGGAGCTCGCAGGACGGTTGAAAGGTGCGGCGCCAACGATTACCCGCAAAGATATTGCGATGTTTTCGGGGCTGCAGCAGGATTTTGATATCAGCAAAGCACGCACCGAACTGGGCTTTAATCCCAAAAGCGGCGAAGAGGCGGTACGTGAGGCATTGGCTTATCTGATGGAACATCGCCTGGTTTAAAGGTGGCCGAGACCAAGGACGCTTGATGTACAGGCTTATCAGGCGGAGCATCGAATGGTTTAAAGCGGCTTAGACTTTGTTTTAAGCCGAAGCAAACGCATATCCGATGTGATATCGAATTGCTTAAATTTGGATAAAACCTAGACTCGCACCTTTATTTAAAGGCTTTCATCAGGATGCGGTTCGGCATGCGGTATGGTAAACCAAAAATTGCTGCCTTGGCCGGGACTGCTGTCTACACCGATCTCACCACCATGGCGCTTGACAATTTCTGCCGAGATATACAGCCCCAGTCCGAGGCCGGAATATTTCTTGCCATCGGGATAGACCCTGTAATAACGCTCGAAAATCTGCTGCTGTAGCTCGGCTGGAATGCCTTCGCCATAATCCCTTACATGGATCTTAACAGATCGGGGAAGCTGCTCGATCCGCACGTCAATGGTATGCGAAGCCGGTGCATATTTGATGGCATTGTTGATCAGGTTGGAGACCACCTGTTCGATGCGCTGTTCATCAGCATGGAGCCTGGCCTCGATGTTGCCCTCCAGGTTGAGCTGGTGCTTGCCAATCATATTGATGTCGCGAAAGCAGGAGCGGATCATCTTGGCTGCTGCAAAAGTTGTGGTATTCAGTTCGAGCTGCCCTAGGCTGATGCGGTGCATATTCAACAGGTCATCTACGAGTGCGGTTATTTTTTTGATGCTGGCGCCCGACATGTCAATAAGTTTGCCGATGGTGGCATCTGCCGATTTGTCTTTCAGCATCTCCAGCATCTGTATTGTCCCCCGAAGGCTGGTAATGGGGGTTTTGAGCTCGTGGCTGGCGATACTCAGAAAATCTTCTTTTTGCGCCTCGTAATTTTTGCGAGTGGTTACATCCACCGTTACCCCGATCAGATCGATTGGGGTGCCTTCGGCATCATAGTGGGTCAGTCCCGAGGAATTGATCCAATGGAGCGAACCATCTGGCCAGCGGGTCATATATTCGGCCTGATAGGTAATCTTTTTGGCAATGGCTTCCTCCACTTTTTGCTGCACCATATCGCGGTGTTCGGGGATAATCGCCTGAATGAAGTCGTCAAATTCAAAGGTCTCATTTGGCGGTAGGCCAAAATGGCCTTTACAGGTAGCTGAAGCCTGGTTTTTCCAGTTTTGAATATCCAGGTGATAGGTGCCCAGTTCGCCGGCTTTGAGGGCCATTTCCAGCTCCTGGTTGAGCCCTTCCAGATGGTTGTTCTGCCGGATACGCTCGGTCACCTCGTTGGCGATCACAATAATGGATTCTGTTTTTCCGTCTTCGCCTTTGACCGGTTCGTAAATAAAATCAAAATAATGGGTGCTTACTATTCCATCCTCTTCTAATTCCACTGGAGCCGTATCACCGATATAGGCTTGTCCACTTGTGAACACGTTGTCGAGCAGATCAAAATAAGGCTGGCCTTCGAGCTCGGGCAAGGCCTTTGCCAGCGGCGAGCCTACCACGGCATCGGTTTTACCCCATATATGGAGTACCTTATCGTTGGCGACCTCGATCTTCATTTCGCGGCCCGTTAGAATGGCAAAGGCAATAGGGGCTTTGGTGATAAAGGATTTCAAGCGCTGCTCGTTCTTCTTGAGGTTTTTGTTGAGCAGCAGGGTCACATCGTACGATTTGAAAAGCATGCTATTGGTCTGGGTAAGCTGCGCATTGGCAGCTTCAAGCTCGCTGTTGAGATCGAGCAGCCGCTGCTGCATATTGGCCAGATGGGTATTGACGGCGGCAACCTCTTCGATCTTCGCTAGTGCTGATTGGCGCAAAGCGACCTGATCCATAGCTGTTTGGGCAAAGGAGGCCAGCTTGTCCCGTTCGGCTTCGCTAAACTCGCGCGGCTGATGGTCGGCAATGCTGAATGTGCCGATCAGAAATCCATCGGCTGTCACTAGCGGAGCACCGGCATAGAAGCGAAGAGCATGGCTGTCGATCCAAGTGCGATCGCCTGTCCAGGCTTTTTCGTGTAGCAGATCTTCAATCACCATCACCTGCTGATGTTCAATGGTACTGGAAAAAAGGCTATTCGCACGGTTGATAGGCTCAGCCTGGTCGATGCCCAGGCTGGATTTAATAAAGATATGATCTGCACCGACAAAGGTGAGCAACAGCGCTGGCACCTGAAAAACCTGTGCAGCTAGTTGCAGTAGACCATCAAAAATGCGTTCGGAAGGACTATCAATAATATCGTAGCGCTGTAATGCCGCTAGTCGATCCATTTCCCTACGGTTTACAGCAGCTTCGTTGAATGCATTTTCTATCATATGGCCCGATCAATCTTTGAAGTAAAGATAACCCAATCTCGGCGAAATTGCTATTGCAATGCAATAATTTTTCCTTATAAAATAAAAAAAAGCTACCGTTTACTTTTCGGTAATCGAACCTGTCCGAGATGATCGTTACTGTTTTCCTATTGTTCCTGAAAGTGAAAGCCTACACGGATCGCTTTCAGGCCAACGAGGCCCTGGAGATCTTCCACCTCAAACTGTTCTATTTCATTCGTCAATAAGTCCTTGTGTTGAAGTAGGTTGATGTAGCCTAGGTACTCTGTCTCTTCATGTACATTGGAGTAAACAATGACCAGTTTACCTTTTTGGGTAATGCGTTCTGTAGAGCCTTTGATCTTGGCTTTGTCGATCCGTTTCTTGGCAATTTCATAGCGCACATTGTAGGAGCCATCGATATCGAACTGCTTCTCGTCCATGCGAAAGCGGATGGAAATGGGCGTGGCAAAAACCAATATCAGGGATGTTACCTCGAGCAGGTGGGGCAGTGAGGGTTGCAGCTGCCTAAATTCCTGTTCCATGGCACACATCACCTGCAGTTGCCACAGGCGTAAATTGCGCAGATAATACAGCTCAAAATTCCGGTCCGGAGCAATGGATGCCCCGATATACATATTGTGCTCGATACCATCTGTCTTGTAGCGCTCGTAGTAATGTGGAAAGTACTGTTGGGCTTCCACCTGCTTCTCGTCGAGGACGGCCACCAGCTTTTTGTTGATCAGCGTGATGGAGTTGTCATAATCCTGGCGGGCCTCATAAAAACCGCCGATGGACAGGTTGATCCGCTCAAAATAACGGTCTATGGACTCTGTGGCGAGGCTATTTGTGTTATTCTTTCTGAAATTCTCCAGAATAGGATGGATATCCTGGTTAAAATAATCGAGCATAAGCTGTTCCGTATCCGTCAGCAGCCCATGTTGCAGCGTCGTCAGATTTCGTTCCAAATCGAATATTTTCTGCTCAAATAGGGGTAATGGCTGCGTCTGGTTGACCGCCGTAAACAGCGCGATAAGCTCCTCACTCTGATTGATCAGATCTTGCCGGATGGCCTGATTTCGGGATTCGGAGGAGCCCTGTACGTCGATTTGCCCATAGAGCGGATAAACATGGTCAAAGACGATTTCCTGCAGGGCATAGTCTTTGCCGAAGGCGCGGTCGTTGAGGAAATGGATGGCTTCTTCCTGAAACCGCCATTTGACACTCGGGTGGATCGATGTATATTCTTTTTGGATCACCGCTTCAATCTGGTTTTCAGTTTCGGAAAATGCTTTCGAAACTTTATCCTTTATAAAGGGCAAGATGAAATTGAGCTTGTTGGCATTGACCGAATTGAGTTCGCGTACCCTGGAGGAAGACATTTCCAGTAAACCCAGCACTTTGTCGCCCTCGATCAGGGGAACAAAAATAAAGCTCTTTACATTTTGCTGCTTCAGCTTATTGATAAAAAAGGCCTGTTTTGGATCAGCAATCGGCAGTTTGTCAATATCCGGCACAACAAGGTATTCGTCCTTGCTGAGCATGCGCTCCAGGGTCTCGCTGCAGAGCATGCTTTCACACTCCTCGATGGTCGAATCGTAAAGTAGATGACTGTACAGCTGTTTTTCGACAAGCCGTAAGTTGTACTCGTCCCTGACTTTTTCAAAGGAGGTGAGTCCGATCCGCAGATCATTTATTTTATAAATCGACCTGAAGATGCTTTCTATTTCCGCCATTTGGATCGCACTTTTTTCGCGCAGCAGATTGCTCTTGAAGCTCGATACCGCATTTTCAATGGTGGCATCGAAGAGCGTCATAATGGAAAAGCCCTTCAGGATCCAGCTCTGCTCGGGGAATTTGGACTTCCATAGGGCAATATCTGAAAAGTTGTCGACGAGTTCGGTAATATCTTCTGCCGAAAGGTCGATAGCCTGTTCTGTCGGAAGGACATCGATAAAATCGGCATTGAAGAGGACGCGGTAATGATGAATGATATTATTCTTGTCTGGAATATCCAAAAAGAGCGGGGCATCCATAGCATCCACCTTAAAGCCATAATATTGACTGATGATGACGCAGCAATTGAGGATATAATAGGTGTCGGGCGAGATGTCGCGCAGACTAAATTCATAGTGATCGCCGGCGTCCTGTAATATTTTTTCCAGTCTTGCGGTATGGTTGAACGTATAGAGATGGAAGGGAATGGTAATGGCCTTGATCTCATTATGCGTCAGTGAGCTTGGAAACAGATCTGCCAGCAGCACCTTGATGATAGGCTCGTATCGCAGCAGGTCTTCGGCTTTTTCTACGCCCTCGATAAGTTCGGGGTATTTGCTGATTTCTTCCAGCAGCGATCGGGCGTAATTAGCCTGAAAGCCAACCGGCGATAGGGCCGCTGCTTCAAAAGAGGGTATAATCTTATGAAAAGCGATCAGGGTTTTAAACGGACTGGAATCAAAGGCGAAATTAAACTGCATAATGGTTGTTCCCGACTAAATTAGATTATTGCTGGAAGATGTACAAAAATATAAAATAATCAGCGAAAAGAAAATCCAAAGCGCAAGGCTAAAAACGTTGTACTTTGGATTTTTCGGATGGGTCCGTCATCGGATGCGATGTAAAGCAAGATAGATGGTAGTTGCCGTTTTCATTATTGCCATACCTAGAATGGTGGCGGATTGCTGATAGGTGGAGTCGGATAAATATGTTGCTTGCATTTGGATTCGTTAAATTAATATTGTAATATTGCGATGTATTAATTGGCAATATGGGAATTACGAAAACAGAAATTTACACCGACGAGCAGAATAAACTGGCTTCATTCCTCAAGGTCTTAGCACATCCGGCACGGATAGCAATTCTTCAGTACATCATAAACCAAAAGGCATGTATCTGTAACGATTTGGTTGAGGAATTGGGATTGGCACAGGCGACGATATCGCAGCACCTGAAAGAGCTTAAAAATATAGGCATCATCCAGGGTACCATAGCGGGAAAATCAGTCTGTTACTGCATTGACGAAAATGTGTGGAAGCAAACCCAAGGTGTACTGAATACATTCTTTAACCAGGATGTAAAAGTAAAAGGATGCTGTTAGTGCATTTTTTTTGGCAATACGTATCGTAATATTGCGATATATTATTAATAAATAGCGCGTTTATTTTAAATTGAATTATTATGAGATTATCAGAAATTAAAGAAATCCTTCCAACCTTAACAAATGTTGAGTTTCAATTGGAAAACGGCAATTTTGTGCCCGAGCATTTCCATGTGACCGAGGTTGGTCAAATCACTAAGAGCTTTATCGATTGTGGTGGCGTTATCCGGAATGAGAGCGTAGTCAACTTTCAATTGTGGAATGCGGACGATTATGAGCACCGTCTCAAACCTGCAAAGCTGCTCCATATCATCAAGCTCTCTGAAGAAAAACTAGGACTGGAAGATGCTGACATCGAAGTGGAATACCAAAGCGATACCATCGGTAAGTACGACCTTGATTTTAATGGGAAAACGTTTATACTGAAAAATAAAACGACTGCTTGTCTGGCGCAGGATGCCTGTGGTATACCATCGGAAAAAACGAAGCTGAACCTGGCGCAGCTACCGATCGCGCAACCCTCATGCTGTACACCTGGATCAGGATGTTGTTAAATTGTTGATCATCGCATGATATACCCTAAATTGGCGGATACCATTGAGCAGCTCAATTGGACGCGATTGGATAACGAAGATAGCAGCGCCGTTTTAAAGCCTTTGATCCTTGCTATTCAGGAGAAGGTTGATCAATCGGAGGCTGTAAACCTCAATTTCATCTGTACCCATAATTCAAGGCGCAGCCACTTGTCCCAGGTTTGGGCGCAGGTGGCAAGTGCATATTTCAATATTCCAAAGGTATATTGTTATTCGGGCGGTACAGAAGAAACGGCCCTATTTCCTAAAGTAGCGGAGACGTTAGCCGGGCAGGGTTTCCATATCTTTACGGTTTCGGATACCCATAACCCTGTATATGCTATAAAATATGATGACAATGCGCTTCCCGTAATTGGTTTTTCAAAAAAATATGATAGCCCCTTTAATCCGGTATCGAAGTTTATCGCCATTATGACCTGTTCGCAGGCCGATGGGGGATGCCCGTTTATAGCAGGTGCCGATAGAAGGTTTCCGGTTACTTTTGAGGATCCCAAAATCGCTGATGATACGCCCGACCAGACCAGAATATATGCCGAGCGGAGCCTTGAAATTGCAAGGAGCATGTTTTACGTCTTTTCAAAAATCAAGCGATAGCCATGCGATCGAAATTAAAATTTCTGGACGTTTCCGGATCAAGGAAATAACACATACAAACTGAGTATGCTACTGACGGGAATACTTATGTTGTCGTAACCGTCTTTGCTACATGCTTCGGCTATTGTCACGACGAGTGCCAGGGTACATATCATGGTGATTTCGCTTAGGTGCAGGCTTGGCTCATGGAGATAGTGTCCAATTACGATCACTGTAATAAAAGCGCATATAAAGAACACGGCGGATCCTACCAGTGTTTTTCGCGCACCGAATAGGCGGTAAGAACCATAAGGCCATTTTTTGCCGGATAATGCCGCCATCGGATCACATAGTGCTAAGGTGAGTAGCGGCAAATAATAAAAAATAGCCCCCTTGCCCAACATGGCCTGGGCGAGAAAGCAGAGATAGACCGCTGCGGGATAGGCTAGGCTACCGACAGATTTTCGGTCGATTGCATGGATCGATTTCAATAAACCGAACTTGATGGATAGCAATAAAATCAAGGCGAACAATCCGCATAGGATAAAAACAGACCAGTGGCTTGTGATCAAAATCGGAAATAATAGGCAGATTATCCCTGTGCCTACATGAACGAGTTTTCGGGTAAACTCGGCTTTAACCTTAAACTGTTGATACAATAGTTCAGCTAGTGCGAATAGCAGTAAGAATAGGCTAGCTAAGAGAAGCATATTCCATAAATCGTTTTTCATCATCTTGTTTTTAAAGGTAAATGAGCCCATAGATGGCTCCGCTGAATATAAAGCTGTCAAATCGGTCTAGTATTCCGCCATGCCCTGGAATGAGGGTACCATAATCTTTAATTCGGCAGATTCGCTTGTACCACGAAGCCAATAGATCGCCCAACAATGCTGAAAAGCAAATAAAAAGGCTAGTCATTAAAGTTTGCATGTCGGACAATTCCATGGACGGAAAGAGGAACAAGCTGGTACTGCTGACAATGACCAAAGCGCCAACTAAACCCGCAATTGTTTTATTGGGACTAATCGATGGTATCAGTTTTCTTTTGCCGAATAATTGACCGCAGAGTTGGCTGAATCCATCAAAAACCACGACCGTAAAATAGATGAAACAAACCTTTTCTGTCGATGCCCTGTTGCCAAAATTTATAAACGCAGCGATAAGCGCGAGGTAAAGGATTACTACAGAACAAAAAAATAACAGCGACCGTGCTGAAGATAGATGAGCCTTGCCAATTTCGTAAAGACCGACTATTCCAATGCAAATGGCCAAAAGACTGATATAGTCCGTATAAATGGACAAAAAGACAAGGGTCAAAATAAGGAAGTAAAAACCCAGTTTTAGCCAGCGTTCCCTTGCTTGCGCAATTGGACTATTCCTATTGAGATAGCCAGTGACCAATGCGCCAATGCCAAAAAATAACAACAATATATTCGCTATTAATACATACATGATTAAGCCCTTCTGTGTAATTGGATAAGGAATATACTTTTCAGATTGGATTGCAGCTTCGGGAGGATAATCACGAGCACCAATTCTTCCAGGTAGGCCAGATAGCTTACGGCTAACATCAGGTGGAAATAAAAGGCGTTGAATCCGAATACAAAATAACCAAAGATAAATATGCCCTGAAGATAGCCCGTTAATTTATAGGACCATAAGTGGAAGCTGGGAAAGCGTTTAAATCGGATAAGCGCATAGATCTGGGGAATAATCCAGAGGACAATGAGCAGGATAAATTCGATTTTATAGGCCATTACAAAGCCTTTTTCCAATGTTATCATGCCGATGAAAGCCATCAGGTATGTGCCGATATCTGCGACAGAATCTAATTTGGCGCCAAATTCCGTCTGAAGGTTAAATAGCCTGGCAATTAGTCCATCGAGGATATCACTAATCAGGTTGATGGATAATAAGAGGATAAAGAGATCCCTGTCTGCGGTGAAAAGTGCATAGCTGATAAAGGGCAATGCCAGTATACGGTAGGCGGAAAGTGCACTGGGCACATTCCATCTGTTTTCTTTTTTAGTTTCCATTTTGTAGTGATTTTTTTCTGCCAAATTTTTGATGTGCCTGTGTAAACTGACCTGCGGAAAGGGCTGCGGCGATCGATAATTCTCCTGCGAGAACAAGTGCTGCTGCTATTTCAGCATATTTTATGGCGTTCCCTTCGCCATAGCAGTCCATCATTTCCAGGCACTCTCTTTGAGTCGGGAGCTTTGTTCCACCACCGACAGTGCCGACAATAAGATTGGGCAAGGTCACGGCCGCATAGAGTGAACCGTCTTTATTCAGCTCCATGCGCGTGATACCGGTTGCTGCTTCGGCAACACAGGCGACATCCTGACCCGTTGCTAAAAACAAGGCGGCCAATCCATTGGCGTAGTGCCCCTGTGCCCCTATAGCTCCACTTTGAATAACCCCCATGGTAGATGTACGCCAATAGCGGTCCATCAGTTCGGATGAAGTTTTAAGGACTTCGGACACGATGTTGGCTGGCAGTGTTATTTCGGCAGTTACCTTTTTGCCCCTAACATGATGGAAAGCCGCGGCGGTTGCTTTTTTGTCTCCCGAGCTGTTTCCCTCAATAAACCAGTGACTGGGTTTGATGGGACAAGAGGCCATCATAAATTGGCAGAGAGCCTCTGTGCAGATGGTAACCATATTCTGGCCTGCTGCATCTGCAGTGAAATACTCAAAGGAGATGGTTAAATGATTGCCTTCGATCTGTATGCGGGTATCGGTTAACTTCGCAAAACGGCTTGTACGCCTTACGATTTCCTGAAAGTTTTCTTTCTCTGCGAGGAACCAGGAAACGAAGAGACTCAGATCCTTGATGTTTTCAAATTTGAATACAGGGCTTCTTTGAACCCCTTCTTGCAGACAGATCGATGTTATCCCGCCGGCCATTAAACAGGCTCTGGATCCGCGGTGATAAGATGCAACCAATGCCCCTTCCGTGGTCGCAAGCGGGATATGGTAATTTCCATTGGCCGAAGTTCCATGAACCTGAAGAGGGCCGATAACGCCCGTCGGGATTTGACTCATACCGATAAAGTTTTCAATGTTGCCCTGGAAGAGCGCTGGTTCTAGGCGTGTGCCCGTCAAGATCGGGAATTGCTGGCCTGTTGCGCTTTCGAGGTAGCTTGATAATGCTGCGGTGCCCTCATGACTAATTTCGCGCGAAAATGGCAACGTCTTTGACATTTCACTTGGGCTGGCTAAGCCCTCTGGTTTATTTAATACGATTTTCATAACTGGCTTTTAATAAATAAATATCGATTGTCTTCCAAAGTTATTGTGATAATCGCAGTTTAAATTGTGGTAAACAATAATATAATTTTTTATTTTTGTGATTATCGCAAAAAAAATAGTGAGCTTATGTATCAGGAGAAGTTGATTCAGGAAATACAGCGGAAAATCGATCCCGCGAAATCTCTTATCGAGGTGATTGCAGGCGCCCTCGATATTAGTTATGATGCGGCGCACCGCAGAATCTCCATGAAGAGCAAATTTTCAATTGGGGAGACGGTGCAGCTTGCAAATCGCTTTTCACTTTCTTTGGATAAGCTATTTCAGCAAAGTGATCACATCTTAGTGAAAAAAACGCCAGAAATTCAGTCCTTTAATGATCTGTCAAATTACCTGGAGCATTCGTTTAAATCCTTAACGGAGTTTGAACCCAATCTGCGGACTTACCTGTATTACTCGGCTAAGGATATTCCGATCTTTTATACCATCGATACAGGGTTATTGTCCATATTCAAAAAATATGTATGGCTCAATTTATTGGGGTCGGACGGATTGGAACTGTCTTTCGAATCTTTTTTGGCGAATACACCTATCGATGGTAGAGGCCAGAAGCTGCACGATTATTATTCGTCCATCCGGGTGAAAGAGATCTGGAACGATACCACCATTAACAGTACCCTGCAGCAGATCATCTATTTTTCGCAGGCCGGTTTACTGACTGCCGAAAACGGAAAGCTGCTCTGTGAGCAGCTTAAAGAACTGCTATTTTCACTGGAGAAAAGTTGTGTACCAAACAACGACCAGTACCAGCTGTACTACCATGAGTTATTGATTTTAAACAATAATGTCCTTGTTGGAAATAACGACCGGAGGTCACTATTCGTTCCGCATACAATGCTTGGTTATTTTATTACCAATGATAAAGACAGCTGTCAACACGCCTTCCATTTCTATCAGCATCAGCTCAAAAACTCCAGGTTGTTAAATACAGCAGGAACGCGGGACAAAAAAATGTTTTTTAATAAGGTGTACCAAAAGATCGACCGCTATAAAGCACAGGTAAGTGTGGATCATGAAATGTAAAGGTTGCTCGATGTTTATACTTCACCGAGCTTCATCTTTACCGCCAGGATATGTTTGCAGAGACCTCTATTTGTCCTGTTGTTCGTAAACCAGGTACAGGTACATTGCAGATCATTCCCTTTGCCGACGACAATATGGCTCAGGTTCGCACTACCTTTTACTTCGGCCTTAATGCCATTTTTGTCGTGCTGCAGGAGCAGCACAGCATCATCGTCAACCAACTTAACGGCATTTTGCAACCTTGGATTACAGCGTTTTAAGCGTGAAAGTTTAAAGGGAAGCTTTCTGTAAAAATAATTGTTGCTCCACAAATCGTAACCCAATAATCCCATACTGGAGAGTGAGGCTTGCATGGTTGCCATGGTGCCGAGCTGAATGTCATGTTCTATGGAAACTAGCGTAGGTTGAAAAACCTCATTGGTTTTAAAATAATTATTGATGCTCAAAAGCCATTCTTCGGGCAGTTGAACCAACAGGTTTTCGATGTGCTTACTTTCACCAGAAAACCCCCGGTAGACACTTTCGGAAAGTAGAAACAGCATTTGTATGTCTTTGAAATCCAGTACTACCGCTGTGCTTTGCTGATCTTCGTGTTTATAGAATGAAACACTGTCTACGTGCAAAAGCAGGTTTTCGATCAGATTGAGTCGATGGATACCACCTATTTTTAAACTGTTGGGTTTGGCAACGGCAGAAAAAGTATAGCTGTTGCCCGATTTCGATAAAAAGTATTCGGGCTTGACTGCGCTTTTCGGCAGACCTTTAAAGAGCTGCAAAGCTTCAATTTTGTTCAATTTAAAGGCAAGCTCCATTTGCGATAAGTACACCTGGACATTGCCCAATCCTTTAATCCAGCGATCGGGCAAACTCACTTTTTTCTCCGTAGTCTCCGCGCGCGAAGTGATGACTTTCAACTCATTGGAACCTACGCCGACGATCAATTTATCGCTGCGACCAACGGTATTGAAAGCCCGGATCGTTGCATCGTTAAAATCGACATTGGTACAGCCAGATTGAATAAACTCCCCGTCAATTCCTGTTTGCAGGACGTCAATACGCGCGTAAACACTGTTGCAGGATGAAAATGCTTCAAAATGTAGCTGACCATTACCGACAGAAACGATTGGATCGCGCATATTAATGCGCTGATCGGGGCTAATAGCAAAATGAGAGCGTACCGTTTTACCGAGCGTACTTAAACATTTTGAAGCAACAAATGAATGTATAATGCTGCCATGAAAGAAGCAAGGAACCTGATTGTCCTGTTCAATTTCAGAACAATGCGCTAGGATAAAAGATTTGTCCCGCCCACCCATAGCAATCGTAGAAGTATGTTGATACTGATATTCAAAGTCTACATCCATTTGCGTTTTACTTTACTTAAAAATACCTGATTTACTTCCTTATGAAGTTGGGCCGAAATTTCGGCGTAATAAGCAGCCAATTTTTTGCTGTTCACTGGTAGACGCTCAGCATCAAGGTGCTCTAGGGTCTTTTCTAGGCATAATAATTGGAACGCTTTGATCTGCTGTGCGACAAATGGGCGGTCTAAATATTCGATAAACCTGTTGACCGGCGCATACCCGGCGGCAAGTAGTCTGCCGATTACATGAGCAAGGTAGGAAAGATCCTGTTTGCTATTCAACAGCGCAAACTGTACATATTCTGCAGCCAGATCCCGCGAGATCTTCTTTTCAAACAATAAACAAACAGCAATATAGAACCATCCGCTGCCTCGTACCTCCAGGTGATTATCCATCACAAATTGCATCGGGTACAGGCAGTTTTCCATCTCCCGGACTTCATTTCCTGAAGCGGTGTCTGGGATATAGCGACATAAAGTCGGACCAATGTACTGTGGTGTTAAGCTGAGTTGAAAAGCAATGGCCTCCCGAAATCCTGTCGCAAAAGACGCTGTATGATAGAATAACGGCGGGTAATGTTTGGTTTCTTCCTGTCTCTTCCAGGTATAATTCCAGTTGTGTTCCAGAAACATTCTGTGCCAGGTTGCGTATTCGTTTTTGTCGACCGCAATTTCGAATGTGATCTCAAATGGATTTACGACAGCGGGATAGCTTTTAGCTGAGGTATGTTCAAATTCCGGAAATACCTGATCGGGTTGCTTGATCCGTGTTACTTGCGCCCAGAGGGCCAATACATCTGTTGTGGGCTTAACATGGTCTGTAACTCCCAGAAAGTACTGCATTGCAGCAGCGTAATTTCCTTTTAAGGTCTTCACAAGGCGAACCGTCTCTTCATCTGTTTCTTGGTATAACAATCTATTACAAGCGACGATCAGATCTTCCATCTCTATAGCAGCCTTTTTTTGTTCATACGCGAGTAAGCGTTTTATCAGTACGTTAGGATGCAGGTAAAAGGGGAGGTGACTCGGTGTCGACAGAAATGGTAAGCTGTTATTGTTGACGAGTTTTTGTCGCATCCAATCCAGCTTATGCTGTGCGAAGGGGATGCTGTCACTTTTATGACCAGTTTTTTCGGTGCTATCTTCGCCAATCCAATAGTGCATAAAATCAGCGAAAAAGCCCATGTAGTCAACATCCCAAAAACGGCTGAACAGCTGTTTGCAATAGGGTTTCAATTGCTTTTTGTAGTCTTTTGGGATATCGTTCTGTAACTGATTCAGTCCTTCGAGGAAGATATCGAAATCTAAAGCAGACTTCGTTCTGATGAAATTGCCGATCTGAAATAGCAAAGCATCCCAAGTGGATGGAATCACGACCTGTTCCAGTTGTTCTGCTTCGAATTGTGCTTCCGCCTCTTCAAATGCGGGTTCTGCTACAGAAGGTGTCGCTTGTGCCAAGCCAAGAATTTCGAGGGTCTTAAGTTTTAAATTACTGCGGTGCGGTTCAACGAGATCGTTCAGGACTTCCGGATCAGCAGCCTGTGCTACTAAAAGCCGGGCGCCTTTTTCCTGTACTTTTGAATCAGTCTGTAGTAACAGCATGGATAGCTCTGCGGAAATATCAAGCGTGCTATGTTCCTCTTTTTTCAGCAGGTGCTCGAGGATATCCAAACACTGCAGCAATGATTTTTCTATTTTTTCCTTTGGGAAAATAGTGATCACATGATCAATAAATCCATTGTCATCAAAACCTTCCATTTTATAGATTGTTTTGAGCTGTCGGACCGAAAAATTTATAAGACTGGTATTACCAGTATTCAGGAGCGAAAACAAAAGCTGTTGCTGTTTCAGATATTCCTGTTTTGTCGTATTAAATACACCCAACAGCCGGGTATGCCAATCTAAATGCGGTTTCTTCCAGTTATTGAGTAACGACTCCATTAAGCGGGGAATAATAGCGCGGTCAAATACATAGCCCTTCTCCTGCATGATTTGTATGACCTCTGTCCAATACTCAGTCACTTTTTTACATACAAATCCCTCACGCGCTTTCCATTTGGAAATGTCGAGCACAGGAATTTCATAGTGGTGGAATTGTAGAAATACGCTGTCGATTGCCGCTGGATTTTTCAATAAAAAATCGGCCTCCTCTTCCGTGCTTCTGTCATACGTATCAACTGTCAACAAACAAGCAACAAAATAGCTTTCATCAAAAGTGATCCAACCTTGTTGGTAAAATGCCCATAATACCTTGAAATCAATACCGTCAAAGCGGTCCTTTTGTGAATCTTTAACGATCTTATGCAGGTAGACGGGTGGGAAAAGCTGATAAAAGGCCATTAAGGGTTCTACACCAATGGCCGGATTTACCAGGTAGGAGCTTAACGGGCAGGAATGCCAAGTTCCATTTAAGCGTTTAATCTGTGCGATATCCTCAAATTGGCGGGTACAGGCAATAAGTGCAAAATTGAGCGTGGCATTCACCTTTTTACGGTTCTCATAAAACTCAAGTCGTGCCTGACTATCTGAATTATCGACATTCTTTCCTAAAATATCGGTGTCAATATCCAACGAATGCAAGTGTTGTATAGTTGCTGAGCGTTCATCGGGATTTAGTACTTTACAGTGGTTCAGCACTTCGACCCAATTTTTGTCTTTGATATATTGATTGAGTTTATTCATATAGTTAATTAAACATTCAAAAATATCATAAATCCGATAAGGTCCTATAAAAAATGTTTTTTCTTTCGGCGGTATTAATCTACGCCTTTGGTACGCATGGGGATCCTATAGATGGCTGTTGAGGCGGTTATAAATAAGTCGCTGCGATCTTTGCCTCCAAAACAGACATTGGACGTCCATGGTTCATTTACTTCAATATGTCCGATCAGCAGGCCTGTAGGACTATAGATAAAAACGCCTTTGCCTGTGAGGTAAATATTTCCTTGCTGATCCAAAGTCATCCCGTCAGATCCCTGATCAATAAGTGCCGTCTGTCTGCTGAGTTTGCCGTTAGATTCAATGCTGTACCGGTATGTTTTATTCCGTTCGATATCGGCGACATACAGGTATCTTCCATCGGCCGATCCTACAATGCCGTTCGGTTTGCTTACATCTTCAGCTACTACGATCGGTTTTTTTCCTTTTCCGGGCGGGAGGTAGTATACTTTCTGCCCAGCGATCTCTGGCTTTTTCCTTGTCCAATACTCGCGCAGATAAAAGGGGTCTGTAAAGTAGATGCCGCCTTTCTTGTCTGCCCAAAGGTCATTTGGACCATTCAGTTTTTTCCCATCAACTGCTGAGAGCAGCACGGTAACCTCTCCATCTTTGCTGATTGACCAGATTTCGTTCTTTTCGTCGGCACAGGCGAGGAGCTGACCCTGATGGTTAAAATACAAGCCATTGGCGCGGCCTGCAGCATCTTTAAAAAGCGTAAGTTGCCCTTTGGTGCTATATTTCCAGATTTTGTTATTGGGCTGATCGGTGAAATAAATGTCCCCGGACTTATCCACTGCCGGTCCCTCGGTAAAGGCAAACTGCCGAGCTATTAATTTCAGGCTGTCCTGATGAAACAATTGCGCGCTGAGGTCTAAACCCTTTAAGGAGAAGAGCACGGACAGTAGGAGTGTCGGCCAATGCCGGCGAGAATGAGCTGAATGGGACATATTGTCTAATTTATCAATTTTCGGACAAAAAATAATTTTCTCGGACGTATTAAGTTCGGATAAGTCTTTGGAGGCAAGGGGCTAAAACACGAAAAGCCCATCGTTAGATGAGCTTTTTTGTACCCCGGAGGGGAATATGATTGAAACTTTAAGTACCTTTTTTGATGTTTTG
>ERZ778028.341-NODE-341-length-107100-cov-774.026624_pt1 | contig 107100 bp, 111 predicted proteins | sample MGYA00375758_ERZ778028 | MGnify/ENA primary metagenome ERZ778028 (study PRJEB29350, sample SAMN05389828) | bioreactor metagenome | isolation source: Thiocyanate bioreactor | place: South Africa: University of Cape Town | collected 2014-03-17 ...
TCACCGTTCTTGTTCCCATCGCCATCAACACAGGTCCCCAGGCACGACCTGCTAGAGGGTCGGCCGGGAATCATGAAAAAATCCCCGTTTATTCTCTAAGCTGCTGATTCGGCTTCGAGAATCCGAAAGCCGTCCGCCAAGACCTCAACCTTTCGACGGAAATCAAGAACATAGTCGCCGAAGCGATTGATGTGTTCCAGGCGGTATGGCGCCAAACCGGCCAGGACTTCCTGATTGATCAGCGCACCCTCGGCCTGTAGCTGCTTCAATACCCGACTCATCCCGACTACGTTGTGCAGGATCACCATATTGGCGACGAGATGGTTGTACTTGATAACCTTGCGTTGCTCGTGGCGCAGGTTCTCAGCGATCTCCCCTTCTCCGCCGAAGAACAGCTTCTTGGCGAAGCCATTGAACTGTTCTGACTTGTTGGTTTCGGAATGGATGAGTTTGCGTAGCTCGACATCGCCGACGTATTTCAGCAAGAACATGGTCCGCACGACCTTGCCCAATTCCTTGAAGGCGAAATACAGTTTGTTCTTGCGGCTGTAGGTTCCCAGACGGCGCAGGATGGCCGAGGCCGAGATTTTGCCGAGCTTGATGGAGACGGCCACCCGCAACATATCCGGCAAATGCGTTTCGATTAGTTGCCAGTTGATGTCGTCAGTGAATAGCCGGTCAATGTGCGCGAACTTTTTACCGCTCTCTGGACGATGGAATACCAGATCCTTGATGCCACGGATACGGGGCATCAGCTTGATTCCAAGCAGATGCGACAAGGCAAAAACCGTGTAGCTCTGGGCTTGCGTATCACCATGAATGGTGTCCGGTCGGATGTCCGAGGTATTGGTCATCAAGCCGTCGAGGATGTGCGTTCCCTCGTAGGTGCCACAGGAAATAAAGTGGCTGAACAAGGCAATGAACTTGTCGGAGACGTGGTAGTAGCCGATGCCGCCGTAGCCACCGTAACGGATGTGATGCTCGGAAATCAGGTTCTGCTCGTAGAGGTTCCATTTCGTACCATCGGCTGAGGCATGTTTTCCTGACCCCCAGTAGCTGGGCAATTCAAACTTGTTGTAGGCATTGATCACTTTGACGATGGCTTGTTCCAGCGCCTCTTCCGTGACGTACTTGATGTTGAGCCAGGCGACCTGTTTTCGGCTCATGCCGCGAATCGAGCGCGCAGTCTGGGTGGGGCCAAGATTGCAGCCGTAACAGAATAAGGTACTGATCACTCTTGGGCGCAATTCCTCGATCCGGCTTTCGGTTCCCATCAAGGGCCGGAACAACTTATGCAGTTGCAGCCAGCGCTCTGTATCGATCAGCACGTCAACGATGCTGACGTTCTCCATGTGCTCCGTGATCAGATGATCGATCTGGCGGATGCCGGGTAGCAGTTCGCTGGCCGGTGGTTTTTTCAGGATCAGACGGCCGTCAACGATTTCGGCGTGGGCATTTTCCGGGAACACGGCATCGACGGCTTCAGCGGTTTCTAACAATGCAACTTTCAGTGCCTGGGTGAACGCCTTGGGACCGGTTTCGATCCCCGTCACCTGTCCATATTCAGTCAGTTCGCGAGCCAGGGTTGCATCGTCAACCAACTGTTCGCGATAGTCGTCGTAGCGCTCGCCGTGCTGGATAAAGAGATCGCCTGACTTGAGCTCATCGCGAATGGCGTACAGGACTGCCAGTTCAAAGTAGCGGCGGTTTATTGTGGCAATTCGCCCATCGGTGCGCTCCGTGACAACCAGCTTGCGCCAAGCGCTGGGCAGCCATTGGAGATCTTGTTCTGCATCCAGCTCGAGTAAAGAAATCGGCACCATTTCGTGACGCGTGCTGCGCAGCCCCTGCAATACCTTCATCATCCGGATCAAGGTATCGTCCTCGCTACTGCTCTGTGGATTGATGATTTCGATACAATTGAGTAGTTGGGCGCGAACGGCCTTGTAGGGTTGAATGAGGAACGGCAGATGATTGCGGCCAGCATAGGCCATATGTTCGTCGCAGATGGCCACCAAATCGTCTACGTCCGCGATCAGGCTGGAGCCGATGGCTTCGACTCGCTGCTGGTCGGTGCCATTGATCTGATAGGCCAGCAGCACCTCCTTCAATTGTCCGATCAGGCGATCCGTTCGCTGCTGATGTTCCTGCTGGTACTCCCCCAATTTGTTGCGTGCTTGGTTATCCAGGTTCTGAAGCATGCGCATGAACAGGTCTGCTGCATCATCGAGCGTCTGGGCAAACTGTGCACGGATATAAATGACCGCCAGCGCGTAACGCTTCTGCGGTTTCAGTTCCGCCATCTCGCTGGCATTCAGAGAGCGAGCGATGTAGCGATATTGCTTGAGTTTAGGAACGGGAATGTAAGGCTGGGGCAATTGCTCAACTAGTAATTGCAACCGCCGGATGTGTTGCAGGTAAGAGCGGGTTTCCTTATTGGTTGGCTTTTTCGGTTCCCGTTTGAGCATGTTCCAGGTTGTGCTGGATTCATCCCGGCTGACCTTGAACAGGCTGTCGATCCGTTCCTTCACCTTGCCATCAAGTTGGTTGGCGATCCCCGCAAAATGCACTTCGTGAATCTTCTCGCGAGCATGGATGGCCAATCGATCCAGGACCGTGAAACCGGGCAACTCATAGCGATGATGGACCAGTTCCTCCAGCATCACGTTGATGATATCGGCTACGACGTGGCGGTTGTCAGCGGCTGTCTCGGCGATGTGCTGTAACCAGGCCCGGCCGTCCTGGTTTAATGGCCGGACATTCAGGTATCGACGCAGCGATTCGACTAACCGTTCGCGTCCGGTCGATCGATCGAATTGCAACAACTCGTCCAGCCTCGGCGGGCGAGCGAATCCCGTTTGGGCGACAATGTGCTGACGGATAGCGCTCGGCACATCCTTGAGACGGATAAAGTAACCCAACCGCTGAAACAGCTTCAGGTAGAGAAAAGCTACCGTGCGGGCGGTCGGCCGTTTGACGGTTTGGTCGATGAACGTAATTTCATCGGGTGTCAGGGTATAAATCTCGTCGAGATCCTGTGCCGATGGGTCCGCTTTCAGCCGGGGATACGCGGTCTCGTGAACCTGGGTCATGCCTGCATCACTCCCAGTGCCTGCCGGTTGCAGGGTCGCGGCAGACCGCCTCCAGGAAGCACTCACGGGCATCGGCAATACGATGGATTTCGTCGAGCAAAGTGTAGAGATGATCGTCAAGCATGTCGGTCGATGGTGTCGGGACGGAAAGTTGATATCGTCGTCCGTCCAGATCCATGGGGTGTGCCTGGAACCGTGCAAGGCAAGTGTTCGTCATGTCCCGCAAGGCATTGGCGACACCCCGTCGGCTGCCGTTGAAGGCAGACAAATCTATGGAAATCTCGATCATGGTGAGTGGAACCTCAGGCAAGCTGGGCAACTGCGCGGTCGAGTCAATTGCTGTTTCCGGCAGCGCTCGATCCAGCCCCTGCTCGAATCGCGCTTTCTGGTTAGGGCTAACCCCATCCAGATAGCGCATCGCAGCCTTCACGTCGCGCCAACCCACGTATTTCATCAACTCACGGATATCCCAGCCGCTCATGCCAGCCCACTGGGCGAACCCACGGCGTAGCGAGTGACTACTGAAAGACTCGGCATCAGCGATGCCGGCCTGGCTGAGCAATTTTCGCAGCACGGGAATGATGCTGCTTGGGGTCATTTCAGCCTCGGACAGATGCCCCCAGCGGTCGACCTTGCGAAATAGCGGTCCCGCTGTCAGTTTGGATAAAGCCAGCCAGTCTTCGACTGCCTCGACCGGACATAGTCGTGATAGCGCTGGACAGGAGTAACTTCGGCCATCCAGGTTGCGATCCCCTTTGCTACGGGGCAAGAAACAGGTCAGCCCTTCGCCGGGCTTGATATCGATGAATTCGATACGAAGGTTAGCCAGTTCGTCGGAGCGGAACCCCCGCCAGAAACCGAGGAGAACCAGGGCTCGATCCCGGCTATGTCTCAGGGCGTTGGCCGAATCTCCCCGACTAACCGCTGCGGCTGTGGCCGATGTCAGCCATTCGGCAACATCTTGCAGAATCTCAATTTCCAGTGGCTTGGCCCGTTTTTCCTGAGCCGGATGCAGGGTTCGGATACCCTTCAGCAGTTGCCGGATTTTGCTGGCCTTGGTCGGGTCAGGAAAACCATGGTCCTGATGCCAGCGCGACAACGCCGAAAGGCGGTGCTTCAGCGTGTTCAGTGACAAGGATTCAGCGTAAGCGGCGAGATATCGGGCAATTGAGTCAATCGTTGCTGGCAACAATCCGCCCCACTCAACCTCGAAATGCTGAATGGCTGACGCATAACTACGTCGGGTATTGGCTCGCTCAGCGGCATCGAGATAAAGACCTACCTTCGCTTCCATGACAGATCTTCCTTGTCAGAACATCATTTTTTTTGCATGCTCACTGACAGCGCGTGCAACGGGGTGGGCCAGCTTTCTCTCTGCGGAGATCAAGAAGAAGCGCTCCTTGATGTCATTCGTTTCACCGACCATATCGACTTTGTAGTGTTCGCAAACCGCCGCCACGCTCAATGCAGGTGTCGGAAAGATTCCCGCGCCGGCTTCGCCGAAGGCCTTCATCAAGGCGCTGTCACTGAATTCCCCGACAATTCTGGGGCGGACATTCATCCGCTCCAGCCAGCGTGGCAAAGCCAGATGAAGGGCGCTGTCCTTGCCTGGCAGTAGCATTGGCGCACCGTGCAGATTGGCCGGGAAACGACTGCCAATTTTCTCCGCTAATGCGGGAGATGCCATGAAGGCAATGCCGGACTCGCCGAGCGGATGGCTGTAGCCTTTGATTTCCGTACCGGGGGGCATGGGGCGATCGGCAATCACCATGTCCAGGCTGTGCAGCGCCAAGTCGGCCAACAGGCGGTCGAGTCGGTCTTCGTGGCAGATCAGCCGAATCGCTTCCGGCAGTTTCAGAACCGGCGCCAGTAAACGGTGAACGATGAATTTCGGTAACACATCGGCAACCGGAATGAATTCAGCCGGCGACACCCAACCCCAGACAGGGTGTTGCCAGCGCATCAACGCTTCGACAGAAACCATGCGGCCGGTAACGACGTCGATTTGCGGCTGATAGTGCAAGAACAGTTCGCCTTGCGTCAGGGCGCGCCGCAGATGCGTTTCGATTTCAAGGCGTCGGTGAGCGGAACGGCCCAGGCAGGGCGTGTGAAAATTGTAGGTACTGCCCTTTTCGGACAGGGCTGGCAGCAAGGCGACAAGGGCGGCGCTCAGCAGATCCTCGGAGCTCCGACCATCGTCCGGATAACAGGCAATGCCGATGTCGCACTCGACGATCACTTCCTTGTCGCCAAACGGGAAGGGGTCAGCGAAGCGCGCCAGAATCTGTGTGGCAACCCGTTCAGCACCACGAGCGTCGGCGTGCAGGAGCAGGGCGAACTCACCATCGCTGATACGGCCCACGGAATCCTCGGCGCGGATGCTATCCAGAAGGCGTTTGGCCGCTTCCTTAGAGAGGTTTTTTGCCCCTTCCTCAAGAAAGGCATAGCGCCGTAAATCTGGAAAGCCGATCAGTAACAAGGTCAGCGGCAAGCCGTCGCGACGTGACAAGGCTATCGCCTGCGTCAGACGGTCGACAAAAAGCTGGCGATTGGCAAGCCGGGTCACCGGATCAAAATAGGCCAGTTCATGGATTTGCGCCTCAAATGCCTTGCGCTCACTGATGTCGCGCACAATTTTGAGCAGGAGCCCCCCGCGCGTATCGTCAATCAGGGATGCGCTGACTTCGACGGGAAAGCGGCGGCCGTCGGCGGTTTGATGCTCGGTCTCGAAAAACTGCTGGCCACGAAGGCGCAGATTTTCCATGTCCACCGGAAAATCAAAGCGCCCGCGCGGCGAGCGCAGACTGTCGATTGGCCTCCCAAGCAGTTCCTGGCGCGGCCAGCCGTAGGTATTGACGGCACATTCGTTGGCTTCAACGATGGTGTTGTTCGCGTCGGCCAGCAGCATGATGTCGTTGGCGGCCTGAAACAATGACTCGTATGGAATGTCTTTGGCTTTGTGCGGAAAATGCTCAGCAATCATGTCTCGTATCTCCTTTGAGCGAGCCTGGGAAAATCCGCTCAGGCGCGCATCATCGACATCACCTGCGCCGCATCCAGCGTTGCCGCTTTCTGCTGGATTTGCGGCAGGTACCGGGTCTGCATCTGTTTGGCCGGGCCCAGCAGATTCTGGAAGGCGTCGCGCAACATGGCCGTATTCATGGTGCGGCCGCCAGCGTAGTAGCGTTTGGCGACCTGTCCCAGGGCATAGGTGGTGGCAAAGGAGAACGCCATGCCGACCGCAACCCCGCCGAACTTGCCCGCCGTCTTGCCGGCGGCCTTGCCGATCAGGCCACCCAGCAGTTTGCGGCCCATCTGTTCGAGATACTGCGAGGTCATCCCGACACCGGCGGCGGCGATGAATTCCTTGATATGCCCCTGATCAAGTTCGACGCCATGCGACTTGCCGATGCCATAGACCATCTTGATCTGCAAGGGAATGATCGCCATCGACGCCCAGGACTGAGGCAGCAGTTCGAGTGCGCCGTTGAGCAGCGCGTAGTTGAGGATGGATTTGTCCAGTTCGGCATCGCTCGCCAGGGCTGGTGACGCAGCGACCGCTGCGGCGCCAGCCGCAGGGGCGAGCGGAATGACTGCGCTCGCTTGATCGGCAAGCAGGTCTGCCTCGCCTTCGATCAGGTCGGTTTCGCTCGCCGTCAATGCCAGCAGGCGTTTCAGTTCGTCGAGAAAATGCCGCTCGCTGTCAATCAGACGGCCATCGGATTCGCACACGCACAAGGCCATTTCATAAGCCAGCTGGCGCTGGCTGGCGTCGGCCAGTATGGCGGTGGCCGACGCCAGCGTCAGGCGCTTGAGCAGCACGTCCTGATACAGACGGGCGAGATCCGGCGCCGCCGTCTGTTCGGCCAGGGATTCCGCGATACGCCGAATTTCCTCCCGTTCGCGATCATCCTTGTTGCTGTCGGCAAAAGCGGCGTGAATGGCTATGGCAAGAATGGCCTTGATGTTTTCCTGAGTCATGGATTTACCTTTCATGTCCGGTGGTGGCGTTGGTGTTGCTGCGGCAAACAAGCGAAACGAGCAACTTGCGTAGCTCTTCAATGAAGAGCACCGAGGAAGCCACGGCGGTTGCCAGCAGCCATTCGTTCAACGACAGATCCACCGTGTCAAAAATCACCTGTGCCGGCGCCCAATGCACCGCGACGATCTGCAGCAGGACTACGCCGGCCAGCGCCAGCCACAGCTTGCCGTTGGCGAAGAACTGCCGGTTGAAGGCACTGCCGTGTTCGGCACGGGCATTGAAGATGTTGAAGAACTGGAAGAGGACGAAGGTGGTGAAGGCCAGGGTCATCGCCTTGGCTTCGCCGGAGGCCTCTATCGCCCAGGCGTAGAGGCCGAGCGTGCCGACGGCCATGGTCGCACCGTACAGACCGATGCGCCACAGGCGCTGCACCGAGAGGATGCCGGCATCGGCCTGACGCGGCGTATCGCGCATGATGCCCGAGCGCGCCGGTTCGACACCCAGGGTCATGGCCGGCGGGCCGTCCATGATGATGTTGACCCAAAGGATCTGGATGGCAGTGAAGGGCGTGGCCAGACCGAGAAAGGGCGCGCCGAGGACAGTGAGAATCGCCCCGACATTGGTCGATAGCTGGAAACGGACGAACTTGATGATGTTCTCGTAGATGGTGCGACCTTCTTCCACGGCGCGGACGATAGAGGCAAAGTTGTCGTCGGTCAGCACCAGCGTGGCTGCTTCCTTGGTTACTTCGGTGCCGGTAATTCCCATGGCCACGCCGATGTCGGCGGTTTTCAGGGCCGGCGCGTCGTTGACCCCGTCGCCGGTCATTGCCACGACATGGCCCTTGGCTTGCAGGGCTTCGACAATGCGCATCTTGTGCTCGGGCGCGACCCGGGCGAAGACGGCACTCTTTTCGACCAGCCGGGCAATTTCGTCCTGACTCAAACCATCGAGATCGCGTCCTTCGTGAACTTCGCCCTTGAGTCCCAGTTCGCGGGCGATGGCCGCAGCCGTCGCTCGGTGGTCGCCGGTGATCATTTTCACCTGAATGCCGGCGGCGTTGCAGGTGGCGATGGCCTCCTTCGCTTCGGCCCGCGGCGGATCGATGATGCCGACCAGCGCATTCAGGGTCAGGTCCTGCACCCAGAACAAGAGGTCGCCGGCCGGATCGAAATCCGCCGCTGGAATGACCCGGCCAGCCAGCGCCAACACGCGCAAGGCCTGATCGGCCAGCGCCTCGTTTTCGGCAACGAAGGCAGCCCGGATCGCTTCGTCGATCGGCAACGCACTGTCGCTTGTCCCGATATACGAGGAGGTGCGCGCCAGCAGCACGTCAGGAGCACCCTTGACGCACATCATGACTCGGTCGCCATCGTGGTGGAAAGTGGCCATGTACTTGGTGGCCGAGTCGAACGGAATTTCGGCGATCCGCGGCCGGTGTTCAAGCACTTCATCGGGCAGCAGCCCCGCCTTGGCCGCCAGGGTCAGCAAGGCTCCCTCGGTTGGATCGCCGATCAGGGCGCCATCCTTGATCCGGGCATCGACGCACAAGGCCGCCGGCAACAGGACATGACCCAGTGTTGGCGCGCCGGAGGCGACGCCTTCGAAGCGGCCTTCACCGCCGTAACCCTCGCCGCTGACCAGGTAACGCTGGCCCTGGGTGTAGACGGCGCGGGCGGTCATCTGATTGAGTGTCAGCGTGCCGGTTTTGTCGGAGCAGATTACCGTCGTGCAGCCGAGAGTCTCGACTGCGGCCAGCTTCTTGACGATGGCGTTACGCTTGGCCATCCGGTGCATGCCCAGGGCCAGCGTCACCGTCACCACCGCCGGCAGGCCTTCGGGAATGGCGGCCACGGCCAGGGCGATGGCGGTCATCGCGGTCTTGATCAGTTCATCCCCGCGCATCAGGCCCATGAAGAACATCAGGCCGACCACGACGGTGGCGATGATCGCCAGCCGCTTGCCCAGGCCATCGAGTTGAATCTGCAAGGGGGTTTCGCCTTCTGCGGTCTCGGCCAGCAGACCGGCCAGGCGCCCCATTTCGGTGTGCATCCCGGTAGCGGTTACCACGGCTTCGAGGCGGCCCCGGGTGACCACGGTGTTCATGAACACCATGTTGTAGCGTTCTGCCAGCACCGCCGATTCCGCCACCACATCCGGCAGCTTCGCCACGGCATGGGATTCGCCGGTCAATGCCGCTTCCGCGACCTCGGCACTGTGCGCGCTCAGCACCCGGGCATCGGCCGGAATGCGGTCGCCGGCTTCGAGCAGCAAAATGTCGCCGGGCACCAGATCAGCCGCCTCGATCTGCTGCATCTGACCATCGCGACGCACCCGGGCGCCGGGCGCCAGCATGTTTTTCAATGCCGCTAGTGCCGCCTCCGCACGATGCTCCTGGAAAAACCCAAGGGCAGCGTTGAGCAGCACGACGATGCCGATCACGATGGCATCCTTGAAGTCACCAATCGCACCTGCCAGTACGGCAGCACCGATCAGGATCAGCACCAACAAGCTCTTGAACTGGTCGAAGAATTTCAACCAGGCGGAACGCGGTGGCTTTTCCGCCAGGCGGTTGGGGCCGTGTTCGGCTAGGCGGTTTATCACTTCCACGCTGCTCAGTCCGGCGGTCGGATTGACCGCTAGTTGCTCAATGCAGTGTTCATGGGCTTGTGCGTGCCAAGAGTCGGCCTGGTGTGTCGCCATGGTGTTTCTCCCTTATGTGGCGCCAATCATGGCTGCCGAGTCGTGATGCTTACCAAAACCCTGTTTTCTTTCTGCTGCACGAAGGTTACGCCAATACGTTCTTCTCCCTTGTGGTAATCATGGCGCTCCTCGCTTGGTGTGGCGGCGAGGAGTTCCTGTCGATAACCATGCTCGGCAAAGCCCTTGGCATAATGGTCCAGGACCGCTGCCAGATCAGCCTTTCCTTCGTAACGTACCGTGATGCCTTGATCTTCACGTTGCCAGTGCGTACGGGCTAGGCCAGGAAAACGCGCCACGGGAATCGGGTCGGTTCCTGAAACATCGCGGGCAGGCGGCGCCGCTTGACCGATCGCCCGCAGATCCTCGATGGCCTGGGTTGCCCCCGGCACGACTTTCTCAACTTGTTGAACGGCACTGCGCGCGACATCCGGCACAGCCGAAACCCCCTCCTGAGCCATGCCGAACAGCCATCCAGCCAAGCTGATCGTCAGCCAGACGGCCAGAATTGTGAACATCAGGATGACGACCGAAATCAGAATCCAGGTCCGGCGGCTGATTGCAAAAATCCGGCTCGCCAGCATGCTGAACAGGGAAAGTTTGGAAAGGCTCATTTCAGTCCTCCGTCGGGCAGGATGGCGGCAACGGGCCGAACTCACGCTGTCGCGACAAGCGACGCTCCAGACTACGGGACGCCCGGTCGACGGATCGGGCGATAGCGATCTGGAGATCATCGGCAACTTCCTCGATCACGACATCGCGCATCCGGGGTAGCGGTATTCTTAGCTGACACCGCTTATCGTTGCCACCACGCGGTCCATTGATGTCAGACAGTGTGATGACGACGCGATCTACATCTTGCTGGGCCCAATCCAGGCCAAAATTGAGGCAGCGCTCGGTATGATCACGCAAGCCTTCGCTCATTTCGATGCCTTTGGCGCGGATGTCGATCTGCATGTTTGCTCCTTCGTTGTGAATATGAGAGCACGATAGGAGCAAAAAATGCTTTAATAAACACGAATTTTTATTAACAATATTTCGGCAATTAACGAACAGTCACATGAACCTCAAGCATCTTCGGTATTTCTGGACGGTTGCCCAGGTGGGTGGCATCAGCCGTGCTGCTGAGACGTTGAATCTCACGCCGCAGACCATTAGCGGACAGATCCGCCATCTTGAAGAGGACCTCGGGGCGGCGCTGTTTCGTCCGGCTGGACGTGGCCTGGAACTTACCGAAGCGGGCCGGCAGGTTCTGTCCTACGCCGATGAAATCCTGCATCTGAGCGGGGAGTTGAAGCAGGCATTGTCGGCCCGCCAAAGACAACCGATCCCGGTACTGCGCATTGGCATCACGGACGTCGTCCCGAAAACATTCGCTTACCGTTTGCTGGCCCCTGTTGGCAAACTACCTGAGCCCGTTAGGCTGGTTTGCCGGGAAGGCACTATCGACATGCTGCTGGCCGAATTGGCCTTGCAGCGTCTTGACATGGTCGTGGCAGATCGTCCGATGCCGTCCGGGCTGGCCATCCGCGGGCACAGCCATAAGTTGGGGGAAAGCCCCTTGGCGTTTTTCGGGGGGGCGTCTTTGTGCGCAGAACTTGGCGATTTTCCGCAATGCCTGAACGATGCGCCGCTGCTTCTACCGGGGGGACATTCCGCTATTCGTGGTCATATCGATCGCTGGTTGAGCGACCTGCGCTTAGTGCCGCGGCTGATGGGCGAGTTCGACGATGGTGCATTGATGAAAGCTTTTGGGCAGGCGGGCGCTGGGTTTTTCCCGGGGCCCGCCGTTCTGAGGGATGAAATATGCACACGCTACAATACGCGCTGCATCGGCGTGGTCAATGAGATTCATGAGGGGTTCTGGGCCATAACGGCCGAGCGACGGGTTGTTCACCCGGCGATCATGACAGTCATGGAATCCGCACGTTCAGCATTATTTCCCAGCATCACCCAGCCAGTTCCAACAACGTGAGTTTCCTCAATCGGCAGCCATCATGCAAACAAACGAACAGTCAAATCACCAAACACAGGATCCTGTACTGTCCTTCTTCAACAGGGTAATCTCCCAAGTTGCACGCGTACTCGCTGCGGTCATGGTAATGGTCATCATCTGGGGCGTGGCGGATGTGGTCTATGTGCTTTACCAGCGCTTGATGGCACCGCCATTCATGCTGCTTGAAATCAAGGATATTCTCGCAACCTTCGGTGCATTCATGGCAGTGCTGATCGCAGTTGAAATATTTCACAACATCATTCTTTATGTCGAAGACAACCATAACCGGCAACTGGCCGTTGAGATTGTCCTCGGGACGGCTCTGATGGCCATTGCTCGCAAGGTCATCGTGCTGGACTTCAACGAGGTGGGGGCTGAGCATGTCTATGCAACAGCCGCGGTAACGCTGGCATTGTCCGTGGGATACTACTTGATCGTTATCCGGAGAAAAGGCTCGAATTCGTGAATGCCAGGCTCCATTATTCCTTCTGTCAATGGCTGACCGGAGCGCCGCGTTGATGCCCATGCTGCATGAACCGTTTGTCGCCATTCCTGGCCAATGGGAGAAGGTCATTGCGACCTTCTTCCTGATTGCCGTAGGTGCCGCTCTCTCTCACCTCTGGGCGCGCTATCTTGTGCGAGGGGAAATTTCCGCCGAGAAGCGTCGGATGCATCTGGTCTGGGCCCGGAACGTCATCTGGTTCCTGGTTTTTTTCGTCATCATCTCGGTCTGGGCGTCGACGATTGCCGGTTTTGCCCTGTCCCTAGCAGCGGTTGCCGGGGCCGTCCTGATCGTCAGCAAAGAACTGCTGATGTGCGTGCTGGGCTATCTTTACATCACCTTCGTCCGGCCGTTCAAGGTAGGTGATCTCATTGAAATCAACCAACTTCATGGCCGGGTCATCGACATCGACATATTTGCCACGACGTTGGCGGAGTTAGGCTATGCCGGGCAGCAGACCGGCAAGATGGCTGAGTTTCCGAATGGCTTGTTGCTGACCACGCCTTTGAAAAACACATCTCTCACCGGAGATTACGTATTGCATCTGTTTCGCATGCCGATCCCCGATGAAGCAATGTGGGATCTTGATCGCGTGGAATCTGCGGCGCTGGCGGCTGCCGATGAGGCGACACAGACTTGGCAAAGCGAGGCCGAAGCGCATTTCCGCAAAATTTCCGACGAAAGCTTCATCGCTTTTCCCTCTGGCCGCAACAAGATTCTGTGGGATTTTTCCGACCCCGAGCAACTAATGCTCGTGATCAGAGTGGCCTGTCCGAGTCATCTGCGGCTGAAAGTGGAGCAGGCCGTGTTTCGCGATACCTGGCGAATATTGAGACCGGGTCAGTTAACCAAACCGCACTGCGACATCAGCGCACAGTAGCGTCCGGTTCACCCGATTGCGCCAGGATGACTGCCCGCGCGGTGTCGCGCAGTACAAGGGCTGCGTGCCAGTTTGCTCCTGCGGGAATGATCGGTGGATGGACGGTAACCGTCAATTTGCTGTAGCGTGGCCACAGACTAAGGTCAGGAAGAAGACGGCGGGTGCCGCTCAAAGTGACAGGAATGACCGGAACATCGGCGCGGGCAGCGGCCAGGAAAGCCCCCATGCGGAAGGGCAATACACCGGGCGGTTCACGGAAGGTTCCTTCGGCAAAGACTACAAGGGCGTTGCCTGCTCCAGCCCGCCTCTCCAGTGCATGCGTGTCTTCAACACCGCGCACAGTATCAAAGCGCTCAACGAAAACTGCGCCTAGGCGTTTCAACGGTATCGCGGCCAGCGGGTGAGCAAGCAATTCCTGTTTGGCAACAAAAGCGAAACGTGCGGGTAGCGCAGCCGATTGCTCGTGGCTGGATGCCAGTCGCAGTCAGGGCAAGGCGTGATCCGATTCGGGCGAGACGCCGCGCGGCGAGCGTTGGCGCAAGCGCTATCGCAACCCAGAAGACCGGTGCCAGGAGGCCGAAAACCATCCACACCCAGAGTCCCCAGAGTGGGCCGGTGAGTTCTATAGCCAATTGCTCTACCTCAGCGCGAATTGCTTCATTGCCATCCTGCGCCGTACGAGTTTCGGCCAGTACCACCAGGCGCTCGGTCCCGGCGCGCACGCCCGTGACACGACCGACAGCTTCTTCCAATTCTTGCGGGTAGCTGGAACAGGCGCAACATATTGAATTCCAGTGTAGCCAGAATGTCCGTTCGTAATTATGTTCAAGACTTTGGGGTCACCATTGCGTATTACAACAAATAATCAACCATTATCGCGTCTTATATTTGCTACTTTCGCTGCATTGAACTTCGTTTGATTAGTATGTAATATCGTAATACGTAATACGGTATGAAATACGAGGATGCCATGGCCAGAGCAGGAATCTACAAGTCAGAAGTCGTCAGAGCGCGTAACAAGCTGTTGGCGATGGGGCGCTACCCATCGATCGACGCAATTCGCAGCGAGTTAGGCGATACCGGCTCGAAAGGCACGATTCACCGCTATCTGAAGGAAATCGAAGAAGAGGAAGGCGGCAGTACCGGTACCCAGGTCGCGGTCAGTGAAGCCATCCAGGATCTGGCTGCCAGGCTCGCAGAACGCCTGCATGAAGAAGCTGATCAGCGTTTGGCGGCTCTGACCGATAAGCACAAGGCAGAAATTGCGGCGCTGAACGACACCATCGCCACATTACGTAATGAAGTGGAATCCTTTCGCAGCCAGTCTGAACGCCAGGCCCTGGAGTTGGGTGCAGAGAAAGCAGCCCACAGCGAAATACTAAGCGTGCTCCAAGAAGAGAGAATCGTTCGGGCACAAATGGCTCAGCGCATCCAGGACATGGAAGGGCAACTGGTAAAGGAAGAAGCGCACCGTGTGTCGCTGGAGGAAAAGCACCAACACGCCCGCGAGGCACTGGCGCATTTCCGAACCGCAGCGAAGGAACAACGGGAGCAGGATCAGCGCCAGTTCGAACAGCAGATCCAGTTCTTGCAGGGGGAGTTGCGTAATGCCAAGGAAACGGCAAACGCGAAACAGCAAGAACTCATCCGCAGTCATGAGGACAATGCCCGTCTATCAAGCGAGCTCACCCATGCGCACAGTGAACTTCATCGACACGATGGCGAAGTACGAACATTGCGCTCGGTCAAAGAGCAGTTGGCCGTTGCCGAGGTGAAAATCCAACAGTTGACGGATCAGTTGGCGCAAGCCAACGGGCGAGTGTCCGATCTGGACAAGGAAAACCAAGCGAACCTCTGCAAGCTAAGGGAGAGCATGGAAACGGGGCAGCGGCTGGCAGCCGAACTGATGGCGGCAAAAGCCGTTGCCGCTAGCCACGAGAAAGTCTTTGAAAAGCTCGCGACATTACAGTCGCCACAGGCGAAGAGCACCAACGCCAAGAAAAATAGCGTTGACAATCAAGATTCGCTTTTTAATTCAGAAGAGTAGGCAGTTTTCGGGGAATTTTTCATGATTCCCGGCCGACCCTCGTAATGCGGTAGCAGCGGAGTGCGGCCGCCGACGCAGAGCACGCAGCGGCCTTGCAGGCGGGTGCTGCAGGTGTCGCATTCTCCGCTGCAGGTCGTCGCACTTGGCGCGCTGCTCGACGCCTCCTCCAGCCAGAGTCGTTCCAGCGCGTCGCGTTCGGCGGCGGTTTCTTCCATCTCGCGGCCAAGGCGCGCTTTGTCGCCGCGCAGGACGGCGACCATTTCTTCCAGCGTTTCGATTCGCGCCTCGGCTTCCCGAGCGCGGCTGGCCTGGGTTTCCGCCAACAACAGGCGGCGACCGATGGCGGCCATGGCCTGGCCGGATTCCAGCTCACGCACCCGGTTCAACAGGGGGGCCAGGTGGGCGACCTGTTCGTTGGCGCGTGCCAGGTCGCGTTTGGCCGAGTCGGTTTGCAGGCTTTGTTGGCGCAGTTCTTCCGCGAGGCGAGCATTTTCCGCGCCCAGGTCGGTTTGCTCGCGCTGCAGCCATTCCAGCCGCCGCAGATCGGCGGCCTGGCCGGCGCCGATCTGGTGGCTGTGCATGTGGACATCGCCATAGACCTGGTTGCGGGTATCCCGGCTGGCGGCCTTGTGGGTGAGCGCGGCCCACATGGCATCGGCGACTTCGCCGCACTTCAGGTGCTGCTTCCACAAGGCCAGCACGTCGGCGTCGGACTTGACGCTCTCGAAGCGGGCGATGACGATCGCGTACTTGCGCTCCAGAAGCTTGTGCATCGCTTCAGCGGCGTCGTTGCGCGAGCAGGACAGCGAGACGGCTTCGACATGCAGGCGGTAGGGATCGAAGCGAGTGCCGCCGAAGTCACCATTAAAACCGCACTTGCGGGCGATCTTCTTGAGTTCATCCAGCATGAGGCAGGAGCCAATCACCGGGCAGTGGTGCTTTTCTTCGAGTTCCCAGAGCTTTGGGCGGCGGGGCGACGGTTGCTTGCGCGATTCAGGTTCGCTTTCCACCATCGACGTGACAAGGGCTGAAGATGCGGGCGCGACGCCCGCCTTGACGAACAAGTCCGCCAGCAAGCCTTTCGGTTCGCAACGATCACACATGGCAGTCGTGCCTCAGTCTGGCCGGATGAATATGCCGCGCGCCTTCCACGCGCGGAGTAATTGTCTCTTCGCCGATATCGGTCTGGGTCGGCGCGGCGAAGGCGTCGCGATCCAGACCCATGCCGTTTAGCATCCAGACGCCGACCCAGGTGCGGGCGAAGCGTTCGAAGCTCGTCTGGCTGTCCCACGCCAGCAGCAGCGTGAAGGCGTCGTGGCGGAAGTGGTCGTGGTGGCGCGGCAGCATGTGGAAGTGATAGGCGATTGCAAACATCAGCGCGGCTCCAGGGTTTCGGCCAGCATGCGCCAGCCGGTGGTTTCGGGCAGGCCAGGCAAGCGCTTGCCGAAGAAGTAGGCGATGAATTCGCCTGCGGCGTCGAACAGTTCGATCGAGGTGACGATGCCGTCGGCGCTGGGTTTTTTCACCAGCCAGGCCTGTGCCACCAGGTCTTCGCGCAGATGCAGGTTGAAACCGGGGTCGAGCACGTTGATCCAGTCGCCCATGCGCTGGATGTCCCTCACGCGCCCGGTGTGGATCTGGATGCAGCCGGAGTTGCCGACGTACACCATGATCTCCTGCCCGGTCGCGGCGACGGCCTGCAGCAGCCGTGCCGGCGTGTTGGTCAGGAGCGGGACGGCGAATTCGTTGCCGATCAGCCGGAATGCCTGGGTGCGGCTGAGCTTGTGCTTTTTCAAGAGACCGAAAAACTGGTGGGTGTCGGTCATGGATCGCCAGCCGGCGCGCAGTGCTTCCACATCGACGGCTTCGTCGGGGCGTTCCGGCGCGCTTCCTGCCGGGTGCGGCAGCACGGTTTCGCCGGGGATCTGGATAGGTGCCGCCCAGGCGTCGCACAGCGCCTCGAAGGCGAGCGTGTCGGCGCCCTCGCGCAGGTAGATTTTGTGGATGGCGTCGCCGCAGGCGTCGAAGAACTGGAACGAGTGGCGGGTGTCGCTGCCGATCCGCTCCTCGACGGCATAACCGAACGCCCACTTGTCGTAGAGCAGGCGCAGGTCGATCGCCTCGCCCAGCACCAGGCCGATCTGATCGCCGTGGGTAATGTTCTGGTACACGCCTTCCTTTTCGTGCACGGCTGCCTCGTTGCGCGTCAGCGCCATCACCGGGCCGAGTTCGCCCATGCGCATCATCAGATCGCGCAGGTCGCCGGCAAGGCGCGTGACGTGCTCGCCGACGCCGGTGGCGAGCAATTCGGCTTCGGATACGCCCAGCGTGTGCGCGGCGTCACGGATGCGCAGGCGCTTTTCGGCGGTGAGCGCATGCCAGGCGTCGCGCAGGGCTTTGGGCGTGTTGGCGGAAACGGCAGGGATAGCGGCGCTCATGCGGAAACGCCTTTCAGGTTGGGTGATGGCAAACCTTCAACCAAGTTCAGGCGGCGGTGCTCGGTGCCTTGGTCGATGAGCGTGGTTGTTGACGCTTTAGCGTCTGTACAACCACGGCCTGCCCCTTGCGGGTGGACAGGGCGCGGGGTGAGCCAGTGCGCGCGTAATGCGTCGGGTTCGGGGCGTTCGACGTGCATGTCGTCGGCGAGGCTGCGGCAGGCTTCGCGCTCGACCGGGGTGAGTTCGGCGTGTTCGGCCGCGCGTTCGAGAAGCAGCCGGGCGGTCGCCTGGTTGCGTGAACAGGGATGGCGCAGCATCACCAGCGCGGCAACCAGAAGCGATGCGGGATGGGCGGTATGCATGGGGCTTCTCCTTAAGCGGCCGCGACAAAAGCCTGGCCGGGCTGCCATTCGCAGGCGGTGAGCTCGCCGCTTTGCAGTGCGTGCAGCAGGCGCAGCGTTTCACGCGCCGAGCGGCCCACGTTGAGGTCGTTTGCCGCCACGCTCATCACCCGGCCCTCGGGGTTGATGATGAAGGTGGCGCGCACCGCCACGCCGGATTCAGCGAGCACGCCGAAGCCTTGCGACAGCGCGCGCGACACGTCGCCCAGCATCGGAAATTTGACTGTGCCGAGACCGTGCCTGACCCAGGCGCGGTGGGCATGCGCCGAATCGACGCTGGCGCCGAGCAGCACCGCGCCGGAGACATCTAAATCGTGACTCAGGTCGGAATAGGCGCGGATTTCAGTTGGGCAGACGAAGGTGAAATCGAGCGGCCAGAAAAACAGCACCAGCCACTTGCCGCGGTATTGCGCGAGCGAAATGGGCTCGATGCGGCCATCGGGCAGATAGGCTTCGCTGACGACATCAGGGATAGGGTGTCCAATCGAGATCATGTAAGTCTCCTTCAATGCAGGGTGGGTTGCGGGAGAACGGGTTGTGCTGCACACGACACTGCGCGCCATTCAAACGACAGCCGCTGGCAGGCATTGGAGAGTACCGGACTGCTTGCGCCCACCTGCATCCAGCGCAAATGCTGCTCGACCATGCGGGCGAGTTTTTTGCAGCCGGTCTGCTGATAGCGGTGCATCAGCCATAAGGTCGCGGCGATAACGATTTCGTGCGTGCTGTGAGGCGAGGGTGCGGACATGCCAGTCTCCTTGAGTTAGGGCTGGCTGACGCTTGCGCGCTGGCGGGCGATTGGGAATTCCATTTTCAAATCCTGAAAATGGAATGGTTACTACTACTTGGTCAGAATCATTTGCCGTTCTTGGTGATGCGCAGGCGATAGTGCTCGCCGTTATGGCTGATCAGGATTTCCTGATTGCCCCGGAATAAAAAGTCCGTCTGAATGATGCCCGGCGGCATAGTCCGTTGCCCGGGCTCGATCGGAGAGCGGAGGCTGTCTGCGTTTGCATGGCATCGACGTCTGGTTCGGGTTGATCGGGTTTCATTCATGTTTTTATGTATTTGTTTTGCGAATAATAACGATTCTCATTTATTGAGTCAAGCGGTGGCGGCAAATATTTGTGAAATGGGGAGAGATAAAAAAACCCGCCGGAACGGATGGACGTGAAGGTGCGTGATGGCTCAGCGCGTCGGGCGTTGGCGCGCCATCCGGATGAGGCCAATCCACGCGTTGAACATGACGTAGGCTTGCGACTTGTGTACGGCGGTCAGGCTGAATGTTTCACCCTTGGACGGGTCTGGAAGCCGCCGAGCGCGAACTGCTGGTTGTAACGCCGATATCGAACAGCAGAATGCTGTCGTTTCACGTGTAGAACGGGCCGAAGCTCTGATTGATCACAGCTCCCCTGAGACTGCCGACGTAGGAGAAATCGTAGGTTGCCAGAGCGTGTGCCTCCAGCAGGGTAAGTGCGAGCCCGCCGTGAAGGTGAGATCGGTATCGTTGAACAGGTTCGCCAGCACCAGGAATTCCGGCGTGACGGTTACGCTGTCGGTAAACAGAACAATCTCGGGTTGGTGTCAAGGATGCCGGTGAACACCAGGGTGGACACGCCGTTGATGAGTACCTCATCGCTGAAATTCAGCGTCACGATCAGGTTTGAATCGAGCGTCAAATTCTGGCGCAAGCCCATGCCAGACTGGCGGTGAGGTCGACCACTTCGTAACCGAGATCAAGCCGTCGACTACACCCCAACGCGCCGCCGAGGATCGCCGCCTCGAATCGCATCAACCAGACCGATACACCGAGCGAAAGCAGGGGAAACGGCGAGTGTGACGGCAAGGCTGCTGGCGGCGGCAAGAGACTGGATGAATGACTTCATGGTGGACTCCTTTTCAGGTTGGAAAATTCTAATGGTATCGATGCTTTGGTTGTCGGGGGGATTGCCTGAGAGCGTGAGGCAGGGGATGGCAAAAGACGTGGCAAGGAGGTGAGTGGGGGGCTTCATGATTGATCCCTGTAGTTTAAAAATCGGGTATCCGGATTTCGTATTTCATCAACGGTAGGCCAGCAACCTCAGCGCGTTGAGCACTACGACCAGAGTCGATCCTTCGTGGATCAGCACTGCCACCCCGATCCCCGCCCAGCCGAACAGGGTGGCGGGAACCAGCAGGGCCACCACGCCCAAGGACACCCACAGGTTCTGGCGAATAATGCGCTTCGATGCGCGGCTCAAGGCCACGGCGAACGGCAGTCTGGAAAGGTCGTCGCCCATCAGCGCGACATCGGCGGCTTCCAAGGCCACGTCGGTGCCGGCGCCGCCCATGGCGATACCGACGGTGGCGCGCGCCATCGCCGGCGCATCGTTGACGCCGTCGCCGACCATCGCCACCTGGCCGTAGCGCTGCGCGAGTTCCTCCATGGCCTTGACCTTGTCTTCCGGCAACAGACCGGCTTTCACTTCGTCCAGGCCCACCGCGTCGGCGATGGCGCGGCCCACGCGCTCGTTGTCGCCGGTAAGCATGATGGTCTTGCGGATGCCGGTCTGGTGCAGACGTTCCAGCACCTGCTTTGCACCCTCGCGCGGCGTGTCGGCCAGGGCCACCACGCCCAGAAACTGTTCGTCCATCCGGATCAGCATGATGGTTTTGCCTTCCTTCTGCAGGCGATCTGCGTGCTGCTGGACCACTTCTGGGATGGCTTCGCCGTCAAACAACCTGGCGTTACCAATGGCTATCTTTTGCCCGCCAAATTCAGCGCGAACGCCTTTTCCGGTCACGGCTTCGACTTCCCCGGCTTCATTCCAACTTAAACCGCGTCCCTTCGCTTCCGTCACCACCGCCTGCGCCAGGGGATGGGCGCTGCGACTTTCCACGGCGGCGGCAATAGTCAGCAGACGTGCCTCGTCTCCGCTGATGGCGACGACGTTGGTCACCTTGGGCTTGCCGACGGTCAGGGTGCCGGTCTTGTCGAAAGCGATGGCTGTGAGCACGCCCAGATTTTCCAGATGCGCGCCGCCTTTGATCAGCACGCCGCCGCGTGCGGCGCGGGCGATGCCCGACAGCACCGCCGACGGGGTGGCGATGGCCAGCGCGCAGGGGGACGCCGCCACCAGCACCGCCATGGCACGGTAAAAGGATTCGGCGAACGGGAAACCGAACAGCGGCGGCAGCACGATGAGCAGCGCAGCGCCAGCCAGCACGACGGGCACGAAGATGCGCTCGAAGCGATCGGTGAAACGCTGGGTGGGCGATTTCTGCGTCTGTGCCTCGGCGACCATCTCCACCATGCGTGAAAGCGTGCTCTCCCGCGCCAGTTTGGTGACCTCGACGATAAGCGCGCCTTCGCCGTTGACCGTGCCGGCGAACACCTTGTCGCCCGGCTGCTTGTCCACCGGCATGGATTCGCCGGTGATGGGCGCCTGGTCCACCGCTGAGTTGCCCGAGGCCACCTGCCCGTCGGCGGGGATGCGCTGGCCGGGTTTGACCACCACCCGGTCGCCGCGCTGCAAGGCTTCGACCCGCACCTCGATCTCGGCACCATCGCGCTGCACAATGGCGGTCCTGGGCGCCAGTTCCGCGAGCGCCTCGATCGCCTTGCGCGCCCGGTCCATGGCCATGTGTTCCAGCGCATGACCGAGGCTGAACAAGAATAGCAGCAGCGCGCCTTCTTCCCAGGCACCCAAAGCCGCGGCCCCGGCCGCTGCGACGATCATCAGGGTGTCGATGTCGAAGCTGCGGCTCTTCACACTCTGCCAGGCGTCGCGCAGGGTATAGAAACCGCCCGCTGCATAGGCACCCAGCAGCAGGCCGATCGAGAGGGCGCGCGGCGCGCCGGCGAGGCCGGTCAGCCAGCCGGCCAGCAACAGCAGGCCCGCCACGCCGCTGAAAACGAGCTCGCGATGCTCGGCGAACCATCCGGCCTCATGGCCTTCCTCCAGCACGGCATAGCCGAGCGCCTGTATGCGCTTAATGATTGCAGGACGCCCGATTATCTCGCTGTCGAATTCCAGGCGCAGGCGTTCCGCGGCGTAACTCACGGAGGCTTCCAGCACGCCGCCGGTACGTTGCAGGGCATGTTCGATCACCGTGGCGCAGGTGGGGCAATCCATGCCGTCGATGCGCAGGCTCTCGTGACGAAACCGGTCTCCGATCTTCGCGCCGGCCGCCTGCGCCAGTTCGCGCACCCGGCTCACGCTGAATTGCTGCGGATCGTAGTGCAGGCACAGGCGGGCGCTGCCGTCCTCGCGCACCAGGTGCACTTTTTCCAGGCCTTCGGCCTGCAGCAGTTCCGTCAGCCGCCCTACGCAGGCGTCGCGCTCGTCGGGGATTTCCGGCAGGACCAGGGACAAGTCCAGTTCAAGTTTTTCAGCCATGCTGCTACTCCTTATAGAACCCATCGATTTCGACGCGGGGTTGCACGCCTCATGGAACGGACAAAGACCTGCGCTTGGCAGGTGCCCTCATAAGGTCTCGCGTTCCGTTGCCGGTTTAAACAAGCGCGGGATCCAGCGCACATAGACAAGTTCGCTGACGAGTTCGACCAGCGTTTGCGTCACCACGACCGCGGGGATGAGGGCGCCGCCACCGGGGACGGCAAATGCCAGCGGCAAGACCACCAGGGAATTGCGGGTGCCCGCGCTGAAGGCCAAGGCACGGCCCGCGCCTACATCGAGTCCCATGAGTTTTCCCACTGCATAGGCGACAAGCGGCATGATGATCGCGAATGCCGCATAAATCGGCACCGTCCGGGCAACATCGGCCGACGCAGCGCCGATGCGCGGTGCGACGGCCGCGAACACCAGCAACAGCACCAGCGCCATCAGCGGGACCGGCAGCCATCCCATCACCCCCTCGACCCGCCTGCCCGACGCGCGGCGGGCGGCCCAGTACTGGGTTGCCCCAGCGAGCACAAGGGGGATGGCAATCAGCCAGAAAAACGCATGCAGGAAGGGGCTTGCCTGCACCAGGCCCGCGGCGTCGGACCCGAGAAACAGCCCGATATAAACGGGCAGCAGTAGCATTTGCGCGATGAGCAAAACCGGCGTCGCCGCGAGGATGAGCTTCGCGTCTCCCCGCCCCAGGTGCGTAAATACGACGACGTAATCGATACAAGGCGCCAGCAATACCAGCAGCACGGCGAAGTGAAGGGCCGGATGGGCAGGAAGGAACTGGATCAGCCCGAGTACCACCAGCGGAACCGCAACGAAGTTGACGATCAGCAGCGCCGAGAGGAAGCGCCCGTGCGTCAGCGCCTGCCCGAGGGCAGCCATCGGCACTTGCAGGAAGGTGACATACAGCAGCGCAGCCAGCGCCGGATTGATCCAGGCTTCCAGGGCGGCAGCGGATGGCCCCGCGACGGCGGCCGCCAGCAGGCCGGCAAACACCGCCATGAAATAAATGGCGACCTGATGCTTTTCCAGCGTCGGCCTGGAGATGCGAATCATGCCTGAGAAATGCATTGTGCTACTGCCGGGGTTTGCCGCCGCATTGGCCACAAAACCGGGCGCCTGTCGGCAGTTCCGCGCCGCAGCCGGAACATTTGCCGGGCGACAGCGAGGTGCCGCATTGCTGGCAGAAGCGTGCTTCGCCCGCATTGGTGCCGCCGCATTTGGGGCAGGGATTGCCAGCATTGCCGCCGTCCGGGCCTGTGCCCTGCGGATAGCCTGGATAGCCACCGTAGCCACCATGTTTGGAACCGCCGTGATGACCGCCTCGATAGCCGCCGTGGTGACTGCCGAATCTGCCGCCCATTAAATTGCCGAGCATGCGTTCAAAGAACCCCATGATTTACTCCTTTGCAGCAGTTGATCGATTAGATGCGACGCCCAGCCTGTCGGCTGGGCGTTCCGGTCAGGCTTGATGTGTCTGTAGCCTGTTGCCATCAACAGCGTCCGTTTCCTCCTCTTCTTTCCGGTGGGCCAGCCTATACAGAATCGGCAGCACCAGCAGGGTCAGCGCCGTAGAAGACAGGATCCCGCCGATGACCACGGTGGCGAGCGGCCGCTGCACCTCCGCGCCGGTCCCGGTGGCGATCGCCATCGGAATAAAACCGAGCGAGGCCACCAGCGCGGTCATCAGCACCGGACGCAGCCGGGTCAAAGCCCCCTCGTGAATCGCCTCATCGAGCGGTTTGCCTTCCTCACGCAGGGAGCGGATGAAGGAGATCATCACCAGGCCATTGAGCACGGCTACGCCCGACAGCGCGATGAAACCAACCCCCGCCGAAATGGAAAGCGGAATATCCCGCAGCCACAGCGCCAGGATGCCGCCGGTCAGGGCAAAGGGCACGCCGGTGAACACCAGCAGTCCGTCCTTGACGTTGTTGAACATCGCGAACAGCAGCATGAACACCAGCAGCAGCGCCACTGGAACCACGATCTGCAGACGCTTAGCCGCTGACTGCAGCTGCTCGAAGGTGCCGCCCCAGGTGGTCCAGTAGCCGGCCGGTATCTTGACCGACTCCTGTATCCGCTGCTCGGCCTCGGCGACAAAAGAGCCGATATCCCGTCCGCGAACATTGGACGTCACCACCACACGTCGCTTGCCGTCCTCGCGGCTGATCTGGTTCGGTCCCGGCGCGACTTCCAGCGTTGCCACGTCGCCCAGTTGCAAATAGGCACGGCGAGTCTGCCCGCCCGTTTCATCCATGGGCAAATTGATGGGCAGTTGTTTCATCGCCTCCATGTCATTGCGCAGCCGCTCTGGCAGACGGACGATGATGTCGAAGCGCCGGTCGCCCTGAAACAGCACCCCGGCTTCCCGGCCGCCCACTGCAATTGCAATTGCTTCCTGAACGTCCCCGACATTGACGCCCAGGCGTGCGGTCTTCTCGCGGTCGATATGAATCGTCAGCATCGGCAAGCCCGTGGTTTGTTCGACCTTGACGTCGGCGGCGCCGGGAATCTTCTCCAGCACTTCCGCAATCTCCCCGGCGGTGCTATTCATCGTATCCATGTCGTCGCCGAATACTTTGACCGCCACGTCGCTGCGCACGCCTGAGAGCAGTTCGTTGAAGCGCATCTGGATCGGTTGCGTGAACTCGTAGTTGTTGCCGGGCACCTTGGCCACCGCCGCTTGCATGGCTTCGACCAAGTCGGCCTTGCTGCGCTTCGGATCGGGCCATTCCGATTGCGGCTTCAGCATGACGAAGTTGTCGGCGACGTTGGGCGGCATCGGGTCGGTGGCGATCTCGGCCGTGCCGAGCTTAGCGAAAATCCGGTCCACCTCCGGGAACTGCTTGATGGTTTGCTCCAACTCCGTTTGCATCTCGATCGCCTGCGTCAGGCTGGTGCCGGGAATTCGCAGGGCATGCAGAGCGATATCGCCTTCGTTAAGACTCGGCACGAACTCGCTGCCCATGCGGGTGGCCAGCAACGCGGAGAGCGCCACGGCGACAACCGCGATGGTCAGGACGAGAGGCTTGTTGAGCATGGCCAGATTGAGCATCGGCGCGTAGCCGCGCTTGGCCCACCCCATCAGGCGGTTTTCCTTTTCGCTGACCTTGTCGCCGATCAGCAGCGCCACGGCGGCCGGAATGAAGGTGACCGACAGGATCATGGCGCCCAGCAAGGCGGCCACCACGGTGAATGCCATCGGGTGGAACATCTTGCCCTCCACGCCGGTGAGCGCGAAGATCGGCAGGTACACCACCATGATGATGAGCTGGCCGAACAACAGCGGCTTGCGTGCTTCCCTAGCGGCCGCGAACACTTCGTGAAAGCGCTCGTTGCGCGTCAATGCTCGCCCCGCCACGGCTTGCGCATGAGCCAGCCGCCGCACGCAGTTCTCCACGATCACCACGGCGCCGTCGATGATAATGCCGAAGTCCAGCGCCCCCAGGCTCATCAGGTTAGCACTGACCTTGTTGGTGACCATGCCGGTGAAGGTGAACAGCATGGCAAGCGGGATGACCAGGGCAGTGATGATCGCCGCGCGGATGTTGCCGAGAAACAGGAACAGGATCACGATCACCAGAATAGCGCCCTCGACCAGATTCTTCTTGACGGTATCGATCGCCTTGTCCACCAGTATCGTGCGGTCATAGACGGTCTGGGCGACCACGCCTTCTGGCAGGGTGCGGTTGATCTCTTCCAGGCGCTTGGCGACAGCTTGGGAGACCGTGCGGCTGTTTTCTCCGATCAGCATGAACACGGTGCCGAGCACCACCTCGCGACCATTCTCGGTTGCGGCGCCGGTGCGCAATTCCTTGCCGATGCCGACTTCGGCCACATCCCTAATTCGGATCGGGACGGACTGACGGCTACTCACAATGATGTTGCCGATGTCTTCGATGTTGGCGACCTGGCCGGGCGCACGGATCAGATACTGCTCGCCGCGCTTTTCGATATAACCGGCGCCCACGTTGCTGTTGTTGCGCTCGATCGCGCTGACCAGATCCTGCAATGTCAGGCCGTGAGCAACCAGCTTGTCGGGCAAGGGCGCGACCTGAAATTCCTTGGCGTAACCGCCGATGGTGTTGATCTCGGTCACGCCGGGCACATTGCGCAATTGCGGTTTGATGATCCAGTCCTGGATCTCGCGCAGGTCGGTGGGGGTGTAGGGCGTGCCATCGGCCTTGCGCGCGCCTTCCCTGGTCTCGACCGTCCACATGAAAATCTCCCCGAGGCCGGTGGAGATCGGCCCCATGCTGGGCTCGGTGCCCGGCGGCAGCTTGCCCCTGGCCTGCTGGATTCGCTCGTTGACGAGCTGGCGCGCGAAGTAGATATCGGTGCCATCCTCGAAGATGACCGTGACTTGCGACAGGCCGTAGCGCGACAGCGACCGGGTCTGCTGCAGACCGGGCAGGCCGGCCATGACGGTCTCGATCGGGTAGGTAATACGCTGCTCGGCTTCAAGTGGCGAATAGCCGGGCGCAGCGGTGTTGATCTGTACCTGCACGTTGGTGATGTCGGGTACGGCGTCGATCGGCAACTTCTGGTAGTTATAAACGCCCAGCGCTGCCATGCCGAGCACCATCAGCAGCACCAGCCAGCGCTGACCAATGGAAAAACGGATGATTTTTTCGAACATGGGAAAATCTTTCCTTCTAAAGGGCGGCGTCGCCGCGTTCGCCGGAGCGAATTCGCAGCACGTCGGCAAGTTCGGTAACCGCAATCAATCCGTCACCGGGATTGCCTGTGTGGGCTGCGGCACGAATGGCTTCCACGATCGACTGCGCGTGTTCATCTGCACAAAACATCATCAGGGTCAGCCGGTCGTGGGTGTCCGGGTTCCACTCGGTGGATACGAAGGCGTGATGCGACCCCTGTCCGCGAGCGTGGCCGCGTGACGGAAAAATCGTGAATCCGGGCAGGTGGTCCAGGCCATGCAAAGCCTGCTCGATCTGTTCCAGCCGGTGCGGCTGCACAATGGCGACAATCTGTTTCATGGCGGCCTCCTAATGGTCGTGGCTGGCGCCGGATTTACCCAGGTCAGCCTTGATCAGAAAGCTGTTTTGCGCGGCGTACTGCTCACCTGCGGCGAGCCCGCTGATGACTTCGGTGAATTTGCCGTCGCTGCGTCCCAGTTCCACGGGTCGTGCTTCGAGGTTGTCGCCGTAGCGACCGAACACAACAGTCCAGTCGCGCACGGTCTGGATCGCCTCCGCAGAGACGGCCACCGGCACCTCGACCTCACCGGCCACCAGTTCAATGTTGACCGGCAAACCGGGGCGCCAGATGCCTTTCGGGTTGGGCAGCACGATGCGGGCCTTGGCCGTGCGGGTCTGTTCACCTACCAGCGCACCGACATAGGACACGGCGCCGCTGCTTTGGGACTCGAACGCGGTGGCCTTGACCGTGGCCTTCTGGCCGACCTTCACGGTGTTCAGGTCTTTGGCGTAAATCGTCATTTCGGCCCACACCGTGGACAGGTCAGCGACAATGAAAATGGTGGCGTCATCCTTCACGGCTTCGCCGAGAGAAATATGCTTCTCCACCACCACGCCGTTGATGGGTGCACGTATCTCGTAGCGTGTGAGATTGCCGCTCCCCCGCGCTGCGCCGCCGAGCGAGGCCAGTTTTTGCTGCGCGTTCTGGGTAGCAATCTCCGCTTCCTGCATGGCATTCCGTGCTTGCAGATAATCCTGCTCGGCCGAGATTTTTTCTTCCCACAGTTTTTTCTCGCGCGCGTAAGTCATGCGCGCCAGCGACAGGCGTTTTTGCGCGGCCAGCAACTCGCTACGCTGGTCGGCCAGCGACTGGCTGGAAATCACCGCGAGTAACTGGCCCTTGCGCACCTGGTCGCCGATGTTGGCCGCGACCGATTCGACAACGCCGGCCAGACGAGGCACAACATGTACCAAACGGTCTTCGTTGAAGCGTATTTCGCCAATCAGGCTCAATGCGCTCTTGATGCGCGCCGGCCCGGCAGTCAGCACTTCCACGTTGCTTTGCTTGAGTTGCGCATCGGTCATGGCCACCCGCGCCTCGATCTGCTCATAACCAAAGCGATAGGACTTGTTGCCGTGCTGTGCAGTGAGCGCGACGTTGAATGAATGTGGTTCTTCAACCACCGCGTCCCCTTTGAGGTAATCATTCTCTTTCACGAATTTGAACACCTGCGGCGGGCGCCCGAGGCGATCAAGCGTGAGCGTCACCTGGCTGGCCGTCGGGTCGAGCGGCTTGCCGTTTAGATAGGTGTAAATACGGAACTGTGGTTCGACGTTGGTTTCGAAGATCGTGACCTCGATGGCGTAACCGTCCTGCTTGAATAGCTTCCCACCATGCGGACCTTTCTGTGGTGCGGCAGCCTCCTCATGGTGCTCTTCATCCGCGTGTTCCTTGTCGTCCGTATGACCGTCTTTCGCTTCTTCACCGTGATGCTCCGCATCGTTATGAGCGGCCGCTTCTGTGTGGCTGTCGTGCCCATGTTCATCGGTTTCCATCTGTGACTTGTTCGTGCCGAGGATGAGCCAGGCGATGACCGCACCCACCACCAGAACGCCAGAAATGGAAAGCATTTGTTTCTTGTTCAAGTTGATTTTCATGTCGGGTTCCTACGGTTGGGTGGCGGCTGGGGCCAGGGTTGAGCTGGGCGATGCCTCACCGAGAATGTGCTGGATTACTGCGGCTGATCGATGCGCCTCGGCCAGCGCGCGCAGGTATTGGGACTGGGCCTGGAATGACGTGCGCTGGGCGTCCAGCACGTCGAGAAAGTTGAATTTGCCCAGTTCGAAACCCTTGGTTGCGGCATCGTAGGCACTTTGCGCACCGGGCAGAATTTCCTGTTGCAGCATCCCTGCCTCCTGGCGTGCCGAACTCAAACGCTCATACGCAAGCGTCATCTCATTGGACAGGCGGACCCCGGCCGCAGACAGTTCATCCCGCGCCTTGTCGGTACGGTGCAGCGCTTCCAGCAGATTGCCCTGATTGCGGTTGAAAACCGGGATCGGAATCGAAACCCCGAGAATCGCCTGGTTGAGGCCCAACTCTTCATTGCGCCTGGCACCCAGGCTAACGGTCAGGTCAGGCACGCGCCGGCTGCGTTCGACCTCCGTCAACGCAAGTCGACGCTCGACCTCGATCCTGGCCCGCAACAAATTGGGCGAGGCTGCGAGGCGGGCATTCAGCTCGGCCAGATCAGGCAGCGGTGGCAGCGCCGTCAGTTCGCCTTCGGCCCGCGCAAAATTCGGCGAGAGGTCGCCCCAGGTACTGACAAGTTGCTTGCGCGCCGTGGCCAGTTCGCTGGTCGCGATAGCCAATTCGACGCGTACACCCGCTTCGGCCACGCGCGCCCGGGTTTCTTCCACTGGCGACACCTTGCCAGCGGTGACCCGCCGTGCAGCAGCACTGCTCGCGCGTTGCGCGAGTTCGACCGAGGCCTGCGCGAGTCGCAAACGCTCCTGCGCCACGAGCACGTCATAGAAAGCCACCACTACACCCGCACGAACCTCGGCACGCTTGGCGGCCAGTTCCGCCGCTGCGGCATCACGGGCGCGCTCGGCAGCCCCGATCCTGGCTGAGCGCTTGCCGCCCAGTTCGATCGGCTGATTCAACTGGAGCGTGGTGCTCCGTGTTGCCTTGCGGGTGTCTTCAATGTAAGCGGCAATTTCCGGATTCGGGCGCACTTGCGCCTGGATGATCGTCGCCTCGATTGCATCCAGTTCGCGCTGAGCGGCGGACAGTACCGGGTTGGCGTCGAATGCCCGCTCCAGCGCTATCTTCAGGGTTAGCGCGGCAGCCGGTGCGGCGTCACGCATCGCGCTGACACGGCTCGGCTCAACAGTGCCGCTGTGCGCGGCATCGATAGTTTGTGCAAAAGATGGGTTGTAAAACAGAACCGCCAACCCAAGCGGCCATAGATGTCTTCGCATCGAATTCTCCAAAAATGAAAGGATGAATCCGGCGAAACGGAACCGCGCAGGCTACAGAGTGCGTGCTAGCTAAAAATATGGAGTCCGTCCCGCCGTATCAGGCGAGCGCGGACCAGTTGGGACGTTCGGGTCTATCCAGTGCGAGGGAAGAACAAGCCGCTTCGTCGCATCGCAACGCGGGCTGTATAGGGGGAATAGAGGCGGGGAAAGCCGCCTCGTTCATGAGGCCCAGGAAGCCGGCCATATGGCAGTGATCGTGCCCGAGGTTGAATTTCTCGGGCTGCTTGTCTGGGTCGGGTTTTGCGGAAGACGCTTTGTGCTCATCATCGTGATGGCCGAAGTGCTGTGCGGCTTTGTCCTGTTCGTGCCCGCAATACTCAGCCACCGCAGCCCAGGATATCTGGAGCGGTAGCAGGCACAGCATTAGGGTCACGAAAAACCGTCGCATGGCGGACACTATAATTACGGCGGACTTATCCTGTCAATGATTAAGTTGGTTTTTGACTCCGCCGATATCTATGGATGTCATGGCCGTCCTGCAACCGGAATTGCCTGGATGATGTCGCTCACATAAATCCACCCCGCCTCGGCTTGGCCGGTGCGGGCGGCGCGCCCGATGATGTCCACCAACTCGTCCACTTGGTCATCCTCGCAGATCAACTCCAACTTGGATTCGTTGATGACCGCCTCGGCCAAATCGATGGAATAGTGTTGTTCCTTGGCGTCTACCGCCTTCAGCAGACTTTGCACCGGGATGACACTGAGGTTGCGGCAGCCATTGCCTGCATTCGCGTTGCACTGTCCCGACTCCTTCAGGGCGCGAATCACGTCGGCGATGCGGTGGTTATGGATATAAGCCTTGATTTCTTTCATGTGGGTTCTCCTGTTTGGCAATTGCGTGCGGCCCTCTCAGGCCGCACGCTGCTGGTTTACTTCACTTGTTTGCGTTCGCGGCGTGTCTCTACCCACTCGTACATCAGCGGCAATAGCAGCAACGTTAACGCTGTCGAGGTGAACAGGCCGCCCACCACCACTGTCGCCAGCGGGCGCATGATTTCGGCGCCCACGCCGGTCGACAGCAGGAAGGGAAGCAAGCCCAGAATCTCCACCAACGCCGTCATCAGCACCGGGCGTAGACGTAAGGTCGCACCTTGCACCACGGCCTCGCGCGCACCAATTCCCTGCTGCCGCAAGCCGTTCAGGAACGAGATCAGCACGATGCCATTCAGCATGGCGACGCCGAACACGGCAATGAAGCCCACCGCCGCGGGCACCGACAGGTACTGGCCGCTCACGTACAGGGACAGGATGCCTCCGATAGCGGCGAAAGGGACGTTGGCGATGATCAGCGTGGCGTACTTCACCGAATTGAACGCGGTGTAAAGCAGGATGAAAATGAGCCCGATGGTGAGTGGCACGATCACGGCGAGCTTAGCCATGGCGCGCTGCTGGTTCTCGAAGGCACCTCCCCATTCGATCCAATAGCCAGCGGGCAGTTTTACCTCGTCCTTGATCTTCGCGGCGGCCTCCTTCACGAAGCTGTCCACATCCCGATCTTCCACGTCCATCTGGATGACAGCATAACGCTGCAGTTGCTCGCGCCGGATAAAAGTGTAGCCCTCGCCCTGCTCAACGGATGCCACGCTGGAAAGGGGCACCAGAGCGCCGCTCGAAGTACGGATCGGGATGTTGTCGATGGCCGCCATGCTGTCGCGGAATTCGGGCGCGAGCCATACCTGGATGTCGAATCGCTTCACCCCGTCGATCAAGGTGGACACCTTCTGGCCGCCGATCCCTGCCTGCACCACTTCCATAATATCGTCGGCATTAAGTCCCAGGCGCGCTGCCGCTTCGCGGTTTACCTTGATCACGATCTGCGGCTTGCCCTTGTTGGCCTCCAGAGAAAGATCATGCACCCCTGGTACGGTTTCCAGTACCGATTTGATGTTTTCGGAAAGCCGTTCCAGGGTGTCGAGATCACTGCCGTATAACTTCACCGCCAGGGTTTCCTTTACCCCGGAGATCATTTCTTCCACCCGCATCTGAATGGGCTGGGTGGCTCCGATCACGGCAGTGGGGATCGCCTCCTCCAGGCGTTCCTGCATTGCCCGGCTCAGTTCGGTGTAGCCCATTTTATTCGGCCAAGCTTCCTGGGGGGTGAGCGCCACAAAAACCTCGAATTTGCTCACGTCCATGGCCTCATCCCCGCGCTCCGCGCGCCCAATGAGTGATAGCGCGGTTTGGGTCTGAGGGAATTCCTGCAGCGCCTTTTCGGCCTCCTTGGCGAGCGAGATGGTCTGCTCCAGGGAGGTCGATGGAATGCTCACCACCCTGAAGACAAAACTGCCCTCCTGTAAAGTTGGCATGAACTCCTTTCCCAGAAAAGGGAACAGCCCCATGGCCAGCACGAATAGGGAGACAGCGCCAGTCACCACGGTTTTTCTGTGGCCCAGCGACCACAGCAAGATCGGGGTATAACGCGCTTTGAGCCAGCGCACCACAGCAGGCTCTTTCTCCTGCTTGGCGCGCAGTCCGATAGCTGCCAATACTGGGATTAAGGTCAAGGTGAGAACGAGCGATCCGATCATGGCAAACACCATCGTGATGGCAAGCGGCTTGAACATCTTGCCTTCCAGCCCGGTCAGCGCAAACAGCGGCAGAAACACCACAATGATGATCATTACGCCAAAGGCGATAGGATTCATCACCTCGCGCGCCGCCTCCAGCACCACCTGAGTGCGGTTGACCGTCTTTCCGGCATGATGGGAAAGTTTGCGGTAGGCATTTTCCATCAGCACCACCGGGCCGTCGATGGTCATGCCCAGCCCCACGATGAGTCCGCCCAGCGACATCAGGTTGGCCGGGACGCCGTATGTATCCATAAAAATGAAGGCGATCAAACGAGCCATTGGAATCGCGATCACGACGATAATCGCGGAGCGCACTTCCCCGAGGAACAGGAACAGCACGGCGATCACCAGAATCGCACCCTCGATCATGGCGCGGTCGGCGGTCGCAATCACCTTGCCGATCAACTCGGTGCGATCATAGACCGTCTGGATCGTCACGCCGGCAGGCAAGCTCTGCTTGACCAGTCCGAGCTTTTCCTTGACGGCGTCGACCACGTTCTGGGCATTTTCCCCGGTACGCGCGAGTACCATACCCAGGGTGGTTTCCTCGCCATCCTTGGTAATGGCGCCGAAACGCAACGCCGGCGCCTCCTTCACTTCCGCCACGTCGCGCACGTAAATGGGGGTGCCTGCCCTTTCGGCAATCACGATGTTGCCAATCTCTTGCGCATTGGCGACCAGCCCCAAACCGCGCACCAGATATTGCTCCTGGCCGAGGTTGACGTATTGCCCGCCCACTTGACGGTTGTTGACCGCCAGCGCGCCCATCACTTCCTTGAAGGTGAGACCGTACTTAATCAGCCGCTGTGGATTGATCAGTACCTGATATTGTTTCTCATGACCGCCCCAGGAAACCACATCATCCACACCGGGCGCGGTGCGCAGGATCAGACGAACGTTCCAGTCCTGGATGGTACGCAACTCCATGGCAGTCAACTTCTTGTCGGCTGACTCGATGGCATACCAGAAGGCTTGTCCGAGGCTGGACGCATTGGCCCCCAGGCTGGGCTCGCCATAGCCATCCGGTATTTGCGCCTTGGCCTCCACCAGTTTTTCGCTGACCAGACGGCGCGCGAAATAGATGTCCACGTTATCTTTGAAATAAACGGTCACCTGCGAAAAGCCAAACATGGACATGGAGCGGATATGCTCCACGCCAGGCAAACCCGCCATTGCGGTTTCAACGGGCATGGTCAGTAATTTTTCAACTTCCTCGGACGCCAAGCCAGCCGCCTCGGTCTGGATGCTCACTTGCACGGGCGTCACATCCGGCAGGCCGTCAATCGGAATGTGTTGCCAGGCCCTGACCCCAAAAAACACCACCAACAAAAACGCCACCAGCACCAGCACCTTGTAGCGCAAAGAGAGATCGACAATATAGTTCAGCATGGTCGCCCCTTAGTCCGCGTCGCCGATTTGCGACTTGAGCAATCGGGCTTTTAGCGCGTAGGCGCCGCTCACTACCACGTTCTCACCGGCTACCACGCCGGATTTGAGTACGGCATATCCTTGGACACGTTCGCCCACTTCCACGGCACGCGGCTCAAACCCACCGCTCTCGGCGACAAATACCGTCGGTTGCCCTTGCAAGAGCAACACAGCCCCTTCCGGCACGAGCAACGCTTTGACACTTCCCCCGGTACCGATCGCCGCAGTCGCGAACATTTCCGGTTTCAGCCTGCCGTCGGAGTTCGGTACTTCGACCCGCGCCTTGACCGTACGGGTTTCCTTGTCCATCGTGCTGCTGATGTAGGTGAGCCGCCCCTTGAACACTTCACCCGGATAGGCGGACACTGTGACGGCGGCCTGAGCGCCGACCTTGACCTTGCCAAGGTCTTTCTCGAACAGATTGCTTTCGATCCACAGGATGGACAGGTCGGCCACGGTAAACAGGGATGCGTCGGGTTGCGCAAGCTCGCCCAGTACAGCTTTTTTCTCGATGACCGTGCCAGAAAAGGGTGCGGTCAGCGGAAACACCGAGCCAGACAGTTTCTCCGGGGAGACGCCCATCATGCGCAACTTGTCAGCGGCGGCACGCAGGGCGGCCCGGGCCTTTTCGTGCTCGGCACGGGCGCGCAGATAATCCTTTTCGGGGATGATGTTCTCCGTTTGCAGCCGCTTGGCGCGATCGAAACCTGCCTGCACCACCGCCGCCTCGCTCGCTGCCTGAAGATAGCTGGAACGCGCTTCGCCCAGCTCGATGCTGTCGAGTGTGGCCAATGCCTGGCCAGGTTTTACTCGGTCGCCCAGGCTGGCATTCACCTTGACGATGCGGCCCGGTACCCGGGGTGCGACATGGGCTAGCCTGTCCTGGTTGGCCTGGATGGTGGCGGTGACCACGATCTGGTCGGTTTTTTCCTGAAGTTCCAATTTCTGTATCTTGATGCCCGCTTGATGAATCTCCGCGTCACTCAGATCGAGCAGTTTCTCGGCGGCTTTTTCTCCCGGTTTTTCTGGCGGGGATTTTTGCGTGCCCTGGTTTTCGGCTTCCGTTTTTTGGGAGACGTCTTGCTCCGGTGCCGGTTTGTCGCCGCACCCCGCAAGCAGGGTTGCAGACAAGCTGCCGACCAGGAGCAGCAAGGCCAGACGTTTCAGGCCATGTTTTTGCTGGCTGTGTGAATTTTTCATGTCATGAGTTCCTAAATTCTTGGGTGAATTGTTCAGCGCAGGTCGGGCGTGGACTGCCAGCCCGCCGCAGCTTCCAGCGCCACTTTGGTCAGGCGCAATTCGGTGCGTGCGTCGAGCAGATCCCGCTGTCCATCCAGCGCCTGGCGGTGGACCAGCAACAATTGCAGCAGACCGATCTCGCCTGCCCGGAAGGAAATGGAGGAGAGGCGCTGGTTATCCTGCAGGCTGGGCAGCACCGATTCCTTGAGCCGATCCATCCTTGCCTTGAGGTTGGTGAATCGCTCCCATAGGGCGACCACCTGGGCGCGGACGTCGCGGCCTGTGGCCTCGCGCTCGATTTGGATTTGGGTGAATTCCGTGGTTGCCCGCCCGATGCTCCCCGCGTTCTGGCGGAACATAGGGAGCGGCAGGGAGACACTCAACCCGACAATTTTTTCGCGAGCATTGAGCGGCCCCTCTCGCCCCGTGTTAAGCCCCACCGTGACATCCGGGTAGCGCGCCGCACGCTCAAGATTAAGGCGGCTTTTCGCAGCTTGTTCCCGATGATCCAGCGCTCGGAGGGCAGGGCGGTCTGCTGCGGAATTCAGCAGGTCATCCAGGGAGTAGGGGATGGATACGGGATCAAGGGCACCCTGGGCTTGCGGGAGTTCGTTAGGTGGCAGTTGCAGCAACGCGGCCAGCTCCGCGCGGGCCTGGATAAGTTGCTCGCGGAGTAGCGCCACCTGGTTGCGCGCCCGTTCCGCCTCCACGCGGGCGAGGTTGCCGTCTAGCCGGCTGTCCTCTCCCGCCGCGACCCGCTTGCCGACCGCTTTGGCGGCATCTTCGATGAGATTGAGCGTCGTCTCCTCAGTCTGGATGCGCAACTGCAGGCTAAGCACCCGCGCGAAACGGCTCTCCACTTCGGCTCGCACCTGCCGCCGGGTTTCCGCGATCACCTGCCGGGTTGCGGCCAACGATTGCTCGGCTGAGGTCCGGCGGGCACCTTGCTGGCCTGCGATTTCGAAAGTCTGCGCGAATCCCAAACTCCATTCCCGGTTCACCTGGGTGGGACTCGAGACCTGAGGGACTTCCTTCCGGCGTCGTTCCATCGAAACCTGCGGGTTGTTCCATAACGGCGCACGTGCATCGCGAAGCTCGCCTTCGGCTGCGGGAACGTTGGCTTGGGCTGCGCGCAGTGCCGGATTAGCCTCATCGGCCAGACGCCAGGCATCCTCCAAGGTCAACACGGGTGAGCCAGCGAACGCTGGAGACAGCAGAAACCACAACAATGACACCACCGCTACGCGGCACACCGGCTGCAACCCACTCTGGAGGCTACGGCGCAAAAATACAGACTTCATGCTCATTCCTTTCCAATGCGAACACGACACCCAGCCGAAGGCGTGGCGCGGCCTCGCAACACAAAAATTCAATGCGACTGGAAACTAGGAGATGAGTCGAGGCGGCCGGAAGCGGCCTTCTTGGGCAGGTTCCGGGAGGAACCGAGAGACATGGAGGGAATAGTCTGTAACGAGATCCGGAGACAAGGCTGGCACCTCGCCGAACAGACCGAGAAAATGGCCCACGGCATAACACCAATGGTTGCATGGCACCATGGCTTTGAGCGGCTCTCCTTGGTGATGAGCCGCTTGCAGGGATGGCTGGACCGCCTCCGTCGAAATGGCTTCCTCTGCTGCGAAGAATACATCTGCCACCGCCTCACGGTTGAACGTCCACCCACCTGCATTGATCAGCATGGTGACCAGCAGAAAATAAATGAGACGGCGTGCCATTGAGGGATGCATAGTGTTTTCTTGCTTGTTCTACGATTTACGTGTGTCCGTTATTTGATTTATCCCAAAGAGCCGCGGAGGCCATAGAGCGAAAGAGCTATCAATCCTGTCGACATAGTCTTTTTCATGATGTTTCTCCTTTGATGAATCGAAATTGCGCGTAACGTCCATGCCAGAATGAGTGCCTAACCACGGTTCAAATCGTCACGTTTCTTGAGAAACTCTTCGCGATCGATTTCTCCCCGAGCATACCTTTCCTCCAGGAGGACCAGTGCATCGGGCTTTCTTTCGCCATCCGGAGCGTTCGAGCGGCGATTACCCTTCAGGTACTTCACCATCGCCAACACCAGCAGTACCAGAACTAGCCAGAAAAATGCCATGCCTAGCCACCCCAGCCAATGCCAACCCATGCCGTAGCCTTCATAATCCATCCACATCCTGCGCGCCCCTTCGGTATAGGTACTGAGAAAATTCATGCCTGCCTCGATGAAGCCGCCATCGTGCGGCGTCTTTCCTACTTGGTGGCATGCGTCTGCATATAAGCGAGGATTGCTTTCAACTCATCTGAAGTCGGCGCGGCAATTGCCATGCTGCTGTTTTGCCTCATCCATTGCATGCGCGCATTCATGCGACCTACCACCGGCGCCCATCCGGGGGCACTGTGCAGGGCAGGAGTGGGAAGGCCATGGCACTGCGCACAATACTGATTGACCAATCGCGCGCCCGTCGATTTGGATTCCGGTAACTGCGCCGGATCCACGCCGCGAGGCATCGCTCCTCCCATCATCATGCCTTCCGTCATGCCACCGCATCGCCCTTCCATCATGCCACCCCATCGGCCACCACACATGCCTTGCGCCAATTTCTGGCCAGCGGCGCCTCCCTTCTGAAAAGTCTGCATCTCGAATGGATTACGGTCAGCCCGGGCCACCTGAACTGTAGAAAGACAAATTGCAACCGCTGCGCCGGCAGCCACGTTCGAAACAGTTTTGCTTTTTCCCATGATTCACCTCCGTTGCCATACATTTCAGAAGAAATGCTTGCCTAGCGAAAATATCTACAAAGCCCGCGATACACTCTCCGGCTTTTGCCGAACTTCACTGGCCAACTGACTGATTCCAGGCTTGCCCACCGGTTCTAATACCGCACTGGGCTCCATGAATTCCAAGTGGACTTTGCCAGTTTCGTCCTACCGACCCACTCGGGAACTTGGCATCCGGAGAAATCAGGGCCGCCTGTTCGTGCTTGCCTCGTCAGTCAAACAAATCGCGCAGGAAAGATTTGCGCGGCTTGCCCCGGTACTCGTCATCGCGGTCGTGGCGCTCTTGCCGCTCGGATTCGCGCGTTCTGTCGGAGGAATCGCCGCGCGGTCGGCCGCTGGCCTGACGCTCCGAATGTTCGATGAACTTGTCCAATTCGCCCCGGTCCAGCCACACGCCGCGACATTCTGGGCAGTAGTCGATCTCGATTCCCTGACGCTCAGTCATCACCAGATTCACTTCTTTACATATTGGGCATTTCATAATTAATCTCCTGATGCCAGTAAGGCTTTGATCTGTCCCTCCATCAGGCCATCCACGGCGATGACGCGCGCCTCATCAACAATCAGCACGGGACAATGACGAATATTGAATCGCTCCACGAGCTCCGGGTGATCCTCGGCGTAGCAGCGCTCATATGCGAGCCCCAGATCCTGCAACTCCTGCTCAATGTTGCTGCAGTGGCAGGTCCGGGTGGTAAGCAGTTTGATGTCCATGGTGATATCCACCTTTAATGGCCGCAGCACATACATTTGCCATGCATCTCGCCACCCATCGAGCGCATGGTCTCGCGCATTTGCTGTATGTGTTCCCGCATAAGCCGCTGCTGTTCCTGCGGATCCTGGGCCTGATGGATCTTTTCCATGCTCGCTAGCATCGGCTGCGTATCCACCTTCACCTTCGCCATGGACTCATCGGTTTGCGTGCTGCGTGCTTCTTCGGACCCCCCTAGCGCGACGGACACACGCTCCAGCCGCTGCCTGACTTCGCTCGCCAACGCAGTAATCTCGGGTTTATTCACCAGTTCCAGTACCGCATTCGGGTCCATGAATTCCACATGAACTGTGCCAGCTTCGTCCTGCCGCACCACTACATTGCAGGGGAGGAGTAAGCCGATGGACGGTTCGCTTTCCAGGGCGCGCTGCGCCAAGGGTGGATTACACGCGCCCAGGATCCGGTAGGGCGGCATATCCTGGTTGAGTTTTTTCTTCATTGTGCCCGCGACGTCGATATCGGCGAGTATGCCGAAACCCTCGTCCTGGAGGGCTTGGGTCACGTGCACAATCGCATCGTCGAATGGAATTTCGACGGTTTTTCCAAAGCCATACTTGGTCATTTTTGATTCCTTTCGGTAAACGAAAATAAAGCGTCAGGCACGCAACATGCGCAACCCGCTCGCGATCACCACAAACTCGCTGATCTCGTGAGCCAACACCGCGATGGGTAGCGTGAAATATCCGCCTACTGCACCCACGACCAGGGCTCCGATAACAATGGCGGAAAGCACCAGGTTTTGCTGGATGACGCCCCACGTGCGATGACTAAACTTGATTAGATAAGGCAGGCGCGCAAGGTTGTCGCTCATGAGCGCCACATCCGCCGTCTCCAGGGCAACATCTGTCCCGGCCGCGCCCATGGCGACGCCTACGTGGGCGGCAGCGAGCGCTGGCGCGTCGTTGACGCCGTCACCCACCATCATCACTTTCCCGTACTTGGCTTCCAGTTCGACTACCTTGCGCGTCTTGTCCTCCGGAGACAGTTCGGCATGGACTTCGTCTACCCCCACTTGTCGGGCGATGGCCTGGGCGGCCAGCAGGTTGTCTCCCGTCAGCATGACCACGCGCTTGATGCCGGCACGCTTCAACTCCGCTATGGCCTGGGCGGCATCGGGCCTCAAGGGATCCATGATGGCAATGAGACCGTGAACTTCCTCATGGCTACCCAACGCGACAACCGTTTTACCCTCTCTCTGCAAAGCCTCGATGCGCGCCATGAGAGGAGAAAGCGAAAGGCCGAGGCCCGCGAAGAGTTGTGGACTCCCGATGAATAACTCGACGCCATCGACTACGCCCTTGGCGCCCGCCCCGGTCACGGATTGGAAATCCACCGCGGGGTTCACAGCGATACCATCGCTGCTGGCACGTTCCAGGATGGCCTGCGCCAAGGGATGTTGGGAGCGCGACTCCAGGGCTGCTGCCGAAGCCAGCACTTCACGCTCGGTGCGCCCAGCCAGGAGCACAATGTCCGTTACCTGAGGACGGCCCAGAGTCAGGGTGCCGGTTTTGTCGAGTGCTACGACCCGGACCTTGGCGAGGTTTTCCAAATGCACGCCGCCTTTGATGAGCAGGCCGTTGCGGCCCGCCGTGCCAAGGGCCGCGACCAGGGTGATGGGGATCGAGATTACCAACGCACAGGGCGCTGCTGAGACGATGAATACGGTGGCCCGGGTGACCCAGTCTTCCCAAGGCAGACCGAATAGCGGTGGTACCAGGCCGATAAGAAGACCTACGCCCAGGACTGCAGGGCTATAGATTTTTCCAAAGCGCTCAATGAAACGCTGGCTGCGTCCCTTGGACGCCTGTGCTTCTTCCACCAGATGAATGATGCGGGACAGCGTGTTATCGGCGAAAGTCTTGGTCGCACGAACCACGAGTGCGCCTTCGCCGTTGATGGTGGCGGCAAATACCTTTCCTCCCGATGTTTTCTCGACTGGTACGGACTCCCCGGTCACCGGAGCCTGGTTCACGCTGGAGTGGCCTTCGATCACCTCCCCATCGGTGGCAACCGATTCCCCGGGCAGAACGATGAAGACATCTCCTACCCGGAGCTGCTCGACCGGGATTTTCGTTTCCTGGTTATCCCGGCGTACCAGTGCGATTTTTGGCGCCAGTTCCATGAGGGAACGAATCGCATGTCGGGAACGTTCGGCGGTATAACCCTCCGCAGCTTCGGAGATTGAATAGAGGAATACGAGCATCGCCGCTTCGGCCCATTGCCCCATGACTCCGGCAACGATCGCGGCGGTGAGCATGAGCAACTCGATACCGATTTCCCGTTCCTTGATCAGATCCTCGAGTGCCTCACGCCCGAAGTAGTAGCCACCGATCAATACGACCACAACATAGATAACGGTTTGAAGTGAAGGCGGCAAGCCTGCGTAGCCGCCCACGAAACCGACGACGAGCAGCAATCCCGAAATAGCTGACGTAACAACCTTGGCATTCCGCCAGGGGCGCGGCAGGGGAGCCGACGCATCAACTGTGCACGTGGCGCAGCCCATCAATCGCCCTCCGCCGCATAAAGCGAAGCAGTCTGGATGCCGACGCGGCAACGCCCACCTTCTCTCAAGCAGATTCTGTTGTGGAAGTTTTGAAGGTCGCGGGCAAATAGCCCTTCGCTGTCCGGCAAGGCGCGCAACAGGTCGTAGGCAATATTCAGGTAATCCACATCGCGCACGAGTCGGTGATAAACCCAGCGCCCATCTTTCTCTGCTGCCAACAACCCGGCTTGCCGCAGCACCTTGACGTGGCGCGACAGCTTGTACTGGGGTTCCAGCAGGCTGTCCACCAGTTCGCAAAGACACGCTTCCTCGCCAGTCTCGGCCAACAGCCGGATGATTCGAATCCTAATAGGGTCGGAGAGAGCCTGAAAGACTACCTGCGGTTCGACTTGAATGATATGCATAGTTGCACAATAACGCATCTATGCAATAACGCAAATGAATTTCCTCATACATTCCACGATTTATCCTGAGCAAAGGCCCAAAGCTCCCCCCCAAAGCCATGGTCAAGAAAGCGCTTTAAACAACCGATAACCATTTAGGACAGCACCCTAATAGTTGCCAGATGGGGAGGCGAAGAGTTTGTGCTACTGCTCGTCAACACGACACCAGAAATTGCAGGAGTAATGGCAGAAAAGCTTCGAATGGAGATCGAAGCTTGTGATTTTCCAACAGTTGGTAAAGTAACAGCCAGTTTTGGCGCGCCCCGCCTTCTTGACGGCGACAACCTAGGCACGCTAAAAGCGTGCGGATGTCGCACTGTATAAGGCAAAGAAAAATGGTCGAAATAGAGTCGAGATGTGGTTAGGGTGACAATAGCGTAAGCGCTATCGGAACTGCATGCTGACCAGTTGTTATTTCCTCGCGTAGGAACCACCCCCACTAGACTGGTCGAGGCAGGAATCCTAGTTAGATTTCGGTGGCTAAACGATTTAAGTGTGGAGCGAGGTGTGATTTAGTGCCCGCGAGAATGCGGCTTCCAGCCATCTGTCAGCGTATGCATGAATGCGACGATGTCATCCACTTCTTGGTCGCTGAGTTTGAGATTGCCCAGTTCGTCAGTATTGACGTTCTCGCCCACCTCGGGCACAGGCCAGCAGCGTTGCATCAGCGCGCTGGCTTCATCGGTGAATGGGTTTTTGCACGCTGGTTTCACGTCGCGCGTGTTGTAGAAATCCACCACGTTGCGCAGGCTATTAAAGTAACCGTTGTGCAAATAGGGTGCAGTGCGCGTGACGTTTCGTAGCGTGGGAACTTTGAATTTTCCGTCTTCCGATGCCAGTTTGGTGAATGCGCCCAAGCCGCGGTCAACAAAGGTGCGCCCGTCTGGATTGAATTGCGCGGCTTGCTGATAAAAACGGTTGTGCGGATTTCGCCCCACTCCGAGGTTGTCATAGCTGAAGTCGGTGAACAGTGGTGGCGTGCCGTCTGCGGCGGGCCGGCTGGGGTGGCAGGCGGCACAGTTGCCCTTTTTCTCGTCTTCGAAAGCGCGCATGCCACGCAACTCCTGGCTGGTCAGCCGCGCATTGCCGGCCAGATAGGCGTCATATTTGGAGGTGAAACGATTGAACAGCGGGCGGCGCTCAAATGCGGCAATGGCTTCAGCGATCTTGTCGAAAGCGCTATCCACATCGTCCAGCGCGGCTGGGCCATAAACTTGGCGGAACATATCCGCGTAGGCCGACGCACGAACCTTTTCTACCACGGCAGCCGCATTCGGATTGTTCATTTCAAGCGGATTGAGGAAAGGCCCTTTGGCCTGCTCTTCGAGCGTCGCCGCACGGCCATCCACAAACTGCCCACCAAGATACAAGCCTTCTGTTTGATCAAAATGGAAGTGAGGGCTGAACGCTGCGTACATCGCGGTAGGGGTGTTTCGCGCGGAAAAACGGCCTTTGATCGCGCCTTCAGAAGAGGGGAAGGTTTGATTGGAGGTGCTGAAAGCGCGGCTCGAATCGTGACAGCTTGCGCAGGACTGGCCGGCGGGCGACGATAGCTTGGGATCGAAGAACAGTGCTTCTCCTAGCCTTTCTTTGGGCGGCAAGACCTCTGTTGGTGGCAGCAGTTCAGAGATGGTGACACCGCACCCACTCATCAGCAAAGCCCCAATAAGAAATTTTAAAATTTGCATGATGAGGGTTGAATTATTTGTTCAGAGACAGCTTGCTGTTTTATGGCTGATCAGTATTTCCTGATTGCCATGGTATAAAAATCCGTTGGGGGAATGTTCAGCGGAAAAGTCCGCTGCCCGGGCTTGACCGATGCAACGATAGAGGAGGGCTGCGTGTGCATGCTGTCGTCGTTGATTGGACTTAATCGCCACTCCCCTGTGTGGCGAATGATAATCATTACTATTTACAAGTCAAGTTTATCCACAAGTTTTTTAAAGATAGATGAGCATGGAATCAATAAAACCCGTCTGAAAAGGCAAGCATGGCGAAAACGCGGACAACAAAGGGGCCACGGTGGAGTTACCAGGATCTAGTGGACACCTGATCTCCGGCCGCGATGCGTCGCTTCGAACTCATCCGGACTAACGCCGCCGAGATAGCTATGCCGACGGGTTGAATTGTAGAACCCGTCTATGTACTCGGCTACATCCTGGATGGCGGTTTCTCGGTTGGCGTATATGCGCTTCTTGATACGTTCCTTCTTCAGACTACTGAAGAAGGATTCCGCCACGGCGTTATCCCAACAGTTTCCTCGCCGGCTCATGCTCGGCTCAAGATGGTTAGCTTTGCAGAAACGTTGCCAAGCATCGCTCCCATACTGAGTCCCTTGATCTGAGTGGATCAAGGCCTTTCGGGGTCGCCGGCATCGAACGGCTTTCGTGACTGCATCCAGAACCAACTCCCGGTGGATCGTCGGCTTAGCGGCCCAACCAACGATCTTGCGCGAAAAAAGATCCATGACCACAGCCAGATAAAGCCAGCCCTGCCAAGTTCGAATGTAGGTGATATCCGTCACCCAAGCCGCGTTTGGCTTCGATACCGTGAACTGACGTTGTAACAGGTTGGGTATCAAGGCTGACGGCTTGGCCACCGAGATATGTCGCGTGCGGTAACCATGCAATGCCCGCAACCCATTTTCCCGCATCAGTCGCGCAACCCTATGCTTGCTGCACGTTTCTCCACGCTCACGCAGATCTAGCAGGACTCTAGGGGCGCCATAAATGCCATGACTGGCAATGAAAGATGCACGAATGAGTCGGAGAAGGCGTGCATCTTCCTGAGCGCGTTCAGATATCGGCTGGTGAAGCCACGCATAGTACCCGGCACGCGCAACGCCTAGAATCCGGCACATCACTTGGATGCTGAATTCATTTCGATGCGCTTCAATGAACTTATAAGCTTTCCTGACTTTGCTTGGAGCCTTGTGCGCAGACATGGCAACCCTTCCCAGCTATATGTTCAAGATGCTAGCCCTGTCCAAGGAAAACTGGTAACTCCACGGTTTCGATTTTCCAGTCGCAAAGCGGCTGCTAATGAGAAATTTGAACGGCTGGCACCGGATAATCGGACGGTCACAGTCGAACCTCTGGCTGACAGCGCCAGTTTGAGCCTAGGTCTGCAAAGCAGCCGTTCTAGGGAAGTCAAAGGCCAAGCACGAGCGGCTGATTTGGTCGGCGGAGCGGACGTAGCCCGCATCGGTTGAATCCGCAGGGGTGGACCAGCCGCTCAATAGCGCCGGTGTAGCGTTTCACGGCCGTCTCTTCGGCCGAAATATGCCCAACACCAAACTGGCCCGTTGCCAGCTAGCTGTGATCTCTCTGTAGGTTGTTCATTCGGGGCCTACCCGGAGAATTGGAGGCACCAACCAAACCAGGCCTCCGAGGACCCCGAATGAACGTCCACAAGAATGCCCGATTAACCGTCCATGGTCGAACCCTGCTGGTAAGACGCATCTTTGATCAAGGCTTGCGCCCCGAGGAAGCGGCGCAGGCCGCAGGTGTCAGTGTGCGCACCGCCTACAAGTGGCTCAAGCGCTACCGCGAGCAAGGCTTGGCGGGGCTGAATAACCGCTCGTCCCGCCCGCACCGCTGCCCCCATGCCATTCCCCCGGAGGATCGGGAGAGGGTCATCGAAGCACGCAAGTGCCGACAGACCTACCACCAGATCAGCCAGCGCCTGCACATCGGCCGCAGTACCATCGCCCGCCTACTGGGTCGAGTGGGGCTCAACCGCCTATCCAGTCTTGAGCCAGCCAAGCCGCTCCTGCGCTACGAATACGACCAACCAGGCGGGCTGCTTCATCTGGACATCAAGAAGCTCGGCCGTTTCCATCGCCCAGGACATCGGGTGACGGGCGATCGGCGACCCAGCTCGCAGGGGGCTGGGTGGGAATACGTTCATGTCGCCATCGACGATCACTCCCGTATCGGCTTCGGCACGATCCTCCCCAACGAAACCAGCCAGAGCGTCTGCTCCGCCCTGATCGAGGCTGTTCGCTATTATCGAAGCCTGGGCATTCGTTTCGAGCGCGTACTGACCGACAATGGTCCCGGCTATCTGTCCCGGCGCTTTCGGAGCTTATGTAGCCGCCTCAGGCTCAAGCATCTCCGCACCCGCCCCTATACGCCACGGACCAATGGCAAGGCCGAGCGCTTCATCCAAACCGCGTTGCGCGAGTGGGCCTACAGCCGTGCCTATGAGTCTTCCGTGCAACGCGCCTCGCACCTGCCTCTGTGGCTCCACCAGTACAACTGGCACCGGCCTCATGCCAGCCTTGGCTACTGCCTCCAATCAGCAGGCTTCCCTCAATGAATAACCTGGTGGGTTTACACAGCTAGCTGCCTTTACGGGTCTCCGTGTGAGCCAAAGCTAACTGCCAGGATTTCCGAACCGAGATGAATGAACTGTGTAGCACAAGCTTGTGCGTTTACTGTGGCTGATGGCCGGACGGTCGCGGCGATTCCCCTGAAGGTCTCTCTTCCTGGCCGATAAGCGTCTGTCTGACGAAGCTGCCGACCTAGCGGGTTCGGGCGCCTTTCACAAACTCGAGCGAGGTCTGAAACAGCTCGAGATCCTTCTCGTACTCAGCCGCCTCGGCGCGGTCGATTTGTACCCATTCCCTAGTGCTAGCCATACCGCCGGGCTGAAACGGGACGACGTCGCCCCTTGAGAACTGCAGTTCGGTCGCGGTAGCGGCGGGCAGGCGCAGCCCGACGCCGCTACCGCTGATGCAGGCGAACATCTTGTCGCTGACGAAGTAGGCATCAAGGCCGCTGATTTTTCTTGCGCTGACGCCAGGGAGTTTGAGAAGCAGAGCGTCGATCAATGCCTTGCGGCTGGATTCGGGTGTATCAGTATTCAAGGAGGGTCCGCCGGGGTTGTCATGAACCGAGTCATTGAATCATAAAGACAAGGTCCATGTGGTTAATCCTGGAAGTCAGAGTGCGCTCCAAGTCAGGTGCATGCATGCAATCGTTCCGGCTTGCACCGTTTGCATATCGTGATCGTAAGATCAACGCCTTGACGGTGGGGCCTGTGAATCAAAGCCTTCGCAGAAAACGCCCCGCCGCATTGGCGGGGCGCCGAGGGCGATGATCAATCGCCCTTGCTGCGCGACCAGATCAGGTTGTGCACTCCATCCTCGCCCTCGACCAGACGGGCGTAGATGGTCGCCGGGAACGACGGATCATCTAGGGTTGCCGACAAGTAGGGCCGTTCCGCCTTGCTGATTTTCTTCCATGCCGCGCCGATCTCGAAGTTGCCGGCGACGATGCGGTAGTCCGGGGCGTTCTCGCTTTCCTTGGCGTTCGGAACGAATTTGACCTTGACGTTGAGCGTCAGGGTGCGAACCGTGCCGGTGAAGCTGTCGTTCTGTGCGGTGAAGGTGCCAATGTTTGCCATGATGAATCTCCTTTTGGTGGTGCAAGGTCGCGCCCATCGCGGCCTTGTCGGTGATCCGATGGGTGAGGGTCGGGCGGGCTGCATCGCGCAGCGGCCGCAACAGCGTGGAGGACCGGGAGGAACAAGAAATTTGGTTCGCGAGGAAGGCACGTAGTGCCGGGGAAATTTGTTGGGCTGGACGGTTGCAGCCATGAAGCCCGAGGCGTAGCCGCTGCCTCGCCAGGATTCACGACAAGCCAAGGCCGCCGTTGGGTGCGACTCCATCCGAAAGGCAGTATGGCTCTGGCATCTCCGCACAGAAGCGTCTCCGGTACGCACCCCATCGCAGTCAAGGTCAGTCCGAATCACCCGGGATGAACGCCCCTTGTGCATTGACGCAGGTTTGATCGTTCGTAGCGTGGTTGCGGATGGGCAGGGTGGACGGTCTGTCGATAAGCTGCTGTCGTTCGTGGCGACCTGCCCGCCAGCGTCGGGGGCGCGCGCTACTGCACAACTGGCGCAGCAAGGTTTGTCATACTACGCCGCCCAGCCTTCGGCTGGGCTCGCATCGAGGGAAGGATGGGTCGTTGGCTGTTAAAACGCGCGCGGCATGTGTGCCGCGCGCGACGCGCCAAAAATAGCCCCGGCGGGCAACTTGACGGGGCTTCCAGCTTACCTGGCCGAATCAGCAACCGGGGCAACTTCTTCCTTTGTTTCCGGCTCCACCGCGCGCAGCATCAGCGGCAGCCAGCCGGTTCCCAGCGCCAGCCGTTCCGCTTTGCTGGTCAGCGCTTTCTTCTTGGGTTTGGACCGACTTGCTGCGTACTCCGGCGCTGACAACTGAGGGGGGCGAAGCCCCCTCGCATGTCAGTTCTTGAGCCGCTTCATCTCTTCGGCCAGTATCCACAGCGCCCGGTTGACCTTGACGTTCTGGTCTATGCCCTGGATGGCGCGGGTGCGGTTCCTGCGTCCATTGGCCGTGCGTGTGGACAGTCCGCCCTGCACCAGATTTTCCTGCACGCGGTTGAACGTGCTCCACAGGTCGGGCCGGTCGTCGTCCCGGCGTCGAGGCCGCAGCAATTGTGTTTCCGTGATGGGCGCAGGCTTGATTGGGTCATCGTATTTCAGCGACAACGCGGCGCGGGCAAATGCCTCTGATTCGCCGTGCTTGAGCGTAATGGCGGCCATATCTTCCCGACGTTCCCGTACCAACTCGAACCCGTCCAGCACATCGTAGGCGCCTTCGATCACCTGGCCGATCACATCGCCCTTGTGCGGGATGCGCAGGTCGGCCACGGTATCGCCGCACACCAGCCCATTGCTACACACGAAACGGAACATTCCGGCCAGCATCTGATAGCTGCTGGTGCCGTCGTGCGAGTTCAGCAGAATGATTTCGTTGGCCTCTGCGCCGTTGATCTGCGCTGCGTGGCGCAATCGCAGCATGTGCTTGGTGTGTTCGCGCTTGCCGCTATCGCGCACACGCGTCTGGCATACCATGAATGGCTGGAAGCCTTCCTTGCGCAGGGCACCCAATACCTCGCCGGTCGGGATATAGGTATAGCGGTCGGATCGGCTCTGGTGCTTCTCTTCCGCAAAGATGGAGGGAGCCACGCTGCGAATCTGATCATCCGATAACGGATGGTCGGCGCGTAAGAAGGGCGTAGCGTTGGCGAAACGGGAACTGAGTTGCATGGTATTTCTCCAGTGGTTACAGGTTGTGGTTTCAAAGCTGACCGGATTCCAAGATTCGGAGCCCGGTGTTGGCTTCGGTGGGTTCGGCGCAGTGACCTGGGCTGGTCGCCGTTGCCGCCGTCTTTCCTGAGTTCATCGCCCGCGAACAACCGGGCCGGCGAGAGACTGGCGGTCAAGGAGGAAAGCGCAGGGGGGTGCGGCCCGCAGCCGCAGGCGAGGACACGGCCCTGCGCGCCTTGACGGACAGGCACCGCTGGCTACGGTCGCGGGATCAGTGATGAAGGAGAGGGAAAGACGGATGACCGGCCTGCGGCCAGATGAGCGACGTACCCACGCCGCGCGGCGAGCGCTGCTGCGTGCCGCAGGCGCGCCTGCTGAAAATGAACACTGCGCATAGCGCGCAATCGACACCGAGTGCTGGCCGATCAGGCGCCGCCTGTTCGGCGGTCTTGTGGGGCGCCAAGCCTGCGCGGCGGGGTGGGCGTCAGCCGCCCCCTGGAGGCAAGCGCAGCGCGCAGCGTCTTCTCGAAACCAAGGACACAGCCAAAAAGGGGGCGATGCCCCCTCGGGCTACAACAGCCCGCGCTCGGCAAACGACAGGATGGCGCTACCGGCGACGATCAGGTGATCCAGTACCCGCACGTCCACCAGCGCCAGCGCCGATTTCAGCGTCTGCGTCAGCAGCTCGTCGGCCCGCGAGGGCTCGGCTGCACCCGATGGGTGGTTGTGCACCAGCAGCAGCGCAGCGCTGTTCCTGGCCAACGCCTCCTTGACCACCTCGCGTGGATACACCGATGTCTGGCTCACCGTGCCGCGAAACATCTCGACGTAGTCGATGACCCGGTTCTGCGCATCCAGATGGATGACGGCGAACACCTCGTGCTCCAGCGCCCCCAGCTTGACCCGTAGAAAGTCGCGCACCACCTGCGGCGAGGTCAGCGCTTCGCAGCCGCGCATCTGCCCGGCGAGCACACGCCGCGCAGCCTGCAACACTTCGTCGGCATTGGCCGGGCGGTAGTCGCCCGCGACATCGCGAACGAGAAGGGAAGAATCGATAGAAAGAGAAAGTTGCATCATGATCGTGCTCCAGTCCGAATCGGGCGGAATTGCCCGGAACCGGCGCAACACGACGCAGCGCAGCAGTCAGGGGTCACGGACGGCCGCATGGACGCAAGCGATCAACCAAAGGGCAGGGCGCGCAGCCCTTGACGGCGAGAACGGCGTGGTACGTTGAAGGGAACAGCAAGGCCGCCCCCCCACACACTCCGCTACCCACATGGCAAGCGAAGCGCGCAGGCCCGAAGGGACGGAGGCGTCAGGGATCAAAGCCGTATGGCCGCGCCTCGGCACGAGGCGTGGGGCAATGTCCGCGAGCCCGACGGCACGATGTGCCGGAACGCCATTTTGCTTTGGATGTTTTGTCCGAAATAACACCACATTTTTCGGACAAACGAAGTGCGGTACGCATCCTCTGGCCTATCGACTTGTGCAGTCCCGGAATACAACCTCCATAGTCATCCCAACTCATACGCAAAAACCTTGGGTTTTTGTCGGTTTTTGCATATGATTCGGGAATGGCTTCCCTTGATCAATTCGTTGATGACCGGCTTCTCCATGGCCGTGCGCACTTCAACCGCGAAGAGGCGCTGGCTGCGGTCGACCTGAATCCTGATGGCCTGACCGCCGCGATCACACGGCTGGTGAAAAAACAGCGGCTGGCCAACCCTCGCCATGGCTTCTATCTGATCCTGCGTCCCGAGGACCAGATGACCGGCGCTCCCGATCCCGTGCGTTGGATCGATCCCTTGATGAAGTACCAGGGTCTCGACTATCGCATCTCGCTGTTGCGTGCTGCGGCCTTCCACGGTTCATCGCACCAGGCCGCCATGGTCTTTCAGGTAGTTGTGCCCAAGCAGTTGAGGGACTTCGAGATCGGACGCCATCGCCTCCAGTTTCTCTATCAGACGCCCAAGGCCTTCGCAAAGCTCAATCAACCCGATCAGCTCGATCGGATGAAGAGTGATGCAGGTTTTGCCCAAGTGGCCGGCGTCGAGCTGACGTTGCTGGATTGCGCACGCTACTTCCACAAGGCCGCCGGCATCAACGGCGTTGCGCAGATCGCCAAGGACATTGGAGCCAAGGCCGAGCCGCGTGTGCTTGCCAAAGCGGCCGCTGCCTATGAAAACTCGTCTGTGCGCCGGCTGGGGTACCTGCTCGAACGGGCAGGGCACACGCGACAAGCCAACGCGCTGGAACCCTTCGTCAAGAAGGCCAAGACAGCGGTGCTGCTGGATCCTGCCGTCAAGCCCCTCATTGAATCCCTTTCCGGGCTTCACGAGAAAGACGCCCGGTGGAAGCTCGTGATCAATGAACCCGTGGAGATCGACTTTTGATTCCGAGTTCCTACATCCAGGCCTGGAGCATGAAAGCCCCTTGGCCCGACGCGCGGCAGATCGAGCAGGACCTGATCATCAGCCGCGCGTTGTGCGACCTGTTCAACACGCCGATGCTGAAAGACAAGATCGCTTTTCGCGGTGGCACCGCGATCAACAAACTGCTGTTCAAGCAGCCCCTGCGCTATTCGGAAGACATCGATCTGGTGCAGACGCAGGCTGAGTCCATCGGCACGACGGTCGATGCGATCCGCGAAGCCCTGTCATGGCTCGGCAAGTGCAATCGCGAGCAGGCGGGGCATTCGATGCACCTGGTGTTCAAATTCACGCCCGAAGCTGATCCGCAGACGGCGCTGAAGCTCAAGGTCGAGATCAATACACGCGAGCATGAGCATCTGCTCGGCATCAAGTCGTATCCCTTCGCGGTGGAAAGCGACTGGTACCAAGGCGAGGCCGAGATCGCGTCCTTCGAGCCAGAGGAACTGTTCGGCACCAAACTGCGCGCATTATTGCAGCGGCGCAAGAACCGCGACCTCTTCGATCTGCACCACGGACTCGACCAGCTCGCCATGGATCGGGATAAGCTCATCGCCTGCTTCGACCACTACCTGGCGCTTGAAGGCAAGCCCATCACGCGCGCCGTCGCCGAGCAGCGTATGTTGGAAAAGCTCACACGTAGTCTGATCGAAGACATCGCGCCATTACTGCCGGCCGGCGTCCGCTTCAACGACGACGATGCGATACAGGCTTTCGAGCGCGTATGGAAGGAACTCATCGTCCGCATCAAGGGTGATGCATGGAAGCTGACCGACAAAGCGTTAGAAGAGCTGCGCACAAAAAAATATCCCGGCCTATTGAGCCGGTAAGGGAGATACCATGTACTTGGGGAGCCTGACAATTTCACGTTTCCGATCTTGCGACAATGTGACCGTCAGTCTCCGCCCCGATCTGACCGTCTTGGTCGGTGAGAACAATGGCGGCAAGTCCAACGTCGTAGACGCGATCCGGCTGCTCACCTTGCCGCTGAGCGGACGCCGGGAGCGGTACCCGGAAGACGAGGATGTACGGCGCCACGCGACCGTCCCGAACTTCCAGATCGAAGGTGTTTTCAAGGGGCTCGGCGATACGCTGAAAGGGTTGCTGATCTCGGCAGTTCCAGACCCAACCCAGGATGAAGCAGTCTTCGGCTATCGGTACGAGTCGCGGTCCGCACGCTCGCCGCGCGGCAAGACTACCGTCTGGGCCGGGCGCTTTGACACCAATGAGCCGGAGGCTGGCTCCACCGATCTGATCCGACACGTCTACCTACCGCCGCTGCGCGATGCGCATCAGGCGCTTGGCACTGGAAGCGGCGCGCGGGTCATGGCACTGTTGCGCCACTTCCTGCCGAAGGATCAAGAGCCGAATTTCCTTGCCGGTGTCAGGCGCGCGGACGACAGGCCAGACGTCCTGACGACGATGAACGCGGAGATCGATACTGCCCTGGGGATGCTGACCAATGGGGTCCGTCCGCAAACGGCGGCCCTGGACTTCGGTGCCGAAACCCTGCTCGATGTCGCCCGCGATCTGAGGTTTCGCTTGGCCGATACCGGCCTCGTGCCCGAGGACATCCGGGCTTCCGGTCTGGGCTACTCCAATCTGCTCTATATGGCTACGGTCGTCGTCGAACTGGCGAAAGCCAAGGAAGCGGACCTCACGATCTTTCTCGTGGAAGAGCCGGAAGCTCACTTGCATCCGCAGTTGCAAGTGTTGGTGCTCGAATTCCTACTGGAACAGGCTCGCCAATCGGCAGCGCGGGCCATCGAGCCCGGCAAGCCGGAAGGCCGTATCCAGATCGTTGTGACGACCCATTCGCCAAACCTGACGGCATGGGTCTCTCCACTGCATCTGGTGGTTATGCGCTCACGTCGCGGCGAAGCGAATGGAGTCATAGTGTCGGAATCGGTCAGCGTGCCCATCGCCGAACTCGGGCTCAAGCCGAAGACGCTGGACAAGATCAACCGCTATCTGGATGTGACCCGCTCCGCACTGCTGTTCGGCAACAGAGCTATCCTGGTCGAAGGGATTGCCGAGGCACTACTGTTGCCGGTGCTGGCGCAAAAGATTGTCTTGGTCGACGATGCCGACGGATGGCTCCGGTTCAAGGGAACCGTCATCGTACCGATCGAGGGTGTGGACTTCCGCCCCTATGTCGAGGTACTGCTGCGGCCGGTTGACGGCGCATGCATCGCCGACCGGCTGATCGTGATCACCGACGCTGATCCGACAGTGTTGGGGAATCGGAAGGTCGATCTTGAAAACCTCGCCGCGACCCATGGCGCGCCGCAAGCGCTGACGGTGCTGACCAATCAGCACACGTTGGAGCATGAGATTTTCGGAGCGGGTAACGAGGCCTTCTTGAAGAGTGTGTTTCTTCGGCTGCACCGCAACTCGCGTCAGGACTGGACGAACCGGATAGAGGGCGTCGCGGTTCAGGAGCGTTCCGACGCGTTCCTTAAGCTGATCGAGGCGAAGAAAACCCGCAAGGGCGATTTGGCCCAGGCCATCGCTGCACGTATTGCCGCAGGCGAACCATTTGTCGTGCCGCACTATCTTGCCGATGCGATTCGTGGTGCTGCGCAGGCATGATTGGCATTCACGGCCTGACGGCTGAGCAGGAAGCATTCGCCACGCACGTCGGCGGTGCCTTCGTACATGCCTGCCCCGGTGCCGGAAAGACCCGTACGATCATCGCGCGCCTGGCTAAGATTGCCGCCACGTTGCCGCCTCGTCGCGGCGTTGCGGTACTCTCCTTCACGAACTCTGCCGTCGATGAGTTTCGAGAGCGCTGCCGGGTTGCAGGACTCGGCCCACTCTTGAAGCATCCCAGCTTCATGGGAACGCTCGATGCATTTGTCCGGCATTTCGTGGTGCTCCCAGGCAGTGCGGCAACAAGCACGATGCGGCCGATCATCCTCGATAGTTGGGACACTCTCGGCATAGAGGTTCGGTTGTCGGGGCAATTCGCCTTCCGAGGTGATGCGGTGAGCCTGGACCTGTTCGACGCGGAAACCAACGTCATTGATCCAGCGAGAATTGGGCATGCAGGACTACGAAACCATGTGCGCCAGCATCAAGCCAGGTATCAACAGGCTGCGGCACAACGGCGACGTGGCTTGCTGCAGGCCGGCTATCTAAGCGCTGGCGATGCTCGCGTTCAGACGCTGCAGCTGATTCGTGATCCAGTGAATGGCGGTGCGCTTGGTCGCGCACTGGCGGCACGTTTCCACGAAGTCATGGTGGACGAAGGCCAGGATTGCAATCCGCTTGATCTGCAGATCCTATCGTGGCTCAGAGAGCACGGGGTGCATGTCATTTTCGTGTGTGACCCGGATCAGGCGATCTATGAATTCCGCAACGGCAATCCTGCTGGTGTTCAGATATTCAAGGAGACGTACCCCGTTGAATCACATCGAGGGCTGACAGGGAATTTTCGCAGCAGCCCTGCGGTTTGTCGGTTGGCCGCCACGCTTAGAAGCGCGGGCCACGTGGATCAGTCCGTCGGCGACACTGCGAATGTTGCGCACCCGATTTTGCTTCTCTCATACGGCGGCCGAGGACCGAGTGCGACGATCGGCCGGGCCTTCCTGGATCGGGTCGCTGAACTTGGTTTGGATTCAACTGACGCGATCGTTCTGGCGCATTCGGGCAAAGTCGCGCAGCGTGCCGCTGGTGGAGTGGTTTCCAGCGATTCGAACGGAAGCTCGCGGGTTGAGTCGCTGGCCCGAAAAGTGGCGGAGTTCTGGTCACCTGCCGCAACGGCCCGATCAAAGGAATCAGCGATCCAAGCAGTGGAGACGTTGTTGTTGGACCTCATGGGATTGCGTCAGGACAATGAGCATCTGTTACGTGCAGTCGAGCGCGGTGGAATGGATCGGCGAACGCATCGACGATGTGCGTTGAGTTTACTCATGAGCCTTCCAAAGGTGTGTGGGAATGCCGACGCTGATCGGCTCGCCTGGATTGCCTGTGTGCAGGCAGAGACGGAACGGCTGAATCTGCCTTTGCCGGCCAGAGTGACCGTGCGTAACTTCTTTAGGCGGCCAACTAACGTGCAATGGTCGCACCACCTCCAAGTCCCGGTCGAGCTCGGCCTGACATGCGCCAAGATTCACGAGGCGAAAGGCCGCGAGTACGGTGCTGTGTGCGTCGTGATTCCGCCCAATCGGGCTCCTGAAAACCGGGGTGAAGCTCTATTTGACTCGTGGGAGACCCGCACCGATGCCGAGGCCAAGCGTGTGCTCTACGTTGGCTTGACGCGCGCCCAGCATCTGAGCGCGCTTGCGGTGCCAGTCGCTTTCGCTGATCGTTGTGTCGCAGTACTGGTCGCTGGTCAAGTGCCCTACACAAGAAGGGACTTATGAGGCTCCGCGGATTGCCTGTCAATCGTCAATCTGCGTCGCCTCCGCGTCAATCGACAGCGAGTGTTTAACGCGCTGCGACCGCGAAGAAACGTTGGCTGAGGTCGACCTGAATCCTGAGGGACTGACCGCCGAGATCACCCGGCTGGTGAAAAAACGTAGGCTGGCCAACCCTCGCCATGGCTTCTATTTGATTCTGCGTACCGAAGACCCGATGGCTGGTGCTCAGATCCAGTTCCCTGATCGTCCATTGAGAAATACAAGGGAATCGATGCACGTCTTGCAGCAGCTCAGAATCGAGGATTTCAGAAGCATATAGAGCGCTGATCTGACGTTTGACAGATCGTACGCGACGGAGCCATCGGTCCCGTGTGTGCTGGTCCATCAATCCGCTTGCATTTGGTCAAGCCGTTCCTTGACCTCGCGCTTGCCCATCTTCCGGACGGCCGCAAAGACTGCGAGCTGCTCGGCTTTCGGGCGCGACGTGCCGGCTTCCCAGTTGTAGATGGTTTGGGCGGAGACGCCCACCAGCGCTCCCATCTCCCGCGCCGACAGTTCGAGCCGCGTCCGCTGCGCACGCACACCCTGCGGTTTGAACCTCAGTTTCGTTTCGGATTCCTTGTCGGCGGTAGGGGCGACATTCTTCGGCACCATTTTTTCGAGGCGTGATATTTTCTTTTCCAAGGGCTCGATGCGCCGTTTTAATGCCGCGATATCTGTGCGGTAGCGGCTCGATGCCTTCTTGAGGGTTTCGGTTTCGCTGCGAAACTGCCTGCGGACGAGTCTAGCGATTTCTTCCTTGAGCACGGATGCGATGTTCGACAATTGGGGGGGCCTCATAGCGTACTGGTAAAGGCAAATGGTACAGGGATCGGCCTCACTCAACCGCGCTGATCGACGGCTATCGCAAATTGGACGCTGACTCCTCGGCCTTTGCTACCGCCGCTGACACTGGGGACTAATGAGCGGTCGGTGTGGAGCAGCTTGCCGACTCCGGCACGAAGTTCGGGCTAAATGGCTGCCTTCGACAACGACGAGGGGCAGCACCGACCCGGAAGAGTCGCTCGGCAAGCAGCGTCATGGGGGCCGGTTCCCGGGGTTGAACCGCCGTCAAAAAAATGAGTTGGGTGCCTGGTCCTCGGCCAGAGCCGCCCCTGGAGTGCTGCTTCACCAAGGTCGGATATGCATCGCACACCGGCCATGGGCTAGAAGAGCCGCTGAACGGCCGCTTGTACGGCTGGGGTGGGCTGCCATCCCAGCCGAAATCGTGTTCATGCAGTTGATGCACGTCGATCTCACAGCAGGCGGATCGCGGCGAGGCCGACGCGGCTGCCCAGATAGAGCACGATGGCGGTCCACCAAGGGTTCATTCATACCTTGGCGCTCCGCGTGTACTCAACCGGCGCAGCGTCTGCGTTGCACTGGCTTCGAAATACCTGGATGACATGGCGCTTCGCCTGCTGGGCGTCAGGCTCGTGGTTCACCCCGGCCTGGGCCGACAGCCGTCTATCCGCTGCTGCGGGGGATATTCTTCATTGGCGGCTTTTCCTGGGGCGGCGCATCAGCTGGTACGCCGCCGGCACGACAAACAGCGACAGCAACGGCGCGCTCAGCATGCCGCCCACCATGGGGGCGGCGATGCGGCTCATCACCTCGCTGCCGGTGCCGCTGCCCAGCAGGATGGGCAGCAGGCCGGCGACGATCACCGCCACTGTCATCGCCTTGGGGCGCACGCGTTGCACCGCGCCTTCGCGGATGGCGTCGACAAGGTCGGCTTCGCCGGTTTGGCCGGCGGCTTTCTTCGCTTCCCAGGCGTTTTTCAGATAGAGCAGCATGATGACGCCGAACTCGGCCGACACCCCGGCCAGCGCGATGAAGCCGACGCCAGTGGCGATCGACAGCTGGTAGTCCAGAGCGTAGAGAAACCACACGCCGCCGGTCAGCGCGAACGGCAGCGTGGCCATGATGAGCACGGCTTCGTCGAAGCGGCTGAAGGTGAGATAGAGCAGCACGAAGATGATGAGCAGCGTGGCCGGCACGACGAGCTTGAGCCGGGCGTTGGCGCGCTCCATGAACTCGAACTGGCCGGAATAGGCCAGGCTCATGCCGGGTTCGAGCCTGACCTGGGCGGACACCGCAGTCTGCAGGTCGGCCACGGTGGACGCCAGATCGCGCCCGCGCACGTCGACATACACCCAGCCCGAAGGCCGCGCATTCTCGCTTTTGAGCATGGGCGGGCCGTCGGTGACCTTGACGGTGGCCACCGTGCCCAGCGTGATCTGGCTGCCGCTCGGCGTGAGGATGGGCAGCGCGGCGAGCTTGGCGGGTGTGTCGCGCCATTCGCGCGGGTAGCGCACGTTGATCGGATAGCGCGCCAGACCTTCGACCGTTTCGCCGATGTTTTCGCCACCGATGAGGTTGGCCACCGCCGACTGCACGTCACCGATGTTCATGCCATAGCGCGCCGCGGTGGCACGATCGATGTCGACGTCGATGTAGCGGCCGCCGGTGAGCCGCTCGGCCAGCGCGGACGACACCCCGGGCACGGTCTTGGCGATGCGCTCAACGTCCTGGGCGATACGGTCGATATCGGCCAGATTGCTGCCGGCGATCTTGACCCCGACCGGGCTCTTGATGCCGGTGGCGAGCATGTCGATGCGGTTGCGGATGGGAGGAATCCAGATGTTGGCGAGTCCCGGCACCCTGACCGCGCGATCGAGTTCCTCGACCAGCTTGTCCGCCGTCATGCCCGGCCGCCATGCTTCACGTGGCTTGAACTGGATGATGGTCTCGAACATTTCCAGCGGCGCCGGATCGGTGGCGGTTTCGGCGCGCCCGGCCTTGCCGTGGACGCTGGCTACCTCGGGCACGCTGCGGATCAGCCGGTTGGTCTGCTGCAGCAGTTCGGACGCCTTTTGCGCCGACAGCCCCGGCAAGGCCGACGGCATGTAGAGCAGGTCGCCCTCGTCCAGCGGCGGCAGGAATTCGCCGCCGAGGCGGCTCACAGGCCATAGCGCGGTGAGGAAAATCAACACGGCCGCAGCCATCGTGAGCTTCGGATGCCTGAGTACGGCGTCCAGCAGCGGCTGGTAGGCGCGAATCAGCCAACGGTTGAGCGGATTCTTCGTCTCGTCGGGAATCCGGCCGCGGATCCAGTAGCCCATCAGCACCGGAACCAGCGTCACCGAGAGGCCGGCGGCAGCCGCCATGGCGTAGGTCTTGGTGAAGGCCAGCGGGCCGAACAAACGCCCCTCCTGCGCTTCCAGCGTGAACACCGGAATGAATGAGAGCGTGATGATCAACAGCGAGAAGAACAGCGCCGGGCCCACCTCGCTGGCCGCGTCGGTCACCACGTTCCAGCGCGTCTCGCCTTCCAGCGTTGCACCGGGATGCGCGTGGTTCCAGAGCTCGATTTTCTTGTGGGCGTTTTCGATCATCACCACCGCCGCATCGACCATGGCGCCGATGGCGATGGCAATACCGCCGAGCGACATGATGTTGGCGTTGACACCTTGCTGACGCATGACGATGAAGGCGATCAGCACGCCCAGCGGCAACGAAACGATCGCCACCAGCGATGAACGCAGATGCCATAGGAACACCACGCACACCAGCGCCACCACGATGAATTCTTCGATCAGCTTGTGGGTCAGGTTATCGATCGCGCGATCGATCAGCTTGCTGCGGTCGTAAGTCGGCACGATTTCGACGCCGGGCGGCAGGCTGGCCTTGAGCGTGTCGAGCCTGGTTTTCACGGCCGCGATGGTCTCGCGTGCGTTCTTGCCCGAGCGCAGCACCACGATGCCGCCGACGGCTTCGCCTTCGCCGTTGAGTTCGGAAATGCCGCGCCGCATTTCGGGGCCAAGCTGGATGTGCGCCACGTCGCCCAGGCTGACCGGCGTGGTGCCGGCCAGCCGCAGCGGAATGTCGCGAAAATCGGCGATGTTCTTGAGATAGCCGCTGGCGCGCACCATGAATTCGGTCTCGGCCAACTCCAGCACGGCGCCGCCGGTTTCCTGGTTGGCCGAACGGATCGCCTTGATCACTTCATCGTGCGTGATGCCGAAGCTGGCGAGCTTCACCGGATCGAGCACCACCTGATACTGTTTGACCATGCCGCCAACGGTCGCCACTTCGGCCACGTTGGGCAGGGTTTTCAGCTCGTACTTGAGAAACCAGTCCTGCAGGGTGCGCAGTTGCGCCAGATCGTGCTTGCCGCTGCGGTCGACCAATGCGTACTGATAAATCCAGCCCACCCCGGTGGCGTCCGGTCCCAGCGCCGGCACCGCGGTTTCAGGCATCCGGCTCTGCACCTGGCTAAGATATTCCAGTACCCGCGAGCGTGCCCAATAGAGATCGGTGCCGTCTTCGAAAATGACGTACACGAAGCTGTCGCCGAAAAAGGAAAACCCGCGCACCGTCTTCGCGCCCGGCACCGAGAGCATGGTGGTGGCGAGCGGATAGGTCACCTGGTTTTCGACAATCTGCGGCGCCTGCCCCGGGTACGCGGTGCGGATGATCACCTGCACGTCGGACAGGTCGGGCAGGGCGTCGATCGGCGTTGTCTTCACCGACCAGATGCCCCAGGCCACGGTGAATAGCGTCGCCAGCACAACCAGGAAGCGGTTGGCCACCGACCAGCGGATGAGCCCGGCGATCATTGCGCGCCACCGGTCTTGTCGAGCTTCTCGACCACCAGCCCGTCGTCGGTTTCGCGCACCCCGGCACGCACCCGGTCGCCTGCCTTCAGCCCCTTGGCGAGTTCAGGCCGTGCCAGCGCAAACTCCATGGTCATGCCGGGCATCGACAGCGTCTTGAAGGGGCCGTGAGAAAGTGTCACATAGGCATCGGAGACTTCATCAATCACGGCACCTGCCTCGTGCAGCGCAACCGATGCGGGCATGGCTGCGGCCGAGTCGGATCCTCGCGCCACAATCCCCTGCAGACTCGCTTCGGAATCGATCAGGAACTGGCCGCTGGCGACGATTTTCTGACCTTCGTCGAGACCGGACAAAATGACGGTGTCGGTGCCGGACTCGGGGCCGAGGATGACTTCGACCGGACGATAATGTCCTTCTGCTTCGGCCACGATGACAAGTGCACGGCGACCGGTGCGGATCACCGCTTCGGTCGGCACGCGCAGTGCAGATTCGCCACCACTGCTCTTGAGACTGACCTGCGCGGACAAGCCCGGCCGCAAGCGTCCGTCCTTGTTGGGCAGTTCAACCCGCACCCTGAGCGCACGGGCGGCATCGTTCAGCGTCGGCAACAGCGCAGTGACACGGCCCTGCACCGGCTTGCCTGGAAACGCGGCAAAGGCAGCCTCGGCGGTCTGTCCCACCCGCACCAATCCGGCCTGGGCTTCCGGTACGGCCACATCGAGCCATACCGTGCCGATGCCGTTGATGCGGGCCAGGGTCTGGCCGGCCATCAAGGTCATGCCGGGTCGTACGTCAAGTGCCTGGATCACACCGCCGCGTGGGGTGGTGATCGAGATGCGGTTTCTAACCTTGCCGCTTGCGGCCACCTCTCGAATCAGGCTTTCGGGCATGCCGCCCAGGCGCATCCGCGCGCGCGCAGCCTCTTCCAGCGAGGGCTCACCCAACGCCTTCAGCGCCAGATATTCCTCCTGCAACGCAGCCCATTCCGGCACCAGCAGTTCGGCGATAAACGCGCCGGAACCGATCACGTCATTGGGTGCCAGTCTGGCCACGCGTTCCACAAACCCACCGGTGCGCGCCTGCACGATGGCCACATCGCGCTCGTTGTAATCGACAATCCCGGTTGCCGTCACACTCGAATCCAGCGGTGCGCGCGTGACGGTGGCCAGGCGAACGCCCAGGTTTTGCGACACCCCCGGGTTGATTGACACGGTCGAGGCATCGCCGCCTTCGTCGGCGTATTTCGGCACCAGCTCCATGTCCATGAAGGGCGACTTGCCGGGCTTGTCGAATCGCTGCGATGGCACCATCGGGTCGTACCAGTACAGCACGGTACGGCCATCTTTCGACGATTCTGCAGGCATCTCCATCCTGTCGCCCGGCATAACATTTCTTTCCCACCACAAGCCAGCCGCGACACCCACGGCGAGCAGCGCAACCACAATGAAGAAACCCAGAATGGCTTTTTTAATCGTTTGGCGGTTCATTGTTTTTCTCCAGTCGCAGTGGGGTCGCTATAGGCGTAATGAAGACGCGCAGCCATCTGCCGGCGCGCGCCTTCGAGCGCGATGGCCATGAGTTCGGCGTCGATGCGTTCTCGCCGCGCCATCACCAGGTCGACGAGTTCACCCTTGCCGCCGCGCCAACCGGCCAAAGCCAGATCCGCTTTTTCGTCGGCCAGCGGCAACAGCACTTCGCGCTGGCGTTTGACGGCGCTGACGAGACGCTGGTATTCGGCAAAATCCGCTTCCAGCATCGCAGCGTGTTCGCGCAACACCGCTTCGCGTTCGGCATCCAGCCCCATGCGCTCGGCAAGCTTGGCCGCGATCTTCGGATCCTGTCGGTGGGCGGCAAACAGGGGCAGGTCAAAACTCACCTGCACCATGGCCATGTCGCCGAACTGCGAGCCGCGCTTCGCGTACGCCAGTTCCAGTGCCCAGTCCGGTTTCTTGTCGGCTTTTGCTTCGGCCACCTCGGCATCCAGCACGCGTCCCTTTGGCTCGAAGATCGCCAGTTCCGGATGCCCGTGCAGTGCGTGTTCAAGCGTGTCGCGCGCAATGGGCCAGTCCGGCGCAGCCCCTTTGAGGGGCGCCGCTGCACGCGGGCCTACCCAGCGTTTGAGTGCTGCAATGGCTTGTTGACGGCGCGCGGTGAGTTCGTCCCGGCGTGCATCGATCATCGCGGCTTCCTGGCGCGACGCCACCGCGTCCAGTGCACTGCCCTTGCCGCCGGCAATGCGGGCACGCACCGCAGCATCGAACAGGCGGTTCTCGCTATCCAGTGCATCGATGCGGGCAAGCTGCCGCTCGACCGCATCGCGTGCAATCCAGGCCACCGCGGTTTCGCGCAGCACGGCGAGCCGGGTGATGCGGGTTTGCGTCTCGCTCAACGCAACCCGGCCGCGCGCAGCATCCACACGCGCACCGCGTTTGGCGTCATTGGGGAATTCCTGCATGACGCCGATGCGCTGCATGGTCATCGGTTCGCTACCCAGGCTGAAGCGGTCGGGTCCCTCGATGGGCAGGTTGTCGATGCCGAGTGCAAGTTTCGGATCGGGTAGTTCGCCGGCCGGGATCGCCGCCTGGCGGGCCGCATCGATCTGCGCCGACTCCGCGCGTAGCGCTGGCGTTTCGCGCACGGCGAGTGTCAGCGCGTCATCGAATGAAAGCGGCTCGGCGCAGACCGATCCGGCGAGGCCCGCCCACACGAGCATCACAGCCGTGCGGCAAACCGGGGGCTGCCACAGGCGGGCAGCAGACAGGGAAATGACCATGTTCCAACTCCTTGCGAGAACGGCGACCATCGGACCGGCAGCGGCGCGATGGCGCGAAACGGCCGCAGCAGCGTCCGCTCGGGCGGGCGCAGTGCAGCACTCGGTTCAGGGAGTCAGGATTGAGCCGGCGGTCGCCAGGCGGCGGCCGGGTCGAAGGAGAACATGTCCGCCGCAATGTGCGGGAAGCGGGTGGCCGGAACCGGTTCCTGCGCCAGCAGGCCGAAGGTGGAAACCGAAAAATGCTGGCCGCCGGTCTGGCAGGGCTGTCCGGTCTTGCAGGTCTGCGAGCCGGATTCGTCGCAGCAATCGTGCGCGGCGTCCACATCCACCAGCGCCATCATGGCAGCGGCTTCCATCGGGCAAGGCACCAGCGGCTGCGCAAAATGCGCGTAGCCCTGCAGCGGAACCGCAAGGGAAAGCAGCAGGAAGAGGAATACCCGAAGTCGACGCATGGGTTGACTTTAGCGTGTGCGGCCCAGCCAGGCAAGACAGCATAGGGAGTCGTTTATATAGGGAGATTTGGACATTATCCCGTCAAGGCCGGCAAGGTGAGTTGGAACTGCGTCGCCTGATTGGCGGATGCGACTTTGATCGAACCGCCATGTGCGTCGATGATGGATTTGACGATGGCAAGCCCTAGCCCGGCGCCATCGCCTTTGCGTTGACGCGACGGGTCGACGCGGTAGAAACGGTCGAAAAGCCTGGGGAGGTGCTCAGCCGGAATTTCGGGGCCGGGGTTCTCGACGGTAATGACGGCCTTGTCGCCCTGCATCGCCAGCAATACGCTCACGGTCTGGCCGGGCGGCGTATGCCGAATGGCGTTCGACAGGAGGTTGCTGAGCGCACGCCGCAGCATCAGCCGGTCGCCCGGCACGGTGGTCGATCCCGCCAAGGCCAGCGAAACGCCGCGCTCCTCCGCCCACGCTTCGAAATAATCGAACAGGCCCTGTGTTTCATCGGCAAGGTTGACGCTTTCCCGGCCTGGAGTAAGAAGGCCGTTGTCGGCCTGGGCAAGATAGAGCATGTCGCCGACCATCTGGGCCATGCGTTCGTATTCTTCCAGGCTGGAGTAGAGGACTTCTTTGTATTCGTTGTTGTCGCGCGCACCGGAAAGCGCGACCTGGGTCTGGGTCATGAGGTTGGAGATGGGCGTGCGCAGTTCGTGCGCGATGTTGGAGGAAAACTCCGAAAGCCGCCGGAATGATTCATCCAGACGGGCCAGCATGGCATTGAAAGCGGTAGCAAGCGGCATGAGTTCGGCCGGAAGCCCCGAAGCCGGAAGGCGCGCACCCAGACGTTCGGCGGAAATTCCCGCCACAGTGTCGGTGACCTGACGTAAGGGCAAGAGCCCCCAGCGAGTAACGATCCAGCCCAGGCCGGCCATGGCGAGGGCGGCCAAGGCAATGGCGATTACCAGCACCGAGCGGAAGGTGTCCATGAAAAGCGCATGGTGCTCGATGTCCTGTGCCACGGCCACGGTGTAGGGCCCGGCGCTGCCTGCCGTGATCGCCGCGGCCATGCCCCGATGGCTGACGCCGTTTTGCACCCATTGATGCAAGCTCCCATCCGTGCATGCTGCGGGCCGCGCCTGGCAGGCTTGCAGCAGCGTGCGCGGAAAATCCGCGCCCGAGGTGGCAAACCAGATATCCCCCGTCGCATCGGTCACGACGACGGCAAGCCCATGATGGCCAACCAGGGCGTCGTCCAGTTGCTGGGGCAGACGGTCCAGGGTTTTGCTGTTCGAGGCTTGCATGAACAAGTTCCGGACGAGTTCCAGCTTGCCATTGAGTTCGATCCGGTCCTCCTCTTCAAAATGGTCTTCCACCTCTTGCGTCAGGAAATAGCCCGTTACAAGCAGGACCAGCGCCGCGGCCACGGCAAAGAGCAGGCTGATCCGGGTGGTCAGTGAGAGAGATTTCATGGGATCGTGCCTTCCGGGCCGGCTTCCAGCACATAGCCCATCCCCCGCACGGTATGGATGAGCTTGAATTCAAAGCCATCGTCGATCTTGACCCGCAGCCGGCGTACCGCCACGTCGATGACGTTGGTGTCGGAGTCGAAATTCATATCCCAGACCTGTGAAGCAATCAGGCTGCGCGGCAGCACTTCGCCCTGGTGGCGCAGAAACAGCTCCAACAGGGCAAATTCCTTGGCGGTCAGCTCGATCTTGCGCCCCGCCCGCGTAGCGCGTCGCCGTAGAAGATCCAGCTCCATATCGGCCGCCTTGAGGACGGGGGATTCCAGGCTGCCATGCCCGCGGCGTACCAGACTGCGCACCCGGGCCAGCAGCTCTGCAAAGGCGAAAGGCTTTACCAGATAATCGTCGGCCCCCAGTTCCAGCCCCTTGACCCGGTCCTCGACCTGGTCGCGCGCCGTCAGGAACAGCACCGGTGTGTCGACCCCGGCCCGGCGCACGCCTTCGAGCACCTGCCAGCCGTTGATGCCGGGCAGCATCACATCCAGGATCATCAGGTCGTAGTGGCCTGCTTTGGCGAGTTCCAGCCCATCCCAGCCGTCGCGCGCCAGATCCGTGACGAAGCCGGCCTCGGTGAGCCCCTGCTTCAGGTAATCGCCTGTCTTGGGCTCATCTTCGACGATCAGGATTTTCATATTCAGGAGACTAACTTGGATGGTTGCATCCTGCCACAGCCCACACCTGCAGCGGCACCGCATTACACATTTGTAATGCAGTCGTCAGATTCATGTTGGATGCGCCCCCTCAGGATGCAGTCAAATCTGAATTGGAGGGATGCCCCACATGAAACATTGTTTGATGCCTAGTTCTACGCTTTCTTTGGCGGTGCCGGACCTGCCGCGCCGTCGGTTCGTTCAGGGGCTTGCGGCGGGCGGTCTTCTGCTTGGCTTGCCGTCGGCCATCAAGCCGGTCTGGGCGAATGCCACCGACACCGCGATAGGCAGCGCCCCGGTCCTCAAGGGTACGGAATTTGACCTCGTGATCGCGGAAACGCCAGTCAACTTTACCGGGACGCCGCGCATGGCGACGACCATCAACGGTTCGATTCCAGCCCCAACGCTGCATTGGCGGGAGGGCGATACCGTGACCATCCGCGTCACCAACCGGCTCCCGGTGGACACGTCCATTCACTGGCACGGCATTCTCTTGCCCTTCGACATGGACGGGGTGCCGGGAATCAGCTTCAAGGGCATCCCGCCGGGGGAAACGTTCACCTACCGCTTCAAGGTGGAGCAGACCGGCACCTACTGGTATCACTCGCACTCCGGCATGCAGGAGCAGACCGGCATGTACGGCGCCATCGTCATCGAAGCGGCCGGCGGTGAGACGATCCAGGCGGATCGCGACTACGTCGTGCAGTTGTCGGACTGGACCGACGAAGATCCCATGCGCGTCTTCGCCAAGCTCAAGGTGCAAAGCGACTACTACAACTTCAACCAGCCCACGGTGGTCGATTTCTTTCGCGACGTCTCGCGCGACGGATTCAAGGCGGCGTTCGACAAACGCAAGATGTGGAACGAGATGCGCATGAATCCGACCGATCTGGCCGACATCTCCGCTTACACCTACACCTATCTTGTTAACGGCACCACCCCGTCCGGTAACTGGACCGGGCTGTTCCGTCCGGGCGAGCGCGTGCGGCTGCGTTTGATCAACTCCGGCGCGATGACGTTCTTCGACGTTCGTATTCCCGGACTGAAGATGACCGTGGTGCAGGCCGATGGCCAGGATGTTGAGCCGGTGACGGTGGATGAGATCCGCATCGGGGTGGCCGAAACCTACGACGTGATCGTCACCCCCAGGGATGAGGCCTACACGATCTTCGCGCAGTCGATGGATCGCACCGGCTTCGCGCGCGGCACGCTCGCCACCCGACACGGGCTGACTGCCGCGGTGCCGAAACCGGATAAGCCCGAATGGTTGACCATGGCAGACATGATGGGCGACATGGGCGGCGGCATGGCCGGTATGAGCGGCATGGATCACGGAGCAATGGCCATGGACCACAGCAAACACGCCATGCCAGCCGGAACGGCCATGGGCGGAAAACTGGCCAAGCCGAGTACGCAGGCGCGCCACGCGAAAACCGAATATGGCCCGAGCACCGATATGCGGGTGGACATGGCACGCACCAATCTGGATGACCCCGGGATTGGCCTGCGCAACAACGGCCGCCGCGTGCTGACCTACGCCGATCTGCACACGATAGGCGGGCCAATCGATCCACGCGGTGCGGAGCGCGAGATCGAGCTGCATCTCACGGGCAACATGGAACGCTACACCTGGTCGCTCGACGGACTCGAGTTCGGGAAATCCACGCCTGTGCATTTCCGGTATGGCGAACGGGTGCGCATCATTCTCCACAACGACACCATGATGACCCATCCCATGCACATGCACGGGATGTGGAGCGAACTGGAAAGCCCGGATGGGCAGTTCCTGGCGCGTAAGCACACGATCAACGTGCAGCCGGCACAGCGTGTCAGCTTCCTGGTCAGCGCGGACGCCCTCGGCCGCTGGGCTTGGCACTGCCACCTGCTCCTGCATATGGATGCGGGCATGTTCCGCGAAGTGGTGGTGGCGTAAGCGCCTGCAGCAACGAGAGGAATATGAAGATGACAAACAAGCGAATGAATGTACTTGCAATGGCAATCATCGGCCTTGGCGTGACACCTGTCTGGGCGCAAACCAGTCCCGCCGCCGAGACGATGGATCATGCTCAGCATCAGGGTGCGCCGTCTCCTGACGCGGTCAAGTCCAGATCGGCCCAGGATGCGATGCCGACAATGGACCACAGCGATATGGATCACAGTGCGATGCCCGGCATAAAACCGGAAAAGCAAACTGCCGTTGAAATGCCGGGCATGGATCACGGCAGCCCGTCGGCACCGCAGCAGGGTTCGGCGGCAATGGATCATGGCGAAATGAACATGCAAGGGGGGACTGCTCCACCCGACGCACGCGACCCGCATGGCTACTCGGGTGGCTACACCCTAGACAGCGGTAAATACGCCCTCCCTGGACCTCGTCAGCTTCGCCTTGCCGATGAGCACAGCTTTGGCAGCCTGCTGGTTGACCGCCTGGAACGCGTGGACACGCGCGAGGGGAATGCCGCCGCCTACGAAGCCCAGGCCTGGTTCGGGCGCAACTACGACCGGCTGGTCGTCAAGGCGGAAGGCGATTATGGAAAGGGCAAGCTGCAGGAAGCGCGTACCGAGCTGCTCTGGGGGCATGCCATCGCCACATTCTGGGATACGCAGCTGGGCGTGCGCTACGACAGCGGCGTGGGCCCCGATCGCGGCTGGCTGGCCTTCGGCGTGCAGGGCCTCGCACCTTACTGGTTTGAGGTCGATGCGGCGGCCTATGTCGGCGACAAGGGCAGAACCGCCTTCCGTCTGGGTGCGGAGTACGAGTTGCTACTCACGCAGAAGCTTGTCTTGCAGCCTCGTCTTGAAATCAACGCCTACGGCAAAAGTGACGAGGCCCTGGGTATCGGCAGCGGTCTTTCCGACGGCGTGGCGGGCCTGCGCCTGAGATACGAATTCACCCGCCAGTTCGCACCCTATGTCGGCGTGGAACGCGCCGGGAAATTCGGCAAGACCGCTGACCTGGCCCGCGCTGCGGGTGAAAAAACAGATGAAACACGCTGGGTTGCCGGCGTGCGTTTCTGGTTCTGATGTATTGCACGACGATCGAATCACTCAACCCATTAGGAGCAACATGATGAAACTGAAGACACTGTCGATTCTGATTTTTGGCGTGCTACCGGCTATTGCCCTGGCGGCGGGAGACCACGCCGGCGGGCACGGCATGGATGGTCACAAGATGATGCCCGGCGGCCATGACATGTCCGCTATGGAGAAGGCAGCCCCTTCGTCGATGACGGGCAAGCCCGGTGACCCGGCCAAGGTGGACCGCACCATCGAAGTGGTCATGGACGACGCCATGCGATTTACGCCCGACAAAATCAGCGTCAAAGCTGGCGAGACCGTCCGCTTCTTCGTCAGGAACACCGGCAAGATTCCGCACGAAATGGTGATCGGCAGTCTGGACGAACTCAAGGCTCACGCCGACATGATGCGCAAGATGCCCGGAATGGAACATGCCGAGCCCAACATGATCACGCTGAAGCCGGGCCAGCGCGGCGGGATCGTCTGGCAGTTCGACAAGCCGGGGACCGTGGATTTTGCCTGCCTGATCCCCGGTCATCTGGAAGCCGGCATGATGGGCAAGGTGATGGTCGAGTGACGGGAACATGCCTATCGGGATCGAAGATGACACAAATGTAATCTATTTGTCAGCTTGATGTGGCGAACCCCATCCCATACTGAACTCAATCCTCAACAAAGGCTCCGTATTCCGTATGAAGAATCTTGTTGCCAGCCTGCTCGTCTTGGGTCTTGCCCAGGCCGCCTGGGCCGCCCCGACAACCCCGGTGATCGATGTCTACAAGAGCCCGACATGCGGATGCTGCAATAAGTGGATCGACCACCTCAAAGCCAATGGCTTCACGGTCCGAGCCCACGACACCGAAAACGTGCAAGCGCACAAAGTCCGTCTCGGCGTACCACCCGGCTACGGCTCCTGCCATACCGCGGAGGTCAATGGATACGTGATCGAAGGCCACGTCCCGGCAAAGGAAATGAAGCGCCTGCTTAAGGAAAAACCGCGTGCCCGCGGCTTGGTCGTACCGGCCATGCCGGCCGGTTCGCCCGGAATGGAAATCGGAGACCGCAAGGACGCCTATGACGTTTTTCTCGTGAACCAGGACGGGTCCACCCGGACCTATGCCCAATATTGAAAGGAATGAACATGAAACCTATGCTGAATACCCTGGCGCTTGGTTTGAGCCTGACCCTCGGACTGCCCGCCTGGGCTGAAACGCAGCACGAACGCCATGTCGCGGCTGGCGATCATTCCACCGCACTTGCCGAAGGACTGGTGAAAAAAATCGACAAGGCCCAGGGCAAGCTCACCCTCAAACATGGCCCCCTGGCAAACCTGGAGATGCCCGGCATGACCATGGTTTTCCGGGTTGAGGATGCCACCTGGCTGGATCAGGTCAAACCCGGCGATTCTGTCCGGTTCCTCGCTGACCGGGTGAATGGTGTGTTTACCGTGACCCGGCTCGAAGTTGTCAAACCGTAAGGTTCATTTTTCCCCACGTAAAGGAGTCAACCATGACACGCCATGCACTCGTTGCCACCCTGATGCTGTCCGTCTTTGCCATGCAACCCGTATTCGCAGATGACGCTCACCATCCCGATCAAAAAGCCGGCGCGGCCACGCCCATCACCGATCAAACGGTCCAGAAAATGCAGGCCAACACCAAGCGCATGCAAAGTCAGCTGGAACAGATGGCCAAGTCCAAGGACCCGGCCCAACGCCAGAAGCTGATGCAGGAGCATATGCAGACCATGCAGGAAAACATGATGGCTGGAAAGAGCAGCATGGCTGGCGCTGGCGGCGGCATGGGCATGATGGACTGCCCGATGATGAAAGACGGAATGATGGGCGGCGGCATGGGCATGATGGGAGGCAAGGGCGGCATGGGCATGATGGGCGGCGACGACATGATGGCCAAGCGCATGGAGATGATGGAAAAGCGCATGGACATGATGCAGATGATGATGCAGACCAATATGGGCAAGCCCCAGGGCGGCCAGTAAAACTGGGACAGCGATGGCCGTTGCGACGGAAACGGCTGTGGTGTTTCTTAACTGAATAGAAGGAGCAAGTCATGAAAACAATCATTACATTCACTACCCTGGTCCTGCTGGTGGCACCGGCCTGGGCATATCACCAGGACAATGACCCAGATCAGAAACAGAGCATTACCAACGTACATGCCAGTCATTTCCCCCACGTTGAGGGGGACAGGCATGCCCCGGAAAGGGGTGAAGGCGATGCATATGGTTCGATCCTGCTCAATATTCAGGCGGGCGAGCGGCATGTTCCCCATAAGCCCGGCGATAACCATTCAGCTGAAAAAGGGAATGGGGACAGCTAGGGCCCGGCACTAAACAGTCGATCTGAGAATATGTGACAGGAGGCCCCGGCATTGCAGTTCGCTTGGGCCTCTATGTGTGCCACGTTGTCATGTGGCTATCTGGAGCAAGGGGGCGCAAATGTGGGGCTTTGAGCACTACGGCATGGGGTAAGGATGACAATGAAACCTGTCTTGAATGTACTGCTGACACTGACCACGATCGCGGCTAGCGTTGCCCTGGCCGGTCAGACGCGGCAGCTGTCCATGCCACCAAGCTTCGCCGAGAAGCTAGAGCCAGAGGCAGTGTTAAGCGCCTATCCCCTCGGCGTCATCCCCAAACAAGCCGCTTTCAGCCACCACGGTAAAGCCCTCCGTACCTTGATTCTGCCCAATGGAAAGGAAGGTTGGGTATACCAGGTGGGCGGCAAGCAAGCTCAAACCTACCAGCATCCCACAAGGGAAAAGCATACCGTGTACGAAACCGGGCCAGGTAACGGTGTGCGCACCTATACCCTGATGTTTGACGACAAGGGTGTGGTCATCGACGTGCTTTACAACGAGAAAGGGCGGCACGACGGCCTCACTGCCCTGCAGGTGCAGCGCAAGGTTCGCGGCGATGGCACTCCTCGCAAGGACGAGGGCCGCGACGTGAAATGACAAAGGCCATGACGCAAAGAAAGACGGCAGGGCTGAACAATTGATGAAATGAAAAATGTTTAGTGATATGTCATGGCCAGCACCGGCGATGGATGAAGCGGCACCGAACAATGATGGATAGTTTTTTGCCCTTACACCGCATCGATAGCCATCGCGAAACCCATGGTCTACCTTCGTGCGACGGCGACAATCAGGGAATCGACGATGACAGCCAAGTCGGATAAGGGCGTCTTACTCTATAGGAGATCAAGTCATGAATGTCAGGATTATTGCTACACACGATTGCAGCCACTATCGCAACCTTGAACGTGAGCTCAAGGACTTGGCTGTCGTCTACGAAGTGTTGTTCGTAGAGGACCATCCGGAAATCGTCGAGCGATATAGCATCAGGCACTCCCCCAGTTTGGTTGTAGATGACGAAGTGGTGTTCCGCCGCCAGCCAACTGAAGATGAGCTGCGAGCGCTCTTCAAGCGTAGCTGAGGTCACCGTGAGGCGCGCAGCATTTGGTTGGATATTAGTTGTTTACAACCCAGCCTGCCCCTTGCAGGTGCATGCAGGAATCTAGTTAGATCAAGCGCTTGGGCCCGGCCTCCGCCGGGGTGACGACTGGTTCAGGACTTCCTAAGCGTATTGCAATCGAGTAGCCGGAAACGGCCGAAAATGATGACAGGAGAACAACAATGATGGACGGTTATGGCATGGCAGGCGGTTTCGGATTCGGCGGGATTTTCATGATCCTGTGGTGGGTGCTCATCATCGTCGGCGTTGTCGCGCTGGTGAGATGGGTGGCCACGTCGTCCGGCGGGGACGCGCGCAGTGGCGGCGACAGCAAGGCGCTGGACATTCTCAAGCAACGGTATGCGCGCGGCGAAATCGACGAACAGGAGTTTCAGAAGAGAAAGCGCGATCTGACCGAGTAGACGGGCAACCCGGGGCGTGCGCGCCGCGTGGGCTGCGCATCCTGTTTGCAGAAAGGAGAAGAAATGAATCGGAAGCGTGGATTCTGGATCGCTTTGTGGGTGGTTCTCGTCGTCGTTACGGGATGGCTCGCATTCGGCTATGGCGGCATGGGCTACGGGCCGTGGCATGGGGGACGGATGGGTGCCTGGGACGACGGCTATCGTGCCGACGGCGGTCCGCGCCGGTACGGCATGGGGCCCGGAATGATGGGGGGCGCGGTGCCCGGCCAGGGATTGGGCATGGGCATGTACCACGGGATGATGGGCCAGTACGGCGCGGGGATGCCGGGGATGGGCGCAGGGATGGGCTTCGGCATGACGCCCCCTGATCTGACGTCCGAACAGGCGCAGAAGATCGACCAGCTGCAACAAGAGGCCTTGGCGCGCAACCGCGGCCTGTCACAGCAGCTTTGGGCTGCACACGACACACTCAACCGTTTGCATATGAACGAAAAGCGGGACTGGGACGCGATTCGCGCCGCCTCACAGAAACCGTTCGATCTTCAGCGCCAGCAACTCGACTCAGCGATCGACCTGCAGCAAAAAATCGACGGTGTGCTGACGGATAGCCAGCGACGGGACATGGCGCGTTCCTGGCGGGGCCATGGAGGATAGGCGCGCAATAAATCCCCCTCCAGCAGCTAGCCGCAGACAAGCGTCGATCGGATTCGACGACAGATGACGGAGAGGCAGATGGACGAACACGCCGGTCACACACCCGCAATGGAGAGCCCGCCTCCTGGAGACGGCAAACACGCTGCCCACACGCAAGCGCAAGGAGGAGAGGCACGGAAGCACGGCGGCCATGACCACGCCCGCATGGTGGCGGATTTCAGAAGACGCTTCTGGATATCGCTGGCGCTGACGGTTCCCATCCTGGCCTTGTCCTCCGGCCTGTGGGAGATGCTCGGCCTGGCGGCGCCGGTGGCGTTTCGCGGCGACGCCTATGTGCTGTTCGGCTTCTCCAGCATCGTATTCTTCTATGGCGGCTGGCCGTTCCTGAAGGGCTTCGGCGACGAACTCCGGCAGCGGCAGCCAGGCATGATGACGCTGATCGCGGTGGCCATCAGCGCGGCCTATTTCTATTCCAGTGCAGTCACCTTCGGCCTGCCCGGCATGGGCTTCTATTGGGAACTGGCGACCCTGATCGACATCATGCTGCTCGGCCACTGGATCGAGATGAAGTCGGTGCTTGGCGCTTCCGGCGCGCTCGAAGCCCTGGTGCGGCTGCTGCCTGCCGAAGCGCACCGCGTGGGGCCGGACGGCAACACCGAGGACATTCCCGTCGGCGACGTCGCCCCCGGCGACCGCATCCTGGTGAAGCCGGGCGAACGCGTGCCCACCGACGGCATCATTGTTTCCGGCCAGACCAGCCTGGATGAATCCATGCTCACCGGGGAATCGAAGCCGGTGGAAAAAGGCGAGGGCGCCGAGGCCATCGGCGGCTCGGTCAACGGCGAAGGCGCGATCACCCTCGAAGTCAAGAAGACCGGCGGGCAGACCTATCTGGCGCAGGTCATGGACATGGTGCGAAAAGCCCAGGAATCGCGCTCGCGCAGCCAGGACCTGGCCAACCGGGCGGCCGTGTGGCTGACCGCCATTGCGCTCGGCGGCGGCTTCGCCACCCTGTTCGTGTGGCTGACACTGGGACGCGATTTCGCCTTCGCCATGGAGCGCGCCGTCACCGTGATGGTGATTGCCTGTCCCCATGCCCTCGGCCTCGCCGTGCCGCTGGTCGTTGCGGTGAGCACCAGCATGTCCGCCTCGCATGGCCTGCTCATCCGCGACCGCGCGGCATTCGAGCGGGCGCGCAACCTGGGGGCCGTGGTGTTCGACAAGACCGGCACCCTGACCGAAGGCCGCTTCGGCGTCAGCGACATCGTGCCGCTGGGCGAGCTGGACGAGACCGCCTGCCTGCGCCTGGCCGCTGCGCTGGAGAGCCAGTCGGAGCATCCCATCGCCGCCGGCATCGTGCGCACGGCCAAGGAACGCCAGCTGGAATGGCCGCAGGCCAGCGACTTCAAGAACCTGACCGGCCGTGGCGCGCAGGCCGTGGTCGAAGGCCGGGAAATAAAAATGGTGAGCCCGGGCTATCTACGGGAACAGGGCATCCAGGTCCAGCACCCCAAACTCGAAGCGCTCGCCGCCGAAGGCAAGACCACCATCTTCCTGCTGGTGGACGGCCGCGCTGCCGCCGTGTTCGGACTGGCCGACGTGGTGCGCCCGGAATCGAAAGCGGCCATCGCGCGGCTCAAGGCCATGGGCATCCAGTGCATGATGCTCACCGGCGACTCGCAAGCGGTGGCGCAAACGGTTTCAAGGCAACTGGATCTGGACGATTTCTTCGCCGAAGTGCTGCCGGAGCAAAAGGCGGAGAAGATCCGCGAAGTGAAGGCCCGCGGCCTCACCGTGGCGATGGTCGGAGACGGCGTGAACGATGCGCCGGCACTGGTGGAGTCCGACCTGGGCGTGGCCATCGGCGCCGGGACCGACGTCGCGATCGAAGCCGCCGACATCGTGCTGGTGAGCAACAACCCGGAAGACGTGGCGGCAATACTGGGGCTGTCGCGCAAGACCTACGGCAAGATGGTCCAGAACCTGATCTGGGCCACCGGCTACAACGCCTTTGCGATTCCACTCGCGGCCGGCGTGGCGGCCCCTTGGGGTTTGCTGCTGACCCCGGCAGTGGGGGCCGTGCTGATGTCGGCGAGCACCGTGATCGTGGCGATCAATGCCAAGCTGTTGGGGCGGGGCGGGATGCCCGCCGCGGCCCATGCAGAAGGCCGCTCATAAATGGCAATCCATCATTGTGCGATGGCAATCGGCAGCACCGATTTTGTATTGAGCGGCGAGAGCGGGGAGGGTTGATTTTTGAGCATCAAGCATATAGCGGTTGCTGGAGACGCCGTCGTCATCACATATGACTTGTTGCAGACGGCCGCCGTACAGATTGAAGCACGCATTAGGTTCGGAAAAGGCTAGCCACGCACGAAGGTCACTTCATGAAAACGTGACGATCGAAATCAAAGGGCTGTTGTCGGGCGCTGAGTGCGCACGGCATCGAGAAGCAGCTCCTGAGGCTCACAAGCGTATGGTTTGACTGTAGCGTGTGCGATCCGGTCAAGCAAGCCGGAGCCTGCCCGGAATCAAGCAGAAGGCGCTGCACACCAGTTGGCGCAAGCAGCCATTCGACAACCAAGCACCCACGCGCTCTGCCTCCAGATCGCTGTAACAATTCCTCTTGACCATGGTCCCGACTCCAAGGTTTAGACTACCGGTCAATGAAGGAGTCAGTCATGCGCACCATCGGAAAACTCGCACGCGAAACCGACGTCACGGCCGACACGGTTCGTTATTACGAGAAGGAGGGTCTGCTCGCGCCTGCCACCAAGACCGGGGCCGGCTATCGTCTCTATGACGAGGATGCCGTGCGGCGCCTGCGTTTCATCAGGCAGGCGCAGCAGTGCGGCTTCAGCCTGTCGGAAATCCGGGAACTGCTGACCCTGAAAAACAGCGACGCGGCCTGCTGCAAGGACGTCAAGAGCGTGGCCATCGCCAAGAAACTGCAACTGGAACACAAGATCCGCGCGCTGCAGGCCATGTCCGGCGCGCTTTCCGGGCTGATCGCCATCTGCGATGACGAGACCCGTCCGCTGGACGAGTGCCCCATCCTCGCGGCACTGGAAAACAGCATGGCCAAACAAGGCAAAGGAGAAAAACGATGATCAAGATCGAAGTGTTTTCCTCGCCGGGCTGCGGCAAATGCGGCCAGGCCAGGACCATGCTCAAGGCGGTCGCGGAAGAGTTGGGCGCGGACAAGGTGCAGTGGCGCGACGTGAACATCCTGGAGGAAATGGATTACGCCGTGGACCTCGGCGTGATGGTGTCGCCCTCCATCGCCATCGACGGAAAACTCGTGTTCGCGTCGCTGCCCAGTGCCGGCAAACTGCGGGCGGAACTCGAAAAGCGGCTCCAACAGGGACATGCAGCATGAGCACCTTGTTGCTCGTGACGGCGGCGGGGCTGGGTCTGCTGGCCTTTTTCGAACCCTGCACCATCGCCACGCATACCCTGTTCGCCGCCCGCAGCAGCCATGACGTGGCGCGCCAGCGTCGCGCGGCGCTCGCCCAACTGGTCCTTTCGCGAAGCGCCTTGCTGGCAGGCCTCTTCGGCGCCGCTGCCGCCATCGGTCTCGACGGGCTCTCCGCGCCACAGGCGGCGCTTATGCTCGGCATCATCGGCGCGGTCTATCTGGTGACCCGCCGGGTTTATCTGCCGGTTCCCCATCTCGAATTCTTTCGCCTCATCCCGGGTGGGCGCCGCCTGCCGCAGGCGCTCAGGCTGGGCCTGACGCTGCCCGCCTGCACCCTGCCGCTGGTGGCCGTGGTCGGCGTCATCGCCGCCCTGAGCCAGCGCATCGACCTCGCGCTCGGGGCGGGGCTGGCCTTCGCCGGGATGTTTTCGCTGCCCACGGTATGGGACAGCCTGCATGGCTTGAATGCGGCGCATCTGGCATTCCTGGGCAAGGCCGCCGGAGCGAGCCCCTACGTGACGGCCCTGTTGCTGTGGGGCGGCGCTTTTCTGATCTGGCAGACAGGCATCTGAAACATGGACATGACCGCATTGCAAACGACACTGGAGCAGGCAAGCCTCGCATCGCTGGGGGTCGGTTTTGCCGCAGGCTTTATCTTCAGTTTCAACCCGGTGGCGCTGGCCGCCATTCCGGTTTCGCTCGCCTATGTGACCAAGGCCCATGAGACGAAGCGCGCCGTGCGCTTCGGCGCCATGTTCATCGCCGGCATGGTCCTGATGCATGTGTTCCTGGGTGCGGCGGCCGGCCTGGGCGGGATGTGGGTGCAAACACTCCTGGGCCGGGAATGGGGGCTGGTGCTGGGGCCGCTCCTGATCCTGCTGGGCCTGATGTGGCCGGGATGGATCAGGCTGCCGCTTCCCGTCATCCGGTTTCGCGCCAGGCGCGCCGAGAACGGCTGGGGCGCGTTCGCTCTGGGCATTCCGTTTTCAGTGGCGATATGTCCATTCTGCGCGCCAGCCTTGGTGATCCTGCTGGGCGTGGCCACCGGCATCGGCTCGCCGCTGTTCGGCGCGACGCTGCTGCTGGCGTTCGCCCTTGGGCGCGCGGTGCCGATCATCCTGGGCGCGTGGGCGGTGGGCTGGCTGGAAAGCCTGAAGCCGCTGCGGCATGCGCAGAAAATCTTCGAGGTTATCGGCGCGCTGCTCCTGATTCTCTCCGGGCTTTACATGCTGAATGCCTATTTCCTTTTCATCCCCGGTCTTGTCGCGTAGGAGGCTTCATGAGGTTTGCATTGCGTGCATGGCTGTTGTCCTGCGTTTTGTCTGGATTGTTCGGCATCAATGCCCAGGCGGCCGGGCCGAAGCCGGTTCCGTTCGTCATGCAAATGACCATCGGCGATTCCGATGCGCAGCGGCGCGCATTCATGCAAATCGCCAAGGTGCTGGAGGATATCGGTCCGCACAAGGTGAGAATCGAGGTGGTGGCCTACGAGGGTGGCATTGCCTCGCTGCTGGCCGACAACAACGATACTGCGACGCTGCTCGCCGCGCTGGCGCGGGAAGGCGTTCGCTTCAAGGCTTGCCGCATCAGTATGCGTGGGCAAGGGTACACCGATGCCGATTTCCCGCTGGAGGTAGAGTTCGTCCCCGCCGGCGCGCCGGAGATGATTCGCCTGCAGATGGAAAATTACCGCTACTGGCGTCCCTGAGCGCCAGAGCGAGTCACCCAGCGCAGCAGGACAACTGCTTCACGTCCTTGGTGAAGGTCTGGGCGCAGAGCTTCAGCCCCTCTACCATGGTGAGGTAAGGGAACAGTTGCCCGGCCAGATCGGCGACCGTCATACGGTTGCGAATAGCCAGCGCGGCAGTCTGGATGATCTCGCCGCCTTCTCCCGCCAACACCTGTGCACCCAGCAGGTGCCCGGTATTTTTGTCCGCCACCAGTTTGATGAAGCCACGCGTGTCGAAATTCGCCAGTGCGCGCGGCACATTGTCGAGCGTAAGGGTGCGGCTGTCGGTTTCCATTCCAAGCGTATTTGCCTGCGCTTCGGTGAGGCCCACCGTGGCCACTTGCGGGTCGGTGAACACCACCGCCGGCACCACCGAGAGATCAAGCACGGCATCGCCGCCGGTCATGTTAATGGCCGCGCGGGTGCCGGCCGCCGCCGCCACGTACACGAACTGCGGCGCAGTGGTGCAGTCGCCGACCGCATAGATGTGGGGTACGGAAGTGCGCAGATGGTCGTCTACGACGATGGCGCCGCTGGCATCCATGGTTACGCCCGCGCGCGCGAGATCGAGCCCCGCTGTGTTGGGTTTGCGTCCGGTGGCGATGAGTAGGCGGTCACCGCTGAGCGCACCTATGCTTGTTTCAAGCTCAAATGCCTTGCCGTCGAAGCGTACGGATTTCACGGCGGCGTTCGTGAGAACCCGCATGCCCTCTTCTTCCAGTGCCGCTTTGAGCCCGTCGCCAATGGCCGGGTCTTCCTTCGACAACAGCGTGCCGCGTGCCACGAGGGTGACGCGACTGCCCAAGCGCAGATACGCCTGCGCGAGTTCCAGCGCGACCACCGAGCCGCCGTATACGATCAGATGGGTCGGCGTTTCCTCGGCGATCAATGCCTCGGTCGAAGTCCAGAACGGCGTTCCGGCGAGACCTGGCACGTCCGGAATCTGCGGCGAGCGGCCAGTGGCGATCAGGATGTGGTCGGGCGTGCGGCGCTGTTCGCTGCCGTCGACTTGGCGCACGACGAGGGTCCTGGCATCCTCGAAGCGCGCGAAGCCGCGCAGCAGTTTAATGCCGGGATTGCTTTCCAGAATGCTTTCGTATTTGGCGTGGCGCAGTTCTTCCACCCGCGCCTGCTGCTGCGCGACCAGTGCCTTGCGATCCAGCACGGGCGCATGCTTGGCCAGACCAGGAAACGGGTGTTTGGCTTGCAGATGCGCCACGTGGGCTGCGCGAATCAGAATTTTCGACGGCACGCAGCCGACATTGACGCAGGTGCCGCCGACGATACCCGCTTCGATCACGGTCACTTCAGCGCCTTCTTCCACTGCGCGGATGGCGGCCGCGAAGGCGCCCGAGCCGGTGCCGATGATGGCGACGCTGAGTTTGGCTTCGGTCTTGGGCGAGGCGCTGCGCGCGACTTCCGCGCCGAAGCCCTTGGCGCGCACGGCATCGAGCAGAGCTGATGCTGGAACGTCGCTTGCGGCTTCAACCTGGACGGTGCCTGCGGCGTAGGACACGTCGGCACGGCTTACGCCTGCGACCGACAACAGTGCTTGTTTCACGGATGCGGCGCAATGGTCGCAGGTCATGCCCGTTAGGTGGAGGATCTGCTCGCTCATTTGGTTTTTTCACCTTTCACGGTGGATTCATAGCCCGCCTCGAAGGTGGCGTCTTCCAGCGCCTTGACGCTGGTTTTGGCATCGTCGAAGGTCACGACGGCTTCTTTTTTCTCGAAGGAAACGACCGCCTTCGACACACCCGGCACCTTGACCAGCGCCTTCTTCACGGTGATCGGGCAGACCGCGCAGTACATGCCGGGCACGGACAGCGTGACGGTGCGCACGGCGGCGAATGCGGCATCGGCGAAAGCGAAAGCGAAAGCCAGGATTGAGGCGAGAATCAGTTTTTTGGCTTGCGCCGAAACGAGCGTTTTCATGACGAGACTCCTTTAGTAAAACAGCGGGGCGAGGTAGGGAAAGATCAGGGCGAGAACGACAAGCACGGCCACCATCCAAAACAGAACCTTATAGATGCGGTTGGTCTGGGGCATGGCGCACAGCGAACCTGGCGTGCAGGCCGCCGCTGGAGCGCGGTAGATTTTTTTCCAGGCGAAGAACAGGGCAATGACGGCCGCCCCGAGGAAGTAGGGCCGAAACTGCTCCAGCACGGCGAGATTGGCCACCCAGGCGCCGCCGACGCCGAGCATGACCAGCACCAGCGGGCCGATACAACACAGGGAAGCGGCGATAGCGGCGATGACGCCGCCGATGAGCGGCAAGCGCCCGGCTTTCTCTTGCAACATGTTTTTCTCCCTTCCGGATCTTGGATGAATAGCGTAACGTTACTTCCGTAGTCATGTACGGAGTCAAGCGGTATGGGGATCAATCTGGAAAATCTGACCATCGGCGCCTTCGCCAAGGCGGCCGGGGTCAATGTGGAAACCATCCGCTTCTATCAGCGCAAGGGCTTGCTGCCGGAGCCGGACAAGCCCTACGGCAGTATTCGCCGATATGGTGAGGCGGATGTGACGCGCGTGCGGTTCGTGAAATCGGCCCAACGGTTGGGTTTCAGCCTGGACGAAATCGCAGAGTTGCTGCGGCTGGAGGACGGCACCCACTGCGAGGAAGCCAGCCACTTAGCCGAGCACAAGCTCAAAGACGTGCGAGAGAAGTTGGCTGATCTGGCGAGCATGGAGTCTGTGCTGTCCGAGCTTGTGTGCGCCTGCCACGCGCGGAAGGGGAACGTGTCTTGCCCGCTGATTGCGTCGCTACAAGGGGAGAAAGCCCTTTCCTACGCTGGCGCGGAGTAGTCGAGGATCACCAGTAACGGCGATCGAGGGGTCGATTCCATGGTTGCAACCAACAGGGAAAGACAGGCCGCGTTCAAGAGGAATATACGGGATGCCGGGCTCGAAGCGCGCTGGAACGAGCTGGATGCACTGGTTGAAGAAATCAATCTGCTCAAAGACAATCTGAAAAAGCGTGAACTTGAGCTTTTCCGGAAGCCCAAAATGGCCAGCACGGTCGCTCAGGAAGCGATATGCTATCTGCGAATAGCATATGCTCCTGGAACGGATTGGCGATCTTCATGATCACGGCCTGGATCCTTGGGTAAACGGTAGTACCCGGGCGGAGATCATCCCCGCCCGGTTGAGAAACTGAGACCATGAGACTTGATGATGTCCGACACGGACAATAAGGAAGCCACGACGCTTTCTCGACAGCATGTTGCGGCCTACCTCCAACACCTCGCGGCCGAGAGGCGGCTTTCTCCGAACACGCTTGAAAGTTACCAGCGGGACCTTCTTTTTTTGCTCCAGACAACTGAAGAAAGCGGGAAAGCACTGGCTGACGCAGTGGCCTCCGATGTGCGGGACGCGATCGTCAAGCTCAGGAAGAAAAGCCTATCGCCGGCGAGCGTGGCCAGACATATATCAAGCTGGCGTGGATTCTATTCATACGCCATCCAGAGATTCGGATACCTGAACAACCCATGTGTCGGGCAAAAAGGTCCGAAGGTAAAGCGGGCCCTTCCCAAGACGCTTTCACCCGACAGTTGCGCCCAGCTCCTCGATGGCAAGAAGGAACAAGATATTGACTCGAATGTCTTGCTGGCACGTGACCACGCCATGTTCGAGCTGCTTTATTCTTCAGGCTTGCGAGTGTCCGAGCTGACGGGCATGGATTTCATTGATATCGATCTGAAAGCAGGGGAGGCACGGGTTACCGGCAAGGGCAGCAAAACGCGCCTGGTGCCGGTAGGCAGGCAAGCGTGCAAAGCGATCAAGACCTGGTTGAGCTGGCGCCAGGCACTTCTTGGCGGTAACGATACTCCCGCATTGTTCCTCAGTCGCTGGGGGAGACGCCTTTCGGTGCGCAGCGTACAGATGCGTCTCGATCACTGGGTCTCGCAGTCCGGGTTGGGGCAATCAGTACACCCGCACATGCTCCGCCACGCTTTTGCCAGTCATATGCTTCAATCGTCAGGTGATCTCCGGGCGGTCCAGGAGATGCTTGGCCACGCCAACATCACCACCACCCAGATCTATACTCACTTGGACTGGCAACACTTGGCGAAGGTATATGACTCGGCTCATCCCCGGGCCAGACGCGCGAAACCAGTGAGCGGCACCGAGAACACATAGCCATACGTCGTCGCAATTACAAAAACTCAATAAAGTAGTAACGTGAAAACGTTGTGTTCGCTTTCGAGGTGACATCATGCCCATCGTGACCCTATCGAGCCGCGAGTTTAACCAGGACGCCAGCCGGGCCAAGAAGGCTGCGAAGCATGGCCCGGTATTCATCACGGATCGCGGCAAACCTGCGCATGTGCTGCTGTGCATTAAGGAGTACCAGCGGATAACAGGTGGCCATCAGAAGGTCGCCGATCTGCTGGCGATGCCGGGTATCGAGGACGTTGAATTTGAGATTACGCAACTACGTGATCTCGCTAGGCCGGCTCATGCCGCAACGCACCCGCGAGCAGATGAGGCGCAGATGGGGGCAGGCGGTAAGACCACCTGAGTGACATCGCAAGAGAACGGAAATAAGGGGAATAATATGACCTACATTTTGCTGTACATCGCAGGCCTGATAGCTGCTATGGTGGGGGTCGGTCTGTTAATTACCAAGCTGCAACCACGTCCGACCCCGAATTCTCAGTATCACGGGGCGTTCGATGACGATGCCCCGTCTGTTTATGGGCTGGATCCGTCCAGTGAATTCCACTATGGAATAGACCATAGAGACTGAATCACCATTCCCCGTTTGCCCCGCCGGTATTCTTGGTGGCGACAGCGGGATTTCTGTCCCGTGGGCGATTCACATCTAAAGCGCTGCCCGCCGCCCGCTCGAACAGATCGGCGTCTCCCTGCTCTTCCTGAACCGCTGTGGTCACGGTTTTCCTGCCCTGGCCAGCTTCATCGCGTCCTTCATCGGCCGCGATGTCTGCCGCATTGGCTCCCGCTTTGGCTGCCCGTTCCACGATAACTGGCGTCACGGTCTGACCGGACTGTCCGCCTGGTCCATCCCGATCTACGATCATTGCGGGAGAGGCATGCGGGTTACCTGGGACACGCGATTGGTTGGCAGTATTTCCACCCCTGATGTCGCTGGCGGAGTCTTGGTAGAGCTCATTCGGCTCGCCGCCTGGTGTCGGGGTGGAAAGCTTGGTGGCTGGCTCAAGCCCAGCATTGGCAGAATTGTCTCCTTGACGCATCAATCCGGCTTGGTTCTGCACCCATTCCTTTATGTATCCATCCACCAGCGCGAGCTGGCCAGCAGTATCCCTTGAACCGAGCGCGGTATTCGCTCTGGCAGCGCCGCCAAGCTGCGCAACGATGAAGTTGGACAGGTCGGCTTGCGCGCGTCCTTCCCCTGAGCGGGTTTCGCTTGCAACCCGTTCATATGCCTCGGCCTGCGAGAGCGATACGCGCTGAGCATGTTCGGCCCTGTCGGCATCTGACAGGCTGGCTCGGATCTCGCTTGACGCACGGCGTGCAGACTCGCTACCCGTTGACGTGCTGATGGTGTTATTGAAGCTTTGCGCCTTGTTGAGCTGGTCCTTGAAGCCGGAAGACTCTGCGTAGGAACGGGCTGAATCCAGGACGCTTTGGATTTGAGATTCAGAAGCAGCGGCATGTTTCAAAGAAGCACGAACGCCGGCGGAAAGTGCCCCAACATTTACGCCTGCTCCAAAGTTTGCAGAAACTTCTTTGAGTAGCTGCTGTTTTTCCGTATCACTGAGCTTGATCCCCGCGTCCCATTTTGATGCGGTATTCATCGCACTCTCATATGTCTGGGCAAACTGAGCGATGCTGCCGACACCTGCATCAGACCCCACGCGAGTCGAGGAACCTGCTGACTGCAGGAAGGACTGCGCCTTATCGTAGGCCGCCGTGAGCGAACTCGACCTGGCGGCCGATGCCTCGCCAGCCTGCTGGAAACTGTTTTTGGATAGCGTCTGAGCTTGTGTTGCCACCACTGTTCCCACCATCCCGCCAACCTCACCCAGATCAGAGACCGTGCCGGCACGATTCAGCACCGATGGGAACTGGCCATTACCAAAAGTCGAAATCATCGAACCGTCACTTCCGACTGCTTGGTTGACTCCGGACCCGTGCCGGTTTGTAGGCGCGGTATTCCACTGATCCGCGCTTCTATTGTTCGCGCTCCAGTTCCCCATGGTGACATTGCCCCATTGAGTGTTGCCAGCGCTGATATTCCCGGTACCGACCTGCGCACCGGCGGCCTGAGCTGAGGAATTTGCCGGGCTCATGACGCCTGATATGACGCTGGTGAAAGATGCCGCGCTGACATTGGTCAGCATGTAGGCGATGACCGGTACCGAGAGCGTGAGAATACCGGCAACACCCTGATCGGAAATCATGGAGTGCATCAACGCCTGATGGCTTGCGTAGGAGAGGGGATTCATCCCGTCGACGGCAGCCTTGGCACCGAGCGTCGCGTACCAGCTGGTGAAGAAATTCAGCGCTGCGTAAACCGGCGCCCAGAGGTTGATCCATAACAAGGCCATCAGATAGGTTTTGAGAACCAGGCCACCCTTTGATCCAGCCACAATGATCAGGAGCATGACGATGGGAAACAACGCCAGAATCACGATATGGATGGCGTTTCGGATCAGGGGCATGGACGACTCGGCGATCTTGGCCATGGTCCGATAGCTGCTGTTTGCGCTGGCAGATGCCATCGCCGTCGATAGCGCGACCTGCGCCGATGTCGTATCACCGATCATCTGTGGCACAAAAACCGTGGAATCCGCGATCAGGTTGATCATCGCCGCCTGCTTGATGGAGTCCTGTGCGGTTTGACTCACCCCGAAAATGAAGTTGTCTACGGCAGGTAATTGAGCGGCCACCAGTGCGGAGGCAGCTGCTGAGGTGGGCGAGCTCGGGTTGAGCATCCTACCCAGGCGGGGCAGGATGTCATTTGAAACATGCGGGTTGATCTGGGCATCAATGTAAGACCAGGCCTGATCACAGCCGACGATCTTGTAGATGCCTGCTGCGTTGTCATAAACCTGAACCAGTAGCCCGGGGTTCATCTGGGGGGCGATGTCTGCCCAGATGTCGCCAGACTTCATGATCTGATCGAAAAAAGGCCCGTTGTTGTTCAGTTCCGGGTAAACACAATCCTTGGTCAGGTTGGTCAGGGAGCTGACCAGATTGGGATCGTAGAAGCGCACGCTCTGTCTATCCTTGATGGCACGCGATCCGAACATGAAGCCGGTCTTCTCAAAGGAAATATCGCCAGGAAGCGCAAATACCGTTTCGCTTACTTTGGTGAGCCAATAGCCGATGTGGCTCTCCGCACTGGCAAAAACCGCGAGCCCCAGAGGTACGTTGGCCACTGTATACGTACCGGAACCACCAGCCACGTCGATCACAACCACGTCTTTCTTGGGCAAGAAGAGGCCCACATACCAGATGGCCAGCATCAGCATATAGATTGCTGCATCCTCGCCGCGTGCCTTCACGAAAGTCGTGGCGACGGCAACGAACAACCCAAATATCGCGAAGACTTTCATCAAGCCGGTGTAGTCGCTCATCGAGGTGAGCATCGCTACAGCGTCGAGCACGTACTTGATCTGCTGGGCGTCCCAATAGGCGTAGATCGTATCCATGCCTGATCAGCGGCTGCCGAATTCGATATTGGAGGTCAGGCGCGGGCCAAGGCTGGTGTACATCTGACGCTGGAAGTCCATCATCATCGCTACATTGCCCATCTTCTTGGAGATGTCTTCCTGCTTGAGACCATAGATCTTGATGGCCGTGTTCTTGATTTCGGCCAACTTTCCCTGGAAGTCGTCTATCGCCTTGACATCGGCCTTGACCGAAACTGTTTTGGTCTTGTTGAGCGCATCATCGACCTCGCGGCTGATGTCCTGCATTTGGCGGAAGGCGATTTCAGTAGCGATCGCTTCCGAGAACCCATCAATGATGCGATCGGCAACAATAGTCGAGCCACGGCCGCTATGGATGGACTGGGCGATCATCTGATAAATCGGCGTGCTGGTCATGGCGATCACCTGTAGCGCTTTCGGGTCCGTCAGCGCTGTTCTGGTGACAATGGCGTCCTTCAACTTATTCAGCTGCTCATACACGATTGCCGTCATCCCCACGGTTGTACGGGGTGTCCCTTCGTCCGTAGCCGAGGCATAGGGAAGACAATCGGAACCGGACGGGCATTCACGGATCCTCATGGTGTGTGTGCCGGACAACGGCCCCAAAAAATCCTCCCACGTGATGGTTGGCTTGAAATATTCCGTGGTGAAGCCGCTGGCGATGTCGCTGCTGTTCCTGATGAAGGTGATAGTCCCGAAGAGTGAAATGTACAGTTCGATTTCTTCATTGGAATACCCGCCCGCGCGTTCAAGGGCGTCGTAAACGAGGTTGAAATCCGATTTCAGTACCGGTTTTCCCGCGCTGTCCAGGCAAAGCGCTGCATTCACGGTGCATGCCGCGTCATAGGCGGCCTTCGTGTTCGCCGGACTGGTTTGGGTATCTTCCTTGGCATTGAAGAACGATCCATAGGAGCCGGTGAGCGCCGAACCGAAGACCTGGGCACGCTGCTCCATATCCATGTTCCGGGTATCCGGCGCGGTACCGACATACTGTTTGATCGCCTGGCAACTGCCGATCTGGAACTGGTTGAGCTGATTCATCGTCTTCGACAGATCGGTCAGCAACCCGTCGATCTCGGGAGCCATGGTTTTGAGGGCAAGCTGGAAGAAGTAACCCACGGCGTTCTGCCCGATGTTTCGCAGCGCATTAACGAACGCATCCATGTTGACGAAGCCATAGGCTCCGAGCCAGGCGTCAATCCCACCACAGCCCGCTTTGTAGCCTGGCGGGGAGAAACTGAATAGATTGGTGGCGCGCTGCGGCGCGCGGTAAGAAAAACCTCCCAGCGCCATCGTCGTTTGCCCCTGCGACTCGTACACAGCGGAAGGCGTGACATTCATCGCCGCCCCTGCTGAATTGAAGTAGTCGTTCATCCAGTCCGACCCGGCCGCGATCGAGGTCGTGGCAGGAACGGCCAGTCCAAGGCTCAGGGCCAGCATGAGAGTGATGGGCTTCAGACGAACGCTGATTTTCATGATGGACTCCTTGTTCAGAACTCTTGGCCGGGCTGCGTGCGGGTCAACACGCGGATCCGCTCGATAATTTCATCAATCGCCAGCGCGCCGCTTCCGATCGGCACGGCCTGCCGGGTTTCCCGGTGAACCAGAAACAGCGCGGGCACCATCTGGATGCCCTGGCCATTGCTCACGGTCATCGAGATGCCGTTATCGCGCCTGGCATCAGGAAATTGGGGGAGGGTTCCACCGTCCATGCTGACGCCCATCACGGGCAAGCCATAATTTCGCTCCAGCAGGCGCAACACCGGCGCTTGCTGATGGCAGTAGGGGCAGTCCGATCGGAAGAAAAACATCAGGCCGTAGTCTCGCGACAGCTCGGCCAGGGTCTGCTCCTGCGCTTCACGCCGCATATCCTTCTTGTTGAGCTGGGCGAAGGTGGCCGTCGGTGACCGGTTGTTGTAATCAACCGATGGTGTGGCCCATACCACGCGGCGTGCGGTATCGGCGAAGACCGAACTCTTGTCCATCACATAGGTCTGCGCTTCAAGGTAACTGCGCACGTTCGCTTGGGTGGGCTGCATGATGGCCAGGTCTTTTAGCCTGGCCAACTCCTTCTGCAGATCCTCCATCGTTGTCATTGCCTTGATGGACTTCGGCTTGGCATCAGCCTTCTTGTCCTTCTTCACCGGCGGTGCATCCGGCGGATACCAGTTGAACCCGCGCTCCGGGTTTTGCCACGGTGTATCGTCCCACCAGCCTTTACTTGCAGGGCCCGAGTCGGCGATAGCAAACACTGCCTGGCTTATCAACAGAGCCACTGCAGCAAGCAGGGCAATCGGTCGCTTCAACGCGCCTCTCCCGTCCCGACAGGCGAGACCTGTGGCGGCTGGCCATCCCTGCATAGATTGAGTTCGTAGAACATGCTGAACGGCTCCATCGTGCCATTCACCGTTCTCATTTTGTGGTCTGGCATGCCGAGCACCAGCCTCAACCGCTTACAGCCGGGCCGGATAACCTGCACAGTCGTTACGGATGCCTTGACCCGCGTGTTCGGAGGTGCCTTCGTGTCCTTCTTAAGCTTCTGAGCCATATCACCGATGAGCCAGGCTTGGGCAGTCCCGTCCCCTGAGTCAATGGCCGCAAGTAACAAGCCTCGCACATTGGCTGTCTCAGGTAGCGTCGGAGCAGCCACGGATTCAAGGCTGGATCCAAGAAGAGTTAGAAGCAGCATTACGATTGTCCGATTCATGTTCTGAGCATGGCTAGTGACAAAGATGACTTCATGATCGCCTTTCATTCCAATCAATCTAAGGCGTGCCGTAGTAGCTGTTGATCTTTGTCGTGGCACGGTCGATCGCGTAATCCGGGATTTTTACGCTGGCATTCACATCCGCCACCACGCTGGAAAAGTCGATCAGGCTAAAGTCGATGCTCTGGAGTTCGGCGGGGGTCAAACCACCACAATCCGGGCTCTTTGGATTTCCCCAGGATTTGCCAAGCTGTGCTCGCCCGGATGCAGCGATCAATCGTGCGATACGGGAGTTGAAACAGCAGTGCGATTGCTTCTTCTGCACGCAGACACCAAGGACTTTTTGGGAGCAATAGGTTCCGACATGAACGCAAAGATTCTGCCCGCGCTTCATGCCAAGAATTTGCTCTTCTTGTTCGCATGAAACGAGCTCCATAATGATGTAGATCGCAATGGCTATCGCAAACGAAGCGGGATCGAAACCGATAAAGAACGTCCCACTTTCCCCAAGCAGAACGGTCGTACCGGCTGCAGGGGCGCCGTATCCAACAGTCAGACCAAAATAGCTGAACGAGGGACTAAACACCGATGAAGATCCGCTTCCCCCAAGAATTGACTCCATTCCATTTATCAGGAAATTCGGGGCGTCCGATTGGAACAGCGAATCGTAGACTGCTGTAGACCCTAAATATTGGATTGATTCAGTCCCGAAACTCTTCACCAGACTCGCGCCCATGCTGGTCATCATGTCGCCGTTGTTCTGATTGCTCCCCATCGAGTTAGTCTTGCAGCAACTAAAAATCCCGAGCGTCACCCTGCATTTGCTGTTTTTGCCGTTGAACAGCGTCAGGGTATCCGGGTCCATGTAGTTGCCGGCCTGCCGCAGCGCCTCCATACCAGTGATCGCCAGAGCAAAATCACCGTCCGGCGTGTAGCCCGCATCGAAACACGTGCCATCCACGCAGTAGGTTTGCCCGCCGCAATCCGTGATGGTTTTAGACTCACCATCCGCCACCTTGCATTGATACGTTTGCTCATAGAGCGAGCACTTTGCTGGATCACCGTCCACATAGTCCACGCAACTTGATCCGATCTGCGCACACCCCTGCGCAGCTAGAGGCGCGCAATCGTCCACGTAGTTCTGGGAGATGCAGTCGTACTTGCTTTCGTATTTCCAGCAATCGCGAGTCACCGGGTAGCCGCTGATCATGCGCGTTTCCGGCCCCTCGATGCAGACCCTGGAATTTTTTGTGCAGGTGCCATCCCCTGCCAGCACCGGAGACGAGAGCAAGGGGAACAGGAGTGTGACGATGAGTAGCCGGGCTACCAGCCGCATCAAGGTTAGCGGCATCATGGAAGCCTGGCCTCCAGCGCCGTACATTGGTTATCCCAGACATCCTCTTCAGCGTGGTGCTGAGGGGTATTCATTGGCGGCGTGGTTACGGCAACATCAATGTCGGGGTAGTAGCTATCATCCCAGTTGTACTGATTGATGAAACGCAGATTGAATGTGCAGGTTTCATTGCTCAAATCACAGGTGCTGGGTTTCAATTCCAGCATGCATCCACGGCGGTAATAGCTGCCGAACAACACGTTGTTTGGAGTCACATCTGGATGCATGGTGGCTATTGGGCCTTTGATTGGACCAGTCCCGCCTTTCCCTGTCTTGTAATAGGCAACGATTCCCTTTTGCAAGACTGTGGGTGTGGGTTCCACGCTCACGAAAGCCAGGTGCTGATACGCGCTGTAGTCCCAATAGCACCACCCGTTGAAATTGCCCGTAACTCTTATCTTTGAGGGGTCTGGATCGCAGATCAATCGGATCGTGTCTCCCTTATAAGTGCTGTATGCGAAGAGGATTTCACCAGGGGTGCAGAACTTGGTCGTTACGATGACCGACAGCACTTCCTCGCACTGCTCTTCCCCTGCGGTCAGATATTGATTGCATGTTTCTGTCTCATACTTGTCCGGATCCTTGACCGTCTTCACTGCGCATCCGGCATAACCCCCGCTCACGATCAGGCTGCCGAGATATGTCTCAGCATCGCCCGACACCATGTTGCGTTTGACAACCAGCGGATCGGTTGTGGAGTTGAGCGGGAACATCACGTTCTTCTTGCCAGGGTCATTCATCAGCATCCTGACGCCTTCGCACTTCCCGTGGGTATGAGGATCGGGATCTGCCGTTCCTGCGGTAGATGTACAGCCAGTGACCCCCGCCGTGGCTGGCGCCGTCAGGCTACCTGTGCCGCCCATGTAGTAGCTGGAAGCAGGATCGGTGGCCGTATAGTTCGGCACTCCCGTGTTGGCGTCGCTCGCTGTGGTGGTGCTGATCTTGCTCTTGGCTGTTCCAACATTCGCCTTGCCGAAGGTGTTGCCCTCATTGAAGGCATCGTTCGCGGTCATGTCGGCACAGGTCACACTTGAGACCAGACACAGTGGCAGCAGTAAAGCCTTCACGGCCGGTACTCCAGCATGGCCAGCCGTGATCGTGCCTCAGCGGCCAGTGGACTGCCGCCTTGTGCCCAGCGCTCAAGCACGTAATCCAGGGTGACATCGCCAGTAGCGCGCAGGCTCTGACCGCATTCATTTCTCAGGTTGTTTAGGCATGCCTCGCCTTGCTGTCCTGTCGTCAGGACAAACGTGGGTGCTTGAACAACCTTGTATGCCCGGAATAAATCGGGGTGGATCATGATGGAAGCCCCCGTTTCGGCAATCGGCTTCAGTGCCTCCATGGCACGCGACCAGTTCCCCTTGGCGATCCCGCCCTCGACCCCTCGCAAGACCAGCACGGCACGCGTGCGCGCGGCTTGTCTGGCCAGATCCATCAAAGCTTTGCCCGGCATGCCCAGGGTGACGAAGATCATGAGATTGTCGTCTTCCGACTTCTGCGCTGTCTGGTTGTAGCGGGCCGCAATCTGGCCGATGTCCACGCCGGAAGATGGAACCTTGATTTTTGGAAAGGCGCGAACCGCGCCATTGCGCGCCGCCTGACTGGCAGCATCGATTGCCTGACTCGACTTCTTCCGCGCCACTGCCTCATCGCCATAACCATTTATCTCTGGCAGGGTAGGGGAGGTGTCAGCCGCATACCCAGCGGATACGATGGCAGCGAACAGAACAAGCAACAGCATTTTCATCACAGGCCTCTTCATCGATCAGAATCCAAAGGCCCCCTGGCAGCAGTCCCGCTTGCGGAAGAGCATGTAAGCAAAATCCTCGCCCTTGTATGGGAACTCCTTCCCTGCGCCTGAAATGACTGTTGTGCGTCCCATGGTTGAACAACATCTGCCATCCTCCTTTTTGGTGTTGGGGATGGGGTAGGTCATCTGGGTCTTGTAGGCGCGCTTGTCCATGAGCGGAATGGGGTAGTAGCCGCACTGCCCCGACGTTCCGTGCGCGCCCCAGACCAGCAATTCGCGGTGCATCTTGTTGGTCATGCGCTGGGCAATGAGTGTCGAGGCCTGCACGGCGCCGACATGGTTACCCACCCAGCCATTGAGCGGGTACATGGATCCCTGGCAGCCCGCGCACCAGAAAAGCTCGTTCAGGGGAAAGCCCGCCGTGGCAGCCACGCAATCCGCGGCGCAGGCGCCCTGAGCCAACGGATTGGCAAACAGCACGGCATCAGGATTGAGGATGAAGGTCAGCTCCGAGTCCGCCCACAGCGGATCAAGCTCGGTGAAATACGCCAAGTCGAAAACATTCTGTTCCAGGCACGGGTTATCGACGATGACTTCCAGCCAGAACATCAGGGGGCTGATGTACCAGTGAGCCTGATAGAACGACTTACCCCCACGCGCTTGAACATGAGCTGGCGCCGGCACGCCGGGATCAATGGTGATCCCGCCAAGGGAGGGGAAGCAGTAGGGTTTGCGCACCACCTCGACCAGCCGCGCAGGTTCGTAAAAACTGATGCTCAAACCCACCTTGGGCGGACTTGAGCATGCGCACAGTGGGTTGCTCACACCGCTATCAAAATCCTCCTGACCAAAATCCATGATCGTGGTGCCGCCGACCTTGAGCGGAAACGCGCACGACCAGCAAATATCCGTGATCGGATTCATGAACTTGCCGGTGCAAGTGGTCGTTGCCGCCCATGAGTTGGGCGAAACCGCAAAGGCAAGCACCAGAACAGCACGAATGTTCCGGAGCAGCCAGCCCATCACTTGAACCATCCCAGCAAGCCCACGGGCTTCTTTGTCGGCTTGATGATCAGGGTTTTGCGGCCGGCTGCCATCCCAAGCCTCGATCCTGGTGCTGCCCCGATGCGGTCTGTGGAATCTGACCATTCAGCAATTTGCAGGGTCAGTCCAGGATCGTTAATACAAGGAAAAGTATTCACTTTCAGTCAGCTTTCATTTCGTCGATGCGCAAGCGCCTTTGCGCTACCTCTTGCGACACCAGCGCAGGGATCTGCTGGATCCCGAAGCGCCTCACCAGATGCCCGCTCTGGTCGAAGTACACCTGCCTTTTCCACTGACGGGTCAGCGCCAAGGGTTCACCCGCGACCAGAATCGGCTTCACCGCTCCGTTGAAGCGCTTGAGAATCTCGGCGGCTTTCTTTACCTGCTTCGGGTCGCTCTGATCGAAAAAAAACAGGTGATTGGAAAGTGGCACATAGTCGAGCGGATTGACCATGTCACCCGCACGCGCGATGACTTTGCCATCTGGCGTGGTGATGTCGCGCGGGACGCGCCACGATGGATCAAAGTAGAAGGTGCGCGGCTGGCGCGTCTTGACGATGCCCTTCACAGGGTCCGGCCGCTCGATGCTTTGTTTCGATCGCTCGATGGCTTCTTTCTGAAGTTGGCCGAGACGACCGTTTTTTTCCATGGACTTGAGCTTGTCCTGTATCGCTTCAAGCATGTCCGGTTCGGTGATGGGATAGGACGGCCCCAAGATCTCCTGAGCCCAGGCCGGATACATGATCAACCCACACAGAATCATCGCCAGAGCCTTCTTGATCATGTCAAAACAGTGGGATCGCGCGCCCGGAGACACGCTCAAGCGGAATCCAGCCCGTCAGTGCAAAGCGCGAATCCAACGAATCCTTGTGGGGTGCGTAAACATAGAAATGGTTGGCCGGAATCACGCCGGTCGGGCCAAGCGCCAACGTTTCGCCTGTCCGGGTGCGCGGCTTGGCCGTGCTCATGTACTCGCCGTTCACGTAGAAATCCCGACCCTCTGTGGTCACTGTGTCGCCCTGCATGCCACGCACCTGTTTCACGAACGAAAGTCCGGCCTTGTACGGCCCGCCGCCCGCCCAGCGCCAGGCAATGTAATCGCCGCGCTTGATATTCAGGTCGCCCTTGATCACCACAAACACCCGGTATGGCAGGCTTTCCGTGACCGTAATCGCCAACGTGAAGAACGCATTGAAGAGCAGGATGGCGCCCACCAGCCCGCCCCAAAACAGCCAGTTGCATCGGAGATGGGGAATCATCTCGGTATGCCAGTAAACCAGCCAACGATTCCATAAGTTGCCCGCGCCTGGGGCGATTGCTGCCTTCGTCATGGCTTCACTCCGAAGCCTTGAGCCTCAGTCCCCGGCGACATGCCGAGCATCGCTTTTAAACGCGGCGTCAGATCCTCGGCCGGCCCCGCGATCACCGCCGACTTCACCACGATGGTGCAGCCGCATTCCTTCTGCAGCCTGTCCACTGCGCGTTCGATCGCAGGGCCGATCCGGCTGACCATCAGGTAAGCAGCCTCCCGGTCCTCGTCGCTGACATTCGGACGGGAGAGCAAAGTGGTGAATTCGGTTTCCTTGATTTTGACGACACTGGCGAGGTCTACCACCGCGAATCCAGCGGTCGGTTTCGCTAGCCAGAAGTGGTATGCCGCAAGCGTCACTGTTGAGACGAGCAATGCCATCAACAACGAAATCCAGCTCACCATAAGAAAATCACCCCCCATCTCAGACTGAGCCCCGGCCTGATCTTCCGTAGCCGGAACTTCAGCAGAATTACTCCCGGCCCTTGTTATCTCGGTCATATCGCCGCCTTCCGTTCCCGCAGCACGGCATCGACCGCATCGGCCATGGACAAGCCAGTTTCAAGCTTCTGCCGTACCGCTGAGAAATCACGTGCATTGGCCGAACCCATGAGTTGGGAGTAGGGGTCAAGCAGGAGCATCCCGACCCCGTAACCAGCCTGGCCACAGGAGACGAACACTTCCGAATAGTTGCCCTGTTCGGTACGCAAGCTACTGACGAGGTGAGCCATGTGCGGCGTGAAGGCCAGCTTCTCTTCGAGCTTGGCAATGGATTCCTGCTTCTGCCGGAGCATGAACAGCCAGTCAGCGTTTTCCAGTGCGGCCTGCGAGGCTGCGCTACGGTAGTAGTCGTTGATGCCCTGTGTGCCCGTCAGGAAGGCACCGCCGTATTTCCGGGCGCGGCGGTAGCCCGCCTCGATGAAGTCACCCGTCTGCCCGCCCGTGAGCAGATCCCAGGCTTCGTCCAGGATCACCACTTTGGGCTGTTCACGGGGCGCCAGGTACATTTCCTGGGTGATGCGATACATCAGGATGAATAGGGCGACCGCCTGCAGGTCTTTCTTCGATTTCAATTCCTCCAGCTCCAGGACCACCAGATTGGAATTGAAATTGACCGTGTGCTGACCTTCAAAGTAATGGCCGTAGCTGCCCAGCGAGGTGTAGGAAGTCAGCTGCACCGCCAGATCGCGGATGCGCGGATCGCAGGCCTCTTCCTCGCCATGCTCAAGCGTGCCGCCATCGTGACAGGCGAGCTTCAGCTTCTCCGCCAGAAGGTCGATACTCGATCGCGGCCCGCGCTCTTCCCAAAGGCCACGAATCGCCAGTTCGAGCTGGGACAGCTCGTAATCTGACAGTCGGCGTCCAGGGGAGATCATCTGGGCGATCAACGGCTTCAACATCTCCATGTCTTCGTCGATGTCGTTCACCATGGTGAACGGATTGAGGACGACATTCGCTTCCTTGGTGAACTCGATGTATTGACCCCCGAGCGCGTGGCACAGCTTCTCGTAGGAACGGCCCACGTCGATAATCCAGACCTTCGCCCCCATCGCCAGATAGCGTTCGGCAAGCTCGTTCAGGAATGCGGATTTGCCAGACCCAGACGTTCCCACCACGCAACCGTTGTAGTTGCCAGACGGGTTGTCGAACAGATTCACGCCTATGGTCTGGCCATTACGCCCAGTGAAGGTCAGCACCGGAGCCCCGACACCGCGCCATTCACCCAGAACAGGCGACAGATTGGCCGCGTTGGCGGTCGTTTTGGTGGAAAACCGCTGCGCGATCTTGATGTCGCGTTGCAAGGTAGGCCCGAGTGCCATCGGCAGCGAGGACATCAGCGCCTGGGTCTGCATATAGGTGTCAGGGCTCAATGCGAAGCCCATGCTGCGCCAGATGGCTCTGGCCGCTTCATCCGCTTCGGCTACGGCATCCGGACTGGGGAAAAGCAGCACCTGATGGTACAGACGCAATGCACCTCCCCCCTCGTCGTAGGCGTTCTGCAACAATTTCCAGTCCGCCGCCCGCTTGCTCACGTCCGGCAGCGCTTTACCCATCGGACTTTCCGAAACCTGAATCGCCCGAGCCGTTTTCATTTGCGTCAGATTCTTGTGCTCGTCGTAATTCAGAATCTGCGCCCCCATGGTGATGAGGAAGGGGCAGGGGTAGCCCATGGATCCCTTATTGGCGTCTCCCAGCATGCTGGCGACTTGATGCAGATCGAACTGCTTCGGATAACCTTGCGCCGAATGCGCACGCACGCAGACCGCAACCCCGTCTGGCGAGCGCAGGGTGGTGCCGAGCCTGCCTACCGAGGCCACGGTGTCACGGGTAATCATCTGGTAGCGCAATGCCTGTCCGTCGTCATAGCAGACCGGATCGGCTGAATGTTGTGCGGGATTCAACATGGTGCGCACCCAGGACATTAGATCTTCCGCCCCCCAGACCCGCTCGAACTGGTAATACGTCTTGAGTTTGGATACCTGGGCATCGCGCAGAGCGATGATGCGTTCCAGGGTTCGGTATTCCACATCCTTCACCGGCATCGCGACAGACAGCAGCACCCGGTAGCGACGCATCACGCTGGGGCGCGAGCTGACGGGCGGAACGAGGGATGCCTTCCTGTAATGGGCGTAACGCTCGGCCGTCATGCGCGCGATCAATGAGCGCTGGGCGTCGTCCTGTAGCAATTCGGGGCGCACCATCTTCTTAAAATCGTTCAGGAAGGCATCAATGTCCGGGCTCCCCCACAACTGAACCTGCACCCCGGCTCCGGCTGGCATGTCCCGGTAGATTTCCTGAATCAGGCGCGCCATGTCGTCTGTAGCGCCTGTCTGCGGGTTCATTTCGATGGCGTAGCCAATCGCCTCGATGCTGCCTTCTGCCTCGCCCTCAATGGCGAATAATTTCTCGGTCTCCCAATACCCCGTCCAGGGCAAGAGATCAGAGAAGCGGTTGTAGTCCTGCCGCGTGGTGAAGTGGTTCTCGTCCGCCACGGGGGATGGCGTCGCAAGTTCGTCCTCGCGCGTCAGCCACGTTTTGAGCGAAACAAATGGTTGCGCCAGCGCGGACATCATGGATTGCCGCCCCTCTGACCCGATACGCCGGGCATCGCGTCATCTGCAACCGGACGTTCCTCCTCGGGCTTATCCTTACCCCTGAGCGGGAACACCGGCTTGTACGCGTCACGAATCTGCTGCTGGTTGGTTTCGATCAGCCACTTGCCCTGGTGGACCACGGTGTAGAGATAGTGCTGATCGTGCAGATCGCCGTCCGTATCCTCCCAAGGTGCGATCCATACACGCAGCACCAAAGGCGCCATGCGAATCGGATCGCCGCTGTTCGGCGTCGCCAGGTCGCGTGGGGAGAAATAGCCAAGAGGCGGCATCGTCTCCCCATCCTTTGAATCCTTGCTGCCAGCATCCTGCGAAGGTTTATCCTGGGGTTTCGGTTGTTGCTGCCCCGGCAAGGCCTCGGCCAGGGAGTTCGCGTAAATGCCGGAAACCGACGTGCAGATCACCCCATCGGGGGCCTTGCAAGCCAGTTCCGATTTAGAGCCAGAGAGTCCGGAGAATGAAGAACAGCCCGCAGCCAGCAATGTCACGGCGGCGAGCGACAGATACCCAATTTTCATTGTGTACCTCCCTGCACATTGGCCGTGGCAGGCTTCTTCACGGCACCTAGCCAAGCGGAAATCCGCGCGGCAGCCGCAGCTCCCGGCATGGTTCGGCCATCACTCGCCACCAGGAAAGGTGTACCGCTAACCCCCAACTTCTCAGCCAGAGGCAGAACCGCTTGATGCGGCGCTTCACAGCCCTTGGTCTTTTTGGGAACCTTGCCCTCAAGCATCAGGGCGGACCAGGCGGCCGAGCGATCCTTGCTGCACCAGACCGCATCGGCCTTCGCGCGCGAATCAGGATGAAGCTGCTCCAGTGGCATGAGGAAGGTGTAGACCGTCACGTCATCCACTTTCGCCAGCTCCTGCTCCAGCTTCTTGCAGTACGGACAGTCCGGATCCGAGAACACGGCGAGCGTCCGCCGGCCCTGGCCATGCACGCTCTTGATCGCGTGTTGCAGCGGGAGTGAGGCGAAATCGACAGCCGGTGACGCCGGCTGCGCAGCCTCGGCTCCGGAGGTGATGTCCTCCTGCTTCTCCATGTCGAACATGCGCCCGAAAATGAAATACCGCCCCGACTCTTCCACGAAAGCGACATTGCGGCCCATCACGACTTCGTAGATACCCGGCAGCGGGGTGGTGGAAATCTTTCCGAAGCGTGTCTTCGGGTACATCAGCCGCAGATTGCGCTGGACCGCGACCTGATCGTTCGCACGCGTAGCATCGCCGGCATCCATCACGGCCGTACCTGCGGCTTCAGTAATCACGTCTTGCGGAGGCAGAACGGTTTTTCCTTTCACATCCTGAGCTAGCGCAAATCCCGGCATGCAGGACAGAATCAACAGTTGGGACAGCAGGGTTTTCATTCGGGTTTGGGGTCTCATGTTCTTTACCGCCTCTCGATACTCTGGCCGCGCGTCAGTACCACGTCGACCACGCGGCCGCCGTCCACTTCAATCACCGGGAAAACCTGTTCGGCCAGCTTGATGTAATACTTCGAGAGCTGTGACATCGCGCTGCCAACGCCGGATGCCAGTCCAGCCTGCAACTCCTTGCCGTCCGTCACCGTGCTGGTGGAACCCAGCGGTGAGGTCGATACAGTGCTAGAAGATTCCTTGAACGCTTGCCCGATGCCTGAGCCAATCCCCGCGAGGAAGGCATTCGCCAGCGCCTGCCCCTGCTTGGAAACCAGCCTTCCGCGCATCCCGGCCTTGCCATCCTCACCGGCTACATACCCTTTAAGCGATACGTCGACCGCCCCGCCTTTCTGGTCGATGCACGACAGGCGATCTGTCCTGATATATGCACGCTCAGAAGATATGTCGCCGTAGCCATTGGCCGTGACCACGCAATCCTTCATGTCGGCCATGTAGCGATTGGGCAACTGGGCTGGATCGAGCACCCGCATCAGAATCGGATGCGGATTGTTTTGTGCCTGTCCACCCGTCGGCGCATCCAGACCCGCCAGTAACACCACGCGCATGAACGTCCCGGCAGGAAGATAGTTCTCAGCCGATGTCTTCTCTTCCTTGGCTGGGGCGGACGACATGCCGGCGGCTTGTGGCTGCGCCTGCGGTGCGGCAGGCGCAGCCACCGTCGAATCGGAAACTTCGAGCGTGAACGCGCGCTTCACCACGGGCTGCATCGGCGCATTCGGATCCATGCCAGGCTGTGCGAACTGCCCAGGCCTTCCAGGAGGCGGTGGGGGAGGGGGCGGCAATGCCGCCGAACCCATGGGTTGCAGCGGGCGTAAATTGCCGCCGGGCTGAATTACCGCTGCCGGGGGAGGCATCGGCACTTCGTTGATTCCCGCTCCGGCGGTGCCTTGCATGGCTCCGCCACTACTTTGTGGGCTATTCACCATGTTCTGCTTGATCGCGGCGATTTCCTTGTTTAGCGCCTCGATCTTTGATGCTTCGTTCGCCCGCCAGACATCCTTGTCGTTCAATTGCTGCCCCGGAACAGCCAAGTTGAGGCTGACCTGTTCCGGCTTGTCCACAGGAGCCTGATCGGATTTATTGCTCCCGGAGTCGGCGAACCATGCCGCAGCCAAGGCCACCCCGACAATCATGGCGCCGACGCCGCCCGCCATCATGAGTTGCTTCTTGCGGGCGGGCGAAGCCTTGAGGGTGGGTATGATTCTCGCCATTACCTCACCCCTTCGTTCCGTTTAACCACAAAGACCTGGGTGCTGCGACCCGGCTCAACGGTCAAGTCGCGCACCGACACAGCCAGCACGCCTTTCTTGTAGAACTCCTGTTCGGCGACCCGAACCGGGGCGTCGCTGACGTTGAACAGGCGATACTGTTCACCCACCAGTGAATGTCCGGTTAGAACATGCTCCAGCGCAAAACGGGAGCCTTTCCAGAGGCGGATTTCCTCCCAGGTTTTCTTCACCTCCAGGCCTTCCGGCAAACCTTCACCTGCCAATGCCTGAATCATTTTCTTGATCGCCTGCTGGTAACTGGCGGCACGTTCAATCTCGCCAGGCTTGGCTGCAACAGAAGCAGGGACGGCCGCTTCCTTGATCACGATGGTTTCCCCTGGGATATCCTGGGGCTGCAACACCAGCGTGTAGGTTCTCCCGCTTTGACTGAACACAAACACTCCGAACGGATCCTTGGCCAATGGCTGAATCAGGGCCTGCCCGGTGGTGGCGTCCGCACTGCCAGTGAGCATTCCGTCGTCGGCGGACTTGACCAGGCGAACCCGGCCTCCCTCGATCGAGATGCGGTTCAAGTCTCTCAGACTCACCTTGACGAACAGGGTCTTGCCCTCGACGCCTTCCACTACCTGCAGAGCGTGAGAGGACGGCGCGGAAAATAAGCAAAAAAGGCTAAGGAGCAGTGATTTCTTCAAACGGTCGGGCAGCATTCTTACCTTCTCTCATACCGGTCAGCAGCACACGGCCGCCGCGTTGGGCAAACTGAAATACGTAGGTTTTGTTCACCTGTGATGTTCTGCTGTCTCCCAGATAGGTGTTGAGCACACCCTGAACAGCGATACGTTGTTTTGCCTCGTCCGGCATGACCATCGCGATCGCCATGAAAGTGCTGGCGTTATCTGCCTTGATCTTTTGGGCATAAGCGCCGGCTTCGATTTCCAGCTTCCCGTAGAAGCGGGGGTCGATATAGGACTTGAGTGTGCGGTGATTAAAGTCCACGTTCTGTGGCGTCACATCGAAGTAGAGCTGGGCCAGAAACACGCCCATCTCGATCAGATATTCTTTGGAAACCTTGTCATCATCGACCCAGAATGTTGTGTGGATCGTCGGTGGAACCAGTGTTTCGCGGTGTGTGTCGCCTCGCGTCAGGAAGGCGATCAACATCAAAAGCAATGCGATCTGCGACAGGGCGAACATCATCACAGCCCATCTGCGCACACCGAGAGTTACGGCCACTTGGCCGCTCAGTTTGTCTATTCTCATCAGCCAATGAACTCTCGGATGCTCGAAGGCGGTGTTGCCTTCATTCCCAGATTGACGGGTAGATGCCAATACAGCAGGTGCATGCCATAAGCTCTGTGCTGGCCGAATTTGGCTTTGCGATAAAGCCAGGCCATCACCAACCCGAACACCGTGAAGCTCACAAGCCAGCCTGTAATGAGGCCGAATACAAAGAAGGACATAAACAGCATGGCCACGTCGAAATCCCACCACATGAACTTGGGAGGATCGTCCAGGCGGGTCGGGATCGTTGGCGAATCTGGATTGGCCACGCTGTTCAGTCCGGTGATGCTTCGCTTAAATCACAGCGGCGAACATGCCGTTGATGATCGTCGGACCAAGGCCGAACACGATGGCGAAGACGATGCCAACCAGCGCCGGCATGGCGGTAGATTTGGCGAAGCCAATGAGCGCACCGACCACGAACGCGGCGATCGCCAGCGCTTTGCCCAGATAGCCTTCGGCCCAACCCACCAGCATGTCGAACAAGGCTTGGAATTCAGTACCGGTCACACCACCGCCGGCAGTGGTGGCCCATGCCGAGCTGACCATCAGAGCGGAGAGAAGCCCGCCGACAACGACCTGTTTTTTGCTGAACATTTTCATGAAATTCATTTGATTCTCCTTGAGCGTGTGTATTGAAAGATTGGTTTCATGGTCCCGGTGTCTCAGCAGTCTCAAGGTCTCGCATCACGATGTGGCGCACCAAATCCAGCATGGCTTGCCTCGCTGTCCCATCGTTCAGACAGTATTCAATGGCGGCTGTGGCCAGCCGCCTTTCCAAGAACAGGTTCCTGTTGGGAAGGGCTCTCCCAAGCGCCTGCAGCTTGAGTTTGGTTTCCTCGCGCACGAGGACTGCCTTGTATCCCGGTTCGGTAGTGTTTTTTGTCATTCCCCATCCCTATTCGTTAATGCTGATCACCGCACGTCTTGCGCCAGGGTTCGTGCTGGGCGGATGCTCGATGCAGCACCGCGAATCGACTTTGATATTCCGCTTCGGAACCCCGTTGGCGCGCATAAAATCCGCGACCGCCATCCCGCGCTTGTACGCCAGGGATTCGTTAAATTGCTTCTTGCCAACTTGATCTGTGCTGCCAAGAATCAGAAAGCGTCTAGCGTCACGATGCCGTTCGAGAAAAGCCTTGAGCTTGGCTTTCTCGGTCTGACTGAGCCGGGCCGATGCCAACGCATAACGAACTAAAGTAGAGGAATGCACGGCGACCGGCTTAGCAGCGCTATCCGATACTCTCGCGGGCATGGGAACGGCTACAGGCAGGTCAAGCACCTTCGCCGTCCTTACAGGGCAATCGCCTTCATGACACATGACATAAGCGCTAATGGAATCGGACTGCGTCACTTGCCAGTCGGCACCCATCGACGAACCTGCCCAGACCAGGGCAAGCAATGTGAACATGCGTTTCATGAGGATTTCCTCATTGCCCGGTAGACTTTCCAGGCATAGCCATTTCGTGCGCGACGGCACGCATCGCCTTTTAGTCGCGTGCATGATGCGTTGTAGGCACCGACTGCTTCCCACGAAGCGCCATATCGAGTGAAGTTGTTCGCCAGCACCCAGGCACCCAGCTTGACGCTGGTACAGGCATCGTAGAGGTGTGCCTCGGTGTATCCGAGTGACTTGATTGGGTTCCTCCGCAGCCACCGGGTATTGATCTGCATCAGCCCAATGTCCTGAGACTGCGTACTCGCTGTGTGAGTGCTGTTAACCGCATGCGGTCTCATATTCGACTCAACTTGTGCCACCGCCTTCAGCAATAGTGGTGAGACCCCGTACATCGCCCCCGCCTCATCAAAACAGAAGGCGTGGGCTTGGGTATAAAAAAGGGCTGTCAAGAGGACAACCCAAGGGGAGGAGAGGGAAACCATGGGGCGAATGCTATGGATGCGCTCATCACGCTTCCAGCGGAAATCAAAAGAATGTTTTTTTGATTGATTGCTGAAAATAAAACCAGAAATGGATAAAATGATCGGTTGACCAAAAAATAAAAGCCCAATAAGGGCGAAGGGACTTACCCGAAAGGGCTTGTTCGCTTGAATAGGCGCGAACACAAAGGAATACGGGGGCTTAAGGGGAACGGCTTACTGGTTAAGGGCTAAAAATGGCTGGACAAAGAGCGCCCACCAGATTGCGTCCTAGCGGAAATCACCAGAAAAGTTTTTGAGAGTAAAGGCCCAGACTCGACCCGACAAGCAGTGAAAGTATGGGTCACCCCTGCGTTACTGGGCGGCCGGTATAGGACAGCAAGCGGTCGGTCGTGAAATCAGCGTGCACTTCTGCTGATCGGCCGATGGCGACACTGGTCAGGATGCCTCTCATCGACCGATGTACATCCAAGACCGGACATTGGATACTGGGTGTCCCGAACGGACGCTTCTATCTTTTCGGGGATGTGCTCCGACCCGAAGCGGTCTAATGCATTTTTTGAAAGAAGAGGAAAATCGTGTCTGAACTAACCCCGTTTATTCTGCGTGCTTGGGGCTGGGAGTAAAAGAATGAAGAAAATGATAATTACGGCATTTATGCTTTCGCTTGTTTCCGTGAGTGCCATCGCAAGTGTCCTTGATCCGTCGGAGAACAGGTATATACGTTCTCTTGCCGCAAAGAATATGGAAGTGCTCGTGTCTACTGAGCGGGAGATATCGAGGCTCTCGCACAATGATAGGGAGTTGGTGCTATTCACTGCGTCTGCATACCTAAATCAGAAATTTTCAAACCTAGATGCTACGCCGACGGCCTCCGACCTGGACTATCGACAGCGGGCGTATGTCATGGCTTTTGCAGTTGGGCGCTTGCAACTTCTGTCGCATATGACCGGGTTTCAGGCATCAGCAGAATGCTATAGCGTGGAATCAACCGGGCTTCTCGCTATTAGCCGTGGGGGGAATCCTCCTCCAAGCCATTGCCGGTTGCAACTGTATGGGCCTGAAGTTCAAGGTCGGTATGCATCAGAAACCAGATCACCAAAAGATTCTCCCTTGGCCGAAATATCAAATCGATGGGCAACCTCTGCCATGCTAAATGGCATGTATTCTGGGGAGTTAGATAACTACGGTAAGAGCACGCCAGAATACCTGTCCCTGCAGGGCTTCTCTGGTCAGTGCGAGGATGAATTCAAGGCCATATCTGGGCTTCCAATCGTCAATTATGAAGCTGTTTATCTTGAGACGAGCAATCAGGTTCTGACTTGGTTTGTGAGTTTTAACGAGAGAAAGAACATTTCCCCGTGGGAGGAAAAATGGTCCTACATTACTTGGAGTAAGAGTGCTGGTCTTTTGGGTAAAAACGCGACTAGATCTCCCAGAGTTAGGGCTGTGCTCTTGGGGTTCGGAGATAATGCTGCCGCTTTTATCCGCCAAGAGAAGAGCTTCGATCAGTACATGGATTCCAATGCGTCCTTGGCGCATACCTTGGACAAAATTGGCCAATCGATAATTCGTCTGAGTCCTAATCTCCCCTCTACGGTGAAAGGCGATGGGAAGGAGTTGTCTGATTGCGTGATCGCGAGCGCAGGGGCAAGGGCCAGAAGTGAATTGATGAGTAAATAGAAAGTCATTCGGTGCCGCCCGACAATTCGCTGCAGGCGCGATGGCCTTGGCAGGCCGCGGCCTGCACTCAGTCGTTAGGCTCCTCATTCAGGAACTGGCATGACATGCGAAGAAGCCAAGCGACTCACACAAACAATTTATGTAGGCCACCCATATGCCATTGAATAAATCGACTCTATTTTTTAGAGTAATTTGCGCGATTTTTTGTATCACTTTCTGTTTTTTTAACCCGGCAACAGCCCAGCCTATTGAGAGAGTCAAGCAGGATGGCGACTCAGGTAGGTGGTTGGTGAGCGGCCACGAAATTTACGTGGCCATGCCTTGCAGCATATCTAGAGCATCGCTCTTACCCACAAAGGACTGTAACCAGCCTTATATCGTGATTGAAAAGAAAATCGCTGGCACAGATACTTCGTTAGATCCTTTTTTATTCAAGCTCGACCCATACTCACACTTCAATTTAATTGCAGGTGAAATTTCGATTGGCGATAAGTCGATGTTTGATGGCAACGACGACCCCATGAAGAAAGTGCCTATCTCGGACATTGTGATTGGGCCACAGAAATCTCATGAGCTTTTTGCCTTGCTGATGTCCGCACCCGATACTCCACTGACGTTCAAGACCCGTGCAGGAACGGGCGCCCCTATTAAAGTTCACAGAATTGTTCTGGCTGATTTCGAAGCAAGAACCTCAGAGCTTATTGGAGCCATCCATCGGAATTACGATCAAGAACAAGCAACTCAGCGACGCAATATGTTTCTTGGATTGTGCTTGATCGGCGGCGTTCTGGCTTCTGTCCTCTGGCTATTGCTTTTCCTTGTGAAGCGGGGACGGACACGACTACAAATGGCTCAGCAGAAATTCGAGATGAAGCGGGTTGCTCGTATTGCTGAAGATGAAGCGATTAGAGAGGCGGTGCGCGCCGGTGTTCAAAAAGTCGACGATAGCGAGCTTGATACGCTGCGGAATCAGATCAAGGCTGCACTTGATGTCGGCGACACCGACACTGCAGAAAGGTTGTTAAGCATCCTGAAGAAGAGCAGTAAATGAATTCGCTCGACATAAGTTTTCAATCGGGCGTTGAAAGCTTGCGAACATGACAAAAGCACAAGTGCGCGGCAGGAAAACGACTGTTACGTTTGCCTATATGCACAAGGGCGCCAAGTACATGCTGGAGCTTGCCCAGAATACCCAGGAAGGCCAGTTGTATACCACAGTCGCTGCTCTTGTTTTTAGTGCATTTACCTTGGAAGCATACTTGAACCACCTTGGTAAATTGAGAAATAAGGAGTGGGACGAAATCGAGCGAAAGTACTCGAAATTCGACAAGTACAAACTATTTGCCTCTGCAAGTGGGATTAACTTTGATAGCTTTCGTGCTCGACCTTACTGCACTCTGAAAGAGCTATTTGAATTCCGAGATCGCATGGCACATGGAAAGACAACGACAGAAAATATCGATCTTTCCATCAATATCGTTGACAACCTTCTTCCTCAACTGAACTCTGAAAGTGACTGGCAGGCATTTGCAACGCTTGAAAAAGCACAAATCGCAATTAAAGACGTTGAGGTTCTTGTCAAAGAATTGCACTTGGCAAGCGGTTATTCTGGCAATCCATTTAGCAAGTTGGGAGGCGGGGTTTATGGCATCACGCATCAACAATAAATGGGGTCAAACACCATTGTTTAATCGCTGCGAGATGCAACGACAGGTGTGCAGCACATAGCAGACTTCGTTGGCCCAGATGGGCGCCGGCAGCAAAGGCCGAGGAGCAGAAGTGCAAGGCCAACTGACTAACGACGGCTCCACCACAGATAACTGACCTTG
>ERZ778028.345-NODE-345-length-105201-cov-8.905484_pt1 | contig 105201 bp, 89 predicted proteins | sample MGYA00375758_ERZ778028 | MGnify/ENA primary metagenome ERZ778028 (study PRJEB29350, sample SAMN05389828) | bioreactor metagenome | isolation source: Thiocyanate bioreactor | place: South Africa: University of Cape Town | collected 2014-03-17 ...
ACATCCAGTGCTGGCCGATGGCCGAGCCGGTGTAGGGCGCGAGGTACTTGAAGCCGGCCGGGTCGGAGGCCGGGGCGGCGACGATCGTGGTGTACGCCATCGCGCCGGCGTCCTCCAGCGCGCCCTTGACGGCCGCGATGGTCGAGCCCTTCTGGCCGATCGCGACGTAGATGCAGCGCACCTGCTTGTCGACGTCGCCGGACTCCCAGTTCGACTTCTGGTTGATGATGGTGTCGATCGCGATCGCGGTCTTGCCGGTCTGGCGGTCGCCGATGATGAGCTGGCGCTGGCCGCGGCCGACCGGGATCATCGCGTCGATCGCCTTGATGCCGGTCTGCAGCGGCTCGTGGACCGACTTGCGCTGCATGACGCCGGGCGCCTGCAGCTCGAGCGCGCGGCGGCCCTCAGCCTTGATCTCGCCGAGGCCGTCGATCGGGTTGCCGAGCGGGTCGACCACGCGGCCGAGGAAGCCGTCGCCGACGGGGGCCGAGAGCACCTCGCCGGTGCGGGTGACCTCCTGGCCCTCCTCGATGCCGGCGAACTCGCCGAGCACGATGACGCCGATCTCGTTCTCGTCGAGGTTGAGGGCGAGGCCGAGCGTGCCGTCCGCGAAGCGGAGCAGCTCGTTCGCCATGGCGCCGGGGAGGCCCTCGACGTGCGCGATGCCGTCGGCCGCGTCGATGACGGTGCCGACCTCGGTCGCCGCCGCCGCGGTCGGCTGGTAGCTCGCCGCGAAGTCCTTGAGCGCGTCCCGGATCTCGTCGGGGCTGATGGTGATGTCTGCCATGGGTTCTGCCTGTCCTGTGTTCTTCAGAAGCCGGAGGTTCGGGCGCCGGTCAGCCGGCGAGTCGGAGACGGAGGTCGGCGAGGCGCGAGGCGATCGTGCCGTCGATGACGGTGTCGCCGACGCGGACCCGCACGCCGCCGAGCACGGCGGGGTCGGTGAGGTACTGGACGCGCGGCTCGCGGGCGAAGCGCTCGGTGAGGTCGGCGACGAGCGCCCGCTGCTGCTCCGCGCTGAGCGGCGCGGCGACGGTGACGGTCGCGACCAGGGTGCCGGCCGCGTCGGCGACGATCGCCGCGGCGCCGCGCAGCAGCGCGCCGATGCGGCGGCCGCGCGGGCTCTGCACGAGGTGCCTCACGATCGCGGTGGTGGCGGCGCTGCCCTGCCTGGCCAGCAGCCGGTCGACCACCTCGGCCTTGGCGGCGGGGGCCGCGAGCTTGCTGCCGAGCGCGAACTCGAGCTCCGCGTCGCCGGCGACCGCGCGCTCGACGGCGAACAGCTCGGCCACGATGTCGGTGTCCGTCTCGGCGGCGGCGATCGCGCGGATGCCGATCTCCTCGACCCCGTCGACCAGCTGCGCCGGGCTCGACCACCGCGAGGCGGCGAGGCCGCCGAGCAGCCGGGTCGCCGACTCCCCGAGGGAGCCGAACACCCGGCCGACGAGCGCCGAGCGCTCCTCGGCGCCGAGCGTCGGGTCGGCCAGCAGCGCGCGCAGCTGCGACGAGCCATCGATCGCGCGCGCGGCGGCGAGCAGCTCCTCGCCGGTCGCCAGGGTGACCCCGCGGGCGTCGGCGAGCGCGGCGACGCCCGTCGCCAGCGCGGTCCGAGACGCGGAGCCCATTACTTGGCAGCCCCCTCGGACTGCTGCAGCTCGGCGAGGAAGCGATCGACGACCGCGGCGGCGCGGCGGTCCTCGGAGAGGCTCTCGCCGATCACGCCGGAGGCGAGGTCGAGCGCGAGCGCGCCGACCTCGGCGCGCAGCGAGGCGAGTGCGGCGGTGCGCTCCGACTCGATCTGCGTCTGCGCGTTCGCGACGATGCGCGCGGCGTCGGCCGAGGCCTGCTCCTTCACCTCGACGGCGATCTTCTGCGCGTCGGCGCGGGCCTGCTCCCGGATGCGCGCCGCCTCGGCGCGGGCCTCCGCGAGCTGGTCGTTGAACGACTCCCGTGCGGCCTCGGCGTCGGCCTGCGCCTTCGCGGCGCGCTCGAGGCTGCCCTCGATCGCGTCGCGCCGGGCGTCGAGCGCCTTGTTGACGTTCGGCAGCACCTTCCAGAGGACGACCGCGAGCACCGCGACGAAGGCGACCGAGCCCCAGATGAGGTCGGGCCACGACGGCAACAGGATGCTGTGCTGCTCCTCGGACCCCGCGGCGGCGAGGACGAATGCGCTGAGCATTCAGACTCCTTCAGAGATCGTTGCGGGCGGGGAGACTACGGCGCGGGGAACGGGATGAACGCGACGCCGATGGCGATGAAGCAGAGCGCCTCGGTGAGCGCGATACCGATCCACATGAGCGTCTGGAGACGCCCGGCGAGCTCGGGCTGACGCGCCACGGACTCGATCGTCTTGCCGACGACGAGGCCGACGCCGATCGCGGAGCCGATGACCGCGAGGCCGAAGGCGACCGCTGCGAGGTGTCCAACCATGGGTGTGTTTCCTTTCGGGGTGGTCCTTGTTCGGAAGCCGGCGGCTCAGTGCTCGTCGGCCAGCGCCAGCTGGATGTAGATGGTGCTGAGGATCGTGAAGATGTAGGCCTGCAGCGCCGCGACGAACAGCTCGAGCACGGTGAAGGCGATGCCGAAGGCGAGGGTGCCGACGCCGAGCAGCCCCATGAAGTTCCCGTTGGCGAGCACCGTGAAGAAGAAGAAGTCGGTCGCCAGGAAGCAGAGCACCAGCAGCATGTGGCCGGCGACCATGTTCATGGTGAGTCGCAGCGTCAGCGTGACCGGGCGGACGATGAAGGTCGACAGCCCCTCGAGCACGGCGATGACCGGCACGATCACCTTCGGCACGCCGGGCAGGATGAGCGACCGTCTGAAGAAGCCGCCGGTGCCGTGCTTGCGGATGCCGGCGTAGATGAACATCACGTACGCGACGACCGCCAGGATGATCGCCTGGCCGATCAGGCCGGTGCTGGCGATCTGCAGGCCGGGGATGATGCCGGTGAGGTTCATCGCGAGCGTCGCGAAGAAGATCGTCACCAGGATCGGCATGAACCGCTTGCCGTCCTTCTCGCCGAGCGTCTCGATGACGACGCCGCGGCGCACGAAGTCGAAGATGAACTCCCAGGCCGCCTGGCCGCGGCGCGGGACGATCTTCAGCCGGCTGGAGCCGATCCACAGGATGGCGATGATCGCGGCGACCGCGATCAGGCGGATGAGCAGCACGCGGTTGAGCTCGAACGGCGTCCCGGCGAACAGGATCGCCTCGGGGAAGAACTCCTCGATCGACGGACCGCAGAACTGTCCCGGGGGGCACTCGGCGGACGCGACGCGCGGGAGTAGAGCGGAGCTGAGCGTGAGGAACAGGGTTCTCTCCTGAATCGGGGCGTGGACACGCGGCGATCACCGGGGATGCCGCGACCACCCTAGCAGGAACCGGGCCCGGCCTCGCACCGTCAGCCGGCGTCCGCCCCGGGGCCGGACGGCCTGGTCGGACCGCTCGCCGGCTCGCTCGGAGCGGGCGGGATCGGGACGATCGGGACGCGGGTCCTCGCCATCACCACGACGTCGATCACGAGGGTGCCGAGCACCGCGACGACGGCGGTCACGCCGAACACCGCCGGCTCGAGCCAGTCCTGCGTGCGCAGCCAGATCATCAGCAGCACGAAGACCACGGCCTTGACGACGAACACCCCGACGACGGTGCCGGCGACCGCGACCATGGACGGCTGCCCGCCGTTCGAACGGCCCGCCACGAGGAGGCTCGCCGCGGTCAGGCCCATGTAGACGACGGCGAGCACGGTGCCGAGGATCGCGGAGACCAGGCCTCGCTGCCCGGCGATGGACCAGCCGATGATCCCGCCGGCGATCAGCAGCACGGCGGCGAACGCCCCGCCCCAGCCGAGGCTGCGCAGCAGCACGGTGTTCACTCCAGCTCCTCCTTGCGGCTCTGCCTGCGGCTCCCGGTGAGCGGCAGGAAGGTGAGCACGACGCACACCGCGCCGGCGACGACGAGCGCGGCGACCGCGACGAACCACGGCACGAACATGAACAGCAGCACGCCGACCGCCGCCGCGAAGGTCCACACCCAGAGGATGATGACCGCGCCGAGATGGGTGTGGCCCATGTCCAGCAGCCGGTGGTGCAGGTGCTTCCGGTCCGCGCTGAACGGCGACTTGCCGGCGAGCACGCGCCGGACCACCGCGAGCGCGAAGTCGAGCAGCGGCACCGCGAGCACCGCCAGCGGCAGCAGCAGCGGGATGAACGCGGGCGCGAAGTACGCGGAGAACACGTCGTCCCGCTCGGCGATCTGCGAGTCGATCCGTCCCGTGATCGAGATGGTCGACGCGGCCATCATGAGGCCGACCAGCATCGAGCCGGCGTCGCCCATGAACAGCTTGGCGGGATGCCAGTTCAGCGGCAGGAAGCCGAGGCAGGCGCCGACCAGCACGACGGTGGTCAGGCTCGCGAGGTTGAAGTACTCGGTCTGCGCGCGGGACTGCAGCAGGTAGGCGTAGACGAAGAACACCGCGCCGGCGATCGTCGCGACGCCGGCGACCAGTCCGTCCAGGCCGTCGATGAAGTTGACGGCGTTCATCACCAGGACGACCGCGACGATCGTCGCCACCAGCGAGATCCAGGGGCTCACGATGGTCTGCCCGCCGATCGGCAGCGTGTAGAGCTGGATCCCCTGCCAGGCGAGCGCACCGGCGGCGAGGATCTGGGCGGCGAGCTTGAGCGTCCAGTCGAGGTCCCAGATGTCGTCGGCGACGCCGACCGCGACCACGATGAGGCTCGCGATCGCGAGTCCGATGATCGCGTTCGGCTCCGCGAACACCAGGCCGAACGACGGCATCAGCGCCGCGGCGCCCATCGCCACCGCCATGCCGAGGAACATCGCGATGCCGCCGAGCCGCGGGGTGGGCCGGGTGTGCACGTCGCGGGCGCGGATCTGGGGCGTCAGCCGGTAGCGCTTCGAGAGCCGCCAGACCAGGACGCTGAGGCCGTAGGTGACGCCGGCCGAGACGAGCAGGACGATGCCGTAGAGGATGATGCGGGGCATCAGGCCGCACCGTCCGCGAGCCGGTCGGCGCCGACGACCGCGCGCAGGTCCTCGGCGGACACCGCGCCGGTGCGCACGATCCGCATCGTGCGCTCCGGGAGCCCGGTGGCGTCGACGATCGTGCTCGCGACGGTCCCCCGGCCGCCGCCGTCCAGCACGACGGCGACGGCGTCGCCGAGCGCCGCGTCGGCGTCGGGGGCCGTCGTCGCGGGGGGCTCGCCGGTCCGGTTCGCGCTGGAGACCGCGAGCGGCCCGGTCTCGCGCAGCAGCTCGAGCGCGATCGGGTCGTCCGGCACCCGAAGCGCGATCGTGCCGTGCGTCTCGCCGAGGTCGAGGTCGAGCGAGGCGCGGGCCGGCACGATGATCGTCAGCGGCCCCGGCCAGAACCGCTCCGCGAGTGCGCGCACCTCGTCGTGGACCGTCTCGGCGAGCGCGTCGAGCGTCGCGACGCCGGCGATCAGCACCGGCGGCGGCGAGGCGGGGGGGCGGCCCTTCGCCCCGACGAGCGCCCGCACCGCCTCGGCGTCGAACGCGTCCGCCGCGACGCCGTACACCGTGTCCGTCGGGATCACGACGAGCTCGCCGCGCCCGATCGCCGCGCGCGCGAGCCGCAGACCCGTCAGCAGCGCATCGGGCTGCGTGGTGTCGTAGATCGCGCCCATCGCGGGCCAAGCCTACCCGCGGCCCCTGCCGCGCCTCCGCTCGCTCGCCGGCCCGGCGATGCGAGTCATCGGACGGCGGTGGTGGCGCGCGGACGGCCGAGCAGATCGGGGTGGGTGGCCGGCGCGCGCCAGCCGTCGGCGGCGAGCAGCGCGCGGATCGCCGGACCCTGCACCTCGGCGTGCTCGACGACGAGCGCGCCGCCGGGGCGCAGCAGCGCGAGCGCGCGGCGGGAGAGCACGCGGACGACGTCGAGGCCGTCCTCGCCGCCGTACAGGGCGAGCTCGGGGTCGTGCAGCCGCACCTCGGGATCGCGCGGCACGGCGTCGGTCGGGATGTAGGGCGGGTTCGACACCACGACGTCGACGGCGCCGTCGAGCTCCGGCAGCGCGTCGGCGAGGTCGCCGAGCACGAGCGAGAGGTTCTCCGCGCCGGCGGACTCGGCGTTCCGGGTCGCCCAGGCGAACGCCTCCGGCGAGCGCTCGACGGCGTGCACCCGCGCGTGCGGCAGCTCCGTCGCCAGCGAGATCGCGATCGCGCCGGAGCCGGTGCCGAGGTCGACGGCGACGGGCTGCGGCGAGGGGACGGCGAGCAGCGCGTCGATCGCGAGCTGGGCGACGATCTCCGTCTCCGGGCGCGGGACGAACACGCCGGGGCCGACCGCGAGCAGCAGGGAGCGGAAGCCGGCGATCCCGGTCAGGTGCTGCAGCGGCTCGCGCGCGGCGCGGCGGGCGGCGAGCGCGTCGAACGCGGCCCGGTCCGCCCCGTCCAGCGGTCCGCCGGCGAGGGCGCGGGCCGCGACCTCGCCGCGGCCGAGCCCGAGCACGTGCCCGGCGAGCAGCTCGGCGTCGGCGCGCGGGGACGGGACGCCGGCGGCGGCGAGCCGCTCGCTCGCCTCGTCGACGGCCTGCTGCAGGAGGGTCATGGTCGCTCGGTCTCGGGGCGCCGCGGCTGGGCTCGGTCCGCGGTCAGAGGTTCTGCAGGCGCTCGGCCTCGTCGGCGTCGATGCAGGACTGGATGACCGGGCCGAGGGCGCCGTCCATCACCTGGTCCAGGTTGTAGGCCTTGTAGCCGGTGCGGTGGTCGGCGATGCGGTTCTCCGGGAAGTTGTAGGTGCGGATCCGCTCCGAGCGGTCCACCGTGCGGATCTGCGACTTCCGCAGCGCCGCGGACTCGGCGTCCGCCTCCTCCTGCTGCCGCGCCAGCAGCCGGGCGCGGAGCACCCGCATGCCCGCCTCGCGGTTCTGCAGCTGCGACTTCTCGTTCTGCATGGACACCACGATGCCGGTCGGCAGGTGCGTGATGCGCACCGCGGAGTCGGTCGTGTTGACCGACTGGCCGCCGGGGCCGGAGGAGCGGAACACGTCGACGCGCAGCTCGTTCGGGTCGATCTGGATCTCCTCGGGCGCGTCCACCTCGGGGAACACCAGCACGCCGGCCGCGGAGGTGTGGATGCGGCCCTGCGTCTCGGTCACCGGGACGCGCTGGACGCGGTGCACGCCGCCCTCGTACTTCAGGTGGGCCCACACCCCCTCGGCCGGGTCCGAGGACGAGCCCTTGATCGCGAGCTGGACGTCCTTGATCCCGCCGAGATCGGTCGGCGTCTGCTCGATGATCTCCGTGCGCCAGCCCCTCGACTCGGCGTAGCGCAGGTACATCCGCAGCAGATCCCCCGCGAAGAGGGCCGACTCCTCGCCGCCCTCGCCCATCTTGATCTCCATGATCGCGTCGCGGCTGTCGTTCTCGTCGCGCGGGATGAGCAGGAGCCGCAGCGTCTGCGCCGACGCGTCGATCGAGCCCTCCAGGGCCTCGATCTCGGGGCGCAGCTCCGCGGCGACCGTCTCGTCCTCGGCGGCGAGCTCGCGGGCGGCGGCCAGGTCGTCGCTCGCCTGGCGCCACGCCGCGTGCGCCGCGACGATGCGGGAGAGCTCGGCGTAGCGCCGGTTCACCCGCTTCGCGCGCACCGGGTCGCCGTGCAGCGCGGGGTCGCCGAGCTGCTCCTGCAGCTCGGCGTGCTCCGCGATGAGCGCGGCGACGTTCTCGAACATCGGGTCAGAACAGCTGGACGACCGCGTTCGCCGTCGAGCGGAGCTCCGAGGTCACCAGGCGGTCGATCGGGGTGGCCTCGGAGGCGGTCGCGATGATCGTGAGCGAGGCGCCGTCCTCGAGCGCACGGGCGGAGGCGAGCAGGCGCCGGGCCGGCAGCGCGACGGACGGGTCCTCCGGCGCGGTCCGCGGCGCGAGCGCGTAGTGCGCGCGGCCGAGGCCGGAGATCGAGTCGAGGAGCACGACGACGTCGATGCCGAGCTCGACGAGGCGCTTCGCGCGCTCGACGGCGAGGTCGATCACCGTGACGTGGTCCTCCGCGGTCTGCTCGAGCCCCGCGACGATGACCTCGCCCTTGACGCTGCGGCGGAAGTCGGTGATCTCCTCCGGGCGCGGCGTGACCAGGATGACCATGAGGTGCGCCTCCGGCCGGCCGGCGCTGAGCTGCTCGGCGGCCGTCGCGACCAGCGCGGTCTTCCCGCCGCCGCCGATGACCAGCGCGCGGGCGCCGACGCCGAGCTCCGACACCGGGCCGCGCAGGCCGAGCGGGGTGCTCGGGCGGACCGGCGTGGCCGCGGCGAACTCGGTGCGGGCCAGCGACTGCTCCGAGGTCTGGCCGTTCACCGAGTCGATCCTGACGAGGGCGTTGTACTTCTGCCGGCCGGGCTGCTCGCCCTCGCGGGGCTGGCGGATCGCGCCGACCACCGCGTCGCCCTTGCGCAGGCCGTACTTCTTGACCTGGCCGAGCGAGACGTAGACGTCGGTCGGGCCGGGCAGGTAGCCGGTGGTGCGCACGAAGGCGTAGTTGTCGAGCACGTCGAGGATGCCCGCCACCGGGATGAGCACGTCGTCCTCGAGGATCTCCGGCTCGACGTCCTCGCCGAGCTGCCCGCGGCCGCGGCCGCGGCGGTTGCCCTGCTGGGTCTGCTGGGCCTGCTGCGGCTGCTGGCCCCCCTGGGCGGGCTCGCCGCCGTTGCGGTTGCGGCTGCGGCCCCGGCGGGAGCGGCTCGAGCGCGGCTCGCCGTCGGCGGGCTCCGCGTCCTCGGCCTCGCCGGCGTCGGCCGGCTCGCCCTCGGCGCCGTCGGCGGGCTCGCCGTCGCTCGCCTCGGGGGCGCCCTCGGCGGCCTCGGCCTCGGGCCGGGTCCCCTCGTCGCCCTGCTCGGCGGGCGCGGCCTCGTCGGCCGGCTCGCCCGCGGGCGCCTCGGCCGCCTCCGCGGGGGTCGGGACGAACTCGCTCGGGTCCTTCGCCGTCACGCGGCGCGAGGCGCGCTTGCGCGGCGCCTTCACGTCGGTCTCCCCCGCGGCCGCGCTCGCGAGCTGGGCCGCGAGCGCGTCGATCTCCGCCTGACGCTGCGCGTCGACGTTCCCGTCCTCGGACGTCGTCTGGTCTTCGGTCATTGCCTTGATGATTCCTTCCTCCGCACGATCACAGGTTCTTCCTGCTGCGGAGCGTCGATGCCCTCACGATGCCCTTCTCCGGGCCGCACCGGCAGAGCGCCGGGTGTGAGTGCGAGATGGTCGCTGCCGGGGCGGCGGATCAGTCCGCGGCGCCCATCGGGAGCGAGACCACTGTAGCACCCCGCACATCCACGGCGAGCATCCGGGAGTCCCAGCGACTGCGCGCCGACCGCTCGACGATGCCGGCCGCGTCGGCGCGCGCGGCGGGGTCGGAGGCGAGCACCAGGATCGACGGCCCGGCCCCGGAGACCACGGCGGCGTGGCCGGCCGCGCGCAGCCGCTGCACGAGCTCGTACGTCTCCGGCATCGCCTCCGCGCGATAGTCCTGGTGCAGCCGGTCCTCGGTGGCCTCGAACAGCAGCTCCGGGCTCTGCACCAGCGCGGCGACCAGGAGCGCGGAGCGGGAGAGGTTGAAGACGGCGTCCTGGTAGGGCACCGACGCCGGCTGCAGCGACCTGGCGTGCTCGGTCGAGACCGAGAAGTCGGGGACGCACACCAGCGGCGAGACGCCCCGGTGCACGATGAGCTTCTTCGCCCGGGGGACGCCGTCGACGCTCCAGGCGATGGTGAGGCCGCCGAGCAGGGCCGTCGCGACGTTGTCCGGATGGCCCTCCAGCTCGGTCGCGAGCGCGAGCAGCCGGTCGGCGCCGAGCCCCGCGTCGGGCCCGAGCAGTCCGCTCGCGGCGACGATGCCGGAGACGATCGCCGCCGCGGAGGAGCCGAGCCCGCCGCCGTGCGGGATGACGTTCGTCGCCCGGATCGAGAGGCCGGGCATCGCGACGCCCGCCTCCGCGAAGGCGCGTGCGGCGGCGCGCACGACGAGGTTGTCCGCGTCCTCCGGCACCACGCCGGCGCCGACGCCGGCGACCTCGACCCGGGACGGGCCGTCGACGACGACCGCCTCGATCTCGTCGTAGATGCCGAGCGCGAGGCCGAAGGTGTCGAAGCCGGGACCGAGGTTCGCCGAGGAGGCGGGCACCCGCACCCGGACCGCGCGGCCGAGCAGGCTCATCTCAGACGAGGCCCAGGATGCCGGCGACCGCCGCGGGGTCGACCGGGGCGACGGTCGGCCGCGCCTCGCTGCCGTCCGGCTCGCGGAGCGCCCACTGCGGGTCCTTGAGGCCGTGGCCGGTCACGGTGCAGGTCACCCGCGCGCCCTTCGGGACGGCGCCGGCCGCCGACCGCTCGAGCAGGCCGGCGATCGAGATCGCCGAGGCGGGCTCGACGAAGACGCCGACCTCGCGCGACAGGATGCGGTGCGCGGCGAGGATCGCGTCGTCGTCGATCGCGCCGAAATGGCCGTCCGAGCCGTCGCGGGCCGCGAGCGCGAGCTCCCAGGAGGCGGGGTTGCCGATCCGGATCGCGGTCGCGATGGTCTCGGGGTCCTTCACCACCTCGCCGCGCACGATCGGCGCCGAGCCGGCCGCCTCGAAGCCGAACATCCGCGGCAGCCGCGTCGTCGCACCGCGATCGAGCTCCTCGCGGTAGCCGCGGTGGTAGGCCGTGTAGTTCCCGGCGTTGCCGACCGGGATGAAGTGGAGGTCCGGCGCGTCGCCGAGCACCTCGACGATCTCGAACGCCGCGGTCTTCTGGCCCTCGATCCGGTCGTTGTTCACCGAGTTGACCAGGTGCACCGGGTAGTGCGCGGCGAGCTCGCGCGCGATGTCCAGGCAGTCGTCGAAGTTGCCCTCGATCTGCACGATCCGCGCCCCGTGCGCGACGGCCTGCGCGAGCTTGCCCATCGCGATCTTGCCCTCCGGGACGAGCACCGCCGCGGTGATGCCGGCGTGCGCGGCGTAGGCCGCGGCCGAGGCCGAGGTGTTGCCCGTGGAGGCGCACACGATCGCCTTGGCGCCGTGCTCGATCGCCTTGGAGACGGCCATCGTCATGCCGCGGTCCTTGAACGATCCGGTCGGGTTCATCCCCTCGAACTTGACCCAGACCTCCGCGCCGGTGCGCGCGCTGAGCGCCGGGGCGGGGATGAGCGGCGTGCCGCCCTCGCCGAGCGTGACGATCGGCGTCGCGTCGGAGACGTCGAGGCGGTCGGCGTACTCGCGCAGCACGCCGCGCCATTGACGGGACGGGGTCACGGGCACGATCACAGTCCTTCGACTCGGATGACGCTCGCCACGCGGCGGACCGCCGGCGAGCCGGCGAGGGCCGCGACGGTCGCGGCGAGCGCCGCCTCGCGGGCTCGGTGCGTGACGATGACCAGCGTAGCGGTCGGGTCCGGGTCCGCTCCCCCGCTCGCGGACTGCAGCGCCCGCTCGATGGAGACCCCGTGGCCGGCGATGACGCCGGCGACCTGGGCGAGCACGCCGGGCACGTCGGCGACCTCGAGGGCGATCTGGTACCGGGTCTCGACCGCCTCGAAGGGCAGGATCGGGATGGTCGCGCTCGTCGACTCGGCGACCCCCGGGCCGCCGGCGAGGTGCCGTCTGGCCGCGGAGACGATGTCGCCGAGCACCGCGGAGGCGGTCTGCACGCCGCCCGCGCCCGCGCCGTAGAACATCAGCGGACCGGCGAACTCGGCCTCGACGAACACCGCGTTGTTCCCGCCGTGGACCGCCGCCAGCGGGTGGTCCCGCGGGACGAGCGCCGGGTGCACCCGGGCGACGACGCCCTCCAGGTCGCCCTCCCCGACCCGCTCGGCGATCGCGAGCAGCTTGACGACGTAGCCGGCCGCCTTGGCCGCCGCGACGACCTCCCCGGTGATCCCGGTGATGCCCTCCCGATGCACGGACTCGAGCGGGACCCTGGTGTGGAAGGCGAGGCTGGCGAGGATCGCGGCCTTCTGCGCCGCGTCGTAGCCCTCGACGTCGAGCGTGGGATCCGCCTCCAGGTAGCCGAGTTCGCGCGCGACCCGCATCGCCTCCTCGGTCGACCAGCCCTCCGCGTCCATCTTGTCGAGGATGAAGTTCGTCGAGCCGTTGACGATCCCGAGGATCCGGCGGACGCGGTCGCCGGCCAGCGACTCGCGCAGCGGCCGGATGATCGGGATCGCCGCGGCGACCGCCGCCTCGTAGTGCAGCTGCGCGCCGACCTGGGCGGCCTCCTGGAAGAGCTCGTCGCCGTGGGTGGCGAGCAGCGCCTTGTTCGCCGTGATCACGTCGGCGCCGGAGCGCAGCGCGCTGAGCACGAGCGTGCGAGCCGGCTCGATGCCGCCGATCAGCTCGACGACGATGTCCGCCGCGGTCACCAGCGAGGCGGCGTCGGTCGTCAGCAGCTCGGCCGGGATGGCCGGGGTGCGCGGGGCGGCGAGGTCGCGCACCGCGACGCCGACGACCTCGAGGCCGGCGCCGACGCGCGCCTCCAGCTCGCCGCGGTGCGCGATGAGCAGGTCGGCGACGTTCGCCCCGACGTTGCCGCCGCCGAGGATCGCGATTCTCAGGTTCCGGTAGTCCATCATCGCCGTCCAGCGTACTGGCGGCGATCCGCGGTCGACGTGCGACGCCGGCCCGGGACCGCGGGCGAAGAGCCTCTCCCGCGGCTCGCGGAGGAGACGGCGACCCTCAGGGACGGACGCCGGGATCCCTGGCGAGCAGGTCGTCGATCGTCTCGCCGCGGACGATGATGCGGGCGGCGCCGTCGCGGACCGCCACGACCGGCGGTCGCGGCACCCAGTTGTAGTTCGAGGCCATCGCCCAGCCGTAGGCGCCGGTCGCCGGCACCGCGAGCAGGTCGCCGGGGCCGACGTCCATCGGCAGGTACTCGTCCCGGGCCACGACGTCGCCGGACTCGCAGTGCATGCCGACGACCCGAGCGAGGGCGGGGTGGTCGCCGGACGCGCGCGAGGCGATCCTGGCGCTGTAGTCCGCGCCGTACAGCGCGGGACGGACGTTGTCGCTCATGCCGCCGTCGACCGAGACGTACTTGCGGACGGCGGTCGCCGCCTCGTCCGCCGCGGCGCCGTCGGGGACGGCGACCGTCACGGGCTTGACCGTGCCGACCGTGTACAGCGTCGTCCCGGCCGGGCCGACGATGCTGCGACCGGGCTCGACCGCGATGGCGGGCAGCGCGACGCCGAGGTCGGCCGCCGCCTCGGCGAGCGCCGCCGCCATGCCCTCGGCGATCGCGGAGATCGGCATCGGGTCGTCCGCGACGGTGTAGGCGATCCCGAAGCCGCCGCCGAGGTTGAGCTCCGGGACCGGGCCGTCCGCCAGCAGCCGGGCGTGCAGCGCGAGCAGCCGCCTCGCCGCCTCGGCGAAGCCCTGCGTCTCGAAGATCTGCGAGCCGATGTGCGAGTGCAGGCCGAGGAAGGCGAGCCCGGGCAGCGCGCGGATCGCCGCCACGATCCCCGGCGCGTCCGTGGTCGCCACGCCGAACTTCTGGTCCTCGCGCGCGGTCGCGAGGTACTCGTGCGTGCTCGCGTGCACGCCCGAGTTGATGCGCAGCCGGACCGGCTGGACCCGGCCGGCCCGAGCCGCCGCCGCGGCGACCCGCTCGACCTCGATCGCGGAGTCGATGACGATCGCGCCGACGCCCGCCTCGACCGCGCGGGCGATCTGGCGCCCGGACTTGTTGTTCCCGTGCACGCCGATCCGCGCCGGGTCGGCGCCGCCGGCGAGCGCGACCGCGAGCTCCCCCTCGCTCGCGACGTCGATCCCGAGTCCGGCCTCCGCGATCCAGCGGACGACCTCGGTGCACAGGAACGCCTTGCCGGCGTAGTAGACCCTGGCCGTCGTGCCGATGCCGCGCATCGCGGCGTCGAACGCCGCCCGCGTCTCGGCGGCGCGGGCGCGGACGTCGGCCTCGTCGACGACGTAGAGCGGGGTGCCGAACTCGGCGGCGAGCGCGCTCGCCGGGACCCCGGCGAGCTCCAGCTCGCCGGACGCCGCGCGGACGGCGTTCCGCGACCAGACGCCGGCAGCCAGCGCGTTCGGGTCCTCGGGCACCCGCAGCCAGGCGGGTGCCAGCGGGCTCGCGCCGGGCCGGGCCGCCGGGAGGGTCATCCGCCCAGCGTAGCGGCGGTCATGGAGCGGACCTGCGGGCGATCCGGGCCTCGAGGCGCTCGCGGACGCGCGGCCATTCGCCGGCGGTGATCGAGAACATCGCGGTGTCGCGCGGAAGGCCCTCCTCGCCGGGGGCGCCGGAGGGCTGCCAGCTCCGCAGCACGCCCTCGAAGCCCGCGCCGATCGCGAGGATCGCGGCGCGGGCGCGGGCGTTGCGCGCGTCGGTCTTGATGTCGACGCGCGACACCCCGAGCACGCCGAAGGCGTGGTCGAGGAGCAGGAGCTTCGCGGCGGGGTTGATCGCGGTGCCCTGCGCGTCGGGGTGCAGCCAGGTCGAGCCGATCTCGATGGCGAGCAGCCGGCCGTCGGGCCAGTGCCGCGGCGTCAGGTACGCGGTGTGCCCGACGATCCGGTCGCCGGCGGCGTCGACCTGGACGAACGGCCGGAACGCCGGCCGCGCGAGCTCCGCGGCGATCGTCGCCGCGACCGTCTCCGGGGTCGGGACGGCGGTCCAGCCGTAGGAGTCGCGCGGGCCGGAGGCGGCGAGCGCGAGGCCCTCCGCGTGGTCGGCGCGCAGCGGCTCCAGCCGGACGACCGCGTTCCGCAGGACGGGGACCTCGATGCGCACCTCGACTCGTTCCGCTCGCTCGGCGACCGGCTACATCCGCTCCGGCGCGGAGACCCCGATCAGGCCCAGGCCGTTGCGCAGCACCTGGGCGGTCGCGTCGTTGAGCCAGCGGCGGGTGCGGTGCAGGTCGGTGACCTCCTCGCCGCGCAGCGGGGTCACCCGGGCCGAGTCGTACCAGCGGTGGTAGAGGCCCGCGAGCTCCTCGAGGTACCGCGCGATGCGGTGCGGCTCGCGCCACTGCGCCGCCTGCGCGGCGACGCGGGGGAACTCGGCGAGCGCGCCGAGCAGGCGGGCCTCCGTCTCGTGCGTGAGCAGCGAGGCGTCGAAGGCGGTGCGCGTCACGCCGGCGGCGTCGGCGTTGCGGTCGACGGCGGCGGTGCGCGCGTGGGCGTACTGGACGTAGTAGACCGGGTTGTCGTTCGTGCGGCTGGCGAGCACGTCGAGGTTGATGTCGATGTTCGCGTCGACCGTGCTGCGCACCAGCGCGAAGCGGGCCGCGTCGACGCCGACCGCCTCGACGAGGTCCTCGAGCGTGACGACCGTGCCGGCCCGCTTGGACATGCGGACCGGCTCCTTCCGCCCGGTCGCCTCGTCCGCGCGCACCAGGTTGACGAGCTGGCCGATGAGCAGCTCGAGGTTGACGCCGGGCTCGTCGCCGAAGGCCGCGCACATCGCGTACATCCGCTGGACGTAGCCGTGGTGGTCGGCGCCGAGCATGATGATGCAGCGGTCGAAGCCGCGCTCGCGCTTGTCCAGGTAGTAGGCGAGGTCGCCGGAGATGTAGGCCGCCTCGCCGTTCGACTTGATGACGACGCGGTCCTTGTCGTCGCCGAACGCGGTCGTCGCCAGCCAGGTCGCGCCGTCGCGGTCGTAGATCCGGCCGAGCTCGCGCAGCCTCGCGACGGCGCGGTCGACCGCGCCGGAGAGGTGCAGGTCGTTCTCGTGGAAGTAGACGTCGAAGTCGACGCCGAAGTCGTGCAGCGAGGCCTTGATCTCGCCGAACATCAGGTCGACGCCGACCGCCCGGAACGTCTCCTGCAGCTCGGCGGGCCCGAGCGCGGCGAGGTCGCCCGGATAGGCGTCGACCACGCGGGCCGCGATGTCCTGGATGTACTCCCCGCCGTAGCCGTCCTCGGGCGCCGGCTCGCCGCGGTAGGCGGCGACGAGGCTGCGCGCGAAGCGGTCGATCTGCGCGCCGTGGTCGTTGAAGTAGTACTCGCGGACGACCTCCGCGCCCTGGAACGCGAGCACCCGCGCGAGCGAGTCGCCGACCGCGGCCCAGCGGGTGCCCCCGAGGTGGATGGGCCCGGTGGGGTTCGCCGAGACGAACTCGAGGTCGATGCGCTGCCCGGCGTAGACGCCGCCGCGGCCGTAGTCGGGCCCGGCCTCGACGATCGTCCGCGCGAGCTCGCCGGCACTGGCGGCGTCGAGCCGGATGTTGATGAACCCGGGCCCGGCGATCTCCGCCGAGGCGATGCCGTCGGCGCGCACGAGCGCCGCGACGAGCTCGGTCGCGAGCTCGCGCGGCGCGCAGCCGACGGCCTTCGCGAACCGCATGGCGGCGTTCGACGCCCAGTCGCCGTGCTCCGGGCTCTTCGGTCGCTCGACGGGCGTGTCGGCGCCCGTCACGGCCAGCTCGACGCCCCGGGACCCCGCGGCGTCGGTCAGGGCGGCGGCGATCAGCGCGGCGAGATCGTCCGGATTCACGGGAGCCAAGCCTATCCGCGGCGGAGGCGTGCACCTCCCCTCCTGCGCCTGACGGGACCAGCGCATTGCGGCGGAGGAGGGGAGGTGCTGCGGGCGTCTCCGGACGCGACGCCCCCGATCAGTACCGACGAGGACGGGCACGGAATCTCGCGGGCGGCGCGGCCGCCGATCAGTCGACGTCGCCGATGCCGATCGCCTCGGCCTCGGCCGCGACGTCGGGCCGCGCGCCGTCGATCCGGGCGAGCCGGCCGCGCGACGCGGCGATCACGACCGCCGCCGCCCCGACCGCGACGGCGGCGACGACGTACGGCAGCCAGGTGCCGGCCACATGCGCGAGGTAGGCCGCGAGCGGCGCGGCCACGGCGCCGCCGACGAACCGCACCGACGAGTACGCCGAGGACGCGACGGTGCGCGGGAGGTCGCTCGCCTCCATGACCGCCTCGGTCACGACCGTGTTCAGCACGCCCTGGAGCAGGCCGGCGAGGACGATGAGCACGACGAGCGCGGCGGGGCTCCAGGTCAGCAGCGAGGTCACCACCAGGAGCAGGGCGAAGCCGGTGAACGACCACGTGACGATCGACGTCCGCCGGAATCGTCTGGTCAGCCACGGGGCGACCCAGATCGAGGTGATCGCGAGCGCGACGCCCCAGCCGAAGAAGGTGAAGCCGAGGCCGATGGCGCCGAAGCCGAGCGGGAACGGCGTGTAGGCCAGCAGGGTGAAGAACGCGTAGTTGTAGAGCAGCGCCGCGATCGCGAGCGTGCGGATGGACGGCACCGTGCCGAGCGCGACGAACGGGGCGGACAGGCGCACCGGCGCCCGCGTCGCCGGCTCCTTGCGCAGCAGCACGACGATCGCGATGAAGCCGACGGCCATCAGGATCGCGACTCCGAAGAACGGCCCGCGCCAGCTCACCTCGCCGAGGAGCCCGCCGAGCAGCGGGCCCACGGCGATGCCGAGTCCGAGCGCCGCCTCGTAGAGGACGATGGCCGCGCCGGGGCCGCCCGAGGCCGCGCCGACGATCGCGGCAAGGGCGGTCGAGATGAACAGCGCGTTGCCCAGCCCCCACCCCGCGCGGAAGCCGATCACCCAGTCCACGCCGCCGGCGACCGCGCACAGCAGCGAGAACACCACGATGACGGCGAGCCCGATGAGCAGCGTCGCCTTCGTGCCGATGCGGCTGGACACCCAGCTCGTGAAGAGCATCGCGACGCCGGTGAGCAGCAGGTAGCTGGTGAACAGCAGCTCGGTCTCGACCTCGCTGGCGTGCAGCTCGGACGCGATCGCGGGCAGGATCGGATCGACCAGTCCGATCCCCATGAAGGACACCACGCAGGCAAACGCGACCGCCCAGACGGTCATCGGCTGCCGCCAGATGCTCCCGGCGGCCGGCGCGGTCGCGTTCATCGGGCCGCTCCGACGAGCACGCTCGGCGTGCGCTCGGCGACGATCGCCGCCGCGCGCTCGATCGCGGCCCAGTCCTCGGCGGCGAGGTCGGCGAACCGGGGGGCGAGCATGTCGCGGATGGTGCGATGCCAGTCGGCGAGGGCCGCGCGGCCGGCCTCGGTCAGCGAGACGAGCACGGCGCGCGGGTCGTCCCCGTCGACGACCCGCGCGACGAGCCCGAACTCGACCATCGACGCGACGAGCCGCGTCATCCCCGGCTGCGTCACGCGGCACTCGGCCGCGAGCGAGCCGATCCGCATCGGCCCCTCCTCCGAGAGGGTCGCCAGCGCCCGCCACTGCGCGACGGGCGTGGTGCTGCCCGCCTCGCGCGCGATGACGCGCCCGACTCGATGGCTCCAGATCATGAGGGACTGCAGCGCGTCGATGCGCGCCGCTTCGGGGAGAGGCACCCGGAGATCATATGCCTTTGTTATGCATCCGGGTCCCCGGCTCGGTCCCGATCGGTACACTGGATCGTCCCGCCTCCGTAGCTCAGTGGATAGAGCGCCGGCTTCCGGTGCCGTAGGTCGGGGGTTCGAATCCCTCCGGGGGCACGGAACGAGCGGGGTCTCGCAGCGCGGGGCCCCGCTCGTCGTCGGAGGAGGCTGTCGCCGGCGCGGCCGCGCCCGCCTCAGGAAAGCCGCTCGCCGAGCTCCAGCCAGCGCTCCTCCTGCTGCGCGAGCTCGCCCTCCAGCGCGGCGAGCTCGGCCATCCTCGCCGAGAGGCCCAGGTAGTCGGACTGATCGTGCCCCGCGAGCTCGTGGTGCTTGGCCGCGATCAGGCCCGACAGGCGCTCGATCCGGCGCTCCGCCGCGGCGAGGTCCTTCTCCGCCTGGCGGCGTTCGGCGCCGGACAGCGCGGACGATCCAGGCCGCCCCGACGCGCCGGGCACGCCGGGCGCCGGACCCGCCGGCTCGGGACCGGGCGCAGGTCGCGCGGCGGGTGCGACGTCGGGAGCCGCGGCGCGCAGCCGCAGGTACTCGTCGATGCCGCCCGGCAGGTGCCGCAGCCGTCCGTCGAGCACCGCGTACTGCTGGTCCGTCACCCGCTCGACGAAGTAGCGGTCGTGGCTGACCACCAGCAGCGTGCCCGGCCAGGTGTCGAGCACGTCCTCCAGCGCCGCGAGCATGTCGGTGTCGAGGTCGTTCGTCGGCTCGTCGAGGATGAGCACGTTCGGCCCGTCGAGCAGCACCAGGAGCAGCTGGAGGCGGCGGCGCTGGCCGCCGGAGAGGTCGGAGACCCGCGCCGAGAGGTGCTCGCGCGGGAAGCCGAGGCGCTCCAGCAGCTGCGCCGGCGTGACGTCCTTGCCGTCGATGGAGAAGGTGGTCCTGGTGCGCGCGAGCACCTCCCGCACGCGGTCGTCCTCGACGGCGGCGAGCGCGCCGAAGCCCTGGTCGAGCACGCCGACCCGCACCGTCTTGCCCCGCTTGACCCGTCCGCTGGTCGGCTCGAGCGTCCCGGCCACGAGGGCCAGCAGCGTCGACTTGCCGGCGCCGTTCGCGCCGAGGACGCCGGTGCGCTCGCCGGGGGCGATCCGCCAGGTGACGCGCTCGAGGACTCCCCGCCCGTCGAACGCGACCCCCGCGTCGAGCAGGTCGACGACGTCCTTGCCGAGCCGAGCCGTCGCCAGCGAGCGCAGCGACACCGGGTCGCGCAGCGGGGGCACGTCGGCGATCAGCGTGTTCGCCGCGTCGATGCGGAACTTCGGCTTGCTGGTGCGCGCCGGCGCGCCGCGGCGCAGCCAGGCGAGCTCCTTGCGGGCGAGGTTCTGCCGCTTCTGCTCGACCACGGACGCCTGCCGGTCGCGCTCCACCCGCTGCAGGATGTACGCCGCGTAGCCGCCCTCGAACGGCTCGACGATCCGGTCGTGCACCTCCCAGGTCGCCGTCGAGACCTCGTCGAGGAACCACCGGTCGTGCGTCACGAGCAGCAGTCCGCCGGAGCGCGCCAGCCAGCGCCGCCGGAGGTGGTCCGCGAGCCAGGCGATCCCCTCGACGTCGAGGTGGTTCGTCGGCTCGTCCAGCGCGAGCACGTCCCAGTCCCGCGTCAGCAGCGCGGCGAGGGCGACGCGCCGCCGCTGGCCGCCGGAGAGCGTGCCGATCGGCGCATCCCAGTCGATCCCCCCGGCCAGGCCCGCGATGACGTCCCGGACCCGCGCGTCGCCGGCCCACTCGTGCTCGGTGCGGTCGCCGACGATCGCGACGCCGACCCGCATGACCGGATCGAGGTCGTCGGACTGGGCGAGCACGCCGACGGTCACGCCGCCGCGACGCGTCACCTGGCCCGAGTCGGGCGCCTGCAGCCCCGCGAGCAGGCGCAGCAGCGTCGACTTGCCGTCGCCGTTGCGGCCGACGATCCCGATGCGATCGCCCTCGTTCAGCCCGATGGTGACCGAGTCGAACACGACCCGCGTCGGGTACTCGAGATGGAGGGCCTCGGCGCCGAGCAGATGTGCCATGTCGGTACGAGGTTAGCCAAGCGGCGACGGCCCTTCTCTGCGATCATGAACGCGTCGCGGACCCGACCGCGCGGGAGAAGGAGACGGCCATGGCCGACCCGGGCCCGAGCAGCCCCCGGGCGCGTGCGGAACGGCGCGCCGAGGCCGGCCCCGCCGGGCGCCCGCCCTGGTGGACGCTCGATCTCGCCGGCTCGCTGGTCGGCCTCGCCCTCGCCGTGCTGTCCGTGACGCCCTCGCTGCTGCCGCGGCCGGCCCTGCTGCAGGGCGCGCTCGCCGCGATCCTGTTCGCCGTCGGCTACCTGATCGGCGCGGGGGTCTCCGCGATCGTCCGCGCGGCGCTGCGGCGAGGCGGTCCGGCACCGGTGGTGCGGGGCCGCTGGTGGCTCCTCTACGGCGCGCTCTGGGCGGTCGCGGTCGTCGGCCTGTCGGCGCTCTCGCTGCAGTGGCAGAACGAGATCCACCGGCTGGTCGAGATGCCGCCGCTCGGCGGGGGCGACCTCGGGCTGTTCCTGCTCGGCTTCCTCCCCGTCGCGGCGCTGCTGCTGGCGGCCGGCAAGGGGACGCGCGGCATGTTCCGCGGGCTGCGTCGCAGCGTCGGGCCGGTGGCATCCGGCGCGCTGTCGACGGTGGTGGTGGTCGCGCTGGTCGCCGCGCTGGTGCTCGCCGGGATGTCGGGGATCGACGCGATCTACCTGGAGCGCAACGGCCGGCCGGCCGCGGGCGTGCAGGAGCCGGATTCGGCGGCGCGCTCCGCGGGCCCCGACTCGGCGATCGCCTGGGACACGCTCGGACGGCACGGCACCGCCTTCGTCGGCGGCGGCCCGACCGCGACCCAGATCGCCGCGCTCACCGGCCGGCCGGCGCTCGAGCCGATCCGGGTGTACGCCGGGCTCGCCTCGGCTCCCACGGTGCAGGAGCGCGCCGATCTGATCGTCGCCGAGCTGGAGCGCACCGGGGCGTTCGACCGAGCGGTCCTCGTGGTCGCCACGACGACCGGCTCCGGCTGGCTCGAGCCGCAGGCGGTCGACGCGATCGAGTACCTGCAGGGCGGCGACACCGCGATCGCGGCGATGCAGTACGCCTACACGCCGAGCTGGGTCTCCTCCGTGTTCGACCCGGACGCGCCGCTGGAGTCCGCCCGCGTGCTGTTCGCGACGATCGAGGCGAGGTGGAGCCGGCTGCCGGAGGGCCGGCGGCCGCTGCTGCTCTCGTACGGGCTCAGCCTCGGCGCGCACGGCAGCCAGGGGGTCTTCGCGGACCTCGCGGACCTGCGCGACCGCGTCGACGGGGCGCTGTTCGCCGGCAGCCCGAACGGGTCGCCGCTCTGGCGGACGCTGCAGGCCCAGCGCGATCCCGGCAGCCCCGCCTGGCAGCCGGTGCTCGACGGAGGCCGGGAGGTCCGCTGGATCTCCCGGGCGGGCGACGAGGACCTGCTCGCCGGGCCGTGGGAGCGTCCGCGCGTGCTCTACCTGCAGCACGCCACGGACCCGGTGACCTGGCTGTCGGCGGACCTGCTGTTCCAGCCGCCGGACTGGCTGCGCGCCGACCAGCGCGGCGCCGACGTGAGCCCGTCGATGCAGTGGATCCCGATCGTGACCGCCCTCCAGGTGGTCGTCGACATGCTCGGCGGCGAGGCGGTGCCCGCCCGCCACGGCCACAACTTCGGCGACGTCGCCGTGACCGGATGGCGCCAGGTCGCCGGGGACGCCGGTCTCGACGCCGCGGCGATCGCGCGGATCCGGGCCGAGATCGAGTCCTACGCGCCGATCCAGCCCTCCACGCAGGACTGAGGCGCTCGGCGCGGCGCTCGCCCTCAGTGGGCGAGCACGTTCATCCCGAGCGCGAGCAGGGTCGCCATCAGCACCGCCCAGAGCACGATCGACACCAGCTCCCAGACGACGACCCGGGCGCGCGGCGCTCCGAACGCGACCATGGTCGCGGCCGAGAGCTGCGTGGGGTGCCCGAGCAGGGCGACGCCCGGGATCCCGAACCGCTCGAACAGGCGTCGCAGCCGCGGGCGCCGCGATGGCGCGTCAGGCGCGGCGTCGCGCCTCGCCCGGCGCCGCGCGGCGTCGGCGATCACGACGAAGGCGAGCATGGACGCCGCGTTCCCCAGGACCGCCGCGAGCACGGCGAGGGCCGGCGGCATGCCGATCAGGACGCCGATCGCGGCGCCGAAATGCGACTCGACGAACGGGATGGCGGCGATCAGCATGATCGCGACCCATTGCAGCCAGCCGGGGAACCCGGCGGCGAACTGCTGCAGATGCTCGATCATGACGTCCTCCCGGTCGATCGCAATGATTAGTACAATGTACCGTACAGCGTACCGGTACAATGTGCGGACTACGATCGGAGCGTGACCAGGCGCGACGAGATCCTCGCTGCGGCGCTCCGGCTGGTGGCCGAGCAGGGTCTCGGTGCGCTGACGGTCCGCGCCGTCGCCGACGCCGCCGGGATCGGCCCGACCACGCTGCGCCACTACTTCCCCTCGCAGGCCGAGCTGCACGAGGCGGTCGCGGGCGCGCTCATGACGAGCGCGATCGACGACCGGCGCATCGCGGATCGCTCGGTCGACCCCGCCGAGCGGCTCGCCGAGTGCCTCGAGCAGTTCCTGCCGGCCTCCCTCCGGGATCCGACCGCGCTCGGCGTCTGGTTCGAGATGCATCGGATGGCGCTCGGCGCCGACGCCCGGCCGCTCGCTCGCGCCCTCCTGGCGCAGGGCCACCGGACCGGCGCCGCCGCGCTGCGCCGCTGGCTCGGCCTGCTCGCCGACGAGGGCTGGATCGCGCGGGAGGACGTCGAGACCGAGGTGACGGTCGCGCTCGCGCTCGTCGACGGGCTCGCCCTGCATCTGCTCGCCGACCCGACGCGGGTCGACCCCGACGCCGTCGAGGCGGCGCTGCGCTGGTTCGCCGACCGTGCGATCCGGCGCGACGGGCCGACGGCCGACGGCGCCCGGTAGGCTCGGAACCGGCGCGTCGGGAAGTCTGGTCGACAGAGAGGTCGGTCATGGCACTCCCATTCCTGCGGAGCGAGCGCACCGCCGCGATGCTGCTGCTGGTCGCCGCGGCGGCCGGGCTCGTGATCGCGAACTCCCCCGCCGGGCACGCGGTCGAGCAGGCGATGGCGTTCGAGCTCGGCTGGAGCGTGCACGCCTGGATCGAGGACGGGCTGCTCGCACTGTTCTTCCTGGTCGCGGCGATCGAGCTGCGGCACGAGCTCGTGAACGGCGAGCTGCGCAGCCCGGCCCTCGCCGCGCGGCCGGCGGTCGCCGCGGCCGGCGGCGTGCTGGTGCCGATCGCGATCTACCTGGCGATCACGGCGGGCTCCGGGCAGGAGGGCGGCTGGCCGGTGCCGACGGCGACCGACATCGCGTTCTCGCTCGGCGTGCTGGCGATCGTCGGCCGCGGCCTGCTGCCGCAGCGCATCCGCGCCTTCCTGCTCGCGCTGGCGATCATCGACGACCTGGTCGGGATCCTGCTCATCGCGCTGCTGTTCGGCGCCGACCCGCATCGCCTGCCGACGCTCGTCGCGGTCGCGATCGGCGCCGCGCTGCCGGCCCGCTGGGGCCACGCCGTGCGGCGCGCGCTCGAGCCGACGGTGAACGGCGTCGTGCTGCCGCTGTTCGCCTTCGCCGCCTGCCTGGTGGCGATCCCGGAGGTCGACCGGCTCGCCCCGGCGTTCTGGGGCATCGCCGTCGCGCTGCCGGTCGGCAAGCTGATCGGGATCGCCGGCACCACCTGGCTCCTCGACCGGATCTGGGTGCGCGAGCGCCGCAGGCGGATGCCGCCGCTCGACCTCGCGGCGGTCGGCGCGCTCGGCGGGATCGGCTTCACCGTCTCGCTGCTGCTCGCCTCCCTCGCCTTCCGCGGCCGGCCCGAGGTCGCCGCCGAGGCGACCCTCGCGGTGCTCGCCGGATCGGCGGCCTCGGCCGTGGTCGCGATCGTGCTGCTGTCGATCCGGGTCGCCCGCATCCGCGCGGTCGCCCGGCTGCGGGAGCGGGTCCGGCCGTCGGGCCGCGGTCCGGGGCCGGCCACCGGGGCGCCGCTAGTCTGATGCGGTGTCGCGGATCGTCGTCGCCCCGGATTCGTTCAAGGGGACGCTCGAGGCCGCGGACGCCGCCGCCGCGATCGCGGAGGGCTGGCGCTCGGGCCGGCCCGGGGACGAGCTGGTGCTGCTGCCGCAGGCCGACGGCGGCGAGGGCACCATCGCGGCGATCGCGGCCGCGACGCCCGGAGCGAGCGTGCGCGACGCCGGCTTCGTGACCGGTCCGGACGGGCGCCCGGTGCGGGCGCACTGGCTCGCGCTGCCGGACGGCACCGCCGTCGTCGAGCTCGCGGTCTCCAGCGGACTGCCGCTGATGGCCGCCCTCGACGCGCAGGGCTCGACCACCCGCGGTCTCGGCGAGGTGATCCGCGCCGCGATCGAGGCGGGCGCGACCTCGCTCGTCGTCGCGGTCGGCGGGTCGGCGTCGACCGACGGCGGGACCGGGGCCCTCGCCGCGCTCGGCGCGCGATTCCTCGACGCCGAGGGGCGGGAGCTCCCGGACGGCGGCGGCCCGCTCGCCCGGCTCGCCTCGATCGACGCATCCGGCCTGGTCCAGGCGCCGCCGGCGCAGGTGCTCACCGACGTGACGGCGCCGCTCACCGGGCCCGCCGGCGCCGCGGCCGTGTTCGGTCCGCAGAAGGGCGCCTCGCCGCAGGACGTCGCCGAGCTCGACGCCGCGCTCGGGCGGCTCGCCGAGGTGGTGCGGCGGTCCGGCGCCGCGCTTCCGGAGGCCGTGCGGCACCCCGGGCGCGACTCGGCGGATCCGGACGCAGGACGGCGCACCGCGGGCGGGATGCCGCACGTCGACGAGCGCACCCCCGGCGGCGGTGCGGCCGGCGGCACCGGCTACGGGCTCGCGGCGCTCCTCGGCGCGCGGATCGAGCCCGGCGCCGCCGCGATCGCCGACCTGACGGGGCTCACCGCGGCGCTCGGCGACGCCGACCTCGTCATCACCGGCGAGGGCCGGTACGACGCCCAGTCCGGCACCGGCAAGGTCGTCGGGCACGCGATCGAGGCCGCACGCGCCGCGGGAGCTCGCATCGCGGTGGTGTGCGGGGCGGCCGGCGAGGACGCGGCGATCGGGCCCGAGCGCGGCGGCCCCGATGCGCTGATCGCGCTCACCGGGCTCGCGGGGAGCGCGGAGGCCGCGATGACCGACCCGGCGCGCTGGCTGCGGGACGCCGGCGCGCGGCTCGCCGCGGCGTTCTGACCGGCTCGGAACGCCTCAGAACGCCGCCCGAGCCGCCGCGACCGCCGCCGGCAGCGCCGCGAGGAAGGCGTCGACCTCGGCCTCCGTCGTCGAGCGCCCGAGCGTGACCCGCAGCGCCGAGCGCGCCGCCGCCTCGTCGAGCCCGATCGCGAGCAGCACGTGCGACGGCTCCGCGACGCCGGCGCGGCACGCGGAGCCCACCGAGACCGAGAACCCGGCCTGGTCGAGCACGAAGAGCAGCGTCTCCCCGAGCAGCCCCGGGAAGGTCGCGTGCACGTGGCCGGGCAGGCGCCGGACCGGATCGCCGGTCAGCGCCGCGTCGGGGACCTCGCGGGCGATGCCCCGTGCGATGCGCTCGGACAGCGCGCGCAGCCGCCGCTCCTCGGACGCCAGCTCCGCGACGGCCGCCTCCGCGGCGACCGCCAGCGCGACGGCGCCGGCGACGTCCATCGTCCCGGAGCGCGCCGGCTGCTGGCCGCCGCCGTGCACGAGCGCGGCCGGCTCGGCCCCGCGCCGGACCAGCAGCGCCCCGGTGCCGATCGGCGCGCCGAGCTTGTGGCCCGAGATCGACATCGCGGTCGCACCGCTGCGGCGGAACGACACCGGCACCCGGCCGAACGCGGCGACCGCGTCCCAGTGCAGCGGCGCGCCGACCTCGGCGGCGAGGTCCGCGACCGCGTCGGTGTCCTCGACGGTGCCGATCTCGTTGTTCGCCCACAGCAGGCTGAGCACGGCGACCGCGCGCGTGCCGCCCGCCTCGATCATCCGGCCCAGCTCGTCGACCCGCACCCGCCCGACGCCGTCCACCGGGACGAGGTCGACCCGCGCGCCCCGGCCGGCGAGCCACTCGACCGCGTCGAGCGTCGCGTGGTGCTCGGCCGGGGAGACGATGACGCGGTCCCGGCCCGGCTCCGCGCTCCAGAGCATCCCCTTGACGGCGGTGTTCACCGACTCGGTGCCGCCCGCGGTGAACACCACCTCCGTCGGGTGCGCGTCGGCGACGACGGCGAACCGCTCCCTGGCCTCCTCCAGCAGCGCCCGCGCCGCGCGCCCGTCGGCGTGGATGGAGGACGGGTTCCCGACCCGGCCGAGCGCCTCGGCGTGGGCCGCGGCGGCCGCGGGCAGCACCGGGGCGGAGGCCGCGTGGTCGAGGTAGACGCTCACCGCACGAGTCTCGCATCGCGGAAGGCGGCGCGCAGCCGCTCGCGCGCCGCCGTTTAAGTACCCTGGAGCGCATGCCCGCGACCGCGACCGAGCTGCCCCTCGGCGTGCAGCTCGCCGCGCACGGCGGGCGGCTCGCCGTGTGGTCGGCGAACGCGACCGCGATCGAGCTCTGCCTGTTCGATCCGGGCGACGCCGACTGGGTGACCGCGACCGTCCCGCTCGAGCGGGCGGGCGACGGGCTGTGGGCCGTCGAGCACCGCGGCCTGGTGCCCGGCGCGCGCTACACGCTGCGGGCGGCCGGGCCGCAGGGCCCCGGCCAGGTGTTCGACCCCGGGATGCACCTGCTCGACCCCTACGCGCGCGGCCTGGTCCGCTCGGCGAGCGGCGAGTGGCGCGGCTACGTCCAGACCGAGGACCCCTTCGACTGGGGCTCGTCGGTCAAGCCGCGCACCCCGCTCGACCGCACCGTCGTCTACGAGGCGCACGTGAAGGGGCTCACCAAGCTGAACCCCGCGGTCCCGGAGGAGCTCCGCGGCACCTACGCCGGTCTCGCGCACGAGTCGACGATCGGCTACCTGAAGGACCTCGGCGTCACCGCGGTCGAGCTGCTGCCGGTCCAGCAGTTCGTCTCCGAGCAGCGGCTCGTCGGCCAGGGGCTCGCCAACTACTGGGGCTACAACCCGCTCAGCTTCTTCACCCCGCACGGCGCCTACGGGAGCCGAGCCGCCCAGCTCGGCGGCACCGGCGCGATCCTGCGCGAGTTCAAGGGCATGGTGAAGCTGCTGCACGAGGCCGGCATCGAGGTGCTCCTCGACGTCGTCTACAACCACACCTCGGAGGAGGGCCTGGCCGGCCCCACCACGAGCTTCCGCGGGCTCGACAACCGCTCCTACTACCGGCAGACCGAGGACGGCGACTACGTCGACACCACCGGCTGCGGGAACGCGCTGAACACCAGCGTCCCGGCGGTGTCCCGGCTGGTGCTCGACTCGCTGCGCTACTGGACGCAGGAGATGCAGATCGACGGCTTCCGCTTCGACCTCGCCGTCACGCTCGGGCGCGACGCCGAGCACGAGTTCGACCCGGACCACCCGCTGCTGCACGCGATCCTCGACGACCCGGCGCTGCAGGGCGCCAAGATGATCGCCGAGCCCTGGGACGTGGGCCTCGGCGGCTGGCAGGTCGGCCACTTCCCGGACGGCTGGTCGGAGTGGAACGACGGCTTCCGCGACCGGCTCCGCCGCTTCTGGCTCACCGACATCGGCGCGGCGCGCGCGAGCGGCGTCGCACCCGACGGCATCGGCCCGCTCGCCCGCCGCATCGCCGGCTCCGCGCACGTCTTCGCCGCCGAGCGCGGCCCGCTCGCCTCGGTGAACCTCGTCACGGCGCACGACGGCTTCACGCTCGCCGACGTCACGGCCTATGACGAGAAGCACAACCTCGGCAACGGCGAGGAGAACCGCGACGGCGCCAGCTCGAACCTGTCGTTCAACCACGGCGTCGAGGGGCCGACGAAGGACCCTCGGATCCTCGCCGCGCGGCGGAAGGCGATGCGCAACCTGCTCGGCACGCTGCTGCTGTCCGCCGGGATCCCGATGCTCACCGCCGGCGACGAGATGGGCCGCAGCCAGCGCGGGAACAACAACGCGTACAACCAGGACTCCGAGCTGACCTGGCTGCCGTGGGAGCTCGACGAGTGGCAGCGCGACCTGCTGCAGGTCGCCCGCGACCTGGTCCGGCTGCGTCGCGAGAACCCGGCGCTGCGGCCGGTGCGCTACGGCGTCTGGGGCGAGACCGTGCCCGGCGCGACGCAGATGGACTGGTACAACAAGGACGGCGAGCCGATGACGATGGAGGACTGGGACTCCCCCGCCGAGCGCACGCTGCAGTACCTCGCCGCCTCGACGCCGGAGTCCGAGCCGTTCAACCGGATCCTGCTCGTCGTGCACGGGCTCGAGGAGGACGTCCAGGTGGTGCTGCCGGCGCACGAGGGCGTCGAGTCGTACACGCAGCTGTGGGACTCCGCGCTGCAGGTCTTCCCCGGCGAGGTCGCCTACCGGCCGGGCGCGACGATCCCGATCCGCGGCGCCTCGGTGCAGCTCTTCCTGGCGAACGAGCCGGCATGACCACCGCGCGCGCCTGGACCGCCGCCGACGCGGCGGCCTGGAGCACGCCGCCGCGCGAGGAGGACGACAAGTACGCCCGCGGCGTCCTCGGCCTCGCGACCGGCTCGGTCCGCTACCCCGGCGCCGCGGTGATCGGCGTCGACGCGGCGCTGCACGTCGGCGTCGGCATGGTCCGCTATCTCGGTCCGGAGCCGGTCGGCCGCCTGGTGCTGCAGCGGCGCCCGGAGGCGGTGCTCGACGCCGGCCGCGCGAACGCCTGGGTGCTCGGCTCCGGCACCGCCGCCGAGCCCGGGCAGGACGCGGACGTCGCGCTGCCGGACGGCGTCTCGGCCGGCGACGGCGCGGCCTTCGTGATCGACGCGGGGGCGATCGGCGTCGCGCCGACGGGTCTCGGCCCGACCATCCTCACCCCGCACGCCGGCGAGCTCGCGCGACTGCTCGGCGTCGGGCGCGAGCGGGTGCTCGCCGATCCGGTCGGCGCGGCGCGGACGGCGGCGGACGCGCACGGCGCGGTCGTGCTGCTGAAGGGCGCGACCACGCACGTCGTCCACGGCGACCGCGTCGTCGCGGTGCGCGAGGCGACCCCGTGGCTGGCGACCGCCGGCGCCGGCGACTCCCTCGCCGGCGTGCTCGGCGCCCTCGTCGCGACCCGCGCCGCCCGCGACGGCGTCGACCTCGACGCGCTGGTCGCGCTCGGCGCCACGGCGGCCTTCGTGCACGGACGCGCCGCCCGGCTCGCCGCGGGCGCCGCGGCGGACGGCTCCGGCGGGGGCCCGTTCACGATCCTCGACCTGAACGCGCGGCTGCCGGACGCGCTGCGCGCCCTGCTCGCCTGAGCGGCCGCACGACGAGCACGACCGCGCCGTCCGCGTCCGGCCGGCGCGCGACCGCTCAGTCCCGCTCGGTGATGTCGTCGATCTCCCCGACGAGCTCCTCGATGATGTCCTCCAGGAAGAGCACGCCGGTGGTCCGCCCGGACGCGTCGAAGGCGCGCGCGATGTGCGCCCCCTCCCGCCGCATCGCCGCCAGGGCGTCCTCCAGGTCGGTGCCGTCCCAGATCGTCCCGAGCCGGCGGACGCGCTTCGCCGGGATCGGCTCGTCGAACTCGTCCTGCTCGAGGTCGATGACGTCCTTGAGGTGGACGTAGCCGGTCGGCTCGCCCGCCTCGTCGACCAGCACGTACCGCGAGTAGCCGCGCTTGGCGACCGCCGACTCGACGTCCGCCGGGGTCGCGTCCTCCGGCAGCGTCACGAGCGCCGCCAGCGCCACCGCCACGTCCTCGACCCGCTTCGTCGTGAATTCGAAGGCCGCCTCGAGCGCGCCCGTGCGGTCCTCGAGCATGCCCTCCTTCGTCGACTGCTCGACGATCGTCGCGACCTGGTCCAGGGTGTAGACGCTCGACGCCTCGCTCTTCGGGGCGACCCCGACCAGCCGCAGCACGCCGTTCGCGATGCCGTTCAGCGCGGCGACGATCGGGCGCAGCACGGTCGCGACGGCCACCAGCGGGGTGGCGAGGAAGAGCGCGGCGCGGTCGGGCATGGAGAACGACACGTTCTTCGGCACCATCTCGCCGAACACGACGTGCAGGAAGCTCACCAGCACGAGCGTGAGGCCGAACGAGACGCCGCCGACGACCGCCTCCGACCAGCCGAGCGCCGACAGCGGGACGGCGAGCAGGTGGTGGATCGCCGGCTCGCTGACCAGCAGGATGAGCAGCGAGCAGACCGTGATGCCGAGCTGGCAGGTCGCGAGCATGAGCGTCGCGTGCTCCATCGCCCAGAGCGCGGTCCGCGCGGCGCGCGAGCCGGCCTCCGCGCGCGGCTCGATCTGCGAGCGGCGCGCCGAGATGACGGCGAACTCCGCCGCGACGAAGAACGCGTTGACGAGGAGGAGGATCGCCAGCCAGAGGATCCCGAGCCAGTCGTTCACGCGGGCTCACCTCCCCGCGGCGTCTCGATCGGGCCGGTGTCCGCGGACGGCGTGAACCGCACCCGGTCGATCCGGCGTCCGTCGAGCCGGTCGACCCGGAAGACGCCGGCCGGGGCGCGGACCTCGTCCCCCACGACCGGGATGCGGCCGAGCTCGGACATCAGCCAGCCGCCGACCGTCTCGTACGGCCCGTCCTCGGGCACCGCGACGCCGACCCGCTCCAGCAGCTCGTCGGGCCGGAGCATGCCCGGGAAGACGATGCCGTCCCGCGAGCGCACGATGCCGGCGCGCCGGCGGTCGTGCTCGTCGGAGACCTCGCCGACGAGCTCCTCGACGAGGTCCTCCAGCGTGGCGACGCCGGCGGTGCCGCCGTACTCGTCGACCACGATCGCCATCTGATAGCCCTCGGCGCGCAGCTGCCCGAGCAGCCGGTCGAGCCGCATCGTCTCGGGAACCCGGTGCGCACCGGTCGCGATCGCGGCGACGGGGACGTCGCGGCGGCGCTCGCGCGGCACCGCGACCGCCTGCTTGACGTGGACGACGCCGACGATCTCGTCGGGCGAGCCGTCCTCGACGGGGAACCGCGAGTGGCCGGTGCGGCGGGCCAGCTCGATGACGTCCTCCGCGGTCTCGGTCCGGTCGATGGTGGCCAGCCGGGGCCGCGGCGTCATCACGTCGGCCGCGGTGTGCGCGCCGAACCGCAGCGTGCGGGTCAGCAGCGTCGCGGTGTCCTTCTCCAGGCTCCCCTCGCTCGCGGAGCGGCGGACCAGGGAGACCAGCTCCTCCGCGGTGCGGGCGCTGGAGAGCTCCTCGCGCTGCTCGATGCCGAACATCCGCAGCACGGCGCCGGCCGTCGCGTTCAGCACCCAGACGACGGGCCGGAACACCGCGGTGAACACGACCTGGAACGGCGCGACGACGCGGGCCACGCCGAGCGGCAGGGCGAGGGCGAGGTTCTTCGGGACCAGCTCGCCGAAGATCATCGACAGCACCGTCGCGATGACGAGCGCGACGACCGCGGCGATCGGCGCGATCGCGCCGGGGGCGACCCCCCAGCCGGTCAGCAGCGGGGCGATCCAGCTCGACAGCGCCGGCTCGAAGGTGAAGCCGGCGAGCAGGGTCGTCAGGGTGATGCCGAGCTGGGCGCTCGACAGGTGCGTGCTGGTGCGCCGGAGCGCCCCGATGATCCAGCCGAGGCCGCGATCCCCGCGCGAGCGGCGCGCCTCGAGGTCGGCGCGGTCGAGGCTCACCAGCGAGAACTCGCTCGCGACGAAGAAGCCGGTGCCGATCGTCAGCACCAGGCCGATCGAGAACAGCAGCCACTCAGGCATCGAGGGATCCGATGCCCGAGCGGCAGGGACTATGACCGGGGTCGTCCATCCCGCCCGAGTCTAGCGAGGCGGCCCCGCGACGACCCGCCGACCTCCGCTCCGCGCACGACGAGGAGCGCGCCTCCTGCGAGGAGTGCGAGCAGCGCCCAGCCGAGCACGGGGCGGAGGTCGGCGGGACCGGTCGCGGCGAGCGCCGCGGTGCTCGAGTACACCGCGAAGGCCGTGAAGTGGGTCGTCCAGATCACGAGCTCCGGACCGACGTCGATGACGCACTCCGCCGCGGAGCCGAGACCGCTCGCCGAGTCGACCATGCAGCGCGCGACGATCGGCGTGAACGACCCCCCGACCGGCACGAAGCCGGCCGAGCGTCCGGCCGCCCCGGGGATCGCGAGCCGCGCCGGCCGGTCCAGCGTCAGCGTCGCCGCGGCGGAGCCGACCTCGATCGCGAGCACGTCCGAGACCTCCTCGAGCTCGCCGGCCGGGACGGCGACGGTCGTCGGTGCAGGCGGGGCGAGCCGACCGTCCCAGCTCGACGCCGCGCTCGTGATCAGGGTGCTCGCCGCGAACCGCAGCTCGACGCCGTTCGCGCTGATGCTGAGGGGCTGCGAGGGCGTCGTCGCCTGACTCGGGCCCGCCGCGACGAGCTGGACGGGTCGCGTCACCCCCTGCGGGAGGGCGATCGAGACGGGCGCCGACGGGGAGGCGGGGAGTCGGACCACGTCGCTCGGCGGGGCCGCGGGGTAGACGCTCGTGATGAGGGTCGGCGAGCCGAGGTCGATCTCGACGATGTAGTGCCCGTCGTTCTCGTACATGAGGCTGCCGGGCGTGTCCGTCGTGAGCGCGAAGAGCAGCGAATGGCCGCCGCCGTCGACGTCGGCCCAGTAGTCGTACCAGGTGCCCGGGTCGAGGCAGCCGAGGCTGAACGAGCCGTCCGAGGCGGTGCGCGTCGACGCCGCCCACTCGCTCCCGCCCGACGGGGTCGCCTCGACGATCGCGTCGACGACGGGGACGACCGGCGCGAGGCTCGAGACGATCTGACCGGAGATGTAGCCGGAGCCGCAGGCCGCGACCGGCTCGGCGGCCGCGGCGACCGAGACGGCGGCGCCCCCGAGCGCGAGCGCGAGCACTCCCGCGAGCACCCCCCGGCGTGCGTTCACGGCGCGAGCATAGCACTCCTCAGAACGATCGTTCGGTCCGGTCCCGGGGTCGGGTCGCCGTCGCGCGGGACGTCATGGCTCGAGCAGGCGGATCGCCGCGTCGAGGGCGGTCTCGAAGCCCTCGCCGTAGATCTGCTGATGGAACACGTGGCCTTCGACCGCCGCGAACGCCATCGAGGCGAGCTGCTCGGCCGGCCGATCCGAGCGGGCGAGGCCGGACTCCTGGAGCGCCCCGATGAAGCCGGCGAGGTCCCGCACCGCGCGGCGGCGGATCGACGCGATCCGCGGGCGGTGCTCCGGGTGCTGCAGGACGAAGTCGGCGACGACGAGCGAGAGCGGCGCGCCGTCGGCCCCAGACGCGATGGGCCCCATGCCGAGCAGCAGGGCCTCGCGCAGGCTCCCCGGCCGCGCCGCCACCACCAGCTCGCCGAACGGCTCCCGCTCCTTGGACACGGCGTCGAGGATCGCGAGGAAGAACTCGTCCTTGCCCGCGAAGTGATGGTAGAACGCGCCGATCGACAGGCCGCTGCCGTCGAGCACGTCCCGGATCGAGGTCGCCGCGTACCCCTTGCGGGGGAATCGCTCCATGCCGAGCGCGATGAGCCTCGCCCGGGTCGTCTCGCGATGCTCGTCGGGCTTGCCCACCGAGCCAGTGTGCCAGTGCTACCAGGAGACCGGCAGCGCCTTGCCCTCCTCGTAGCCGGCGGCCGATTGCACGCCGACCACGGCCCGGTCGTGGAAGGCGGCGAGATCCCGCGCGCCCGCGTACGTCATCGAGGAGCGAAGCCCCGAGGTGATCATGTCGAGCAGGTCCTCGACCGAGGGCCGCTGCGGGTCCAGGTAGATCGTGCTGCTCGAGATGCCCTCGGCGAAGAGCTGCTTGCGGGCGAGCTCGTACGGGTCGAGCCGGCGGAAGCGCTCGTTCACCGCCCGCGCCGAGGCCATGCCCCAGGACTCCTTGTACGCCCGGCCCTGCACGTCGCGCGCGATCGGCCCCGGCGCCTCGATCGTGCCGGCGAACCAGCTGCCGACCATCACGCTGTGCGCGCCGGCGGCGAGCGCGAGCGCGACGTCGCGCGGGTGGCGGACGCCGCCGTCGGCCCAGACGTGGGCGCCGAGCTCGCGCGCCGTCGCCGCCGCGTCGAGCACCGCCGAGAACTGCGGGCGGCCGACGGCCGTCATCATGCGCGTGGTGCACATCGCGCCGGGGCCGACGCCGACCTTGACGATCGTCGCGCCGGCGCGGACCAGGTCGCGCAGGCCCTCCCGGGTGACGACGTTCCCGGCGACCAGGGGGATGCCGAGCCCGAGCCCGGCGACCGTCTCCACGGCGCGGATGGCGCCCTCCTGGTGTCCGTGGGCGGTGTCGACGACGAGCACGTCGGCACCGGCCTCGACGATCGCGCGCGCCTTCGCCGCGACGTCGCCGTTGATCCCCACCGCCGCCGCGACCGCGAGCCGTCCCTGCCGGTCGACCGCGGGCGCGTAGAGCGTCGAGCGCAGGGCGCCGCGCCGCGAGATCGTGCCGACCAGCTGCCCGTTGTGGACGACCGGCGCGAACCGCAGTCCCGCCTCGACCATGAGGTCGAACGCGCCCCGGGCGTCGCCGACCTCGTCGAGATCGACGCTCGGCATCGCCGGCCCGAGGAAGTCCCGCAGCGGCGCGTCCGGCAGCGCGGCGGCGAGGCGCTCCGCCGCGACCGCGCCGAGGTGCGCGCCGTCGGCGCCGACGACCGCGACGCCGTAGCCGGGCTCCGGCGCGACCAGCGCCAGCGCGTCGGCCGCGGTGGCCTCGGCCGCGAGCGCGATCGCGGTGTCGAAGCCCACCGGCTGCGCCTTGACCCAGCGCAGCGCCTCGTCCAGCTCCTGCAGCGGCAGATCCTGCGGCAGCACGCCGAGCCCGCCCCGACGCGCGAGCACGGCCGCCAGTCGCGGGCCGGTCACGGAGTTCATGTTCGCGCTGACGATCGGCAGCCGCGCCGGCGTGCCGTCGCCCGGCGTCAGGCTCGCGTCGAACCGGCTCGCCACGTCGCTGCGGGACGGCACCAGGAACACGTCGCTGTAGGTGAGGTCGTGCGCCGGCGGCTGGGCGAGGAAACGCATGGGTTCAGGGTAGCTCCGGGGCGCCGCGCGACCGGCGAGAGGAGCTCGCGCATGGGTGCTCCGCGCGGCGCCGGCCGGGCGTCCCGGGCGCGGGACAATAGCGGGGTGAGCTCCTACGTCCGCCCGTCGATCGACGCCCCGGTCTTCCGAGACGCGGCCGGCGCGGTCATCGAGTACGGGGCCCGGTGGGACGGCCCGCCTCCGGAGGACACCTACTCGGTCGAGACCCACCCGGAACGATTCGCCCCCGTCCATGCGGTCGCCGAAGCGCTCATCGCGCACTTGGACGACGCCTACGACGTCACGGTCACCGACGATCCGGCGACCGCGGACGACATGGTCCGGCCGCCGTACTGGGAGGTGCGCCGGGCCGTGCGGGTCGAGCCGAGCGACCCCGCCTGCGCATCGCTCACCTTCGCCTTCACCGCCTACCCGGGCATCGTCGTGCATGCCGGGCTGCTCTGCGACCTCCCCTACCCGATCTGCGGCTGCGACGCCTGCGACTCCACCTGGGAGGCCGAGGCCGACCAGCTGGAGCGTCAGGTGCTCGCGGTCGTGACCGGCCACTACCGGGAGCGGGTCACCGGGACCACGCACCCTTGGATCGAGCACGCCTTCACCTATCCCGACGGCGCCGCGAGCGGCCGCTCCCGCGCGGGCGACGTCCCTGCGGCGCGACTCGAGGCCGCGCGAACGATCCTGGGATCCCTGACGGGAGGGTGGGCCGCCTGGCCGCTCGCCGCGCGGCGCGCCTGACCGCGGGATGATCGGCCGGGGCGCCTGGCGGTCCGGCCGGAGCGTCCGGCGGTGCGGACGGAGCTCCCTGCGGCGCGGATGGGAGCGGCCGAGCCATGCGGAGCGGCGGGGCCGGCATCGCGGACGGGTGCGGCGCATCCGGGCTTGACGATCGAACATATGTTCGATACCCTGGTCCTGCTCGTGCCAGAGCTCTCGACCTCCCGTCGAGCCTTTACGGAGTCCCCATGCTGCTGGCCGCGCCGACCGAGTTCTCCGCTCTTGCGGACGAGGCGCTGCTCGCGCGTCAGGACTCGCTCGTCGCCGAGCGCCGTCGGATCGACGCGGAGCTGGTCGCGATCGCCGGGGAGATCGCCCGCCGCTCGCCCCGCGACGCGGGGTTCTCCGGTCTCGCCCAGCGCAGCGGGCTCCGGACGCCGGAGCAGCTGCTGCAGCGCGCCGCCGGCTTCTCCGCCAGGGAGGCATCGGACCTCGTCCGGGTCGGCTCGCTGCCGGCCGACGACCCCGTCGCGCTCGCGGTCGCCGCGGGCGAGGTGTCGGTCGCGGCGGGGGCGGCGATCGCCGGCGGCCTGGGCGAGGCGACCGCGGGCATCGAGGCCGCCCGGCTCGAGGCCGCCGCCGCGGAGCTGCTCGGGCGGAGCCGCGACCTCACCGCCGAGCAACTCGTCCGCGCCGCGCGCGACCTCCGGGCCGAGCTCGACGCGGACTCGATCGTCGAGCGTGAGCGCCGACTGCGCGATCGTCGCTCGCTCCGGATGATCCGGCTGGAGGACGGGACGACCCGGCTCGTCGCGCTGCTCGACCCCGAGTCGGCGGCGATCGTCCGCGACGCCTACGACGTGATCACCTCGCCCCGACGGGGCGGGCCGCGCTTCGTGGCCGGGGACGCCGTCGAGCGGGCTCGGCGCCTCGAGCGCGACCCGCGGACGACCGAGCAGCTCGCGCTCGACGCCTTCGTCGAGCTGCTCCGTCTGGGCGCTCGTGTCGCGCCCGGCGAGCTGCTCGGCGGACGCGAGCCGGCGGTCCGCGTCGTCGTGACCGACGCCGACCTCGCCCGTCGCGGCGGCTCGGCCCGAATCGAGGGCGAGTCCGCCGTCATCTCCATCGCGAGCGCCGAGCGCCGCATCTGCGAGGCCGGCACGGTGCCGATCCGCTTCGACGGCGACGGCCAGGTCGTGAACGTGGGGCGCGAGCACCGGCTCTTCACGGCGAGACAGCGCATCGGTCTCGCGGTGCGCGACGGCGGCTGCCGTTGGCCTGGATGCGATCGGCCGCCCTCCTGGTGCGAGGCGCATCACATCGACGAGTGGAAGGCGCACGGCGGCCGCACCGACATCGCCGACGGCGTGCTGCTCTGCCGGTTCCATCATCTCTACGTGCACGACCGGCAGTGGCGCATCAGGCGGCAGGGACGGGCCGAGTACTTCGCGGTCAAAGCCGGGCATGGCGGTGGCCCGCGCGACGGCGAGCGCCTCCGCCTGCCGGCGAAGACCAGAATGCCCGAGCTGGCGGCGGCGGGCGCGGCCCGATGAGCTGCTCCGAGTCCGAGTCCGAGTCCGAGTCCGGGTCCGAGTCCGGGTCTGGGTCTGGGTCCTGCGAGCCAGTGGCGGGATTCCCAGGTCAGGTCCCGATGCCGGGCCTCGTCGTACCCGCGGCCCGCCGCGAGCTCCCGCCCCGCGGCCGGGCGAGCGGGCTAGAATCGTTCGCGGTATGCCCGGCCGACTTCCGAGCATGCCGACGATCGATCACATGCGAAGGCAGGCATCAGGCTCGTGTCGAACCCCAACGGCCCCGTGACGACCGAATCCGGCGACCAGGGCGCAGAGGACCTCATCCTCGCGCAGATGCAGGCGCAGCTCGACGCGCAGGTGCAGAGCAGCGGCGCCGAGGTCCGCGACGCGTCGGGCCTGGCAGCCCTGGACGCCGCGTTCGCCGAGCTCGCGACCGAGGGGGCGTCCGCCGCCGCCTCGGCGACGAGCCCCGCGCCGGCGGCAGCGCAGACCCCCGCCCCCCCGGCCGCCGCCTCGACGGCACCCGCGCCGCAGCCCTCGGATCCGCAGACCGCGGCGCCGCACGCGCCCGGGACGCAGGCCGCACCTGCGGCGCCGGCGGCCGAGCCCGCGCCGACCACCGGCCAGCTCGCCGCGCGCACCACCGCCCGCCCGCCGCAGGCGGCGCCGGTTCCGGCCGACGCGCCGGCGACGGCCCCGGTCCGCCCCCAGGACCTCCCGGCCGCCGACGAGCCGCGCGTCCAGATCCTCAAGGGCGTCGCCAAGTCGCTCGTGACGAACATGGACGCCTCGCTCACGGTCCCGACCGCCACCAGCGTGCGGACCGTGCCGGCGAAGCTGATGATCGACAACCGCATCGTCATCAACAACCACCTGACCCGCACCCGCGGCGGCAAGGTCTCCTTCACCCACCTCATCGCGTGGGCGATGGTGCGAGCGCTCAGAGAGTTCCCGAGCCAGAACGTCTACTACGACGAGGTCGACGGCAAGCCGGCGGTCGTCACGCCCGCGCACATCAACCTCGGCATCGCGATCGACCTGCCGAAGCCCGACGGCTCCCGCACGCTCGTCGTGCCCGGCATCAAGCGCGCCGAGACGATGGGCTTCGCCGAGTTCGTCGCCGCCTACGAGGACGTCGTCGCGCGCGGCCGGAACGGCCAGCTCACCGCCGACGACTTCTCCGGGAACACCATCTCGCTGACCAACCCCGGCGGCATCGGCACGGTGCACTCGGTCCCCCGTCTCATGAAGGGCGCCGGCTGCATCATCGGCGCCGGCGCGCTCGAGTACCCTGCGGAGTTCCAGGGCGCGAGCGAGCGGACGCTCGCCGGCCTCGGCATCGGCAAGACGATCACGCTGACCAGCACCTACGACCACCGCGTCATCCAGGGCGCCGGCTCCGGCGAGTTCCTCAAGAAGGTCCACGAGCTGCTCATCGGGCAGCGCGGCTTCTACGAGGACATCTTCGCGGCGCTGCGCATCCCCTACGACCCGATCCACTGGGCCGAGGACGTCTCCGTCGACGAGGCGACCCAGGTCGACAAGACCGCGCGGGTGCAGGAGCTCATCAACGCGTTCCGGGTCCGCGGCCACCTGATGGCCGACATCGATCCGCTCGAGTACGTCCAGCGCACGCACCCCGACCTCGACCTGTCGAGCCACGGGCTCACCTTCTGGGACCTCGACCGCGAGTTCGTCACCGGCGGCTTCGGCGGCAAGCGCGCGGCGAAGCTGCGCGACATCCTCGGCATCCTGCGCGACTCCTACTGCCGCACCGTCGGCGTGCAGTACATGCACATCCCCGACCCGGCGCAGCGCAAGTGGTTCCAGGAGAAGCTCGAGGTCAAGTACCAGAAGCCGACGCACGACGAGCAGATGCGCATCCTCGGCAAGCTCAACGAGGCCGAGGCGTTCGAGACCTTCCTGCAGACGAAGTTCGTCGGCCAGAAGCGGTTCAGCCTCGAGGGCGGCGAGTCGACGATCGCGCTGCTCGACGAGATCCTGCAGCGCGCCGCGCACGACGAGGCCGTCGAGGGCGTGGCGATCGGCATGGCCCACCGCGGCCGCCTCAACGTCCTGACGAACATCGCCGGCAAGACCTACGGCCAGATCTTCCGCGAGTTCGAGGGCGACTTCGGCACCACCGGCTCGGGCGACGTGAAGTACCACCTCGGCACCGAGGGCGTGTTCCAGGCGCCGGACGGCGCGCAGGTGCCGGTCACCGTCGCGGCGAACCCGAGCCACCTCGAGGTCGTCAACGGCGTCCTGGAGGGCATCGTCCGCGCGAAGCAGGACCGCCGCCCGATCGCGACGTTCACCACCCTCCCGATCCTCGTCCACGGCGACGCGGCCCTGGCCGGCCAGGGCATCAACGTCGAGGTGCTGCAGATGTCGCAGCTGCGCGCCTACCGCACGGGCGGCACCATCCACGTCAACATCAACAACCAGGTCGGGTTCACCACCCCGGTCGACGAGGCCCGCACCAGCACGTACTCGACCGACGTGGCGCTGACGATCCAGTCGCCGGTGTTCCACGTCAACGGCGACGACCCCGAGGCCGTCGTCCGCGTCGCGCGGCTCGCCTTCGAGTACCGCCAGGCCTTCCACCGGGACGTGTTCATCGACCTCATCTGCTACCGCCGCCGCGGCCACAACGAGGGCGACGACCCGAGCATGACGCAGCCGCTGATGTACTCGCTGATCGAGGCGAAGCGCTCCACCCGCAAGCTCTACACCGAGGCGCTGGTCGGCCGCGGCGACATCACGCAGGAGGAGCACGACCTCGCGGCGAAGGACTTCCAGGACCGCCTCGAGCGGGCCTTCGCCGAGACGCACGCCGCGCAGACGAGCCCGATCCCGGTCATCCTGCCGCACGCCGCCGAGTCCGCCCCCGAGCCCGTGCCCGCGGTGTCCGAGGCGACGATCCAGGCGATCGGCGACGCGCACGCGAACACGCCGGACGGCTTCGCCGTCCACCCCAAGCTCGCGCAGAACGTGCTCCAGCGGCGCGCCGAGATGAGCCGCAGCGGCGGCATCGACTGGGGCTACGGCGAGCTGCTCGCGTTCGGCTCGCTGCTGCTGGAGGGGCGCGCGGTCCGGCTGGTCGGGCAGGACTCGCGGCGCGGCACCTTCGCGCAGCGCCACGCGGTGTTCTTCGACCAGTCGAACGGCCAGGAGTGGCTCCCGCTCGTCAACCTCGCCGAGCAGCAGGGCCGGTTCTACGTCTACGACTCGCTGCTGTCGGAGTACGCGGCGGTGGCCTTCGAGTACGGCTACTCGGTCGAGCGCGAGGAGGCGCTCGTGCTCTGGGAGGCGCAGTACGGCGACTTCGCCGACGGCGCCCAGATCGTGATCGACACCTACCTCTCCTCCTCCGAGCAGAAGTGGCAGCAGCACTCCGGCGTCGTGCTGCTGCTGCCGCACGGCTACGAGGGCCAGGGGCCGGACCACTCCTCGGCGCGCATCGAGCGCTACCTGCAGCTATGCGCCGAGCACAACATGACGGTCGCCCGCCCCTCGACGCCCGCGTCGTACTTCCACCTGCTGCGCCGCCAGGCGTACGCGCAGCCGCGGCGGCCGCTCATCGTCTTCACGCCGAAGTCGATGCTGCGCTTGAAGGGCGCGACGAGCGAGGTCTCCGACTTCACCTCCGGCGGCTTCCGCCCGGTGCTCGACGACGCCCGCGTCGCCGACCCGGCTGCGGTGCGCCGCATCCTGCTGCACTCCGGCAAGATCCACTACGACCTGGTCGCGGAGCAGGACAAGCTGGCGAACGGCGCCGAGTTCGCCCTGGTGCGGCTCGAGCAGTACTACCCGGAGCCGATCGAGGAGCTGATCGCGGTGCTCGGCCGGTACCCGGGCGCCGAGCTGGTCTGGGTCCAGGACGAGCCGGAGAACCAGGGCGCCTGGCCGTTCGTCAACCAGGAGCTCGCGAAGCACCTCGGCCGGCCGATCCGCGTCGTGTCCCGGCCGTCCTCGGCCGCGACCGCGACCGGCCTGCCGAAGCGGCACGCCGCCGAGCAGACGGTGCTGATGGACGCCGCGTTCGCGATCTGACGCTCAGAGCCGCAGGGTGCGGATCCGCGCCACGATGAGGGCGCGCAGCTCCGCCGGCGCCTGCTCCTGGCAGGCGCGACGGACCTTCTCCGTGAGCGTCAGGGCGACCAGGTGCTCCTCGCTGCAGTCCTCGCAGCCGGCGAGATGCTCGGTGATGTCCGCGAAGTCCTCGTCCGACACCTCGCGGTGCAGGTACTCCTCGAGCTCGGCCTTCGCCTTCTCGCATCCGCAGTCGGTCATCGCGCCGCCTCCTTCGCCGACGTCACGCCGATGCCGCGCCCGGCGGCGTAGTCCCTGAGCTTCTCCCGCAGCAGCTTGCGCCCCCGGTGCAGCCGGCTCATCACCGTGCCGACCGGCGTCTTCATGATGTCCGCGATCTCCTGGTAGGAGAAGCCCTCGACGTCGGCGAGGTACACCGCGAGGCGGAAGTCCTCCGGGATCGCGGCGAGCGCGTCCTTGACGTCCGAGTCCGGCAGGTGATCGATCGCCTCGGCCTCGGCGGAGCGGCCGGCGGTGGCGGTCGCCGACTCGCCGCCGGCGAGCTGCCAGTCCTCGAGCTCGTCGACCGAGCCCTGGTAGGGGTCGCGCTGGCGCTTGCGGTACTGGTTGATGTACGTGTTCGTCTGGATGCGGTACAGCCAGGCCTTGAGGTTCGTGCCCTGCTCGAAGGAGGAGAACGCCTGGAACGCCTTGACGAAGGTCTCCTGCACGAGGTCGGCGGCGTCGGCCGGGTTCCGCGTCATCCGCATCGCGGCCGCGTACAGCTGGTCCATGTACGGGAGCGCCTGCTCCTCGAACTGTCGCTTGAGTTCGTCGCGGTCGTCGTGCTCTGGCATCGCGGGCCAGTCTAGGCGCGCGCGCTGCGGAAGCGACGGGGCGAGAAGCGTGCTCATCGCTACCCTTGAACCGATGCCGGACCTGTCGCATTCCGCCTACGCCGCCCCGGTCGCGCCCGGGCCGCTCGACGCGCGTCTGCTGCTGCCCGGCAGCAAGTCGCTGACGAACCGGGAGCTGGTGCTCGCGGCGCTCGCCGACGGGCCGTCGGTGCTGCGGCGGCCGCTGCACGCCAGGGACGCCGAGCTGATGGCGCAGGCGCTGCGCGACCTCGGCGCCGGGGTCGAGGAGGTCGACGGCGACGGCGCCTTCGGCCCCGACTGGGCCGTCGATCCGGGCGGTCTCGAGACGACCTCGGCCCGGTCTCCGCGACCGCCCGCGTCGAGCGCCGAGGGGCGTCCGCAGGACGCGCTCCCGGGCCGGCCCATCGCCCTGCACGTCGGCCTCGCCGGCACCGTGATGCGCTTCCTGCCGCCCGTCGCGGCGCTGCGCGCGGGCGACACCGCCTTCGACGGCGACGAGGCGGCGAGACGGCGCCCGATGTCGGCCATGACGAGCGCGCTGCGCGCCCTCGGCGTCCGGGTCGACGGCGACGCGCTGCCCTTCGTCGTGCGCGGCACCGGCTCGGTCCGCGGCGGCGAGCTGACGATCGACGCCTCCGCGTCCTCGCAGTTCGTCTCCGGCCTGCTGCTCGCGGCGCCGCGCTTCGCGGAGGGCCTGGTGCTGCGGCACGAGGGCGAGCGGCTGCCGAGCCTGCCGCACATCGAGATGACGATCGCGTGCCTGGCGGCGCGCGGGGTCGCCGTGACGAGCCCGGACGAGGGCGTCTGGATCGTGCCGCCGGGCCCGATCGCGGCGCGCGACGTCGAGATCGAGCCGGACCTGTCCAACGCGGCGCCGTTCCTCGCCGCCGCGCTCGTCGCCGGCGGCCGGGTCGCGATCGGCGGCTGGCCGGCCTCGACCACCCAGGTCGGCGCGGAGCTGCCCCGGCTGCTCGCGGCGTTCGGCGCGAGCTCGACGCTGGCGGACGGCGAGCTGACGGTCGACGGGGGCGAGGGGGTGCTCGGCGGCGGCCGGCTGACGCCGGTCGAGCTCGACCTCTCGGAGGCCGGCGAGCTCGCGCCGACGCTCGTCGCGCTCGCCGCGCTCGCGGCCGGCCCGTCGCGCTTCACCGGGATCGGGCACCTGCGGGGCCACGAGACGGACCGGATCGCCGCTCTCGTCGCCGATCTGCGGGCGCTCGGCGCCGGGGCCGAGGAGCTCCCCGACGGCATCGCGGTCGAGCCCCGCCCGCTGCACGGCGGCGACTGGGGCGCCTACCAGGACCACCGGATGGCGACCAGCGGCGCGCTGCTCGGCCTCGCCGTGCCCGGGGTGCGGGTCGACGACATCGGCTCGACCTCGAAGACGCTGCCGGAGTTCGCCGCCCTCTGGGCGCGCATGCTCGCCGTCCCCGGGGCGGCATGACGGACGCCTTCGACGCGTACGAGGACTGGGACGAGTCCTCGGCGCGGGTCCGCGCCAACCCCCGCGGCTCGCGCCCCCGCTCGAAGGTGCGGCCGGCGCACGAGGGCGCCGCGCCCGGGCTGGTGGTCGGCGTCGACCGGGGCCGCTACCGGGTCGTCGTGGACCAGGGGCCCGAGCCGCCGCCGGCCGGCGCGCGCACCGTCACCGCGACCGCGGCCCGCGAGCTCGGCCGCGGCGCCGTCGTGGTCGGCGACCGCGTGGCGCTGGTCGGCGACGTCTCCGGCACGGAGGGCTCGCTCGCCCGGATCGTGCGCGTGGAGCCGCGGACCACCCTGCTGCGCCGCAGCGCCGACGACGCGCCCACCGGCGAGCGGGACGAGCGCATCATCGTCGCGAACGCGGACCGGATGCTCATCGTGGTCGCCGCCGCCGACCCGGAGCCGCGCCCCCGCCTGGTCGACCGCTATCTGGTGGCGGCGGTCGACGTCGGGATCGAGCCGATCCTGATCGTGACGAAGACGGACGTCGCCGATCCCGCGGCGTTCATCCGGCTGTTCGACGGGCTCGGCATCGAGGTGGTGCGCAGCACGAGGGCCGATCCGCCGATCGCGCGGCTGCGCGAGCTCGTCGACGGCCACTTCGTCGTGGCGGTCGGCCACTCCGGCGTCGGGAAGTCGACGCTCGTGAACGCGCTCGTGCCCGAGGCCGAGCGCGCGACCGGCCTGGTGAACGCCGTGACCGGACGCGGCCGGCACACCAGCTCGTCCTCGATCGCCTTCCCGGTCGGCTCGGGCTGGATCGTCGACACGCCCGGCGTCCGCTCATTCGGCCTCGGGCACGTCGACCCCGAGCACGTGCTGCGCGCCTTCCCCGACCTCGCCGCGATCGCCGAGGCCGAGGACGGCTGTCCGCGCGGCTGCACGCACCTCCCGGACGCCCCCGACTGCGCGATCGCCGAGGCCGCGGCGCGCGGCGGGCTCGGCCCGGACGGGCCCGCGCGGCTCGACTCGCTGCAGCGCCTGCTCGCGCAGCTGCGCTAGCCGTCCGCGTTCCGAGCCCCGCGGCGACGCGAGCCGGTACCCTGACCCGGTGACCTGGAGCATCGCCGACGACCTGTCGCTCGCGCTGTCGATCGCCGCCGATGCCGATCTCGTCTCGGCGCCGCGGTTCCGCGCCACCGACCTCGTCGTCGAGGCGAAGCCCGACCGGACGCCGGTCACCGACGCCGACCGCGCGGTCGAGCGGCGCATCCGGGAGCGCATCCTGGCGGCGCGGCCCGGCGACGGGATCCTCGGCGAGGAGTTCGGCGCCGAGGGCGGCGGATCGCGCCGGTGGATCGTCGACCCGATCGACGGCACCGCGAACTTCCTGCGCGGGGTGCCGGTCTGGGGCACGCTGCTCGCGCTCGCGGTCGACGGCGAGCCGCTCGTCGGCGTCGTCAGCGCGCCCGCGCTCGGGCTGCGCTGGTGGGGCGCCAGGGGCTGCGGCGCCTGGGTCGACCGCACCGACGGGCCGCACGGGGACGCGCCGCGCGCGCTGCGGGTGAGCGGCGTCGCACGGCTCGGCGACGCCTACTTCAGCCATGGCGCCGTGCAGCTCTGGGAGGCCGAGGGGCGCGGCGGCCAGCTCGCCGCGATCGCCCGCGAGGTGTGGCGCGACCACGGCTACGGCGACTTCTGGCAGCACATGCTCGTCGCCGAGGGCGTCATCGACGCGGCGGCCGAGTTCGACGTGCAGCCCTACGACGTCGCCGCGATCATCCCGATCGTCGAGGAGGCCGGCGGCCGGTTCACCGACGCCGGCGGCACGAGCGGGCCGTGGGGCGGCTCCGCGGTGAGCACGAACGCCCTGCTGCACGACGAGCTGCTCGATCGGCTCCGCGGATGAGGCGCGCGCCGCTGGCCGCCGCGCTCCTGGCCGGCCCGCTCCTGGCCGTCGCGCTGCTGAGCGGCTGCTCGGTCGGCACGACGTCCGCGCCGACCGCGACGCCGACCCCGACCGAGACCACGACGCCGTTCACCTCGGTCGAGGCCGGCGACTGCTACGACACCGTCGATCGCAGCTCGGTCCAGGTGGTGGACTGCGACCGTCCGCACGGCTTCGAGGTGTTCGCGAGCCTGCTGCTCGACGACGCGGAGTATCCGGGCACGACGATCTCGGACGCCGTCGCGGCGCGCTGCAAGAGCGCGTTCGCGACCTTCGTCGGCGTCGAATTCGACGCCAGCGCGCTGAGCCTGCGCACCGTCGCGCCGAGCCAGCGCACCTGGGAGCAGGGCGACCGCGAGGTGCTCTGCGTCGTGTTCGACCCGGCGGCGCGGACGAGCGGATCGCTCGCGGGCAGCGCGCGCTGAGCACGCCGAGGAAGACGCTTGCCAATACCTATCTCCATAGGTATTCTCATCGGCAAGCCTGACCCGCCCCACCGCCGGCATCGATGCCGCGACGAACCGCGAGGAGCGACCCCATGACCGAACTCCCTCCCGTACTGCGGGACCCGTCGCTGGAGATGACGGGCAAGGACGTCCCGGCGCTGCTGGAGGCGGCGCCGCACCTCGCGCTCGGCACGCGGGTGAACGTGACCTACCTGGGGAACGAGGACCTGCCGATGCGCACCGCCGCGAGCGCCGCGGTGCTCGAGCAGGGCTTCCTGCCGGTGCCGCACCTCTCCGCGCGCCGGCTGCACTCCCAGGACGAGCTCGAGGAGTTCCTCGCGGCCCTGCAGGGCGTCGGCGCGACGAAGAGCGTGTTCGCGGTCGGCGGCGACCCGAACCCGCCGTTCGGCCCGTACGAGGACTCGCTCCAGCTCATCCAGACGGGCCTGCTCCCGAAGTACGGCGTCGAGCACGTGAGCATCGCCGGCTACCCGGAGGGCCACCCGGACATCAGCGACGAGCAGCTGTGGTCGGCGCTGACCGGCAAGCATCTGGCGCTGAAGGAGGCGGGCCTCGGCTCGACCGTGCTCACCCAGTTCCTGTTCGACGTCGACGCGGCGGTGTCCTGGATCGAGCAGGTGCGCGAGCGGGGCGTGGACACCCTGATCCGGATCGGCGTGCCCGGTCCGGCCGGCATCAAGCGGCTGCTCGCCTTCGCGACCCGGTTCGGGATCGGCGCGAACGCGATGATCGTCAAGAAGTACGGCTTCTCGCTGACCAATCTGATGGGCACCGCGGGCCCGGACAAGTTCATCACGCAGCTCGCGGCGAAGCTGACCCCGGAGCACGGCGACGTCAAGCTGCACTTCTACGCGTTCGGCGGCCTGAAGGCCACCGCCGAGTGGATCGAGCGCTTCCAGGGCAAGTGGAGCCGGCGATGACCGCGTCGCGCCCGGTCCTGGTGGTGCACGGCACCGACCGTCCGGGCATCGTGGCGGCGGTCACCCGGGTGCTGGCCGACTTCGAGGCGAACATCGTGTCGCTGGACCAGTACTCCACCGATCCGGTCGGCGGCCAGTTCTTCCAGCGCACCGAGTTCAACGTGCCCGAGTTCCTGGCGATCAAGCCGCAGCTGCAGGCCGCCCTGGTCGAGACCGTCGGCGAGGGGCTCGGCCTGGACTGGACGCTGTCGGACATCTCGGTGCCCAAGCGCGTCGCGATCCTGGCCAGCCTGACCGACCACAACCTGCTCGACCTGCTGTGGCGCCAGCGCCGCGGCGAGATCAACATGACGGTGCCGATGGTCGTCTCCAACCACACCGTCGTCGCCGAGGACGTGCGCGGGTTCGGCGTGCCGTTCTTCCACGTGCCGAGCCAGGGCCCGGACAAGTCCGCCGCCGAGGCCGAGATCCTCGCGCTGCTCAAGGGCAACGTCGACCTGGTCGTGCTCGCCCGCTACATGCAGATTCTCTCCGACGACTTCATCGGCCAGGTCGGCGTGCCGGTCATCAACATCCACCACTCCTTCCTGCCCGCCTTCATCGGCGCCTCCCCGTACCGCAAGGCCAAGGAGCGCGGCGTCAAGCTCGTCGGCGCGACCGCGCACTACGTGACCAAGGACCTCGACGAGGGCCCGATCATCGAGCAGGACGTCGTGCGCGTCGACCACGCCGACACCGTCGAGGAGCTCACCCGCAAGGGCGCCGAGGTCGAGCGCCAGGTGCTCTCCCGCGCCGTCAAGTGGCACTGCGAGGACCGCATCGTCCGCGCCGGACACCAGACCATCGTCTTCTGACCACACACCCCAGACAAGGAAGTCATCCCATGGCCAAGAATCTCCAGGAAGTCCTCGACGCCGCCGGCGGCGACGCCGTCGACCTGCTGCGCAACTCGCAGATCGGCTCGTACATCTACCCCGTCGTCCCCTCGGACTTCCACAACTGGATCAAGGAGACGAACGCGTGGCGCACCGCCGCGGTGCTCTACGACCAGTCGCACCACATGGACAACGTCTTCCTCAAGGGCTCGGACGCGATCAAGCTGATCGAGCGCACCGCGATCAACTCGGTCGAGAACTTCCCGGTGGACAAGGCGAAGCAGTACGTGCCGACCACCGCCGCGGGCCACGTCATCGGCGACGGCATCCTGTTCCGCGAGGCCGAGGACGAGTACGTCTACGTCGGCCGCGCGCCCGCCTCGAACTGGCTGATGTACCACGGCGAGACCGGCGGCTACTCGAACCTCGAGATCACCGTCGACCGCCGCTCGCCCTCCCGCCCCTACGGCGACCAGGTCTCGCGGAAGTACTGGCGGTTCCAGATCCAGGGCCCGGCCGCGTGGTCGGTCATCGAGAAGCTGAACGGCGGTCCCGTCGAGCAGCTGAAGTTCTTCAACATGTCGACCATGAACATCGGCGGCATGCAGGTCCGCACGCTGCGGCACGGCATGGCCGGCGCGCCCGGCCTGGAGATCTGGGGCCCGTACGGCGTCAACGGCGAGAACCACCACCGCATCCGCGATCTCATCGTCGAGGCGGGCGCCGAGTTCGGCCTGCTGCCGGTCGGCAGCCGCGCCTACCCGGCGAACACGCTCGAGTCCGGCTGGATCCCGAGCCCGCTGCCCGCGATCTACACCGGCGCCGAGGAGCGCGGCTACCGCGAGTGGCTCCCGGCCGACTCCTACGAGGCGACCGGCACGCTCGCCGGCTCGTTCGTCGGCGCGTCGATCGAGGACTACTACCTGACCCCGTGGGAGCTCGGCTACGGGTCGTTCGTGAAGTTCGACCACGACTTCATCGGCGCCGAAGCGCTCAAGCAGGTCGACCCGGCCTCGCAGCGCAAGAAGGTCACGCTGGAGTGGAACGCCGAGGACCTCGGCAAGGTCTGGACCTCGCTGCTGAACGTCGACGGCCCGCGCTACAAGTACTTCGACCTGCCGCTGGCGAACTACGGCTCGGCGAACTACGACTCGGTCGTCGACGCGGACGGCAACGTGGTCGGCTTCTCGATGTTCACCGGCTACGCGGCCAACGAGCGCCGCGGCCTCTCGCTCGGCACGGTCAACCCCGACGTGCCGATCGGCGCCGAGGTGAAGATCGTCTGGGGCGAGTCGCCGAACACCCGCAAGGCCGCCGTCGAGCCGCACGAGCAGGTCGAGGTGCGCGCGATCGTCAGCCCGGTCCCGTTCTCGACGGTCGCCAGGGAGACGTACCAGGGCGGCTGGCGCACGGGATACTCTCACTGACGATCGCCGGTCGAGGCGCCGCGGCGCCGCGACCGGCCGGGAGACCACGGGGAGGGCGAGCATGAGCCTGAGATACGCGCTGCTCGCCCTCCTCACCTCCGGCCCGATGACCGGGTACGAGATCTCCCGGCGGTTCCAGTCCTCCGTGGGGCACGTCTGGCACGCGCCCGACTCGCAGATCTACCCGGAGCTGCGCAAGATGGAGGCCGAGGGGCTGGTCGAGGCCGAGACGGTCGCCGAGCCGCGCGGCGAGAAGCGCTTCTACCACCCGACCGATTCCGGGCTCGCGGCCTTCCGCGCCTGGATGGACAGCCCGCTGCGGTACGCGCTCGACCGCGACCCGGCGCACCTGAGGGCCGCCTACTTCGAGTGGGCCGACCCCGCCGCCGCCCGGCGGTCGCTGCTCGACCACATCGACCGCTTCGAGGACCTGCGCGTCCAGTGGCAGGAGCAGATCGACCAGATCGACGACGGCTCCTCCCCCGTGCTCGCCCGGCGGCTCGAGGGCAAGGACGCCGACGAGCGGCGGCGCGTCTCCGGCTACAAGCGCTTCGCCTACGAGGGCCTGCTCGCCCGTGCCGACGCCGAGATCGCCTGGGCGCAGCGCGGCCTCGGCCTGATCGACGAGCTGTCGTAGCACGGCGCCGCGAGCCGGGGCCGCCTCCGCGCCGCGGTAGCATGTCCGGGCGGACAGCTGAGCCCAGCACCCCGCGTCCCGTGCCATCGGCACCGTGACCGAATCAGCGAAAGGGCTCCGCGAATGAGCATCGACCCTCCGTTCCGCGCCGACGTCGTCGGCTCCTACCTGCGCACCGAGGCGATCCACGAGGCTCGCGAGCAGCACGAGGACGGCGCGATCTCCGATGCCGAGCTGCACGCGATCGAGGACCGCGAGATCCGCGAGCTGATCGGGCAGCAGCGGGCCGCCGGCCTGCGGCTGGTCACCGACGGCGAGTTCCGCCGCGCGTGGTGGCACTACGACTTCTACGACGGGCTCACGAACGTCGCGGTGGTCGACTCCGACCACGGCATCCAGTTCCAGGGCGTGCAGACGAAGACCAAGGTGCTGCGGGTGACCGGCCGGATCGCCTGGAACCCGGAGCACCCGTTCCTCGACGCCGCGCGGTTCCTCATCGCGAACGCGGGCGACGCGACCCCCAAGGTGACCATCCCCTCGCCCACGGTGCTGCACTTCCGGCTCGAGGCCGGGGCGCTGGAGGGCTCGCCGTACGCCGCGCCGGAGGACGTCTTCGACGACCTCGCGGCCGCCTACCGGGACGCGATCCGCGACTTCCACGCGGCGGGCGTGCGCTACCTGCAGTTCGACGACACCGCCTGGGCCTACCTCTGCTCCGAGGTCGAGCTGGAGAAGGCGCGCGCCAGGGGCCTGGACACCGACGGGCTCGCCGAGGCCTATTCGGCGCTGCTGAACCAGGCGCTCGCCGCGAAGCCGGCCGACATGGTCGTCACGACACACGTCTGCCGCGGCAACTTCCGCTCCACCTGGATCGCCTCCGGCGGCTACGAGCCCGTCGCCGAGCAGCTGCTCGCCCGCACCGCCTACGACGGCTACTTCCTCGAGTACGACACCGAGCGGGCCGGCGGCTTCGAGCCGCTGCGGTTCCTGCCTCGTGTCGACGGACACGATCCGGCGCAGCGGGGGAAGACCGTCGTGCTCGGCCTGGTGACCTCGAAGTCCGGCGACCTCGAGTCCCGCGAGGACGTCAAGGCCCGCATCGCCGAGGCCGCGCGGTTCGCCCCGCTCGCCCAGCTCGCGCTCTCGCCGCAGTGCGGCTTCGCGAGCACCGAGGAGGGGAACGTCCTCACCCCGCAGCAGCAGTGGGCGAAGGTCCGCGAGGTGGTCGCGATCTCGCGCGAGGTCTGGGGCGACTGAGCGCACCCCCGGATGCGGGGCGCCGCCCGGCCGCCGGATGCGGCCAGGATGGAACCGTGTCGATCGAGACGAGCGCCGAGGAGCGCGCCCGGCGACCGGTGAAGCCGGTCTGGTGGTGGTTCCTCATCCACGGCCTGCTCGCCATCGCCTACGGCATGGTCGTGCTCGGGACGCCGTTCGCCGACGAGGCGGGATTCCTGGTCGACGGCGTCGCGATGGCGACGCTCTCGCTGCTCGCCGGCGCGCAGGTCGCGATCCAGGGCGTGCTGTCCCGGCCCGAGCCCGGCTGGGTCGTGCTGCTCGTCGCGGGGCTGCACGCGATGGCCGCCGGCGTCGCCTTCGCCGTGCTCGCCGCGCTCGGGCTGCCGACGGCGCTGTTCTGGAGCATCGCGAGCTTCCTGGTGGTCGAGGGCCTGGTGCTCATCCTCGGGCTGTGGCCGGCGCCCGTCTACCGGCTCTGGGGCGTCCTGCTCGGCGGCTGCATGATCGTCTCCGCCGCGACGCTCGCGGCGCTCTGGCTCGCGACACCGGGACATCCCTACGACATCCCGGACGCCGGGCTCGGCATCTGCGGGCTGCTGTACGGCTTCGCCGCGCTGGTCGCGGCGCTCCAGGTCCGCGCCGCGCAGTACCGCGACGGGCTGCCGTGACGGTTCACAGGAAGTAGCGGAGCCAGATGTACAGCCAGGCCGCCGCGGTCGTCAGCACCACCGTGACGATCCCGTACTTGGTGAACCGCCAGAACGAGATCCGGTAGCCCGCGCGGGCGGCGATGCCGATCGTCACGACGTTCGCGCTCGCCGCGATGGCCGTGCCGTTGCCGCTGAAGTCGGCGCCGAGGGCGAAGGCCCACCAGACCGCCTGCCCGATCTCCGGCGGCGCCCCGGCGACGACGGTCTCGACGATCGGGGCCATCGTCGCGACGTAGGGGATGTTGTCGAAGAGCGCGCCGAAGACCGCCGAGCCCCAGAGCACCGAGCTCGCCGCGAGGAACCAGTCGTCCCCGACCGCGTCGGCGGCCCAGTGCCCGATCGCGCCGATGACGCCGGTGTGCACCAGGCCGGCGACCATGACGAACAGGCCCATGAAGAACACCAGCGTGCGCCACTCCACCTCGCGGAACGCCTCCGTGGCGACGCCGCGGGCGACCAGCAGCATGGCTCCAGCGCCGAGCATGGCGACGATCGCCGGCTCGATGTGCACGAAGGCGTGCAGGAAGAACCCGCCGATCATGAGGCCGAGCACGACGAGCGAGCGCACCAGCAGCCGCGCGTCGACGATCGCGGCGCGCGCGTCGAGCGCCATCACCTCGGCGGCGCGCTCGGGGTGGTACTCGAACTCCCTGCGGAACATCAGACGGGTCAGCAGCACGAAGCCGACGAACACGATGCCGACGATCGGGGCCATGTGCACGAGGAAGTCGACGAAGGTGAGGCCCGCGCGGGTGCCGATGATGATGTTCGGCGGGTCGCCGATGAGCGTCGAGGCGCCGCCGATGTTCGCCGCGAGGATCTCGGCGATGAGGTACGGGATCGGCGAGATGCCGAGCCGCCGGGCGACGACGATCGTCACCGGCGCGATCAGCATGACGACCGTGACGTTGTCGATGAGCGGCGAGGCGATCCCGGTGATCACCATCAGCAGCACCATCAGGCGGTACGGGCGCCCCCTGGACATCTTCGCGGCCTGGATGCCGAGATAGTCGAACAGCCCGGTCTGCTTGACCACCCCGACGACGACCATCATCCCGAACAGCAGGAAGACGACGTTCCAGTCGATGCCGGCGTGCTCGTCGTAGAACACGCCGGTGCCGGGGATGAGCCCGAGGACGGCCATCGCGGCCGCCGCCGCGAGCACCACCGTGACCTTGCTCACCCGCTCCGACACGATCAGGCCGAAGGCGATGAGGAAGACCGCGATGGCGAGGATCGGCGCGGCCGTCATGCCGGCCCCGGCGGGCCGGAGTCCCGCGACAGGTACTCCTCGAGCCGCCGTTCGAGGCTCGCGACGCGATCGACGATCGGGGCGCTGTGCAGGATCTCCGCGACCGCGTCCGCCTCGTCCGACTCGAGCAGCACCTCGGCGAGCGGTCGATCGGAGTCGGGCGCCTCGATGACGAGCACGCGCTCCCCCGACGGCTCGACGAGCACGCGGAACGCCTCGCCGCCGCGGGTCACGATGTCGTGCAGCACCCCGCCGCCGGGCACGGTCGACTGGGTGATTCGCATGGAACCAGCCTCCCGGCCCCGCGCGCGCGGGGACATCCGGTGCGACACCCATTCCTCGCCCTTCCCGGACGCGTCTGCGACGCTGGTCTGGTGGTCCGACCCCATGGACCCCCGAGGGACGGCGAGGGAGGCTGGGAAGATGCGCTCGTTGTTCTGGCGGCTGTTCCTCATCAACGGGCTCGTCTTCACCGCCGGGACGCTGGTCCTCGCCTTCGCCCCGGTCACCGTCTCCGCGACCGTCAACCCCGCCGAGATCCCGGTGCTGGTGATCGGGCTCGCGATCATCCTCGCGACGAACGCGCTGCTGGTGCGCGCGGGGCTGCGCCGACTCGACGCCGAGTACCTCGCCAGCGGCGCGCTCGCCGTCGCGGCGCAGGAGGGCGAGCGGCAGCGGATCGCACGCGAGCTGCACGACGAGATCGGGCAGAGCCTCACCGTCGCGCTGCTGAGCCTGCGGCGGGTCGCCGACCAGGCCCCGGAGCTGCGCGAGGAGACCGAGATCGCGCAGCAGGCGGTCCGGGCCAGCCTGGAGGACGTGCGGCAGGTCGCCCGCCGGCTGCGGCCCGGGGTGCTCGCCGACCTCGGGCTGCGCAGCGCGCTGCGTGAGCTGGTCGACGAGTTCTCCCGCACCAGCGGGATCGACGTGGTCCGCTCGATGCCGAAGGACCTGCCCGCGCTCGGTCGCGAGGTGGAGCTCGTCGTGTACCGGGTCGCGCAGGAGGCGCTCACCAACGTGGCCCGGCACTCCCGGGCGACCTCGGCGCGGATCTCGGTCTCGGTCGAGGGCCGGCGGCTCACCCTCCTGGTGGCCGACAACGGCCACGGCGGCGACTACCCCGAGGGGGTCGGCATCCGCGGCATGCGCGAGCGCGCCTCGCTGGTCGGCGCCGACATCTCGGTCACGGCGAACGCCGGCGGCGGCACCGACGTGCGCCTCGTGATCCCCGACGCCGTGCGGGGCGCGTGATGGCCGCCGGCGCGCCGACCCGCATCCTGCTCGCGGACGACCACGCGCTGGTCCGCCGCGGGCTGCGGCTGATCCTCGACGGCGAGCGCGATCTGGAGGTCGTCGCGGAGGCCTCCGACGGCGCCGAGGCGGTCGAGCTCGCGGCGATCGGCGGGATCGACCTGGCGATCATGGACATCGCGATGCCGCGGATGACCGGCATCCAGGCCGCCCGCGAGCTCCAGCACCGCGCGCCGGACGTGCGCATCCTGATGCTCTCGATGTACGACAACGAGCAGTACTTCTTCGAGGCGCTGAGCGCCGGGGCGTCGGGCTACGTCCTCAAGTCGGTCGCCGACCGGGACCTCATCGAGGCGGTCCGCGCGACGATGCGCGGCGAGTCCTACCTGTACCCGGGCGCCGTGACGGCGCTCATCCGCGACTGGATCGGCCGCGGCCGCGCGCACCCGCCCGAGCGCCTCCTGACGCCGCGCGAGGAGCAGGTCGTCAAGCTCATCGCCGAGGGCCACTCCGGCCGGGAGATCGCCGAGCAGCTCGTCATCTCGGCGAAGACGGTGGAGCGCCACCGGGCGAACATCCTGCAGAAGCTCGGCCTGCGCGACCGGCTGGAGCTGACCCGCTTCGCGATCCGCACCGGCCTCGTCGAGCCCTAGAACGGCTAGTGCTTGCCGGCGAGGGCGTCGGCGTCGATCTGCTCCTGGTTCTCGACGTACGGCGTGCCGTGGGTGTGGAAGGTCGCGACGGTCTTCATGCCCCACGCCTGGCCCTTCGCCCGCTCGGCCTGCGACCACTCCACGACCGGCCAGTCGGGGTCGAGGATGAGGCGCGCGCCGGCGTTCGCGAACTCGATGCGGTTGCCGCCCGGCTCCCAGACGTAGAGGAAGAAGGTCTGGTTGATCGCGTGCTTGTAGGGGCCGTACTCGATGTACACGCCGTTCTCCAGCATGATGTCGGCGGCCTTGAGGATGTCCTCGCGCGTGTCCGGGGAGAACGCGAGATGGTGGAATCGCCCGCGCGACTTCGACCAGTCGTCCGAGTAGACGACGTCGTACGACTTCTGGTGGAAGCGGAACCACCAGGCGGCGTAGCGGCCGGAGTCCAGCCGCACCCGCTCCGACTCGCGCGCGCCCATCACGTCGCGCCAGAACTCGCCGGCGGCGTCCACGTCGGAGGCGAGGTAGTTGATGTGGTCGAGCCGCCGGGCGTTCACGCCGCGGCCGGGGAACCGGGACGCCTGGTTCTTCAGCGCGGGCCGGTCGAGGTCGTCCGGCACGTAGTGCTCCGTGTCGTAGTAGATCGCCATCAGGTGCCCGTCCGGGTCCTCGAACTCGTAGGAGCGGCCGACGCCGACCTCCGGATCGCGCCAGCCGTGGCCGAGCCCGGCCGCCTCGATCGCGGCGACCCTGCGCTCGAGCGCCGCCGGCGAGGCGGCGCGGTAGAGGGTGCGGCCGACGCCGTTGGTGTCGGAGGCGGTGAGCTTGATCGTGTACCGCTCGTACTCGTCCCAGCAGCGCAGGTAGATCGAGTCGCCCTGCTCGGCGACGACGCGCATCGCGAGCAGCTCCTCGAAGAACCAGCGGCTCTCCTCGAACCTGGGGGTGAACAGCTCGACCGCGCCGAGATGCGCGAGGTCGTACTGCGCGAGATCCTGCTGCTGCTCGGCCATGGGTTCCTCCTCGGGTCCAAGTATGAACCGGTGCCGCCGCTGCGGCTCCGGGGCTCTCAATCTCTGGGAAAGACGCGTCCGTCGAAGAGCTTGCGCGCGGTGCGCACCGACGTGGAGGTGCCGACCCAGCCGGCGTCCGTGTGCGCCACGTGCACCTGCACCTCGAACACGCCGCTCGGGTGCTCGATCACGGTGGTCCCGTCCGCGGCCATCCCGGCGGGGTCCGCGAGCTCCGAGCCGACCGCGCCGGGGACGCGGATGCCAGCGGCCACGGAGGCGGCCATCAGCACCCCGATCGCCTGGTGGACGCGATGCGGGATGAACGCGCGCGTGCCGATCGCCCCGCCCTGCCGCGGCGCGGCGAGCAGGAACATCTTCGGGACGGTCTGCTCGGCCACGTCGCCGAGCCCCATCCGCTCGCCCGCCTCCAGCCGCAGCAGCTCGATCCCGGCGGCGAGCGAGGTGTCGGACTCGAGCTCGGCCGGCGTCTCCCGCCCGGTGACGCCGAAGTCGGCGGCGCGCAGCAGCACGACCGGCATGCCGTTGTCGACGAGGGTCGCCTCGTGCCCGCCGAGGACGTCGACGACCTGGCCGGTCGGCAGGATCGGCGAGTCGCCGAGCTCGATGTCGATCGGCGCGGCGGTGCCGGGGACGCCGTCGATCGCGGTCGTGCCGGCGTAGCGGACCCGGCCGCCCGGGGTCGGGAAGGTCTCCGTCGCCAGGTCGCCGGTGTTCCGCATCCGGATGCGGACGCTGGTCGTCGCCTCGCCGGCGGCGACGAGTCCCCGCTCGACGGCGAACGGCCCGACGCCGGCGAGCAGGTTCCCGCAGGTCTGCCGGTCGCCGACGGTCGGCTCGTCGACGCCGATCTGCAGGAACAGGTAGTCGAGGTCCACCCCCGGCTCGGCGCTGCGGCGGACGATCGCGACCTTCGAGGTGAGCGGGTGCGCGCCGCCGAGGCCGTCGATCTGCCGGGGGTCCGGGCTGCCCATGATCCCCAGCAGCAGGCGGTCGCGCTCGGCGGGGTCGGCCGGCAGGTCCTGCTCGAGGAAGTAGAGGCCCTTCGAGGTCCCGCCGCGCAGCATCATGGCGGGGATGCCGCTCGGCTCACCCATCGCCGTGCTCGACGGTCTCGATGCCGAGCCGCTCGATGAGCGGGCGCAGCTCGTTGAGGTCCATCGAGATCTCGCCGGCCGCGTATCGCGCGCGGTTGCGCGCCTCCTTCTCGGCGCGCGCCCGGGCGGCGGCGAGCGTCGGCTCGGCGAGGGCGCGCGGCACGATCGTGACGCCGTCGTCGTCGGCGACGACGACGTCGCCGGGGTGCACGACGACGCCCCCGAGCACGACGGGCACGTTCACCGAGCCCGGCGTGTCCTTGACCGTCCCCTCGGCCGAGACGAACCTCGACCACGCCGGGAAGCCCATGGACCGCAGCTCCGCGGTGTCCCGCACGCCGCCGGAGGTCACGTAGCCCCGGACGCCGCGCACCTGCATCTGCGTCGCCATGAGCTCGCCGATGAAGCCGAACGCGGAGTCGGTCGTCGGCACCACGACGATGACGTCGCCGTCCCCGGCCTGCTCGATCGCGACGTGCACCATGAGGTTGTCGCCGGGCGCGCAGGCGACGGTGACCGCGCTCCCGGAGATCGCGGCACCCTGCTGGATCGGCCGGATGCGGTGCCCCGCGTAGCCGACCCGGCCCATCGCCTCGTGCACGGTCGCGCTGCCGAGCGCGGCGAAGGCGTCGACGACCGCGCGGTCGGCCCGCGGGACGCCGGTGACGATGCGATGTGCGCCCATGCGTTCGCTCCTCGATGCGATCCGGTCAGTCCAGCACGTCGGTGACCTGCGGGTAGTACCGCATGAAGGCCTCCGCCTTGACCTCGACCGGCAGGCCGAGGTTCGGCCCGGCGTTGCGCCTGAGCTGCACCCCGCGCCGGATCGCGAGATCGGTGTAGTACGACCACATGTGCCGCTGCGCCGGCAGCGACTCCATCGCGGCGCGCTTGCGCTCCCAGCCGGGGGTGATGTCGAGCAGCACCTCGGGCTTGAAGCCGGAGACCTCCGGCTGGTGCGGCTCGAAGAAGAACACCGGCGGGGCCCCGATGATCTCGTCCTTGGTCGGCACGCGGCCGTCGGCGAAGGGCACGCCGATCGCCTGCGCCTGCACCCGCGCCTCGAGCGCCATCCTGGCAGCGGCGGGGTGGTCGCCGTTGTAGGGGTCGGAGAGCGGGTGGGTGAGCACGACGTCCGGCTGGGTGCGGCGCATGACCTCGACGAGCGCGGCGATCGCCGCCTCGGACTCGCGCAGCGGGTAGTCGCCCTGGTCGAGGAACTCGATGCCCGCGCCGAGCGCGTCGGCCGCGGCCTGCGCCTCGGCGCGCCGGATCGACTTGATCTCCTCGAGCAGCTTGCCCTCGAGCCACTGCGATGCGGACTCGCCGCGCTCGCCGAAGGAGAGGCAGACGACGTGCGCCGCGCCGCCCGCGAGCACGTGCGAGGCGATCGCGCCGCCGGCGCGCCATACGAAGTCGCCCGCGTGGGCGCTGACGACGAGCATGGATCGGGTCGACGACGGCATGCCCGCGAGTCTACGGGATTGTCGACAATCCTGATCGACCCGGATCGGGACGGGTCCGGCGGCACGCAGCGCTCCGGACCGGCTCGCAAAAATACCTATGGACATAGGTATTGCTTGCCGTACACTCGTGGGAACACGCACCGCCTTCGAGGGAGAAGGAGCCCATGGCGAACAACCTGCAGGAGCTGCTCGACGAGGCCGGCAATCCGGTCGACCTGCTGCGCAACTCGAGACTCGGCACGTACATCTACCCCGTCGTCCCCGCCGAGTTCAGCAACTGGCGGCGCGAGCAGAAGGCGTGGCGCGAGACCGCCGTGCTCTACGACCAGACGCACCACATGGTCAACCTCCGGCTCCGGGGCCCGGACGCGCTGAGGCTGCTCACCGCGACCGGCATCAACTCCTTCGAGAGCTTCCCCGTCGACCGGGCGAAGCAGTTCGTCCCCGTCGCCTCCAACGGCGGCGTCATCGGCGACGGCATCCTCTTCCACGAGGCGCAGGACGACCTCACCTACGTCGGTCGCGCGCCCGGCGCGAACTGGCTGCAGTACCACGCGGAGACCGGCGGCTACGACGTCGAGGTGACCTACGACGACCGCTCGAACTCCCGCCCCTACGGCCAGGCCGTCAGCCGCACCGTCTACCGCTTCCAGATCCAGGGCCCGAACGCGTGGCCGATCATCGAGAAGCTCGCCGGCCGCACCGTCGACCAGGTCAAGTTCTTCCACATGGGCCACCTCGAGGTCGCCGGCCACACGATCCGCACGCTGCGCCACGGCATGGCCGGCGCGCCGGGCCTGGAGATCTGGGGCCCCTACGCGGAGCACGGCGCGATCCGCGAGCTCGTGCTCGAGGCGGGCGCCGAGTTCGGCATCGAGCCCTGCGGCTCGCGCGCCTACTCCTCGAACACGCTCGAGTCCGGCTGGATCCCGAGCCCGCTGCCCGCGATCTACTCCTCGGAGGCCGAGCGCGGATTCCGCGAGTGGTCCGGCGCGAAGTCCTACGAGGCGATCAACGCCCTCGCCGGCTCGTTCCTCTCCGACGACATCGAGGACTACTACCTCAACCCGTGGGAGCTCGGCTACGGCTCGTTCGTGAAGTTCGACCACGACTTCATCGGCCGCGACGCGCTCGAGGCGATCGACCCGGCGGCGCAGCGGCGCAAGGTCACGCTCGCCTGGAACGACGAGGACCTCGCCGCGGTGTGGGCGTCGTTCCTGGACCGCGACGGGCTGCCGAACATGTTCTTCGACCTGCCGAACGCGAACTACGGCTCGTCGAACTTCGACTCCGTCATCGACGCGGACGACAATGTCGTCGGCCTCTCGCTCTTCACCGGCGTCACCGCGAACGAACGGCGCGGCCTCTCGCTGGCGACCGTGAACCCCGACGTGCCGATCGGGGCCGAGGTCCGCGTGCTGTGGGGCGAGGACCCGAACTCGGGCAAGACCACCGTCGAGCCGCACCGCCAGGTCGCCGTCCGCGCGATCGTCTCCCCCGTCCCCTACGCGGAGACCGCGCGGGGCGAGTACCACGGCGGGTGGCGCACGGGGTACGCGTCGAGCTGACCGCCGGGGTCCCGACCGGGCCTCGGACTAGTCGATCTTGGAGTCCTCGCTGAGTCGATGCCAGGTGCGGTTGTGGTAGACGAGCGGATACGACTCGCCGGGGTCGGCCCCGTGGCCGCCCGATCCGGATGAGCCGGCCTCCAGGGCGTGCACGACGATGAGCACCGAGGTGCCCGCTTCGAGCTGGTTGATCACGCGCCCGCGGACCCACGCGTTCACGCCGGGGAAATAGGGCTCCCCGGTCGGCAGCCGCGACCAGATCGCGGTGTCGGCGAACCGGTCGATCCCGCTGGTGGCGCAGAGCCTGGCGAGCTCGTGCTGCTCCGCGCCGAGCAGATGGACGACCACCGTGTCGGCCTGCTGGATCGTCGGCGTGCTCGTCGAGAGATCGGAGAGCGAGAACACCAGCAGCGCGGGCTCGGCGCTCACCGAGAACACCGAGGTCGCGGTCAGGCCCACCGGCCCCTCCCCGATGTCCGCGGTGATGACCGCCACCCCGGCGGCGTGATTGCGGAATGCGCCCTTGAACTCCTCCGCGCCGAGCCCCCCGCTCTCGAGCGGGGCGAGCTCGCGCTCCGGGGACGAAGAGGCCTTGTGCTGCGTCGTCATCGATGCTCCTTGATCCACTCCACGGTGCCGACAGGGCCCGCAGAACGCGACCGCACCCCGACTCACCTTATCGACCAATATTTCATGATTTGAAAGATATCTTGAATACGTGAATATTATGCCGTCCATGTGTTAGCTTGATGAAGGAAGCAGGCCCCGGCGCATCAGCGGATCGGGAGCCCTCCGTCGCTGGACTCGATGACGAGGAACTTCAGACGTGCGTACTCGGGAGGATCTGTCTCGGATGGATGGCAACGCCGCCGTGGGACCGCAGACGACGCTGACGATCCTCGACGACTACCAGTCCGTGGCGCTGGGCTGCGCGGACTGGTCGGACCTCGCCGTGCGACATCGGCTCGACGCGGTCCACGAGCACCTGACCGGGGACGCGCTGATCGAGCGGCTCGCGGACACCGAGGTCCTGATCGCCATGCGGGAGCGCACCGCGCTGCCCCGGACGCTGCTGGAGCGGCTGCCGGCGCTCCGGCTGATCGTCACCGCCGGCGCGAGGAACGCCGCCATCGACGTCGCCGCCGCGGACGAGCTGGGCATCGTCGTCTGCGGGACGCGGATGTCGAGCGACGTGGCGGTCCCCGAGCTCGTACTGGGCATGATGATCGCGCTGGCCCGCGGCTTCGTCGCCGAGGACGCCGCGATCCGCAGCGGCGGCTGGCAGCACACGGTCGGGGTCGAGCTCGCCGGATCGACCCTCGGGATCGTCGGCTTCGGGAAGCTGGGCCGGGCGGTCGCGCTGCTCGGGAGGGCGATGCGCATGGACGTGCTCGCGTGGAGTCGGAGCCTGACCGCGGACGAGGCGGAGGCCTCGGGGGTGCGCGCCGCGCCGCTCGACGAGCTGGTCGCCGGGTCCCGGTTCGTCTCCATCCATCTGCCGCTCACCGATCGCACCGTCGGCCTGTTCGGAGCCGAGCAGATCCGCGGCATGCGATCGGACGCCTTCCTCGTCAACACCTCCCGCGGACCGATCGTGGACGAGGCCGCCCTGCTCGACGCGCTCACGGAGGGGCGGATCGCGGGGGCCGGCATCGACGTCTACAGCACGGAGCCGCTGCCGGCCGAGCATCCGCTGCGCACCGCGCCGCGCACGCTGCTGCTGCCGCACCTCGGATACGTCACCCGCGGCAATCTCGAGCTGGTCTACCAGGACGCCGTCGCCGCGGTCGCCGCCTGGCACGCGGGCGAGCCGGAGCGGGTGATCCGACCGTGATCGCCCCGCCCACCAGCCCGGGTCCCGATCCCACGTGATCATCGCCACGGGGCGCCCGACGACGAGGCGGTCGTCCCTCACACGAACTGGAGGCCGAGCATGACCTTGACTCGAGAGCCCGACGCGCAGCGCGACGTGGCGGGCGAGCAGGAGCAGCCCTCGCGCGAGGCGGCCGGAAGACGGACGAGCCCGCGCCGGCGCCCCTCGATCCTGCTCTGGGTGGTCCTCGTCGTCATGCTCGGCCTCGTCGGCGCCCCCATCGTCACGACGTTCATCGCCGCGTTCGCCTCCGGCACCCTCGGACTGCCGAAGACCACGTTCAGCCTCGACGCCATCTGGCGGACCTACTTCAGCGGGGAGCTGCTCTGGCCGCTGATCGCCACGCTGCTGCTCTCGGTCCTCGTCGCGGCGCTCGCGGTCGGCATCGGCGCGGCGGCCGCCTGGGTGGTCTCGCGGACCGACCTGCCGCGTCGCGGCCTGTTCGAGCTCGCGATCATCTCGCCGATCTTCGTCACGCCGTTCATCGGCACGATCGCCTGGCTCGTGCTGGCGTCGCCGCGAGCGGGCATGATCAACGTCAACCTGCGCTGGATGCTCGGCACGGACGCGACCTTCGTCGACATCATGACGCTGCCGGGCATCATCGCGATCATGGTGCTGTTCTTCGTGCCCTACGCCTATCTGCTCGTGTCCTCGGCGCTCAAGAACATGGACCCCTCGCTCGAGGAGGCCTCGCTCATGAACGGGCGCGGCACCTTCGCGACGATGTTCAAGGTGACCTTCCCGATCGCCCGGCCGGCGCTCGTGGCGGCGTTCTTCTTCATCGCGGTGCTGGCCACCGGCACGTTCACCGTGCCCCAGCTCCTCGGCGTCGACATGGGATTCCAGCCGCTCGCGGTGAAGGTCTACCGCGCCGTGACCGCGACGCCGGCCGATCCGGCCTTCGCCGCCGCGGTCGGCACGCTCATGTTCTGGTTCACCCTGGCCGGCATGTACTTCTACCGGCGCGCCATCAAGCATGCGAACCGCTACGTCACGGTCGGCGCGCGCGGGACCCGGCCGAGGCTGGTGCGACTGCGCTGGGTCAAGGCGCCGATCATCCTGCTCTTCACGATCTACGTGCTCCTCGCCGTCGTGCTGCCGTACGCGGCGCTGATCCTCATATCCTTCGCGCCGTACTCGATCACCGACCTGCGGAAGATGGAGCTCTCCTTCGACAACTTCTTCGCGCTGGCCTCGGCGCCGGACATGATGTCCGCCATCGTCAACACCCTGCTGCTCGGCCTCATCGTGCCGACGGTGACGGTGCTCATCGGGCTCGCGGTCGGCTACGTCGTGAACCGGGAGCGCGGGAGGGTGGCCGCCTTCGTCGAGTACCTGGCCACGCTGCCGCTGGCGATCCCTGGGATCGTCTTCGCCCTCGGCGTGGTGATGCTCTACATCCGGACGCCGCTCTACGCGACGCTCCCGATCATCGTCATCGGCCTCGTCGGCGTCTTCATACCCCATGCCGTTCGCTTCGCCAGCAACGGCATCATGCAGATCGACCGATCGCTCGAGGAGGCGGCGAGGATGTCCGGCGCCGGCAAGCTCCGGATGATCGGGACGATCACGGTGCCGCTGCTGCGGCCGGCGCTGCTGTCGGCCTGGATCCTGCTGTTCATCATCGCGTCCCGCGAGGTGAACGAGACCGTGCTGCTCGCCTCGGTGAAGACGCGCCCGCTCGCCGTCATCGCCTGGAACTTCCTGTCGTCGGGCACGATCCAGCAGGCGGCGGCCGGCGGCCTGCTGCTCTCGGTCTTCATGCTCGTGGCGGTGCTCGTGGCGAGGTTCGTGTTCAGGACGAAGGTCAGCGCCATCTGAGCCGGCGCATCCGGCCCATGGAAACGAATAGAGGGATCCACGTGCAATCAGACTCGATCGATATGGTGACCGAGACCGGCGCCGCCGACCCCGTCGCCGACCGTCCTACGGCGGACTTGGACGCGCACGGCGCGAGCCTCGTCGTCAAGGACCTCCGGGTCAAGTACGGCGGCGTGGAGGCCGTCCACGGAATCAGCTTCTCGATCCGTCCGGGCGGCTTCCTGACGCTGCTCGGGCCCTCGGGCTGCGGCAAGAGCACCACCCTCCGCTGCATCGCCGGTCTGGAGCCGCCGTCCGGCGGCTCGATCGAGGTCGCCGGCGAGACGATCGCGACGGTGAGCAGGCAGACGCCGCCCGAGAAGCGCGGCATCAACATGGTGTTCCAGTCGTACGCCGTCTGGCCCCACATGACGGTCGCGAAGAACGTCAGCTACGGCCTGCGGGGCATCCCGAAGGACGAGATCAGGGACCGCACCGCCGCGGTCCTCGATCTCGTCGGGCTCAGCCGCTTCGCGGACCGGTACGGGACGGAGCTGAGCGGCGGCCAGCAGCAGCGCGTGGCGCTGGCCCGCGCGATCGTCACCCGCCCGAGGCTCATCCTGTTCGACGAGCCGCTGAGCAACCTCGACGCCGGCCTGCGCGAGGAGATGCGCTACGAGCTGCTGGAGCTGCAGCGCACGGTCGGCGTGACGAGCGTCTACGTCACGCATGACCAGACCGAGGCCATGTCGATGTCCGACCACGTCGTCCTCATGAACGAGGGCTTCATCGAGCAGGCCGACCGGCCGCGCGAGATCTATCGACGGCCGCGGACCGAGTTCGCCGCGTCCTTCCTCGGGCACGCCAATCTCATCACCGGCGTGCTCGACGCGGCCGGCAGCCGGCTGACGGCGAGCGACGCGGACATCGTCGCCGTCGCCGAGGAGGCGCTGCCCGGCTCCGCCGGCGAGCCGGCCTCCGCCGTGGTGCGCGCCGAGCGGATCCACCTCGGCGCGGCGGCCGAGGGGCTCGACAACGTCTGGTCCGGACGGGTGGAGCACGTGTCCTTCCTCGGCCGCTACCTCGACGTCATGGTGCGCGTCGGCGGAGTGCCGCTGCGCGTCGAGGTCCGCGACGGCCTGCCGCTCGAGGAGGGGCAGGCGATCGCCGTCGGGGTCCGTGCGGCGGACGTGCACTTCGTCCCCCGCGCCGAGCGGCCCGAGCAGTGAGCGGTCCCCGCCGCATCACAGGAGCGCCAGGAAGGTCATCCCGAGCAATGCCGACCGAGAAGCAGATCGATCTCTCCCCCCTGTTCCAGCCGCTGACGATCCGCGGCATGACGCTGCGGAACCGGTTCATCCTGCCCGCCATGCAGCGCAAGTGGTGCACGGACGGGCGCCCCGAACCGCATCTCGTCGAGTACTACCGGCGGATCGCGGCGGGCGGGACGGCCCTCATCACGACCGAGGCGCTCATGGTCGATCACCCCTCGGCGACCCAGGTGCCGCACTACGGCTGGCTCACCGAGCAGACGAAGGACGGCTGGAGGGAGTGCGTCGAAGCGGTCGCGGCCGAGGGCGCGAGCTTCATGCCCCAGGTCTTCCACGAGGGGGCCATCCGCAAGGAGGGCGGCGACGGCCCGCTCGCCGCGTATCCGACGCTCAGCCCGTCCGGCCTCGCGGCGCCGGGCACCCCGGCGGGCCGGGCGGCGACGATCGACGAGGTGCGCGACATCCGCGACGCCTTCATCGGGTCGGCGCTGCTGGCCGAGGAGATCGGCGCGGCGGGGGTCGAGGTGCACGCCTGCCACGGGTACCTCCTCGACCAGTTCCTCTGGAAGGGCACCAACCGCCGTCAGGACGAGTACGGCGGTGAGGACATTCGCGACCGGCTGCGGATCCACCGCGAGATCGTCGAGGGGATCCGCGCGGCGGTGAGCGACGACTTCGTCATCTCGTTCCGCTTCTCGCAGTGGAAGGAGATCGACTACGGCGCGAAGAACTTCGAGACGCCCGAGGAGCTGCAGACCCTCGTGTCGATCATGGAGGAGGCCGGAGTCGACCTGCTGCACCCGTCGAATCGCCGGTTCTGGCTCCCGGAATGGCCGGACCTGGATCCCGAGCTGAGCATCACGGGCTGGACCAAGCGGTTCAGCCGCGTCCCGGTCGCGGCCGTCGGCAGCGTGGGGCTCGACACCGACGTCATGGACAACCTTCGCGGCGCGGAGGCGCACAACGCGGGACTGCCGTCGTTCGCCGAGATGCTCCGCCGGTTCGAACGCGGCGACTTCGACCTGATCGCGGTGGGACGGGGGCAGATCGGCGATCCGAACTGGGTCCGGAAGGCGGCCGAGGGCGCGATCACGGAGATCCGCCCGTTCACCCGCGCGGACCTGCGCACGCACGACCCGAGCGAGAGCCGGGTGCTCAAGCTGGCCGCCGGCGCACGCGACTAGCACGAACGAGGAGGATCGGATGAAGGTGACGCTGGGCGTCGACACCCTGAGCTATCACTGCCGGCTGGTGGCCGGCGACGTCACGCTGACGGAGGTCGTGGAGGACGCGGCCGATCTCGGATTCGAGTTCGTCCAGCTCAACGCCGTCCACTTCCGCGACCACTCGGACACTCAGCTCGACGCGCTCCTGCGTCGTGCGGAGGGGCTCGGGCTGCGGCTCGCCCTCGCGGGCGACGTCGTCGGCGTGGCCGCGCGCGGCGACACCGTCGAGGATGGCGCCTCGCGCGTCCGCGGCTGGATCGCGCAGGCGCAGCGGATCGGCAGCCCCTACGCGCGGATGTCGTCCGGCTTCTACCGGGCGGAGCTCGCGGGCAGGCCCGAGCTGATCCGCGCCGAGCAGGACTATCTCATCCGAGCGCTCTCGCTCGCGGCCGACTCGAACGACTCCGGCGTGCAGATCCTGCTCGAGAACCACTCGGACTTCACCCCGGAGGAGTACGTCGGCATCGTCGACGCGGTCGGGCACGAACGGGTGGGCGTCTTCCTCGACGTCATCAACCCGATCAGCGTGATGGCCGACCCGCTGTCGACCGTCGAGCTGCTCTTCCCGTGGGCGCCCGCCGGGCACGTGAAGGACTATCGGATGGAGTCGAGGTACGTCGCAGACGGGTTCCATCGCCGCGGGTTCGAGATCCAGTGGTGCTACCCGGGCGAGGGCGTCGCGGATCTGCCGGCGCTGCTCGGCGTCATCGCGGGGTCCGACCGCGGCGGCGAGTACCTGCTGTCGATCGAGGGCCTCGACAATCGGGAGCGCGTCGCCGACCAGCGTCCGCGACTGACCGCCTCCCGGGATCTGCTGCGCGGCCTGGTGGGGACGAGGGAGGCCGCGGCATGAGCGAGGAGGTCGGAACGCTCGAGGGCAGGGTGGCCATCGTCACGGGCGCCGGATCGCGCACCGAGGGCATCGGGACGGGGCGCGCCGCGACGATCACGCTCGCGCGGGCCGGGGTGCGCGTCCTCGCGGTGGACCGCGACCTCGGCGCGGCGGAGCACACCGCCGAGCTGGCCGGTCCCGACGCCGCCGAGATCCTGCCGTTCGTCGCCGACGTCACCGACGCCGCGTCCTGCCGGGCGATGGTGGACGCCGCGCTCGAGCGCTGGGGACGGCTCGACATCCTCAACAACAACCTCGGCACCGAGGGCCCGGGCACGGTGCTCACCGATTGGGAGGGCTGGGAGCGCGCGATCGCGCTGAACGTGCGCACCGCCGTCCTCGCGAGCGCCGCGGCGATCCCGCACCTGCCGGCCGGCGGCAGCATCGTCAACACCTCGTCCATCGCGGCGACCCGGCCCCGCGGCATCACCCCCTACTCGACGACCAAGGGCGCGATCATCGCCCTCACCAAGTCGATGGCGCTCGACCACGCCGCGCAGGGCGTGCGCGTGAACTGCATCGCGCCCGGCCCGATCTACACCCCGATGTCGGCCGAGGGGATGACCCCCGAGCTCCGCCGGCGCCGTCAGGAGGCCTCGCCGCTGCGCACGGAGGGCGACGCCTGGGACGTCGCGCGAGCGCTGCGATTCCTCGTCTCCGATGATGCGCGCTGGATCACCGGCGTGGTCCTCCTGGTCGACGGAGGTGTCTCGCTGCAGAGCCCGGCACGGGGATAATGGTCCCGAGATGAGCCAGGTGCCGACGCGACAGCCGACGCGGATCCAGTCCGTGAGCAAGGCCGCGCGGCTGCTCATGCTCGTCGCCTCCGACCCGGAGCGGGGGTGGAAGGCCCGGGTGATCGCGAGCGAGATGGGCGCGACCCTGCCGAGCACCTACCATCTGGTGAACACGCTCGTCGACGCCGGCCTGCTCAGCGTCGACGAGGAGGGCCGCTACTCCCTCGGCATCGGGGTCGCCCGCCTCGCCGCCGCCTACTACGAGCAGCGCGTCCCGCCGCCGGAGATCCTCGGGCCGCTGCGGCGCCTGGTGCAGCGCACCGGCGAGACCTCCTACTTCAGCGCCTGGCGCAACGGCGACATGGAGATCATCGTGGACCTCCGCGGCACCCGGCCCGCCCGCGTCGTCGAGCTCCACGCCGGCTTCCACGGCGCCGCCCATGCGCGCGCCTCCGGCAAGGTGCTGCTCGCCTTCGGCACGGCGGACCAGCGCGACCGCTATTTCGAGTCCATCGGCCTGACGGCCAAGACCGCGCGGACCATCACGGACCCCGACGTGCTGCGGCGGACGCTGGACCGGGTGCGCGCCGAGGGCTTCGGGGCCGAGCACGGAGAGCTGTTCGAGGGCGTGGGCTGCCTGTCGGTGCCGGTCGCCGACGACGACGTCCTGTACGGCGCCTACACGATCTCCGCGCCGCTCGCCCGGATGGAGAGCAACCACGCCGAGTACCTCCAGGAGCTCCGGGCGTCCGCCGCGGACGCGGTCACCCGCATCCGCTCGCACGTCCAGCCGGAGGACGACCAGGGCTGAACGGCCGGGCGACGACCTCGGCCCGCTCCGTCAGGGGTGCTCAAGGATGCGGCGAGGGTTCTCGACCATCATGAGCGCGATGTCCTCCTCGGACACGCCGCGCTCCCGCAGCGCGGGCAGGACGATGTCCGGCACGCAGCGGAAGTGCCAGTCCGCGAAGACCTCCGAATGCCGGATCTCGGCCGGGACGCCGTCGGAGTGCACGTTCGTGTCGTGCGAGAGCACGATCCGGCCGGCCAGGCCGCGCTCGCACAGCGTCGCGACCGTCCGGATCCGGTCCTCCAGCGGCAGGCTCGGCTCGTGGCCGAAGCGGTCCATCCCCAGATAGGACCCGTTGTCGACGATCCGCTGCAGGTAGTCGAGATCGGTGGTGTCGCCGGAGTGCCCGATGACCACCCGGCCGAGGTCGACGCCCTCGGCCCTCAGCAGCTCCTGCTGCACGAGGCCCTGCCCCGTGCCGGGATGGGAGTGCGTGGAGATCGGCACGCCGGTGCGCACCTGGGCCCGGCCGACCTGCCGGGCGATGAGCCGGACGTCGTCGTTGGCGCCCTGCCGGTCGGTGACGAGCTTGATCACCGCCGGGCGGATCCCGGTCTCGCCGACGCCCTCGGTCAGCTCGCGGACGAGGAAGTCGCTGATCCAGTCGTCGTCGACCATCGCCGTGCGGTTGCGGAAGAAGTGCGGCAGGTCGGCGAAGGCGTAGATGCCGGTGGCCGCCACCACGTGGATGTCGGCCAGCTCGGAGATCCGCCGAGTGCGCTGCAGGTTGCGGCCCAGGCCCAGCACGGTGAGGTCGACCAGGGTCGTGATCCCGGACGAGGCCTTCAGGTCGCGGAGGACCTCGACCGCCCGCTCGACCGCGGCCTGCTCGTCCCAGCCGTAGTCGATCCGGTAGTCGGAGTACAGGCTGTAGATGTGCTCGTGCATGAGGGTCGGACCGAGCCGGTCGGCGTCGATCTCGCCTCTGACGGTGGTGACGGACATGCGGCTGCTCCCTCTCGTCGACTCAGCCGGCCCGGAGCGTCTGCCCGCCGTCGACGGGCAATGCGACGCCGGTGATGAATCGCGCACGGTCCGAGGCGAGGAAGACCGCGGCATGCCCGATGTCCCAGCCGCTGCCCTGCCGCCCGAGCAGGGGCACGTGCGAGTCGCGCTCCTGGATGACCTGCTCCCGGCTGCGGCCGCCCAGGCCGACGCGGTTCTCGATGGCCATGGGGGTCTCCATGAGGCCGGGGAGGATGGCGTTCGCGCGCACGCCGTCCGGCGCGTGGCGGATGGCGATGTTCTGGATCATCGCGACGACGCCGGCCTTCGAGGTCTTGTAGGCGATGTAGGGGTAGTCGATCAGCGACGCGAGCGACCCGACGCTCAGGATGACCCCGGATCGCTGCTCGACCATGACGGGCAGCACGTGCTTGCAGGTCGCGACCATCCCGACGAGATTGATCCGCGTGACCCGCTCGAAGGCCTCGAGGTCGATGTCGGTGATCACCGCGTCCCCGCCGGCCAGGCTCACGCCGACGTTATTGTGCAGGATGTCGATCCCGCCGAGCGTCTCCCGCGCGAAGCGGACCATCCGCTCCACGGAGGACTCGTCGGTCACGTCTGCCTGCAGGGCCCAGGCGCTGCCGCCCTCCTCGACGATCCGGCGCGCGGTGTCCTCCGCGCGGTCGAGCTCGCGGTCGGCGACGACCACCCGGGCGCCCTCACGGCCGAACAGCAGCGCCGTCGCCCGTCCGTTCCCGATCGTCTGCCCCGGCGTCTGGCCGCCGCCGACCACGAGGGCGCGCTTGCCCTCCAGCTCGCCTGTCATGCCCTGCTCCTCTCCCGAGCTCGTGATGAGCCTGCTCGCGCGGTGCGTCCGCGTCGCCCCGGCGGCTCAGACCGGGAACCGCTCCAGGGCCTCCGCGTACTCGGTGCCGGGCTCCACCTCGATGCGCAGGCCGCCGAGGACCCGGACGACCATGTTGTAGAACGAGGCGACGAGGACGATGTCGGTGAGCCCCTGGTCGTCGAAGTGCTCCGAGAGCGACGCGACGGCGCCGTCCGACAGGCGTCGCTCCAGGGTCAGCTCGGTCGCCGCTCGCAGCACGATCCGGTCCAGGTCCGACAGCGTGGTCGGCTCCCCCGCGGTGAAGGCGACCAGTCCCTCGATGTCCTCGTCGCTCACGCCAAACCGCCGCGAGATCACGACGTGGTGGCTCCACTCGTACGGGTCCCGGGCGAGGTAGCCGACCTGCAGGATGAGCAGCTCGCGCAGGCGCGGGTCCAGCGCGCAGTCCCAGCGGATCCACTCGCCCAAGGGGTGGAAGCGCGCGAGCCCCTCCGGGCTGTTGGACAGGGCGCGGAACAGGTTGATGGGGCGCTCCAGCAGATGCCGGTGCTCCTCGGGGACCTGGTCGACGTCGAGATAGGGGACCAATGCCACGGCGGTCTGCTCCTTGATCGGGATGGTCGGTATGGGAGAACGATGGCGGATCCGGCCCGTCCGGGCCAGCCGGGAGGATCAGACGTCCAGCGAGGCGCCCGCGGTGCTCAGGCGATCCAGGTCGTCCGGCGTCAGCTCGAGGCCGACCGAGGCGACCAGATCCGCCAGCTGGCTCACGAGCCGGACGCTGGCGATCGGGGCGACCACCGTCGGCTGGGCCGCGAGCCAGGCGAGCGAGACGGAGGCGACCGAGGCGCCGTGCGCCGCCGCCACCTCGTCGAGCGCCTGCAGCAGGTCGATGCCGTCCGGCGTCAGATAGTCGCTCGCGCCCGCGGCCCGCGCCCGTTCGCCGCCGGCCCGCTCGCTGCGGACCTCGGTCCCGGGCCGGTACTTGCCGGTCAGGAAGCCCCTGGCCAGCGCGTAGTAGGGCATCACCCCGAGACCGAAGCGCTGCGCCGACGGCCGCTGCGCGAGCTCGTAGTCGCGCTCGACGAGGTTGTAGTGCGGCTCGAGCGCGACCGGCTCGTGCAGCCCTTCCGCCGTGGCCGTCTCGAGCCACTCGTCGATGCGAGCCGGGCTGAAGTTCGAGATCCCGATCCAGCGCACCTTGCCGGCGTCCACGAGTCCGCTGAACGCGCCCGCGATGTCCGCGATCGGCACCTCGGGGTCGTCGTAGTGCGCGTAGTAGAGGTCGATGCGGTCCAGGCCCATCCGGCCGAGCGACGCGTCGGCCGCGGCGCGCACGTTCTGCGGCGCGAGCCCCCGGAAGTCCGGATGCCGGCTCACCTTGGTCGCGATGACGAGCTCGTCGCGGTCGGAGCGACCGGGTAGCCAGGAGCCGATGAACTCCTCCGACAGCCCCGGCGGTCGGCCGGGCACGAACGCCGGATAGCCGTCGGCGGTGTCCAGGAAGTTGCCGCCGGCGGCGACGTAGGCGTCGAGCACCTCGTGACTGGTCGCCTCGTCCGCGGTCCAGCCGAACGTGTTGCAGCCGAGGCTGAGCGGATAGACGTCGAGGTCCGAGGAGCCGATGCGTCGTCGAATCGTCACGTTCCAACTCCTCCGAGGGGCAGGGCGCGGTCGTCGAGGGCTCGCCCGCGGCGGCGGGCGGCAGCGCCCTCAGCTCTCGTCATCGGACCGCTCCACGATCGCCATCGCCGCGAGCTCGTAGTTCTCCTCCGTGTTGGCCACGTGCTGCGTCGCGGCGATGAGGTTGCGATAGTGGCGCTGCATGGGGTTGTTCAGCGCCAGCACCCGACCGCCGCCGTAGCGGAAGACCTCGGCGACCAGCTCGGTGCAGGTCTCCACGGCGAAGGTGTGACGCGACCGGAGGGTCGCGACGATCCCGTCGTCGAACGGCAGCCCCTCGACGGACCGGTCCCAGGCCTCCTGGACCGCGGCCCGGTAGACCAGACGGGCGGCGAGCCACTTCGCCTCCGCCCTGCCCAGGGTCTTCTGGAAGGCGGCCCGGTCGATCAGCGGCACCCCGGTGGCACCGCGGACGGTCGCGCGGGCGAGGACCACGATGTCGTCGAGCGCGCGGCGCGCGATACCGACCGCGACCGGCGTGATCTCGTTCGCCACGAACAGGCTCTGCGGCTGACGGAAGAGCGGGCCGCCGCGCTGCGGAGGGGCGTCGGCGCGCCGTCGAGTGTGCGAGGCGGGGACGAAGACGTCCTCCAGCGAGAAGTCGTTGCTCCCGGTGCCCTCGAGCCCGGCCACGAACCAGATGTCGTGGACCGTCGCGGAGGACTTCGGCACGCAGAGCAGGATCTCCTCCCCCGGCTCCCCTCCCTCGACGCGGGCCGCGCCGGCGACCCAGCTCGAGTGCATGATGCCGCTGGAGAAGGACCAGCGACCCGTGACCCGGTACCCGCCCGGCACGGCGACGGCGACGCCGCGCGGGACGAACTGCCCGGCCATGATCGGCAGCGGCCCGCCCTCGGGGAAGAGGTCCTCGACGCCCTCGTCCGGCAGCCAGCCCGCGAAGGTGCCGGTCACGCCGTTGCCGATCATCACGGCCCAGGCCGCGGAGGCGTCGTGATAGGCGATCTCCTCGACGACGTCGCAGAACCCGACGGGGTCCAGCTCGCTGCCTCCCAACGACTTCGGGGTCTTGAGCCAGAAGAGCCCCGCCTCCCGCATCTGCTCGACGACCGACTGCGGCAGCGTCCGCTCCACCTCGGCCTGCCTGGTCGCGGCCTCGAACGCCGGGCCCAGCGCGCGGGCGGCCTCGAGGACCGCCGCCGTCGCGCTCCGGTCGTCGACCGTGTCCTCCTGGACAACCTCGGGCATCGCTAGAACTCCTTCGTCGAAATCGGGATCGGGATCGGCAGCCGGTCGTCGCGGTGGACCGGGGACCTGCTGCGTCGACGCGTCCGCCGCTCCGGGGGGTCGGAGCCGATCGGCCCCGACCCCCCGGCTGCGTGCCGGCCCCGCGTCAGTTGGTGATCCCCATGATCGTGTTGAACTTCGTGATCCAGGGGCTGTTCGGCTGGGTGGCCGCGACGAAGTCGGAGTCGAGAGCCCAGTCCACCCAGAGGTCGTCGAGCACGGTCGAGACGGGGGTGTACCACGGCTCCTTCGTGACCGCCCGCTGGTCCTCGACCTCGCTGTTGAGCGGGTACGTGCTGGAGGTCTCCGAGAAGAGCGCCGCCGACTCGGGCGTGGCCGCCCATTCCTGGAACAGCCGGGCCGCGTACGGGTGCGGCGCGTCCGACATGATCGAGGTGTAGCCGGTGATGGCCGCGGGGTGCGAGGGATAGGAGTCCGCGAGGGGCGCCCCGGATGCCACGTTGATCGCGACGTAGCCGTCGGGGACTCCGCCGTAGACGGCGTCGACCTCGCCGATGGTGAGGCCCTGGATCAGCGCGATCACGTCGCCGTAGACGATGGGCTCGTTGGCCGCGATGCTCTCCACCAGACCCCACCCGCCGTAGAGGTTCTTGTTGGGCCCGTCCGTGTAGTTGTACCAGGTGGACATGCGCGTCGCCGAGGTCGGGTTGATGATGCCGACCCGGCCCTTGAAGGCCGGGTCCATCATGGCCTCCAGGGGGTCCTGGATCAGCGCCGCCTGCTCGTCCGGCGTGACGTTCTCCGTGTTCCAGGCCACGGTCTGCACCGAGGTGTTCTGGAACGGGTAGTAGAGCCCGGCCTCGCCCAGGTTGGACGGCCAGAGGTCCACGTCCGTCGGCACGTACTCGGCGAGCACCCCGCTCTGAGCCCAGTCGGCCAGCGCGAGCACATCGGTCGTGATCGTGATGTCGTGCAGGTGCTGACCGGCCGCGAACTCCTGGTTCACGGTCTGGGACTGCTCGGCGCTGCCCTTCCGGCTCGTGGTGACCGCGATGCCGTACTTCTCGGTGAAGGCCGCCGCCCAGTTCTGGACGGATCGCTCATCGCCGTCCATGTAGATGACGAGCTCGCCCTCCGCCTTCGCCTGGTCGACGAGGTCCTCGGTGAACGAGGTCGGGAGGCCCGCGCTCTCGCTCTCGTCGGGCGCCGGGGCGCCGCCTCCGCTCGAGCACGCCGAGACTCCGAGGAGGGTCACCGCGGCGATCGATGCGGCCACGAGCCCGAACTTGCTGGTCCTTCTCACGAAGATAGCTCCTTTGCTATGTGCTGCTATGTGACGAGTGATGCTGGGACGACTTCCTCGTGGTCGAGCCTGGCGCTCTCCTGCTTCGTCGAGGTGGCCGCTCGCGTGCCCGTGCGCCGCGCCCCGAAACCATGGCGACGACGTCGAGCACACCTGTTCGAGCACGCCGACGACCGAGGCGGTGACGATGCCGCCGCGACTCCGGCGACCGCTCGCTCCCGACTCCGATGCCGGCCTGCTCCGGGCATCAAGCTAACACAGCAGGGGGTAAAGTATTCACACATTCGAGAAATCATTCATACTATGAACATTATGCGACCGGGTCCTGCCCCGCGCACCGGTCGCCGGCATCCCGACTGAGGAGCAGATATCCGTGGCATCGGTCTCCCGCCTCGACGCATGACCGCGAGCGCCGACTCCCCGCCGGCCCGCCCGTCGGCCCTCGCCGCGGTGCTGTACGCGATCGCCGCGACCGGGCTCGGCGGGCTGCCGATCTGGATGCTCTCGGCCTTCGCGCCGGCGATCCAGGCCGACCTGGGCTTCGACGACACGCATCTCGGGATCGTGATCGCCCTCTACTTCGGGCTCTCGGCGGTGACCGGCCTTCCGCTCGGGCGGCTCATGCAGCGTCTGGGCTGGCGCGCGGGCATCGCCTTCTCGACCGCCGTGGTCGGCCTCTGCCTCGTCCTGATCGCCGTGATGGCGCAGAGCTGGGTGCTGCTGGCGATCTCGCTCTGCGTCGGCGCGGTCTCGAACAACAGCTCGCAGCCGGCGAGCAACCTCGCGCTCTCGCTCGCCGTCCCGCAGGGACGCCAAGGGCTCGCCTTCGGGCTCAAGCAGGCGGCCCTGCCGATCTCCACCTTCCTGGTCGGGCTCTCGGTGCCGCTGTTCGGCCAGGGAGGGATGTGGCGCGAGGCCTTCCTGGTGGCGGCCGCGCTGTCGCTGGCGATGGCAGTCGGCGTGATCGCGCGCTCCGCGCTCGCGGGCGCGCGCGTCCTGAGCTCGCGACGGCGCCGCCCGAGCGTCGAGGCGCGAACCGGGCCGAGGGCGCGGACGCCCCACGCGCCGCCGGCCAGATCGCTCATCCTGCTCTCCATCGGTGCGGGCTTCGGCACCGCGGCCACGGTGAGCTTCGGCAGCTTCCTCGTCGTGTTCGCGGTGAGCGAGGGCTTCTCCGCGAGCGCCGCGGCGACGATGCTCGCCCTGGGCAGCCTCGTCGGCATCGCCTCACGAGTCCTGTTCGGCTACATCGCCGATCGCCGCGGTCGTCGACATCTGGTCACCGTCGCGTACATGATGGGCAGCGGCTGCATCGGCTTCCTCGTCCTCGCCCTGCTCGGCGGCTCGCAATGGGGTCTTCTGCTCGGGACGCTGCTCGCCTACGGGCTCGGCTGGGCGTGGAACGGGCTCTTCCACTTCGCCATCGTGCGCTACAGCACCATCCCGCCCGCGGTCACGACGAGCATCGCGCAGATCGCCATGAGCATCGGCGCGGCGGTCGGCCCGGCGGTGTTCGGCCTGGTCTCGGCGCTCTCCTTCACGGCGTCGTGGTACCTCGGCGCGACGATGTTCGCCGCGGCGGGCGCACTCATCCTGCTCGGCCGCCGCGCCCTCAACAACGGACGGTAGCGCCGGACGGCCGGGCGTCCTCCTGGCGCCCGCACCGGGTCGCGGTCGGACGGGAACCACGCGGGATCGCGGTTGGCTGCCGCATTTCCTCTCGTATCGCCGGGTCCGGCCGGCCGTTAGCCTGACGTCATGACAACGACGTCATCCGGGTCGGTCGCGATCATCGGCGGGGGCTTCGGCGGGATCGCCGCCGCGGTCAACCTGCTGCGCCGCGGGATCGAGGACTTCACGATCTTCGAGGCCGGCGAGCACCCCGGCGGGACCTGGTGGCACAACCGCTACCCCGGCTGCGAGGTCGACATCCCGTCGCTGTGCTACTCGTTCTCCTTCATGGACTACGACTGGCCCTCGACGCACGGCACGCGCGACGAGCTGCTCGCCTACACCGACGCGGTCGTCGAGCGCTTCGGGCTGCTGCCCCGCTTCCGGCTCGGCACCCGCGTCGTCGCGGCCGAGTGGCAGGGCGCCGAGCAGGAGTGGCTGCTCGAGCTCGCCGGCGGCGAGCGGCAGCGGTTCCGCTTCGTGATCTCGGCGCTCGGGCTGCTCAGCGACCCGAGGGTCCCCGACTGGCCCGGGCTGGAGGACTTCGAGGGGGTCGCCCTGCACACCCAGGAGTGGGACCGCGCCCCGGATCTGGCCGGCAAGCGGGTCGCCGTCGTCGGCACCGGCTCGACCGCGGTGCAGGTCGTCCCCGGCATCGCGGAGGAGGCCGAGCAGGTCACGGTCTTCCAGCGCCAGCCGGGCTGGATCCTGCCGAAGGGCGAGCGGCCGTACACCGAGGAGGAGCGCGAGCGGTACCGTCGCAGCCCGTGGCGGTTCAGGCTCGACCGCTGGAAGGCCTTCCACGCGGCGTTCAAGCCGAAGGGGTTCCAGGCCGGCACGCCGGACAACCTCGCGACCCAGGAGGCCTGCCGCGGCTACATCGCCGCCGCGATCGAGGACCCGGCGACCCGGGAGGCCGTGACCCCGGACTACCCGTGGGGCTGCAAGCGGCCGGTGTTCTCCACGACGTTCTACCCGACCCTGAACCGGGAGAACGTCGCGCTCGTGCCCAGGGCGGTCGCCTCGGTCGCGCGCAGCGGCGTCGTCGACGTCGACGGCGTCGAGCACCCGGCCGACGTCATCGTCATCGGCACCGGCTTCAAGCCGACCAGCTTCCTGTCCACGCTCGAGGTGCGCGGGCCCGGCGGCCGCGAGATCCACGACGCGTGGGGCGATCGGCCGACCGCCTACCTCGGCGTCACGGTGCCAGGGTTCCCGAACCTCTTCATCCTCTACGGGCCGAACACCAACGGCGGCTACGCGATCACGAGCATGCTGGAGCGGCAGGCGGAGGTCGCGGCGCGGCGCATCCGGCGGGCGATCCGGCGGGACGCGACCGTCGACACCGACCCGCGGGCGACCGCGCGCTGGACGGCCTGGGTCGAGCGGCAGATCGACGAGCACATGTCCGCCGGGAACCATCCGGGCTGCACGAACTACTACCACTCGCCGTCCGGGGCGAACGTGACGCAGTGGCCGCTCAGCGCCTTCCAGTACTGGCGGGTGACCCGGTTCCCAGCGCCCGGCGCCTTCCGCTACGCACGGCGGCGCGCCGCGGCTCAGCCCGGCGGGCCGTCCGTCTCCAGGTAGGCGAGCGAGGCGTCCGAGGAGCGCACGAGCTCCCGGATGCCGTGCTCGGGCAGGAACACCGCCTCCAGCTCGCGGGTGATGCCGGCCGCGGCGAGTCGGAGCGTCTCGACGTACGGCAGCGCGCTCGTGCCGTCGTTCGCCACCACCACGCCGAGCGCGGCGTACACCGTCCGATGCGGTCCGAGCACCGGCACCGCGATGCCGCGCGAGTCCGGATGGATGTGCCCACGGGTCTCGGCGAAGCCGTCGGCCCGCACCCGGCGCAGCACCCGCCGGAGCTCGGCGGCGGTGCGGATGGTGTGCTCGGTGTAGACCCGGATGCCGGCCGCGACGACCTCGTCGACGAGCGCGGCCGGCGCGCTCGCCAGCAGCACCAGCCCGCTCGAGGAGGCGTGCAGCGGGATCCGGCCGCCGATCAGGGTGGCGTTGAGCACCGCGTCGCGCTGCGAGAGCCGCTCGACGAACAGCACGTCGGTGCCGGCGAGCACGCCGAGCTGGACGTGCTGCCGGATCCTGGCCTGCACCGCCTGCAGGTAGGGACGCGCGATCTCGCGCAGGCCGAGCGCCCCCGGCGTGCGGCTCGCGAGCTCGAAGATCCGGACGCCGAGCCGGAGCAGGCGGTCGGGCCCGCGCTCGACCAGCCCCTCGCGCTCGAGCTCGCCGACCAGCCGGTGCACGGTCGACTTCGCGAGCCCGGCGCGCTCGGCGACCTCGGTCAGGGTGAGGTACGGATGCCGCGCGTCGAAGGCGCTGAGCACCCGGAGGTGCCGGTGCAGCGCGCTCTCGCCGGCGGATCCCCTCGCCATGGGTCGAGCCTAGGCCGATCCGGCGGGACGCTCCGCGCCGGTCAGGCGCCGGCGTTCGCGCGGTACCGCGTCCTCGCCCACTCGTGGTACGGCGCCGGGGCGACCGTGGCGCGGATGCGCACCTGCCGGTGCACGGCGTCCGCCTGGGCCTTCTTCGACACCGGGTCCTCGCCCCAGACCACCTCGACCTCGGCGCCGTCCGGGATCGAGGCGTCGAGCGTCGCGAGCGACATGTAGTGCTGGTCGTAGGCGACGTAGCCGGCGTCGGTCGAGATGCCGACCCGCTTCCCGTCCTGCAGCACCTCGTCCATCTGGTAGAAGCCGTAGCGGGCCTTCGGCCAGTCGAGGTACTTCGCCGGGACCCCCGGCTCGAGCTGCGAGCGGACGATCGCCGCGACGTCCTCGGCGTCCCAGATCAGCGTGACCTTGCGGCGGCGCTGGTCCGCGGCGTGCCGCTCCAGCGCCTCCCGCCCGTGGAAGTCGTGGTCGAACCGCACCGACCTGCCGAGGCCGATGTCGTACGGCGTCAGGTAGTAGTCGTGCACGTCCGCGGAGTGCAGCGAGCCGCCGATCGAGCCGGCGCGCGCCGCGGGCAGCCACTCGCGGTACGCCGCGAAGTCCTCGTCGAAGATCGCGGGGAACGGCGTCGGCACCCAGCCGGACTCCAGCGGCGAGGCCGAGTACGCCTTCGCGCCGACCCGGCGGATGCCGTACGCCTCGCCGGCGGCCATGATCGCGTCGAGCACGACCTGGTGGTCCGCCCACGGCCCGTAGAACTCGAAGCCGGGCTGGCCCGCCATGCCGTGCCGGAGCGCCTTGACCGGCCGCCCCGCGATCGACACGTCGGCGATGTGGAAGAACTTGACGTCCGGGACCGGACCGCCGAAGACCTGCTCCATGACCTCGTTGGCGTGGGGCCCCTGCAGCTCGTAGCGGTAGAACGTCGGGTCCGCGCCGCCGCGCATGTGCGAGTTCGGCTCGAGCCGGGCGCGGACGTCCCTGCCGGCGGCCTGCGCGAGCTCGACGTTGTAGCGCACCCAGTCGATCAGGATGTGATGCCCGATCAGGACGAGGCCCTCCGGGCCGTCGGAGTTGTAGAACAGGATGCCGTCGCCGATCAGGTAGCCGTCCTGGTTCACCGAGATCAGCTGCTTGGCGACGCCGGGACGGAAGGTCGCGAAGGTGTTCGGCGAGATCGACTCGAGCAGCGGGATGAGGTCGGCGCCCCCGAGGAACAACTGCGTCATGTGGTGCGACTGGTCCATCAGCGCGACCGTGGTGTTCCACGCGCGCTGCTCGTCGCGCCAGTTGGTGAACTCCGGCGCGACCGGGAAGGTGAACGCCGGCCAGTCGAGATCGCGCAGCAGCTCGACCGGGCTGCCGACGCGGGCGATGGCCTGGGCCAGGGATTCGGTGGTCATCAGCGACCTTTCGTTCGATGCCGTTCGGCGCCGTTGGCGCGCGGCCATGCTAGGCGCGCACGCCGCCGCGGCGCGGCGATGGTTCCGTTCAACAGAACTATCGACCCGCGCCCCCGATCCGGGCCCGCATAATCGAGACGGCCCGCGGACGGTTTGACAACGATGGCGTATCGAATCCGGCGGACCGCTTGGAAATTGTCGACAATCCTGCGCGGGCTGGTTAGGCTCGCCCCGCTCCAAGGCCCCGCCGATTCCATCAACGAGGAGGACGATTGGGTGCTCGTCTGACGCTCGACCGCATCAGCCTCAGCTTCGGGGGCGTGCATGTGCTGCAGGACGTCGGCTTCGACATCGAGCCGGGCAGCATCCTCGGCCTGGTCGGCCCGAACGGGGCCGGCAAGACGAGCCTCTTCAACTGCATCAGCGGGCACTACCGCCCGAGCTCCGGCTCGATCCTGATCGACGGCGTCGAGGTGCTCGGCCAGTCCCCGGCGAGGCTCGTCCACCACGGCCTCGCCCGCACCTTCCAGCACCCCGCGCTGCAGCTGCACGCGAGCGTGCTCGACAACGTCCTGCTCGGCGGGCACACCCGGCTGCCCGGGGACGCGGTGTCCTGGGCGCTCCGGCTGCCCTACACCTGGCGCGCGGAGCGGGCGCTGCGCGACGAGGCCGTCGAGCTGCTGGAGCGCCAGGGCCTCGGCTGGGCCGCCCGGCTGTCCGCGGACGAGCTCTCGCACGGCCTGCACAAGTCGATCGAGCTCTGCCGCGCGCTCATGATGCACCCCTCGCTGCTGCTGCTCGACGAGCCCGCAGCGGGGCTCTCCCACGGCGAGGTCGAGCAGCTCATCGCGACCGTCCGGCGGCTGCGCGACGAGGACGACATGACGATCGTCGTCGTCGAGCACAACATGTCCCTGATCGCCCGGCTCACCGACCGGGTCGTCGTGCTCGACCACGGGCGCAAGCTCATGGAGGGCACCGCGGCGCAGGCGCAGGCCGATCCGCGCGTCATCGAGGCCTACCTGGGGGCGCCCGATGCCGCTGCTTGAGCTGGTCGACGTCACCGCGTTCTACGGGCCGGTCCAGGTGCTCGACGGCGTCTCGATCAGCGTGCCCGAGGGCGGCGCGGTCGGCATCCTCGGCGCGAACGGCGCCGGCAAGACGACGACGCTGCGCGCGATCAGCGGCACGGTGCGCGCGGGCGGCACGATCCGCTACCGGGATCGCTCGATCCGCGGGCTGAAGCCGGAGAGGGTCGCCTCGCTCGGCATCGCGCACGTCCCGGAGGGCCGCGGCACCCTGGGGAACCTCACGGTCCGGGAGAACCTGATGGTCGGCGCCTATCTGCGGAAGGACCACCGGCAGGTCGCGACCGACGTCGAGTACCTGCTCGACCTGTTCCCGAACCTCCGCGAGCGCATCCGGTCGAACGCCTCCGCGCTGTCCGGCGGCGAGCAGCAGATGCTCGCGGTCTCCCGCGCCTTCATGGCCAAGCCGCGGCTGCTCATCCTCGACGAGCCCTCGCTCGGGCTCGCGCCGAGCACGGCGCGGAACGTCTACGACGCGATCGGCCGGCTGCGCCGCGAGTCCGGCATCGCGATGCTCGTCGTCGAGCAGAACGCGAACCTCGCGTTCTCCGTCGTCGACTCGGTGACCGTGCTGGAGACCGGCCGCAGCGTGCTGTCGGGGACGACGGCCGAGCTCCGGGGCGACGACGACATCCGCAGAGCGTACCTGGGGGGCTGAGATGAATCCGTTCGGCACCTTCATCCAGCTCCTCGTCGACGGGCTGGCGCAGGGCTCCATCTACGGGGCGCTCGCGCTCGCCATCGTCCTCGTCAACCAGGCGACCGGCCTCGTCAACTTCGCCCAGGGCGGCATGGCGGTGCTCGGCTCGTACATCGGCCTGACCATCGGCAACCTCCTCATCCCCGGCGTCGGCTCGACCCTGGGCGTCGTCCTCGGGATCGTGGCGGCGGTCATCGCCTCGCTCGCCCTCGGCGGCGTGGTCGAGCGATTCGTGATGCGGCGCTTCGAACGGGCGGAGGAGGACACCAAGGTCGTCGCGACGATCGGGCTGCTGACGCTGATCACCGGCCTGGTCGGCCTCATCTGGGGCTTCAACCCGACGCCGTACCCCTTCTTCTTCGGCGGCAGCGAGAGCCTGCGGATCGGCGACGTCTCGATCAGCGTCTGGTCGATCGTCACCTTCACGACGATCGTCGCGCTGATGGTCGTGCTGCAGATCCTGTTCCGCGGCACCAAGTTCGGACTGGGCATGCGGGCGGTCGCCGACAACGCGCCGTCCGCGGCGCTCGCCGGCATCCGGGTCGGCGGGCTGCGGATGGCTGGCTGGGGACTCGCCGCCGCGCTCGGCACCGTCGCCGCGATCCTGCTCGCCTCGAAGTCGCAGCTCACCCCGAACAACTTCGACGGCATCCTCGTCTACGCGCTCGCCGCGGTGGTGATCGGCGGGCTCGACTCGCCGATCGGCGCCGTCGTCGCCGCGCTCGGCATCACGATCCTGGAGTCGCTCGCCGCGGCGTACATCCCGTGGATCGGGCACGACCTCAAGGTGGTCGTGCCGTTCGTCCTCGTCTTCGTCGTGCTCATCATCCGGCCGCAAGGGCTCTTCGGACGGAGGGCGGTGGTGCGGGTATGAAGGGCTACGACGCCGTCGTGTCCAACCGCTGGGTGCGCCTCGGCGCATTCCTCGTGGTCCTCGTGGTGCTCGCCGTGCTGCCGCTGGTGGCCGACCCGTTCACGAACCAGACGATCTCGCACATCGCGGTCTTCGCCGTCGCGATCCTCGGCCTCAACATCGTCATGGGCTTCACCGGCCAGGTGTCGTTGGGCCACTCGTTCTTCGTCGGGATCGGCGCCTACGCCGCGATCATCCCGATCCGCGACTGGTGGGGAGGTCCGCTCGCCGAGGGCGCGATCGTCATCGGCTTCGTGCTGTCCGGCCTCATCCCCGGGGTGCTCGGGCTCCTCATCGCGCTGGTCACGGTGCGGCTGCGCGGACTCGCGCTGGCGATGGTCACGATCGCGCTGCCGACCATCGGCCTGCCGCTCGCGCAGAAGTTCTCCGACTTCACCGGCGGGAACGAGGGCATCTCGATCCGGCGGCTCGACTACGTCGGCGCCGACGGACAGGTCCACAAGGGCAACCCCTTCGCCGCCGGGCCCGGGCTCGAGAACGACCAGTGGCAGTACTACATCGTGATCGCGATCGCCCTCGCGTTCTTCGCGCTCGCCTACTTCCTGGTGCGCGGCAAGTACGGGCGGGCCTTCGCGATCGTCAGGTCGAACGAGGCGATCGCCTCCTCGATGGGCGTCTCCCCCTACCGGTACAAGGTCCTGGCGTTCACGATCGCCGCGGTCTACGGCGGCATCGCGGGCTTCCTGCTCATCGTCTGGGGCCAGTTCACCTCGTCGGAGACGCTCGCGTTCCACCACTCGATCGACCTCGTCATCGCCTCGATCGTCGGCGGCGCCGGGAGCATCGTCGGCGCGGTGCTCGGCGGCGTCTTCTACGTCACCGTGAGCCAGATCATGAACGGCCTGCAGCTGTCGATCTACACGACGCTCGTGCAGGGCGTGGTCATCATCCTCATCCTGTTCCTCCTGCCAGGGGGACTCGCGAGTCTGCCCCGCACCATCCGCCGCCTCGTGCGGCGCGGCGCCGCGGGCCACAGCGTCGAGGCCGGCCATGCGGCCGACTCGGCTTCCGGAAACACCAAGACGCAGGTCCAACCCTCGGAGGAGAGGAACACATGAAGACCACTCTGAGCGGCCGCCGAGCCATCGCGGTCGCCGCATCGGTCGGCGCCATCGCCCTCGTGCTCGCCGGCTGCGCGCGCGGCGGCGGCGACGTCGCCCCCACCGGCGAGGACACCTCGGCCGCGGTCGAGCCGTCGCCGGGCATCACCGACACCACCCTCACCTTCGGTATCTCGACGCCGCTGACCGGCGCCACCGCCGGCCCCGGCAACTGCACGGTAGACGGCGCGCTCGCCTACTTCGGCACGAAGAACGCCGAGGGCGGCATCACCTTCGGCGACGGCAAGACCCGCAAGATCGAGATCAAGAGCTACGACGACGAGTACAACCCGGAGAAGTCGGCGGCGAACTTCAACCAGATGGTCGCCGACGGCGTCTTCGCGGCCGGCCTCGGCCTCGGCACGCCGACCAACCGCGCCTGGCGCGAGGCGGCGATCGAGGCGGACGTCCCGCAGGTGCTCGTCATGACGGGCGACCCGATCTTCTCCGACCGCACCGAGTCGCCGGTCCAGCTCGGCCTGGTGCCGATCTACCAGCAGGAGGGCGCCGCCTTCGGCGAGGCCCTCGTGGCGAACGGCCAGCCGCACAAGGTCGCCGCGCTCTACCAGAACGACGACTACGGCAAGGGCTATCTGCAGGGCTTCAAGGACGCCGTGGCCGGCAACCCGAACATCGAGATCGTCAAGGAGCTGAGCTACGAGCCCGGTCCGGCCAGCAGCACGCCGAACTACCTCGAGCCCCAGGTGACCGAGCTCGCCGGGACCGGCGCGGACGTCTTCTTCCAGGCGGTGTCGGTGACCCCGCGCGTGGTGGAGAACCTCGCGAAGGCCGCGGCGATCGGCTGGACGCCGATCTGGTTCCTGCCGTCGAACACCGCCTCCCCCGGCGGCGTGCTGACCCCCGCCGGCGTGACCGAGACGACCTACCCGGGCATCTACGCGGTCGGCTTCTCGGAGGCGGCCGCGGCGCCGCCGTTCGCCGAGTCGGAGGCCGGCAAGGCCTACTTCGCGGCGATCGCGGAGTACGCCCAGGGCCCCGAGCAGGACGGCAAGGCGTTCCCGCACTGCGTGTGGAGCTGGATCGGCGCGCAGATCCTGGAGCAGGCGTTCGAGAAGATGACCGAGCCGACTCGCGACTCGTTCCTCGACGCGCTGTACTCGATCAAGGGCTTCGACGCGCAGTTCGCGTTCGGCTCGATCGACACCACGGTCGACGGCCTGCCGGCCATCCAGACCGTGTCGCTGCAGAAGTTCAACGGCAAGGGCTACACCAACGTCGACGTCGTCGGCTGAGGCGTCCCGCGCAGCGGAGGCCGGTCCCTCGGGGCCGGCCTCCGTCGTCTCCGGGCGGTCAGCCCAGGGCGGCGAGGATCGCGGCGACGTCCCCGAGGTGCTCGCGCGTGGCGCGCTCGGCCGCATCGGGGTCGCGGGCGAGCACCGCGTCGATGATCGCGAGGTGCTGGGCGAGCGAGGTCGCCGCGCGGCCGGGCGCGAAGGCGAGGCGGAACTGGTGGCGCGCCGACTGCGCGTGCAGCTGCTCGAGCAGCCGCCCCGCCGTGACGTGCTCGCTGTATTCGCGGATCCGGCGGTCGAGCTCCTGGATGAGCTCGGAGTAGCCGATCAGGTCGCCGCCCCGGACGGCCGACTCGATCGCGTCGCGGAGCGCGCGCAGCTCCTCGGCGTCCTCGTCCCCGAGCTGCTCGGCGGCCTTCCGCGCGCAGAGGGCCTCCAGCCCGGCGCGCACCTCGACGATCTCGACGGCCTCGTCGACCGAGATCGAGCGCACCCGCGCGCCCCGGTTCGGCAGCCGCTCGACCAGGCCCTCGTTCGCGAGGTTCACCAGCGCGAGTCGCACGGCGGACCGGCTCGCGCCGAACCGCGCCGTGAGGTCGGCCTCGACCAGGCGCTGGCTCGCCACGAACTCCCCGGTGAGGATCGCGTCGCGGATCCGACGGGTCAGCGTCGAATGCGCGTCCTCGGCCATGCACAGGACGTTACTGCACGGGCGACGCGGCGGGCGTCCGTCGAATTGTCGACGATCTGTCAGACGATCCTGTGCCACGGGTCGGTGCGCGGCGGTAGCATCGGACCGAGGTCGACCGGATCGACCAGATCGACCACAGAGAGGTGTGTCAGATGACGGAGACGCTCGCCCCGGTGAAGACGGGGCTCTACATCGGCGGGGCGGCGCGGGAGACCGCGGAGACCCTCGCCGTCGCCGACCCCGGCAAGCCGGGCGTCGTGGTCGGCCACGCGGCCGCCGCGACCAAGCAGGACGTCGCCGACGCGATCGCCGCGGCGAAGGCCGCGTTCCCCGCCTGGTCGGCGCTCACCCCGCAGGAGCGGGCCGCGCGGATGGCCGAGGCCATCAAGGGCATCGCGGAGGCGCGCGACGACGACGCCGCGATCCTCTCCCAGGAGAACGGCAAGGTCCGCTTCGAGGCGTGGGTCGACTCCCTCGTCTTCGAGATCCGGTGGAACCTCGCGCTCGCCCTCGCCGACCGGGTCGACGAGGTCACGGTGCTCCCCCCGGCGCCGGGCATCCCCGTGGAGACGGCCGTCGCGCACTCGCCGCTCGGCGTCGTGACGATCATCGTGCCGTTCAACTGGCCGGCCGCGATCCTCGGCGCCGCGCTGCCGCACGCGCTGCTCGCGGGCAACACGGCGATCGTGAAGCCGCCGCCCACCACGCCGCTCGCGCTCAGCCGCATCGTGCAGCGCGTCGCGGAGCAGCTGCCGGCCGGCGTGCTCAACGTCATCACCGGCAAGGACTCCGAGATGACCGAGCTCATCGAGTCGCCCGACATCGCGAAGGTGTCGTTCACCGGCTCGGTCGGCGGCGGCAAGAAGATCCAGGAGCTCGCGACGAAGTCGCTGACCCGCGTCACGCTCGAGCTCGGCGGCAACGACCCGGCGATCATCCTCGACGACGCGAAGCTCGACGACACGCAGCTCGACCGGCTCTACGAGGGCATCTTCCAGACCACCGGACAGGTGTGCATGAACGCGAAGCGGATCTACGTGCACCGCTCGCGCGTCCAGGACGTCGTCGACGGCCTGTCCGCCCGGCTGGAGAAGGTCCGGCTCGGCTACGGCCTCGACGCCGAAACGACCATGGGCCCGCTGCACTCGCCGATCCAGAAGGCCTTCGTCGACGAGCTCATCGAGGAGGCGAAGGAGTCCGGCGCCGAGGTCCGCGAGTTCGGCGAGCTGCCCGGCGGCGACCTCGCCGGCGGCAACTTCGTCCGGCCGACGGTCGTCGTCGACCCCGACCCGGCGCTGCGGGTCGTGACGATGGAGCAGTTCGGCCCGGTCATCCCCATCATCCCCTTCGACGACGAGGAGGAGGCGATCCGGGCGGCGAACGACACCTGGGCCGGCCTCTGCGGCTCCGTGTGGACCGAGTCGCCCGAGCGCGCCCGCAAGGTCGGCGGCCGGATCCAGGCCGGCTACATCTGGGTGAACGACCACGGCGCCACCCGCCTCGACCTGCGCGCGCCGTTCGGCGGCGTCAAGCAGTCGGGCTACGGGCGCGAGCAGGGGCTCGAGGGCATCCGGGACTTCCAGGACACCCACTCGATCGCGTTCCTCGACGAGGCGGCGCTGGCGCAGCAGGCGCACTGATCCGTGGGACGAGGGGCCCGGGACCGCGCGGTCCCGGGCCCCTCGTCGCGGCTCAGGCCGCGCGATCGGCGCGGCGTCCGGCGAGCAGCAGGCGCAGGCCCCGGATCGGATGCCACGCGGCGAACTCGGCGATCGCCAGCGCGACGTGGTGCGGCAGCCCGCCGGAGGACATCGTCAGGGTGCGCAGCGCCAGGGTCGGCAGCATGCGCACGAGGAAGTGCGTGTGCTTCACCCGCTCGTCGCGCTCGGGCCCGTCGGGCAGCGCGAGCGCCGCGCGGTAGTCCTTGCTCGCCCTGGAGAGCGCGCCGCGGTGCAGCAGGCCGCCGAGCAGCGAGCGCCGGGCGTCGACGAGCCGGGTGTCCATCGTGAGCCGCGACGGGTGGCGCGCCTCCGGGACCGCGTGGCCGAGCAGGGCCGGGAAGCTCGCCGGCACGCCGACCGGGGGCCTCCGGTAGTCCGCGTCGACCGCCGCCGGGTACGGCGAGCGCGACGGGCGTCCGGAGTCGACCGGCAGCGGGGCGCGCAGCCGGACGTCCGCCGCCGAGGCCGCGAGCAGCACCTCGTACTCGCCGTTCTCCAGCACCCAGCCGTGCTCGGCGACGTCCCAGTACGCGAGGTCGTCGATGGCGAAGCCGAGCTCCACCGGCTCCGCCGCGCCGGCCGGCACGGCGACGCGGGCGAAGGCGCGCAGCTCCTTCTCCGCCTTGAACACCGCGCCGCGGGGGTTGCGCACGTAGAGCTGCACGATCTCCACGCCGTCGCGGTCGCCCACGTTCTCGATCGTCGCGCGGGCGAGCACCCGGCCGTCCCGCACCTCGACCGAGAGGTCTCGGTAGGCGAAGCGGGTGTAGGACAGTCCGTGGCCGAACGGGAACCGCAGCACGGTCCCGGCCGCGTCGTAGTAGCGGTAGCCGACGTAGATCGACTCGGCGTAGCGCGCGACGACGCCGCGGTCGAAGTCGGCGGCGGCGCTCGAGTCGGCGGCGGTCAGCGGCCAGCTCTCGGCGAGCTTCCCCGAGGGAGTCGCCTCGCCGAGCAGCAGCCGCGCCGCGGCCTCGCCGCCGAGCATCCCGGGCAGGTAGAGATCGAGCACCGCGGCGAGCCGGTCGAGGAAGGGCAGCTCGACCGGGGCGCCGCCGAACAGCACGAGCACCACGCGTGCGCCCGTGTCGAGGATCGCCTCGAGCAGGGCGGTCTGGCTCGGCGCCATCGCCATCGTCGAGCGGTCGAAGCCCTCGCTCTCCTCCAGGTCGCCGAGGCCGCCGAAGAACAGCACCGTCGCCCCGGAGCGGGCCGCCGCGAGCGCCTCCCGCTCGAGCCCCTCGTCCCGCTCCGCGTAGCTGCCGCGATAGCCGCGGGCGTAGCGGTAGCGGACGCCGCGGGCGTCGAAGGCGTCGCGGGGGCTCACCAGCTCGGTCGGGTTGACCAGGGACGAGCCGGCGCCCTGATACCGCATGCGCTCGAACATCTCCCCGATCACGACGAGCTCGGCGCCCGCGTCCAGCGGCAGCGCGCCGTCGTTGGCCAGCAGCACGGCGCTGTCGACGGCGAGGTCGCGGGCCAGCGCCGCATGCGCCGCCGGGTCGTGGGCGGAGGCGGGCCGCTCGGCGCGCACGCTGCGCTCGATGAGCCCGAGCACCCGCCGCACCGCGGTGTCGAGCGTCCCGGCGCTCAGGCGTCCGTCCCGCACCGCGGCGACGAGCTCGCGCCGGGAGTGCCGGTTGTCCCCCGGCATCTCGAGGTCGCAGCCGGCTCGCACCGCGACGACCCGGTCGTGCATGGCGCCCCAGTCGGTCACGACCAGGCCCTCGAAGCCCCACTCCTCGCGCAGGATGCCGGTCAGCAGCTCGCGATGCTCGGAGCAGAACGTGCCGTTCACCGCGTTGTAGGCGCACATCACCGTCGCCGGCCTGGCGGTGCGCACGATCCGCTCGAACTGGCGCAGGTAGATCTCGCGCTGCGCGCGCTCGTCGACGAGGCTGTCGCCGACGAAGCGGAAGTCCTCGTTCGAGTTCGCGGCGAAGTGCTTGACGGATGCCGCGACGCCCTGCTCCTGCACGCCGCGCACGAAGCCGGCCCCGAGCTCGCCGGCCAGCAGCGGGTCCTCGGAGTAGTACTCGAAGTTGCGGCCGCACAGCGGGCTGCGCTTGATGTTGACCCCCGGGGCGAGCAGGACGTCGACGCCGAGATCGACCGCCTCGTGCCCGATCGCGGCGCCCATCCGGCGCAGGCCCTCCGGATCCCAGCTGTTCGCAGCCGTCGCGGCGGTCGGGAACGCGGTCGCCGGCAGGTTGTCGGCGATCCCGAACGCGCCGTCGGCGCCGCGCACCCGGCGCACCCCGTGCGGCCCGTCGGTCAGGTAGATCGCCGGGATGCCGAGCCGCTCGATCGCGAAGGTCTGCCACCACTCCGAGCCCTCGACGAGTCGCGCCTTCTCCTCGAGGCTCAGCGCGGCGAGCAGCTCCTCGACCCCGAGCGCGGCGGTCGGCGCCGCCTCCCCCGCGCCCTGGTCCACGCCATCACCCTATGCCCGCACCCCGTGACCGGCGCCCGGGCCGGGACCGCGCGCGTAGGCTGGCGGCATGGCGTCGACGCCGAGGCGGGTCGTGGATCCGTCGCCGCAGCTCGCGGGCGAGGCCGTCGCGGACGGCCGAAGCCTCGCCATCGACCGGTACCGCGGCGCCCTGGTGTGGCTCATGGTCGCCGGGAACTTCCTCGGCGGCGTCGCCGCGGTGCCGGCGTTCCTGAAGCACGCGCCCGACATCGGGCTGACCGTGGCGGACCTGGTCGCGCCCTGCTTCGTGTTCGCGATCGGGCTGACCATGGGCGCGTCGTTCGCCCGTCGCCGCCGCGAGCACGGGCTGTCCGCGGCGATCCGGCACTTCCTGCTCCGCGACCTCGGCCTCATCGGCATCGGCGCGATCCTCTCGGCCGGCGGCACCGCGCTCGGGCAGCCGTCCACCTGGGGCGTGCTGCAGGCGCTCGGGCAGGCGGGGCTCATCGCGCTGCTCGTGATCGGGCTGCCGACCTGGGCGCGGTTCGCGATCGGCGCCGCGCTGCTGGTCGGCTACCAGCTCGCGCTCGACGCGTGGACCCTGCCGGCCGTGCTGGGCACCGTGCACGGCGGCATCGTCGGCGGCGTCGCCTGGGGCGCGCTGCTCATCTGCTCGACAGCGCTCGCCGATCTCTGGCGGCGCGGACCCGGCGCGCTCGCGCTCGGCAGCGGCGCCGTCGCGCTGGTCGCGCTGTGCTCGCTGCTGCTGGTGCCGGTCAGCAAGAACCGGGTCTCACTCAGCTACGTGCTGGTCACCCTCGCGATCGCGGCGATCGCGTTCCTGCTCACCGACCTGGGCGGCCGCGCGGTGCCGCGCCGCCCCGGCTATCTCGCCTGGTGGGGCGAGAACCCGCTCGCGCTCTACCTGGCGCACCTGCTGGTGCTCGCGCTCGTCGTGCTGCCGCCGGTCGACTGGTGGACCGCCGGCGCCCCGCTCTGGCTCGCCGCGCTCCAGCTCGCGGCGATCATGACGCTGCTGTCCCTGCTCGCCTGGCGGCTGCACCGGCGGCGGGTGCGGATGCGGCTGTAGCGGACCGAGGAGCGCTCGGGATCCGGGCGGAGAGGACGATCGAGGACAGCGTGTTCCTGCTCACGGTGGTGCGCGGCCCTGAGGCGGCTCCGCAGCGCGACAGCACCGGCGTCCTCGCGGGCGCCTGGTGGAGATGCCGGGAATCGAACCCGGGTCCACTGCTGAGGGCCCGCGCCTTCTCCGGGCGCAGCTCATGATCGTTCTGCTCGGCCGCGACGCTTGGCATGAGCACCTGCGTCGACCGGCCCAGTCTCAGTGCGAGTCCCCCGCGGCCCTGAGGCGCGATCGCGGAGCGAGCCCCCTGGATGACGCCACGCACCGGGTAGGAGGCATTCCCGGGGTGACGGACTTTATGGCCCTAGCCGATCAGGCGGCGAGAGCGAAGTCAGCGCGCTTGGAATTCGCACTTATTGGTTGACGTCATCGTTTACGAGATAAGGCGTCATCCTCGGCCCGCTTCTCGCGGTCGGTCAGGCAATGTCGAAACCGATCATCCCCGTGCCCGAGCGATCCGTGCCCGGGTGATCCGTGAGGCGGTGCTGTCGCGCTGTGGAGTTGCCAGCCCCCTGCGGGGAGCATTCGATTCTACGCCGGTCGTCGCGCGGACGCCAGCGTCAGCTGCACAGGCCGGTCCGGGCGAGCGTCTCGTCGACGATCACGCCGGTGCCGCGCAGCACGACCGTCGCGCCGTGCTCGTCGACCGCGAACCGGTCGACCGACAGCGCCATCGGCACCTGGTCGGCGATGCAGTGCTCGCGCGAGCCGAGCAGCGGCGCGATGAACTCGCCGAGCACCGGCAGCGCCCGGATGTTCGCCGCCGGGACCCGCTGGCCCTCGAGCTCGAGCATGGTCGGCGCGAAGCTGATCGATCCGGGGCCGGCGCTCGGTCGCAGCTCCACGTCCGCGTCGAACTGCCCGACGATGCCGAGGTCGAGCACCGTCGTCACGCGCACGTCGCTGCCGACGATCGCGACCGCCGACGGCTCGAGGCCGGTGATCTCGCCGACGATCGGGCCGAGCACGTCGGGCCGCAGCTCGATCCTCGCCTCCATCGACTCCACCGGCAGGGACCGGTCGGTGCCGACCCCGGAGAGGGTCACCAGCAGCCGCCCGTGCGCGCCGCTCAGCTCCACGCCGTCCGAGGTCGCGGTGACCCGCTGCAGCCGGCCGTTCAGCAGCTGCACGATCGCGAGGTCGCCGCCGAGGTCGACGGAGACGGCGCTCGGCTGGAGCCGGAAGCCGGCGGCGACGGCGTTGCGGATGGGGTCCGAGAGGGCGGCTCGCGCCCAGAGGTCGGCGACGGCGACGCCGCCGACGATCACCACGAGCGGGATCACCACCGCGAGCATGATCCGCACCCAGCCGCGGCGCCGCGACGGCTCGGCGCCCTCCGCGGTCCTGCGGGCGCGCTGCGGCCGGATCAGCTGATCGAACGGGTCCGGCTCGGTCACAGGGGGCATTGTCGCAGACCCGGAGCCGCTCGGCGTGGAGCCGCTCATGCGGGCTCGCGGGCGTGGCGCGGCAGGCCGCTGCGGCGACGGCGCAGCGGCAGCGTCAGGACGACGGCGCCGACCAGCGTGCCGACCATCCCGACCGCCCACCACGGGAGTCCCGGGTCGAGGACGTCGCTGCGGACCGCCTCGGCGCCGCCGGGGGCCTGGAGCGTCGGGACGCGCTCCCCGCGCACCAGCAGGCGGTGCGAGTTGACCCCGGTCGGGGTGCAGGTGATGAGGGTGACGTAGTCCTTCCCCGGCACCCGCCGCAGCGCGTCGCTGTCGTTCGGCAGCACGGTCAGGATCTGGTCGACCCGGTAGGTCAGCACCTCCCCCGCGACGGTGATCGTGAAGAGGTCGCCCTTGCGCAGCTGCTGCAGGTCGTTGAACAGCGTCGCCGTGACGAATCCGGAATGCCCCGTGAGCACCGTGTGCGTGCCCTCGCCGCCGACCGGCAGCGAGGAGCCGTAGACATGCCCGATGCCCTTCGCGAGGGTCGCGTCGCTCGTGCCGTGGTAGATCGGCAGGTCGACGCCGATCTCGGGGATCTCGAGCACGCCCATCATGCCGCCGGTGCCGATGGCGAGCGCGCCGCGATAGGCCGCGACGCCGTCGCCGACCTCGGTCGCCGTCCCGCTCGCGTTGAACGTGTACGGGTCCCGCAGCGGGCCGTCCGGCAGCGTGGCGTTGTACGCCCGGGCCTCGGACAGCAGCGCGAGGCGCTGCTGCGGGGTCATCGCGCCGGTGCTGTCGACGTACGCCGTGACCTCGCCGGCGTGCACCCGGTCGGAGAACCACGCCGCGGCGGCCGGGTAGAGCATGACGCCGACGCCGGCGAGCGCCAGCAGCACGATGAGCAGGCGTCGCAGCGGCCACTCGTCGCCGAACCGGCGCCCTCGCCGCCCGTGCGGCGTGACGCGCGAGTCGGTCGCGGCGTCCCATTCGGGGCCGCTGAGGTCGGCCGGATCGAGCAGGCCCTCGGTGGTCGTCATGCGGTCGCCTCCTCGCGGCGGCGGCGCCGCCGACCGAGCAGGAGCAGCAGGTATCCGCCGACGACCAGGCCGGCGCCGGCGAGCGCCCACGGCAGGTTCGTGAAGCCGGTCCAGGCGAGGTCGCGCCACGGGTTCGCGACGGCCTCGGCGTGCGCGGGGGCGCTGGTGCCCTCGACGATGTTCACGACGCCGATCGGGTCGTCCCAGATCGCGGTGTTGATGAGCACCTCGTTGACGACCGAGACCGCCTCGAGGATGCGAGTCACGAGCACGATCTCGACGGTGCAGTCGTGGTTGTCGGTGACCCTGGCGAGGCCACGGGTGGTGGGCGGGCCGAGCACCTCGAAGGTGACGGTGTTGGTCGCCGAGTCGATGAGCATCTCGAAGTCGGCGGTGGCGTCGTTGACGCCGGGGTGGAGCTCGACGAGCGCCGGCTGCGCCTCGCAGGCGGGACCGCCCACGAAGCGGGCGGAGACGGACTCGTAGGCGAGCCTCGTGTCGAGGTGGTCGACGATCCGCCACCAGAGCACGTCGCCGTGGTAAACGCCGCCGACGGTCGTGCCGTCGAGGATCTCACCGCCGACGGTCCACTCGACCCGATCGCCGACCTCGTGCACCCCCGGCGGGGTGGTCTTGGTGATGAATCCGGGCGGCGGCGCGTGCGCCGTCATCGCGGCCTTCGGATAGACGTGCAGGTCGTAGACCCAGTCGGCGTGGGTCACGGGATCGGTGACCGGCAGCACCACGACGAAGGGCGCGGACGGGGCGACGCCGACCGGCACGGCCGTCTCCTCGACGACGTACACCCCGATCGGCAGCAGGTCGAACTCGGCGACGCCGTCGGCGCCGGTCTGCGCCATGCGCGCGTCGACCAGGGGATACGGGGCGAGCGAGCCGGCCGGATCGTCGGGGTCGAACGCCCCGGCGACGGCGAACGCGGCGGCCCAGCCCCCCGGGGTGGCGAGGTCGATGCCGTCGACCCGCCGGATCAGGTAGTCGACGCCGGGGACGGGGTCGAGCGCGGGCGCCGGGAGGATCTCGGTGCCGGCGCCGAGCGGCAGACCGGACGGGTCGTCCGCCTGCCGGAGCTTGTGGATCGTGAGCGAGCCGAGGCGGCCGGGGTCGACGTCGGGCGACGCCGCGGCCGGAATCGCGGGCCCGAGCACGCCGACGCCGACGAGGAGGGCGGCGAATGCCGTCCTCATCGTCCGCGCCCGGCGCGCCGGACCCGCGATTCCGTCGATCACTTCAGGGTGTTCCCGCTTGCTCAGCGGACCTCGTGCTCCTTGCGCCGCCTCGAGCCGAAGACGACGAACAGGATCACCGTGAGGGCGATCAGCCCGCCGCCCGCGAGGTAGAAGATCGCGGTGCCCGCGCCACCCGTGAAGGGCAGCTGGAAGCCGGCGTTCTTCGGCACGTTGGTGATGCTGACGATCTCGGCGGCGTCGTTGAGCACGACCTCGATCGGCTGCGCGAGCAGCTCGTAGCCGGCCGGCGCCTCGAGCTCGACGATCCAGTAGGACCGGTAGCCGGGGTCGACGTCGGTCACCGCTGCGCCGTCCGCGTAGTCGGAGTAGCGCAGCGCCGCCGGGAACAGGATCTTGCCGTCACCGGCCGTGGCGCCATCGGTGCCGGTCACGAACAGCTGGCCGTCGACGCCGCCCGAGCCGAAGTCGATCGCATCCGAGTAGTCGGCGATCGTCGCGGCGAGCGCGTCGGCCTCGCTCGTGAAGACCGCGAACTTCGCGCCGTTCAGCGCCGTGCTGCCGTCCTGCTGAAACTTCTCGATCTCGAGGTCGCCCCAGTGGGTCTCGGGCTCGTCCGGCGTCGCGATCGGCGTGCCGTTGTTGAACACGATCTCCGCGGAGTTCGGGATCAGGCCCGCCGCGTTGACGGTCGCGTCGAAGGTCACGACGAGCTCGTCGCCCGGGGTGAGGCCGTCGAAGATGATCAGACCGGCCGCCGTGAGCGTCACCGTGATGACGTCGCCCGTGGTGTCGAGCGTGTAGTCGGTCACCGGGGTGAGCACGTCAGGGTCGCTGTCCCCGTCGGGCGGCGACAGCGTGTCGTCCGGCACCGTCACGACGAGCGAGGACGCGACGTAGTCGAGCTTCGCGTCGAGCGCGTCGGTGATGACGAGCGAGGTGGTCGCGAACGTCGGCCGCGTCGCCGTGATGGTGTACGTCACGTGGTCGCCCTCGACGACGGCGTCGGCGTCCGTCACGGTCTTGTCGAGCGCGGTGATCTGGTTCTTCGGGTACACGTGCACCGTGTAGAGCCAGGCGTTGCTGTCGACCGGGTCGGTGATCGGGAGCGTCACGAGGAACGGCACCGTCGGCTGGATCGCGTTCAGCGGCGGCGCGGTCTCGATCACCAGGTACAGGCCGTTCGGGACGGCGGGGAACGTCAGTTCCCCGCTCCCATCGGTCGTCCCGGTGAAGGAGTTGGCAGCCGGCTGCACGTCGGCGACGAGGCTGTAGCCGGAGACCGTCTCGATGACGGCCTTCGCCTGGGCGTAGGTGTTCGTCGCCGCGAACGGGCCGATCGCCGTCGCGAGCGCGGCCGCCTGCTGCCAGCCCGCGTTGGTGTTGAGGTCGATCGGGGCCGCCGGGAGGACGCCCCCGCCGTCCGGGTCGTACGTCACGCTCCAGATGGTGTAGCCGACGTTCGCGAGCTCGTAGCCGAGCCCCGGATCGGGCGACTGCGCGGTGCCGTCGCCGGGCGTCACGCTCGGGGTCGCGCTCGACTTGTGGATGACGAGCGTCGAGGTGGTGTTCGCCGGCAGGATGGTCGGGGCGGCGAGGGCCGGGATGGCCGGCGCCGCCACGATGAGCGCGGCAGAGAGGCCGACGGCCAGCACGGCCGTCCTGCGCCTGCGCCGCGCGGGTGCTTCGGTGTTCATTGGTGTTCCCCTTCGTGTGATCGGTGGGTTCGTTTCGGGTCGGGTGGTGCTGGTCTAGGCGCGCGGTCCGGCGTGGCGGCCGCGAGGCCGGCGCCGGAGCAACGCGAACGGTCCGAGGGCGAGCGCGAGCGCGGCGAGCAGCAGCACGCCGCCGCCGAGCAGGAACGGCGTGCTGCCGGGTCCGCCGGCCTCGGGGAGGACGAAGGCGGGGACGTCGTCGACGGTGATCCGCCAGGCGCCGCCGACGATCGCGACGTGGACGTTCCCGCTGTCCCCGCCGACGATCGTGATCGCGCCGGCCGAGGAGACCGTGAACGCGATCGGCTCCGCGAGCAGCGCGAAGCCGCTCAGGGCCTTCGTCTCGACGAGCCAGTAGTCGCCGTCCGGCAGCCCGTCGACGCGGAACTCGCCGGTGCCGGTCGGCTCGATCGGGTGATCGGTCACCTCGGCCGTCAGCCCCGCGTCGGCGTAGATCGCCCACTCGGAGCCGTCCATCGGGATCCAGGTCGCCTCGTCGGTCTCGCCGCGCTTCAGGATCGTCAGGTGCCGGGCGACGTGGATCGTCAGCGTCGCGGTGTACGGCTGGCCGATCGCATCCTGGCCGGTGTACTCGACGACGATGTCGCCGCTGAAGCCCGGCTCGGGGGTGCAGCTCCAGGCGCCGTCGGCGGCGAGCGCGAAGTCGGGGTCGCAGGGCAGCGTCGCGGGGTTCGTGATCGTGCCGGTGACCCCGAGGATGAAGCCGAGGTCGTTGTCGAGCACGTTGCCGCTCACCGGGGTCATCGGCTCGGTCCAGGCCTCGTCGTCGACGCCGACCGGCGCGATCGTGATGGTGAGCCGCGCGCTCGCGGTCTGGCCGTCGGCGTCGACGATCTCGTAGTCGATCTCCTCGACGCCCGACCAGGACGGGTCCGGCGTGTAGCTGTAGGCGCCGCTCGGCAGCACCGTCAGCGCGCCGTGCAGCGCGGGGTCGTGCGTGAGCACCTGGAGCGCGTCGCCGAGGTCGGGCGCGCCGTCGGTGATGAGGTTGCCGGAGACCGGGGTGTAGGGGCCCGCTGCGGCCCGGGCGACGCCCGTCGCGGCGTTGTCGTGCGCGACCGGGACGACCGTGATGGTGAGGAACGCCGGCTGCGACCAGCCGCCCGCGCCATAGGCGACGTAGCGCACCTGCAGGATGCCGGACCAGCCCGCGGGCGGCCGGAAGTCCCAGACGCCGTTGCCGATGGTCGTGTTCGTCGTGCCCGTGTAGGCCGCGGTGCCGGGGGTGAGGACGGGCGTGCCGGTGTAGGTGCCGTTCGCGTTCTGCATCCGGAACCAGCTGCACACCGCCGCGTCGGCGTCGAGGCAGGTGACGTACGCGGCGCGGTCGATCTGGTTGCCCGCGGAGTTGCGGCCCATGTCGGCGGTGCCGTTCGTGCCGTTCAGCACGTTCCCGCTGACGACGAGCTGGCTGCCGCCGGTCGGCCAGGCGACCTGCGGCGCGGCGACGTCGTTGACGGCGACGGGGTGGACGAGGACTCTGGCGAGCGCGATCCGGTTGCTGCAGCCGGTCGTCCGGTCGGTGCGGTAGGCGCGCATCAGCACGCCGGAGAAGGTGCTGTTCGGCGTGTACGTCACCTGCGTGTACGGCGTGCCGGCGCTGCCGTTCTTGTTGCCATTGGTCGGCGCGATCGTGCCGTACGTGACGTTCGGGGTCGCGGTCCAGTTCTCGCCGCTCGGCGAATAGACGTTCCTCCAGTCCGCCGAGGCGCTCCCGCCGCTCGTGCACAGGTCGTTGCTCAGCACGTTCGCGATCGTCGCCGTCGTGCCGCCGGTCGTCGTCTCGGCCGCGTCGTCGATCGCGGTCGTGCCGATGCGGATGGTGACGTAGGCGAGGTCGCAGCCCGTCGCATCGCAGAGCTGATAGACGGCGGTGTAGCTGCCCGCGGTGTTGTTCGCGATCCGGTAGCGGTAGTCGCACGGGTTGCCGCCCGCGATGAGCTCGATGTCGCCCGCATCGGCGCCGCTCGTGTTGTAGATCTGCCCCGCGGTGCCCCAGGTGAGCGCGGTCGTGTCGGCCTGATACGAGCTGTTCGTCGCGAACTGGCAGGTCGGCGTGCCGGCATAGGTGTCGTTCCAGGTGAGGTACTGCTCCGAGGTCGGATGGTTCCCGCCAGAGGTCGAGGTCTTCCAGTTGTTGTTCCCGGTGCCGATCCCGCCGTTCGTGGCCGTCGTGACCAGGTATGGCCCGTCGTCGACCGCGTTGAGGCCGGCGCTGCCCGTGAGCGTCAGCGTCGCCGTGTCCGAGTTGCCGATCGAGTCGGTCGCCGTGTACTGGATCGTCGCGGTGCCGACCCACGGCTCGCCGTTCGAGTCGAGACCGGGGGTGAAGGCGTAGCCGCCGCCCGCGCCGATCGTCAGCGAGCAGCCGCTGACGCAGCCGGGGAAGCTCGGCGCGCCCGTCGCGGTGACCGAGAGCCCCGAGCCCGCGTCGTTGGCCAGCACGTTGCCGTATCTCGGCTGGTTCGGGAGGAAGGTCCCGCTGTCGTCGTGCGCGACCGGCAGCACGTCGATCGTGATCGTCGAGGGGATCGACAGGCCGCCGGCGCCGCTCGCCCGGTAGCCGACGACGAGCCGCCCCGACCAGTCGGTCGGCGGGGTGTACGTCCAGGCGCCGTTGCCGAGGTCCGTCATCGCGAAGCCGGCGCAGACCGCCGCGTCCGGGTGCTGGCAGTCGATCGCGGTGACCTTGTCGATCTGGCCGCCCGCGGCGTTGCGACCGTGGTCGTTGGCCACCGCGTTGCCGGACTGCACCTGGTTCGCCAGCCCGCTCGACGCGTCCGGCGCGGCGACCGGGATGACGGTGATCCGCAGCGTCGCGACCGGGTCGTCGCACGGCGACCGGTTCGTCGAGTACGAGCGCGTGATGACGCCGGAGTAGGTCGCGTTCGGCGTGTAGCTCCACGAGCCGTCGTTCGTGACCGCGCCGGCTCCCGGCGCGAGCGTGCCCGCCGCGACGTTCGGCGCGAGCGCCCAGTCGCCGATCCAGGTGACATCGGCCGTCCCGCCGGTCTGGCAGATGTCGTTCGCCATCACGCCGCCGCTGACGGTCGCGCCGCCGGTCCAGGCGGTCGCCGTGTCGTCGACGGCGACCGAACCCCGGTAGAACGTGACGAACGCCGTGTCGCTGCGCACGCCGTCGCTGAGCAGGTACTGCGCCGAGTAGCTGCCGAGCGGGGTGCCCGCGGCGAAGCGGTATCGGTAGTCGCAGAGCGCGCCGCCGGGGATCAGCTCGATGTCGCCGACGTCGTTGCCCGCGGCGTCGTAGATCTGGCCCGCGGTCCCCCACGCCGTGCCGGCGAAGTCGGTCGCGAGCTGGCAGCTGAGCAGGATCGTGGGCGTGTAGACGTCGTTCCAGGTCAGCTGCGCCTGGCCGCCCGGGTGCGGGCTGCCCGTCGAGGAGTACCAGACGTCGTCGACCGGGACGAGGTACGGGCCGTCGTCCACCGCGGCGAACTCGGCCGCCTCGGTGAGCGTCAGCGTCGCGGTCGTGGTCGAGCCGGCGGCGTCCGTCGCGGTGTAGACCGCGCTCACCTGGCCGACCCAGCCGAGCGCGGGCACGAAGGTGTAGGTGCCGTCGGGCGCGATCGTCAGCGAGCAGCCCGGGCACGGGGTGCTGTAGCTCGGCGCGCCGGTCCCGGTGACGGTGAGCCCGACGCCGTGGTCATTGCCGAGCACCTGCCCGGTCTTCGTGGTGTTCATCTGGAACGTCGCGGTGTCGTCGACCGCCTGCGGCAGCACGCGGATCGTGATCGTCGCCGGCGGCGAGTCGCCGCCCGCGCCACTCGCGCGGTAGTCGATCGTCACGAGGCCGGAGAAGCCCGCGGGCGGGTCGTACGTCCAGTCGCCGTTGCCGCCGTCGGCCATCGAGAAGCCCGCGCAGATCGTCGGCCCGCTCGTGCAGTGGATGTCGGTGGCGATGTCGACGTGGCCGCCCGAGCTGTTGAGGCCGAGGTCGTTGAGCAGCGCGTTGCCGCTGACCGGGGTGTCGTAGGGGGTCGTCGCGCTGTCGGCGATCGCGAGCGGGGTGACCGTGATGGTGAGCGTCGTGGGGACCGTCAGGACGGTGCCGGCGCTGGGGGTCCCGCTCTTCGTGTAGACCGCGGCGTATCTCGCCTGGAAGACGCCCGACATGCCGGCCGGCGGCGTGTAGGTCCAGCTGCCGTCCGCGGCGAGGGTCAGCGAGCCGACGGGCGGCGGGGTCAGGAGGACCGCCGTCCGGGTCCAGCCCGAGACCGAGCCGTCGTTCGTCAGCGCGTTGCCGCTGACCGGCGTGCCGAGCGGGGTCGTCGCGGTGTCGGGAGCGACCGGCGGCGTCACGTAGATCGTCAGGGGGACGTATTCGGAGTTGCCGCCGGACTGCTGGAAGCGATAGTTCCGCGTCACGATGCCTATATAGGTCGCGCCTGCGCCGCCGTCGGGGGTCCAGGAGCAGTTCCCGCGACCGCTCGCGGCGGTCGTGATCGAGATGGTGCCGTCGTTCGCCGTCGGCACCGCCGACTGCGTCTGGAGCTGGAGCCCGGTCAGCGCACCGGAGTAGAGGTCGTTGCCGAGGACGTTGCAGGTCTGCACGACGCCGTTGACGTCCTTGCAGTTGGAGTTCGTGACCGCGACGCCCTGGGTGGTCCAGCATTCGTTCGCGACCGCGAGTCGCCCGGAGAGCGTCAGCACGGCCGTCGCCGTCTGGCCGTGACTGTCCTGGATCGTGTACCGCACCGCATAGGTGCCGTTGTTCCAGCTGCCGTTGGTCGTCATGCTGTACGACCCATCCGGGTTGATCGTCAGCGTGCCGTGACCGCTCGGGCTCGTGTTCGTCAGCACCGTGAAGCCGGGCAGCACCTGGATGCCCTCGCCGAAGTCCGGCACGTCGTCGGTGAGCACGTTGCCGGACACCGAGCTGCTGTTCCCGACGTACTTCGCGTTGTCGAACGCCCCGATCGGCGGCAGCGGGACGACCGTCACGGACGGCGTCGTGGCGAGGAACTCGCTCGGGAAGAAGGTCCACAGGTCGATGCCCGCGTTGTTGCCGAGCTGGGTCGCGGCGGTGAGGCAGTTGCCCGCGCCGAGGTTGTCGTTGCCCGTGGTGCCGTAGCGGCGGATCGTCGAGGCCGAGTCGAAGCCGTGCTCGGGGTCGGCGACGAAGTCGAAGGCGTGGTCCGCGGGGTTGTTCGGCCGGGCGCCGAGGTAGCTGGCGCCGCAGACCCAGTCGCCGATGTTCCCGACCTGGATGTCGTCGCTGGTCACGTAGCCGCGGTCGTCGTAGAACGCCGTCGTGCAGTTCGTCGGATGCACCGGGTCGTTGACCGCGGCCGCGGTGAACGGGCAGATGCCGCCGGGCGGGTTCTCCAGCGCGATGCTCGGCGTGCCCCAGACCGCGCTCTCCGCGTCGAGCAGCGGCGCGTGGTACTCGCCCCCGCGCAGCGTCGCCCGCACGGGGTAGTTCACGCCGGACGGGAAGGGAGTGCCGTCGTTCGCCTTGCCGTCCCAGTGCACCGGGATGTCCGTGCCGCCGGCCTCGATCACCTGGTAGATCGTCGAGTTCGCCGGGTCGAGCGGGTCGAACGTCGGGTTGACGACGTCGTGGTCGATGACGATCTGGATCATGCCGCGGGTGCCGGCGTCCGCGTAGAACGTGCCGCCGCCGCCCTGGAAGCTCTCGTTGTCGACGATCTCGCCCTCGTAGTCGAGGCCGGTCAGGATCGGCAGCTGCGGATCGGGGATGCCGAGCCCCGCCTTCGTCTCGGCCGCGAGCATCTCGAAGGAGAGCGGATAGTCGGGGGGCGCCACCGCGGTGTTGCCGGCGAGGTTCGCGAGCGAGTAGTTCGTGCCGAACACGTTGTGCTGCAGCGGGGTGCCGTCGGCGTCGAGGAAGCCCTCCATGTTGCCGTAGACGACGAAGCCCGCCGGGTCGACGCCGCGGGTCTGGACCCGGTACCGGTAGCCGTCGAGGGTGTTGATGAAGTAGCCGATGTTGATGGGGCGCTGGTTCGAGCCGGCGAAGCCGGCGATCGCGTAGGTGAACACGCGGCCCGGGATGCCGGCGCCCGCGGTCGCGCTCGAGCGCACCGAGATGTCCCACGCCCGCGTCGCGCCGCCGCCGGTGAAGCGCGGGAAGGTCGTGCTCGCGTCGCCGATCAGCAGCGCGTCGGTCGGCGAGAAGTCGGAGTCCTGGTTCGCCCCGCTGTAGCCGTAGAAGGCGACCCGGTAGAAGCCGCCCTCCCCCGGCTGCACCTGGTAGTAGCAGGGCGTGTAGCCGCTCGTGTTCGCGCTGCCGTCGGCCGAGGCGCCGCCGAGCACCTCCTTGGCGCGGGTGTTGAGCACGCCGCGCTGGTTCGAGCTCGAGCGGGAGCCGGTGCCGGAGCCGTTCGTGCACCGCCAGTCGACGCCGGCGTCGAGCGTCGCGTTCGAGACGCCCTCCATGTTGCTCGGGTCGAGCCCCGGCTCCGGCTTCCAGAGCACGATGTCCGCCTGGGACGCGCCCATTCCGGCGCCCGGGACCAGCTCCGAGCTGCCCATCAGGATGTAGTCGCCCGGCTCGGCGTACACCCAGAACAGCGTGCGCCGCGGGATGACGCCGGCGTAGGCGCCGGTGCGCCACTCGATCGCGAAGCGGCACGGGTTCGTCGGGCCGTTCGGGTTCTGGTAGGTGATGTCGTGCGCGCCGTTCATCGTCGCGCCGGTCGTGTTGCACGCGGTCGAGTTCGGCCCGAACAGGTCGACCGTGCCGGACATCGGCGCGGGCGGCATCGGCACGGCCTCGGCGGCCTGCTGCGGCATGACGGCGAGTCCGAGGGAGCCCGCGAGGGCGAACGCCATCACGGCGGCGATGCGCGCGCGCCATCGCCGACCGTGCTCCACTGCGTCTCGGGTGGACGTGGGGTGCTCCTGCTCGGGTTTCGCGGGGCTCGGGCCCCGGCAGGCGACCCGCAGGCGCGACCCGCGTGCACGACGACCAAGTCGTGCCCCGTCACGCCAGGCCGGCCCTCCCGCCGCGACCTGAACTCGCATCCCTCAGAACATCGAGGGATGCCCCATTATCCCGGGCCCGAGGCCGCCGACGAAGCAGGATCGCCCCGAGCCCGGGCCCGAGCGCACCCCCAGACCGGGTGACCCCCGGGAGGGACGGGGTCAGCGGGAGACCTTGCCGAAGGCGCCGGCGATCGCGCGCAGCACGATCGGCTGCGCGGCGAGGACCGCGCCGACGCAGAGCAGCACCGCGCCGGCGAAGAAGCCGACCCCCCACCAGCTCGTCGCGTCGTCCGAGGCGGCGAACATGTGGTTGAGGTTCTGCTGCGCCCCGGTCGCCAGCACGAGCACGACGTGCACGATGACGAACAGCACGAACAGCAGCATCACCGGGAAGTGCACCGCCCTGGCCCACTCGACCCGGTAGACCTTCGAGATGCGCGCCTCGGCCGGCCAGAACTCGGCCATCCGCAGCCCGGTCAGGATCGCCAGCGGCGCGAGCAGGAAGACGACCCCGAAGTAGGACAGCTGCTGCAGCGCGTTGTAGTTCGCCCAGCCGTTCTCCACCGGCCAGTCGAAGCTCACGTACTGCAGCAGCGCCGAGGCCGCGTTCGGGAAGACCTCCCAGCTGGTCGGCACGATCCGCACCCACTGGCCGGTCGCGAACAGCAGCACGACGAACACCAGCCCGTTCAGCACCCACAGCAGGTCGACCGCGTTGTGGAACCACAGCTGGATCGAGATCTTCCGCGGCCGCGCCCTGGTGCGGACCACGCCGGTGTTCGTCCGGGTCCAGAACGCCGGCGGCCGCTTCACCGTGCGCACCTGCCAGCCGGAGCGCACGACGAGCACCATCAGGAACAGGTTGAAGAAGTGCTGCCACGCCGCCCACGCCGGGATGCCGACGGCGTGCGGCACCGGGCTCTCGTAGGCGCCGGGATAGACCGCCAGCCAGGCCTGCACCTCCGGCAGCGTCCGCAGCCAGCGGGCCAGGAGCACCGCGCCGATCGCGACCACCACGACCAGCGGGACGATCCACGTCAGATGACGCCAGCGGCTCGGTCGCCTCCTCCCGGCGATCGGCTTGGTCGTCACCCCGCCAGCCTAGGACGTCCCGC